>ODAI012115706.1_pt1 | contig 82692 bp, 131 predicted proteins | sample 1539321 | NCBI WGS metagenome assembly ODAI01 (sample SAMN02144231, study PRJEB22623) | gut metagenome | biome: sheep rumen | host: Ovis aries | place: New Zealand | reverse complement strand
TTCCCGTTTCGGCGGCGGCTTTTACGATTTCAGGAGAATATTTCTTGAGAGCGTCGGTCATGCTCTCGATGTTCTCAACCGTCACCGTTACGCCATCTTCAATCTCGGTGGTGGTATCGCCAATCACGTTCAGCATGATAGACCGCAGGCCACGGGCCATTTCAGCGCCGCTTCTCTGTGTGGCCGCTGTCATGGTTCCCAATGCGGCAATCAATTGCTCAATCGGAACGCCAGCCTGTCCGCCTAAAGAAGCAATCAGCGTCATACCTTCGCTGATTTTCGCAATCGAAGTGGCGTAATTGTTATCAATCTCGTTCGCAGCGTCTAATACATGGGTTAAATCTTCGATGCTTCCTTTGTATCTGTATCCAGCGTCAACGGCAAGCAAAAACTGGCTGGCCGCGTCCGCTGTCACGTCACCAACCAACTGCGTCTGAGTCGCCAATTCTGCCATGGCGATGCTGTTTTGTCCGTAACCAGCACGGGCCATATTGCTTGCGGCGGCAAGAAAATCAGTGGGAGTCTGGCCGTACTTCTTGGCAATATCGTAAGCGGCTCCGCGAATCTGCTCCATTTCCTGCACAGACGCGCCAGTCACCTTGCGATATGTAACCATTTCGTCGCTCATGCTCTTCATTTCGTTGAGCGCCATCCGAAGTGATTGCACAACGCCAGTAAAGCCCACCAATTGCTTCACCATGTTTACCGCGCTTGACGCGGCATTCCCCATGGTCTGCGATAAAGTGGACACGCCTCTGTCCAGGTTATATACTTCGCCAGTCGCCGTGTTGACGGATACTCGGTATCTGTGTACAGCACCGTCAGCAGCGTTTACGGAGGCCGTATAGGTTTGGAATGTTCCTGCTGAATTTGTGATGCTTCCCGTCGCACGAACAGTTGCATTATTCATCCCATTCTGCTGTCTGATCCAGTCGGACATATAGCGAACGGATTGACTTTGGGAAGTATTAACTTTACCAATAGATTCCCCTAATCTTCTTAAAATATTAGCTTGCTTTTCAGTTTCTTGATTAAGAAGTTTATCTTGGCGAAGTTTAGCGGTTTCAAGGTTTACTTGTTCTTTTTGAGTTTTCAGTAGTGCTGTGGCAGCATTGGCGGCTTCTTTCTGCGCTTTTGCGTTGGCGGTTGAAACATTTGCTTGTTCTTTCTCTGCACGCAAAAGAGCGGCTTTCGCGTTTGCCGCTTCTTTTTCCGCTTTCGCTCTCTCAAGTGCTGCTTGAGCAGTGAGTTTTTCCGCTTCTGCTTGCTTTTTTAATGCAGCCGCTTGCTCATTGACAGATTTTGCGCTGTCTGAAACTTTAATTTTGCTTAACGTTTCCCTTAACGCATTTGCTTTATCTTGAAGAGATTTTAGTGAATCCTCAGCTTCTTTTCTTAGGATGGTAATTTTAATTTCTTCTTGCCGTGCCACCAGCGACCACCTGCCTTAATCAGTCGTTAAAAAACGTATCGTGTATAGACGGAAGTAAGTAATCGTCAACGAATTTGTCAACGCCTTTCTCCATAAACGGTCTTGGGTAAGGTTGACTTCTGTAAATTAGAGAACGTCTCCAATGATAACCTGTACCATTTTCGATAATGTCATTGATAAACCCAGAATCCCAACCGTTTCCATCATCAGTAGCATATTGCGGATTTCCCGGAGTATTGTTGGAAACCATAAGTTCCATTCGTCCTGTGCTTTCAACTTCATAATTTCTCGCATCACGAATACCGCCAGCACTTTTTCTTCTTTCATATTCTGTTGGCGAATATTCTTTATATACCAATTCATCAGATACGCTTGCTACCATATCAGCCGCAATATCCCTTGTTATTTCCGCTTTCATAAAGTTATCTATCTTGTTCTCTATGTCCTGAAACACATCCGTAAAGTCGAAAGCGCTCTTTGCCATTCTTAATCACCTCTATGCATTGCCCTATATGGCGCTCTATTTAGTGGATCGCAACCCATCCATTAAAGAGAACGCCCCGCTTTCGCAGGGCGCTTTTTTGTCCCCTTATCAGGAAGCGGTCACGGTAAGGCCGACAGTGATGGGGTTCACGTTGGAGCCAGCAGGGGCGGCAATGGTCAGCGTGGTTTCGCCAGCAGCAACGCCAGTCACCACACCGTCAGCAACGGTAGCCTTGCTGGTGTCGGCAACAGTGAAGGTCAGGTCAGAGTAAGTGGGCTGAACCAGGGAATTGTCCGCCATCACATACTTGACAGGAACCAACTTCTTGTTGGCAGCGCCCACAACCACGCTCATGTTACCGCCTACAACAGCCATGCCGGAAATGGCATTGTTGCCATTGAAAGCCAGCGGTTCATAGGTCATATAGGCCAGCATGGGGAAAGAGCAGTCAACGCAGGAGCCAACCTGGGCCGCGTCCTGATAGGACAGGGCAGTACCAGTCAGGGAGGTGGTGGCAGGATCGGTCTGGCTTCCGTTGGTGGAAGCATTGCCGCCAAACTGCATACGCGGGATGTAATACCGCGCCCAGCCCACCTGAGAGCCGCGATTTCCGCTGTTCGTGCCGGAAGCGGTATACACGGCCATCTGAGCGGTCACGGTGTAAATGCCGGGAGCAATCATGCTGGAAATGTCGAAGTGCTGCGCGTCAGCACGGCGCTCATAGTACATCACATTGTATGTCACGCCGGAAGTCGCGGTAAATCCGGCCACAACACCGTCATCGCCAATCACATACGCCTGACCGGGATCGTTCGCGCCCTCAAAGTTCACGTAGCAATACGCGGAGTTATCGCCATACGCGGCAACGGGAGAAGCATTGGGAACGGTCAGAGTGGTGGAATCAGCGGTCACGGTGGCGCACACAGGCACGATGGCGTTGTACGCAACCTCTGTGCCAATCTGCATGGCACGGGCCTGCATGGAGAAATCGGCTGTGCTGAGGTCAAGGTTCACGGCGGCGTTGCTGGGAAGCTGAATGGCAATGGGATTGCCCAGGCCAGCACGCACGGGGGACATATCAACTTCGGTGGTGAAGTTATTGGTGCTTACCAAGTCACTCTGAAAAACAATGCGGCCATCGGAAGGACGCTTCACAGTGACTTCACAAGTGCCTTTCAGGAAAAGGGCAGGATTGTTCAAAATTTTCATTGTGTATCACTCCTTATTTCTTTTTTGATTTCCCAAATTCGCTTTGAGAAATCAACGCGGCGGTTCCGTTGTCATCTCTGTCATAGCACCAACTGGGGCATGGGTTTCCATGTTCCCATTTGCACCCGTTTGTAGTGCCGATGGCGTTGATCAGGTGATTTTTGCTTCTGTCAATGGCCCTTCTTGTCATTTCAAATTCCAAGATTGTCCAGTCCAGAATGTCAGCAATCCTTACGCCGCAATTCACAGATACAGATGCTTCCAGGTCGATCAACGAATATCTCAGGTTAGGTCGGCTTCTCTCTGAAAGAATGCGTTCTGTTTCCAGAAGGTCATCGTTCATCGTTTCGTCCGGCACATCTTCCCCGTTCATCCACGCCACAATTTTCCTCACGCGCATAAATTTGTCAGAGGTTATCTCCACTATTTCATACTCTGATTTCTTTACGCAGATGGATTTGAGCGTTTCTGTTTCGTTGTCAACGGATAGATATATCTCTCTGTCCTGAACGCAATTTTCACCCATCCGCAAGGCCATTCCTAAACAATACATGATCGAATAAAGAAAGCCCATTGGATGCCCAGTTTGGTCTATTGCGCTCTTGTCCAGTGCAAACAATGCGTCAAGGAACGGCATCATAACACAAAAAACAGGGAATGTGGATTGCCGGGACAGCCACACATTTTTGTATTTGGCCCATTCCTTATACCGCCTCATTTCAATTCCCCAGAATTGAAGCCCTTGGTATTCGTATGGCTTATTCATGAGCGCCAATTCTTGGGCGGCGGTCTTGTCTACGGGTACTGCCATTTTTCATTTCCTCTCCATGCCCGTATACTCTATGTAAATCCTCCTGCGCTTTTCAGCGCATTCAGCAATTACAGGCAGTTGTTCCATCGTCAGACCCCATCATGGTCACGCCCATGGTCAGTCTGTATCCTACGTTCTGCGATTTGTCGGCAATCGCTTCCATACCGCAGTCTGTCAACTGCCGTCTGTCAAAGTAGAACGCTCCAACACCGTCAATGGACACGCCGTTCAGCGCACGCAGTATTTCAAGACAGATGTTGTATGTCCTTGAGAGGGATGTACTTGCTTGATTGTTCTCATAGGCCGTATTCGTCAGCACTTCAAAACTGATGCTCTGGTCTACTCTGTATACGTTGGTAGGCTTGAGATAGTTCATGAATATTTTCAGTGTTGTTTGGCCCATGCTCTGCGCCTGAATGGGATATATCATCGGGTATATCCGATAACCCTTTTCTTTGTCCGGCGGCACATCCGGGCTTTCAGGGTCGAATACGATGGAACGCTTCTGCTCCGGCGTTGGAATCGGCTGGTCAATGGGGTGCTGAACGTCATAATACAGCAATTTCATCAGCCTGCATCTTGGATACTCATTGTTGTCGGGCGGCGTGTATCCTTTCAGCGGAATATCAATCAGATAATCCACAACCTTTTTCAAGAGTTTTTCCGCGTCAGGAAGCGTTGCGTAGTTCTGCGCCTTTGTATAGGGATAGTACGGGCTTTGATCATTCGGCATTTTTATCACCGCCAATTTCCCCGTTCACAATCTTGTCTTGGCGTTTCTGTTCTTCCAATATTTCACTCGCTGTCTTTTTAGCCAATTCCGTTGTTTTCTTGATCTGCTCGTCCGTCCCCATCAGGCTCAATGTCGATAGGAACCGTTTCACAGGATCATTCATTTCCCGCAGAACAGAATAGATGGCGCTGTTCAGGTATCTTTCCATCTCCCGGTAATCAGAAAGCAGATTGAACGCTTTCTCTCTGTGTTCCGTCGCCTTGAAGCGTTCGATTTGGTTCAATACGTGCGCTCCTGCCCACCCGTCAAACGTTTCCAGATTCAGCATCAGTTTTTCGTTTGAATCCACAACGCCCAAATAGTAAGACAGAAGTATCGCCATCATCACGCGGGACTTGGAACTGGGGCTTTCACAATACACGGGAGGCATGTCGAATCCAGCGTCCAGATCGTCTGTCTGTTCTCCAATGGTGCTTGTTTCTTTTATGCACGCTCTCGCCACATCCTGCGCTATGACTTCTTTAGTCAGCACTGGCATGTAGCACTTTGCGTTTGCCATTATTTCGTTTGTTACTTGAAACTGCCTGTTTTCCATTTGTCGTTTCTCCTTTCAGGCTTTCATTCTTTTTCCCAAACTTCCTTACAGGGCACATCCTCCAAACATCATTGTTTTCCCAATGCCCTGTCATGTGGCAGAATTTCACGTTCGCACAGCAGTTCCCGTTCTCTGAAAGCAATTTGCATCGAACCGTGTCATCTCCGCCGCGTTTGAAGGAATACTCACACGCTGGCATTTTTAATACCCCTCCAATTTGATGTTTTTGGTTATTTTTATGTTGTATTCAGGGGCCGTAAACACAAGGCTTAGTGGAACCCCTGATGGTTCGTAACACGATATTGTCAGTTCTTTGGATTCTTCGCTGAATACGGCTTCGGCGGCTTCCGTATCTCCATAAGCCGTCATCTGTATTTCTGTTTCAATCTCTTCATCGCCATCAAACAAATATACTTTCCCGTCGTATGTTTGCATTTGCTTCATCGTTGATGGAATGTCTGGAACAAATATAATCTGAGTTTCTTCCGTTTGTTCTGAAACGGTAATGTCAACAGTCGCGGTTATTTTCTGGTTCTGCTCTAACATGATTGTGATTTGAGTAGAGCCAACACCAACAGCAGTTACATTCCCGTCATTGTCCACCGTTGCCACGCTCTGATCCTGAGAAGCATACATATAGGATACAGGGTATTTATCTGTATCCGGGCTTTCCCCGTTTCGGATGCTTTCAGCGTGTATCTTTCTGGTAGCGCCGACGTTCATTTCCGGGATGGGAGAAGGTTGAATCACCCAACTGAACGCTTTCCCGCCAGCAATGCCATTTTCCATATCGTCGATTTCCAACGGCTGCTGAAATTGAACGTCGAAAAACATGACATGGGCTGGTTCTGGATGCTCATTTCCTTCTGGTGTCTCATTGGAAAAATCAGTAATGAAGTCAACCAGACCGCGAACCTCCACAACGCTGCTTCCAAGCACGATCCTGCGATTGTAGGCCAACTCTTTCGTTCTTTCGTTTAACTGCATTACGCATTTCTGATACCAGTTCGGGATAACGCTCCAATCCAAATACTCGTTGGCCGTTGCGCTTGCTCTCCCGTCGTGGAATATAAATGGTTCAGCAAGCACATTCCCGTAATAATCCAGGTGCTTCCATACAGCATTGCATCGCCTGATAACAGCCTGCATCATGGGATCGGCAACATTGAACGGAGAGATAGCCAGCCATGTGTTCCCGCCGTACATGATTTTCCCGCCAGTATACATTCCTTTGATCCGCATGTCTTGGAAGTATATGATCTGGTAGTCATTCGGCATTTTCGCGCCTGTTGTCTGCTCAACAATGTCGCTCGACCGTATGTAAGCCCCACGAACATCTGTGAACTCTCCCGGTATGTATCCTTGTATTGTCGCTTTGAAATAATTGGATGCATATTTCGCTATGTTGAATACATATGCAGAAGTTGGGTTCTCAAAATATTCGTGCTGCTTTCCAGTGTATTTGCTGATGCCGTCAGCACCGGGCATTGGAGAGGGCGGCGAATTAGCGAACAGGGCTGCGTTCCGAATATGCTTCTTAACATTCCCTTGCATTCAACTCGCCGCCTTTCTCCAAATAGTCAGGTGATATGATCCCTTTCGATTTCGATTGTAAAAAGCACTATTTAAAAAGTCAATGCTTTCGCTTTCCCTGTATTTTAATTCACTCGAACAAGAACAAAGATTGGCTTGATTCCGCTGTTTTCGTCCTTTGTGGAAATCCTCAGTGTGGTTTCTCCGTTTGTTGCGCCGATAATAGCGCCGTCATCTGTCACAAGAGCGATTTCTTCATCATGAATCTGATAGGACAAGTCTGTTAGTTTGGGCTGAATAATCGTGTTGTTCTTCATGATGTACTTTACAGGGATTACCATGACATTTTCCCGTGTTATATTGATCATTCCGCCTATCACGCCAAGTCCCAATATATCTCTCCCTGAATTGAAACCAATCGGTTCATAAGTCATGTACGCAAGAATGCTGCTCTGGCATTCCCGACACGCAGGAATATCCATGTCAAAATAAGAAAGCGCTGTTCCGCTGATCCTCGTTTCTGTGTTCTCTGTCTGTCCACCGTTTAGACTGACATTTCCGTTAAACTGCATTCTCGGTATATAGTAACTTGCCCATCCAACCTGTGTTCCACGCATCTGTTTCCCGTTTTCAGCACCATTGGAATAAACAGCCATTTTTGAAGAAACAGTATAAATGCCTGGCAGTATAGCCGCTGATATACCTAACTGCATGGCGGATGCTGTTCTCTCAAAATACATCACATTATAGCTGTCACCAATCCTGCCCTTAAACCCAAGGATGTTTCCATCATCGTCAATGATATACGCATTCCCCAGGTCAGTTGCGTCTTTCAGCCGAATATAGCAGTATTTTTCATTGTCACCATATCCAATGACGGGATTCGCGCCACGCACCACCAATTTCATGTCATTGGCGCTCAAAATCAAATATCCGTCATCAATATAGTAATCTTCAATCTCAAATACACCAGGGTCATTCATTACAAGATTTCCGTCATTCAATTCAAACGCATCTTCATTCAATCCATCTGGATAAACAGCGGTTAGTTCCATTGTTTCCGGGTCGATTGTAAAACTTGGCGCATTGGACGCTATGTCCGCAGATACATTCCTGCACACCGGAACAATAGCGTTATACGCTGTTTCTTCACCTACAACCATTGCGTCGGCTTGCAATGAAAAGTCTGCCGCTGTTATATCTACATTTACCGCTGAATTGCTCGGCAATTGAATCACAACACTGTTTCCTAATCCAGCGCGAACAGGCCCCATATCTACTTCTGTCTGGAAATTGTTCGTGGAAATAAGGTTGGATTGATATACAATCCTTCCGTCTTTCGGGCGCTTGATCGTTACCTCGCATGTCCCCTTTAGGAATAGGTTCGGGTTATTAAGGAATTTCATCTTTAATCACCATCCTCGCTTTATTTCCCGTTATCTAAGTCTTGCTCCGCGCCCTCGCTTCCTACATGATCATTTGATGGCCTGCCGCCCACATCTCCAACGCCTGCTGCTTGCGGAGGCAACCCACTTTCACTTTGCTTTGCGCTGTACGTGGAAATAAGAGGAATGCGCATATCCATGATTCCGCTGCCAAGAATCATGCTGCTTGCAGACAAATCTTCTGTTATCCGTCTGCCATGAAGTGCCAGATATTCAAGGGTTTCGCTCAATATGCCAAGCGTCATTCCTTCCCGCGCTTGTTTCTCTCTGTCAGCATCTTGAGCAAGATTCCCAAACATATGGAACTTCCATGTGTACTTCATCCCTATATCGAAAAAGACATAATTCAGCATGTTCTCAAACTGCTTATAAATCGTTTCGCCAAACCTGCTCTCAATCATGAAATCAATCTGCACCATGCCAGCACGAACATCGTCAGATGTCGGAATAATGCCAATCCCGCTTTTCTGAATGGCGTACTTGTATCCGTCAGAGGATACCTGCGTTGCGCTCGGCGCTTCTGCTAATTGCTGTAATTTAATGTTTTCCACAGGCGCGAAATACACGCCAATTCCTGTTGTGTTGGTATCAGACAGCATTTGATACCAATACGCTTCAAACAGCCGTTTTCCGGCAGGAGACAGCCTGTAAGCGTCATCCTGCGTGGCCCCAGGGTCATCCCTGTACGGTATCTCGCCCGTTAAAATGCTCACCAGCGGATTTTGAACCAATGAAATCTGAATCTGCTCATACTTTGCGATATTTACAAGCGCAAGGAATAAACCTGTATACGGCGGTACAACGTTCCTGTTTACATCGTCGATTTCAAAACACCATACCTTGTCAATTGGAAGCACAACCCAGTAATACCATTTTCCGCAGGCGTAGTATATATCTATGTTCGGGTTTTCAGACAGTTTCTTGATTCTTTCTGTATATCCTGTATCGTCTAAACTTGCGTAAATAAATTTCTTGTTCTTCCGTCTTTCAGGCAGACGCACAACAATATCCCAGAAGTCCTCCATGTACTCGCCAAATATGCTGTTCCTTCCGCCCCAAAATTCCGTGCTTGTACCGGGCTGCATGAAATACATCAGATTGAATGCAACAGTATACTTTGATATATTGTTATGCCCCACTATTTTGATCCAGTCCTGCGGCAATTGCTGCATAAAAGCATAGTTCACATTGTTATGCGTTTTGTCCACTTCATAACGCATGGTGTAGAACACTTTTCCTTCTTGTACGCATTGACCGACAATCTCATGGGCTTTCTCTTCGATCCTTGCCGCGTCCACAATCTTTTCAGCAAGAAGCATTTCGCGCCAGAAATCATTCGTTTCCGTTTCGCTCTTGCTCTTTACGCCTTGAGGACATACATACCAATGATAAGTGAGCAGGTCTTGATACATTTTCCGTATCTTCCAATACGGTGCAACCGTGCTTTCCAGTACATGCGACACCTGACGAAGCGGCTGCTCGTTCTCGTCCGGCTGTGTGATCATCTCAGCTACCTTATCATAGCTGTATTGCACAGGCAATGATCCGATAGCTTTCACACGCCTGTTCTGGATGTATGGATTTCCGATAAACCCGGAGTTCCCACTCGCTCTACCGAACGCGGCAATTACATTATCAATCGGAATGTCTTGATTTTTCTGCGCCAGTTCCTTGAATGTCGCAGAATAACTATTGTTTACCCAATTGGTCATACACCCACTCTCCCTTGGTTTTCAGATAGTTTCTTGCGCTCTATCTCCAATTCACGCTCGAAATCATTTAGAAACTTGTTTCCTGCCCTCTCCATTTCTTCTTCATGCTTCTTGGCAAACAGTTTCATCACTTCAATGTTTACATCTTTCAGCCATTCCATGTCCGCAGAAGAAAGCAAGCCTATGTTTTCATCCTTGATTTCTTTGTACCCGGCAGGACATTTCCCGCGCTTATAAATCAATATATGCGTTCCGGATGCTTTGGAGTATGGTTCGTCAAGCGCTACCTTCATTGTGTCGTTCCGCGTAACTGCCACATACAGCCGCCATTTCTCGTTCTTCACAGCATATTTCCTCCGTTCCTCCCAAACGTTCTTGAAATCATGCTCTTTCGCAAACTCACTTGAGCAGAATCTTCAATTTCAGCCTTTCCTGATTCGACTCTCCTGATTTCTTTCTTCCATTCGCTTTCTTTCCCACCGTCACCAAGCAGATTCTTCCTCTCAAGGATGTACGCAAGCCTTAACGCATATTTCAGTGCTGACCACATATCGCGCTGGATGCTATGGCTGATTCTCTCTTCTCTTGTGTTGAACCCTGTGACAACCTTCTTCAAATTTCCAATCTGCCCGATCAATTCTCTTGTTTTCTGATATGGTCTGGATATGGCCCCGTCAAGATCGGCCTCGCGTATGTTATGCGCTTTCTTATACGCTTCCACGCCCTCATACACATTGCCTGTCAGAAGCCGTATGTTCCCTTGCTCAAACTCGACCTCCGCATACCGTATCATGTCCGCGTCGGAATCGTGCTTGCCGTTGATGCTTCCGCCTGTTGCCTGTACAGCATACAGGATCGGTAGCGCTCCTGGCTCTTCCAAATCTGGATATTCATGGTTCACACAGCAGATAGGTGGCAAGCCGTCATTCATTTCTTTGTGTATTTCTTCTACCACGCTTTTCCCATACGCCCTCGCGTCCAATGCAATGTAGGAAGCGCCTGCGTTATCGTCTGAAAACCGCCTCCACAATTGCTTTAATTGCCATGCCTGCTGTCTGGAAGTCGATGGGGGCGGATTGTCATACACGTACACCAGAGATTTCAAATATCTGTTCTGTTTGTCTTTCTTCTGCTTCTCACACTTGAGAATGGCCGTGGCGCACTTTGCATTCTTTGCTCCGTCCACGTAAGATATATCGTACCCAATAATGTAAAACACATCAGGGTTTCCGCAGTGCCTTTCCTCCATTGTCATCAAGTTCTTGCTTTCTGTCAGCACGGAATCCCTGATCAATGGGTTTTCACTGGTTCCTGTCCACAAAGAATCCATTTCACGCAGCCAACCGTCTGCTGTTAATGACCGTTTCAGATTGTCACGCCATTTGACTTCTCTGATCCTCGACAGCACAGCGACCTCGCTCGGAACATCAATCGCAAACGCTTCATTGGAGCCGTCCATCATCTGCCTTGCAATGGGCGCTCGATACTCAAACGCTTCATTGTGCGTTTTTCCCGCGCTCGTTACATACACCTGTTGATATTGCTGAAAAAATGGATCACGATGCTTGTTTACCATCCTGATTCCGCGAACAGCCGGAAGAACCGCTGTTTTGAAATTGTCATGGTCAAACGCTTTCGTGTTCTTTGTCTCGCTCTGCGCCACTTCCTCTGCGACAACCGTGTTACACGTTATGCCACGCGCAACATTGATCATGATATGGCTTCCTTCATTGCTCACCATTTCAAAATTGTCTCGGCTGTTGCTCTGGAATCCCCAATATTCCCTCAAACCGGGCCATTGCTCAAATACTTCTTCCACAACCCCGCTCAATATATCGGCTAACTGTTCCTTGCTCGGCCCAGCATATCTTGTATCCACTCCCGGATATAAGATGCCCTCTGTCATTTTCCCGCCGAAGATCGTGAATGATTTCGTTGTTCCGCGTGAAGCTGTAATGAAGTCCAGTAAGTATCTTGCATAAGACCGCATAAATAATCGCTGTATTAGTGCTGTCTCATATTTTGTCGTTTCACCCTCCATTACGTCCAGAAATTTGTCAGGGTAAAACCGCCAATAGCTGATCAACAGCCCCCATGCCTTTGGATCAAAGTTTTCATAGTTCATTTGGCGCGTTGGCCCATCTATCACGAACCATCTCGCGCTCTCTTTGTCCCATCTCAACCCTGTCGGCATGGTTACATCTTCTCCCTTTCAGGCGGCTTCATGCCTAACCCTTCAAGAATTTTCCTTTCTTCTGCGCTCATTTCAGATAACAGTTCGCCTTTCGTGTCCGTTACCTGTGCGCTTACAGGAAGTTTCGATAACTCAGAATCCCCGTTGTTCCTGCGCATGGTGTTGATAATACACATCATCATGCAATCCACTATGTCTAAACTTGTGTTGTAACTGCCATGCTGGTTCCCTAATATCTTCACCAGTTCATCGTACCCCACAAGGAATCCGTTCTGCATCGCGCCAATGCTCTCAAGATACCGCGCTACTTTGTCAACCTGGACAGTCTCGCCTTTGTTCGCCTGCCAGTTCTTGATGCTGTCGCTGCTCATGATCTTGTCGGCCATTTCTTGGTATCTCTTCGCTTCCATGGAATCTTCTGACTTGTCTCTCTTGATCATGTACCGGATGGCATCGTGCAAATACATGCTCACAACAGCAGGAATCATCCCGCCGCTCCTGTTCGCTGTCATCATCATATACCGATCATCAGCGTCACGGCATTCCTCGTCTGGCATTCCTTCGCCCCATTCAATGTTCCATCTTTCTCTATCGCTCATTTCGCGCATGTTTGCAACCAATACATCGCCTGTGATCGGCAATACAGGGAATTCACCGCTAAACGCATCCTCAATCTTCATCACCCCTTCAAACCACCCGGAAGGGTTGACCCCGCGTTCGTCTGTTTCCGCTCTCTGTAATTTCTTGATGTATTCATACCATACGCCGTTCTGGTTCGCTGTGATCTCAGCAACAACACTCGGCCTGTATGGAACATTGAATGAGTGACAGCAGTAAAATAACGCATATGTCCTGCTCGTTTCAGCAGCCGTCCGCGCATAATACTTCTGCTGACAGTTTAAACAAATCGGATGGAACCCCGCTGGGAAAACGTTCTGCGGCTGATATACGCCCGTCGCGTCGTTGATCTCTTTCTCGCAGCACGCGCATAACAACCCCGCTTTTCTCTCCGCTGCCGTTACGTTCTTGTCGTTCGTATGCTCCCGGAAAAACTGCGCTTTTAGGCTCTCGTCAATCGCTTCGCCTTTCTTTGTCGCAATCTCCGCTTTCTCAATCCCCGCTACCTTCGGAGAAACATCCTCCCGCTTCTTCCGTCCTCTTGGCATTTTCCATTTCTCCCTTTGTTCCGCGTTCTGCCATTTATGCACAAAAATGAATATTCGCTACCGTCTCTGTCTTAACATGACAATAAAATAAAAGTAAAGGCTTCAAAACCACCTTTACTTCGCTCTTCCATTTTTTGCGATTCTGTGTTATAATGAGTCTGAACCAACGCGTTCATGTGTGCCGCACACACCGTCGCGGGCTGGAAGGGCGACGCTAACTTGAGATTCCCAGCACATTTCCCGATGTTGTTAGTAATCGGCATAGAGCAGAAGGGTTGATGGTTCGTTTCCCTTGCGGCCTTTGAGGGAGAAGAAGTAATAACCAGGCGTGGAAATCTGCGGAAGCGCGAAAAACCATCACTTCAATGTTGCGTGGCGGAATAAACTGTTCGCGTGGTGTGAACAGGGCTTCGGGCTTGCAGGGCTTCCAGGAAATGCAACTTCATGCGAAGAATCAGCCCGCATTTAAGCCGAGTAGACGCTAATTGGTCAGCGGTGTTGTGCTGATAGGCTTGTTGCATAGGCCGTTCGGCATTGACCAGATAGAAACACCTCGCATGTGTGGTGAAAATCCACACCGCAGCATTGATATAGGTCGGTGATGTAATTGGTAGCATGACGGTCTCCAAAACCGTTCGTTGAGGTTCGAATCCTTACCTTCCTGCTCGGCCCCGTAGCTCAGTCGGTAGAGCATCCGCCTGTTAAGCGGAATGTCGTGGGATCGTGACCCATCGGAGCCTCCATTGCATCATGCAAGATAACAAAATGGCGTTTACCGCTATAGGATAACTTGGTGATGCGCAGTAACTTCCGCACGCATCGGAACCCGTAAAGTCGGACAGGCCACACTGAGCCGGATAATCAGTGAATGCGTCCGCACGGTGCATCAGCGTGGGTAAATTCTGAATGCATAGGGATGCCAAAGTACACGGCTCCCGGAAAGCCTGTTCGCATCGAACGGTCACGGTTATCTGTGGCCCTCTCATGTAGGTGCAATGGGCTTTTTTCTTTTGCCTATCTTTCGTAAATCTTTCGATGAAACTTAGCGTAACTTATAAACCCTAAGAAAATCAACGCTTCCACAGCACAATCTATCTTTTGACTATCTTTCGTGAAACTTAATTATTGCATTTTAAACGTTTTTAATCAATAATCTTTGCAGAATAACTTTCATGTCAAAGATTATTCATTTTCGTGGCCTCACGCAAATGATCTCAACTGCTCTAAAATGAATAGTTCATTTTTTTAAAAATTTTTGGCATCGCACTTCCACCAGACAAATTCTCCACCGCCAACAGAAACATCCCCCTCTACCTCACCCTCCATTACTTGCACCCTGGCCAATGCTTGCTCCATCCCTGACAGCTATCTTGGACTATTCTCCATGCTATCTCAACACAACCTCAACGTTTGTTTTTCTTTGCGGTTATTTCATTTGAAAGACCACTCAAATTTCGCTTTTTCTCGCGTGGACGATAAATCCATCGTCTAAAAAATAAAACGATTGTAGACCCCTGAAAACCCGTTAAAATGCAATATGCCAAGATTGGTATGTGAGGGAAAACAAATGGCATCTCCATCCCCTATGTCAAAACTCACTGAAACACCATCCCGCTCTGTCTCGCGTCCCCTATACTTAATACTCCGTAATGTCAGCCTCCATTTCGTGTTGGTGTCGGTAGAAGGGGGTTGCTGTATGACGCTCCGGAAAAACAGGCGTGCTTCCAACTGAAAACAGGGGGGATACATCCGAAAATGTGCAGCACAATATTACATTATGCTATATATATAACATGCGGTAGCCTGTGCGCCTTTCCGATACTGTGCAGAAAAAAACCTTGATTTTTTCTTGCAATCGTGCTACGCGCGGGCGCGGGCGTGTGCGCGCGCGTATACTATTATAAAGATAGTACATAGTATATATTATTATTTATATATATCTTTAAAGAGTAGTTACATAATAACTATAATGATAGTTATATATATTAATGATAGTTGCGGGGATGGTTTGCAGTATGGTTGATGCATGATGGGCGCTGTCCGCGCTCGGTGCATTTACGATATAATGATAGTTGTGAGCGGGTGACGGGGTTATGATGCGCTCGGAAGGTTGCCAGGTGGGGCGCTTCGCTTTGTGGGGTTGTGCAGCGCTCGGATAGTTTGCGGGGGTTGTTAGTCCGTGACGGTTGCGGGGGCTTCCGCTGACGGATGCAAAAATGGAATGGGGGTTGCCAGGGGGAAAGGGGGTATTGCTGATCATGTGAGGCTGATCGTGACCGGGGCGGGGATTGCATGATTGTGCTTGCTGCGTTGCAATGGAGGATTGCATTATAAAAGGGGGTTATAAGGGGGAAATGGAGGAAAGCTGGAAGGATTGCAGATGATGGGCGGTTTTTGATTGATGCTGGAAGGGGGCGGGGTTGTGTTGCTCTTCGTCGGTGGTGTTGTCTCTGTGTGCTTGTGACGGTTGAGCGGGTGACGGGGCGGGGCGGCTGCGCGTGATGTGCTGATGTTGTCCAGGTGTTTTTTCTCGTTCCTGCTCTTCTCGGTGATTCGATGCTTTGAGAAGATCGCCGGGGCGGTTGTCGTTGTGTTCGTCTGTTCGTCTGCTCTTCGTCGGTGGTGGAGGGTGTAGCCGGGTCCAGACGGGGAGGCGCTGTGCTCCTGCTCTCCATGCTCTTCTTGTGTTTCCGTCTTTCTGTCCTCTCGTTTGATCGTTTGCAGAAAAAAGCCTTGTTTCATGATTCGCCGTTTCCCTGCTCGAATCAGAAAAGAGCCTGGATTTTTCTTTCTGTTCCCGTGATCGGTGCAGACTGTCCAGCCGTTTTCCATGTTTCAAGCGATGCAAAAAATATTTATCCGTTTGCATATCATTATACACTATATGCAAACTTGGTAATGGATGGTATATATAATCCACCGAAATATACATGAAATTTCTGATAATGCATAAAGTTTATACATCAAGAGCCAAAAATCAAGAAATTTCAATAATTTTAAGCCTTGAAAGCCTTATTTTTCAAGGGGTTTAGAATTATATACATTATATGCAATATACATATATCATTATTTATGTTATACTATACATAGTTGATAGAGGTTATCAACGTTCACCCCTCCCGGCGTGCCCGGGATGTACAGAATGGAGGTTTACAAGATGCTCGAAAAAGTTAAACATATGAATGATTCGGAAAAGGCCGCTGCGCTCTGGTATTGCGGCGGCGATGAAGAAGAAGTTTCTTCAGTTTCCGTCTGTTGGGATGGCGGAGACTGGGCCGAAATCATGAACCTGTACAATCATCGGGAAATCGTGGAAATGAATGAGCGTTTAACGGAATATGCGGCCCATGATGCAACTGAAACGCTCGTTAACCTGTACGATGAAGAAGCACACATTTATTATAATGCTGATGGCGATTGCATCGCCTACGGTTATAATGACCCAGATGGGTTTTACACCGTTTACCCCTGTGACGATGCGGAAAAAGCTTTCCGCAAACTCTCAAAGATTGGCTATATCTTCTGAATGATTGGAGGTGTAAAGCCATGAAAAAGGCCCTTGCTGCTCTGTTGCTCCTGTTGGCGATTGTCGGCGCTTTCAACGCTGGAAAGGTTTACACAATCAAACATGCGGAATTATTCGTTCTTTCCCTTCCTGAACGCAACGAAAGAGGCGGATTCGACGAATCAGAAATCACGGTTTACATGGACATTGACGGCGATATTCACGAATACGGCGCGAATATCGGATAACGAAAAAGAGGCTTTCCAAAGTTGGCGCTTTGAAAAGTCTCCGGCCCGGGGCCGTTGGCGCGGCTCCTGGCCATGTCTCAAACGTTTACACTTCTCACGGCTTCGACGAATGGAGACGCTTATATTATAGGCGTGTTTCCTCCATTCGTCAAGAAAAGAATGGAGGTTTTTTTATGAAATTCAAGACTACCCGGAAAGCAGTTGTTTCCATGTTTCCCCGTTGCTATCGTGTCGGCTATTGCGATCTTGCCAACCTTCTGCATTATGTTTCCCCTATTGCGTATACCTGCGGCGTTTACGGCTGGAATTTCGATGTCTACAACGTCAACGGTGCTGCAATTACTACGGGTTATCGCAACATGTGCGGAAAGAACATTTCCTTTTCCCTTATCCGGGAATATGACGGAAAGGCGCGGGAGATCGTCAACAACTGGGGCATCTCATACGATGACAAAAAAGCGGCTGTTTCCGCTCTGCTCGATGAATTTATGAAGAAAGTGGAGGCGTAAAAAATGAATCAGATTTATCTTGTTCCTGCCGATGGACGGAAAAGCTTTTATAAAAAGGCTGTTTTGCTGGATGATGAAAAGGGCACGCGCATTCTGAAAAGTTATGATACTCAAGTCTGCAAATTGATTTCAGGCGGCGCGTTCGTGAAAATGTGGGATGGATACAGCGCCACGGCGCAACGCCACATTAACGCCTTTCGCGCACATTGCCGCTTGCCCGGTATCACAAAAAAGCAATGGGAGAGCCTGGAAACGGGCAAGAAATATCAGTGCATGACGCTTGAAGCAATGGAGGTATAAAGAAATGAAACTTACATTCAATGAAATTATAACTCGCTCAATGTGGGCATGTGTGTTCCTGGCTGCTCTGCTGGTTGTGATCGGCGGCGGCGTGACTCTGTAACCGATTCATTAATGCGCGGCCCGGTGCCTATACGGGCCGCGAATAATGAACCGGGTGACGGTTCAAAAAATGATTGGAGGTTGTGCGGCATGTTTGAAAAGCTGATTGGAAAATTGACGGCGGCGGGCCTTGATGCGCGGGAAGAGAACATTTGCGCGGGGCAATATTACGACGGCGCGGAACATGGCGAACTGTTCCCTGTTTTGAGGGTGAAGGTTGATTTTTCCATGCCGTTTTCCCTGCTGGATGGCATCTGCAAGCGCCGGGGCCTTGTGTATGACTGGCGCTCCTGCTGGGGCTGCGGCGTGCGGCTGGTGACTATCTGGCGGGCCGAAGATCGCGAACGGGCGCGGCGTCTGGATGATGTGGCGCGGGCCTTCCTGGATGCGTTCTGGATGTATCGTCATGAAAACGGCCCAGATGATGGAGCGGGCATGATTGCGGCGGGCCGTGCGGCTGTTGCGGCTATGGGGGAGGTGTAAACCATGACGAAATACTATGTAATCGACTGGCGAACGGTTGACGGGCGGCACGGCGGGGCCTGGAATCACCTGGACAACGGCGAAGGGGAGAAAGGCGCTATTCGCTCCCTGAAAAAGTACCTTCGGCGGTTCCATCCATCCTACAATATCCGTTATACGGTTGATGTAATCTGTTTGTGATGGGAGGGCTTGAAAATGAAAACTCGGCGCTATTCTGTTCATAAAATGATTAGCTGGCACTCCCTCGGATGCGCTGCGGGCGGATCCTGCCCGGCTCCCGGCCCGGCGCATTATGTGGAGATGGTGCCCACGGTGGACAACGTGCGCGGCATCATTGCGCGGCTGTTTCCCGGTGCCAGCCTGGATGAGCGCTGGCAATCGGTAAAAGAGCAGATCGCCGACGGGCTTGAGATTGGCGCGTTCACGGTTGATTTGTTCACGCCTGAAATTGATGAAACTGTCGAAACGTACTGCATCAGCTTTGACGAAATGATTTGACGGGAGGATTAAAAAGCAATGGTAAATGAAGCATTGAATCGGATTTTTGACAATCTGAAATCTGGCGCGGTTTACGGGCATGATAGACTATCCTGGCGCTGCGACTATCCCGATGAAAGCATAGCAGGAAAGCCGATGTTTACAACGGCGCTTTACAAGCATTATTGCAAGCCTATATTCTGCTGGATCCATTACGGTTCCAGCGCGAATAAAGCCACAAAGAAGGATTTGCTTTGGATTATATCAGAAATCTTTGATTGTACGCCTGAACAGTTTGAACAGAAGTATATCACGCGAACAGAATTTATTGAAAAGTATGGAAGGGAGATGTAAAACCATGACGCGCTGCGAATATGACAATTTGCAAGATACCATTCTCCAATTGATGGATGATGAACGGGGCTATTGTGCAACGTATTGCAAAAAAAATCCTGATGATACCAAACGGCGCGAGACTATCCGCGATTATATCATTTCCGGCTTGCAAAACGCTTTATCCTCCCTGCATGATCAGGTGAAAGCGGGAAAAATCAGCATAGAAGGATAAAAAAACGGCGCTGCGATATCGGCACGACGGGAAGGAAGGAAAGCATGAAAAGAATCATTTGCGCGGCGCTTGCGCTGCTCCTGGTTGCGGGGATTGCCTATCACGCAGGAAAGAGCGCTGGGAAAAATCATGTACTGTACGGCGCTGAAATGTTCATTACTGAATTGCCTGAACGCAATGAGAATGGAGGAATTGACGAATCAGAAATAACAATCTATCTGGAAATCGACGGCGATATTCACGAATATGGCGCGATTATCGGATAAAACAAGCCACAAAACGAAAATGCGGGGAGGATGTAACCATGGAAAGCAATATCAAAAATATCATCCGGGAAGTACCTGGCGAACAGGCAGAATTATCTTTCTACTTCGACGGCGATTGTTTTAATGAAAATGCGGGTGATTATGGCTATACGCTGTTCATTGTTTCCCGTGACCGTTACCGCCTGAGCGGCCTGAACATCGACGAATATGAGCGCGTGAAGGAACAGGCTGAAAACGTGCAGGACGGTTTCGACGATGTGGAGCGCGGGGAAAAGCACTATGACGGGGATAGAATCACCTTCAAGGAAATCATGCAGGATAATGATATTCACTATACAAGCCACAAATGCCATTTACTGCGCGAATGGGCCAAGAGCGCGGACACATACAAGTGTGAAAGCATCGCCGCCTATCTGACCATCACAACGGGCAAAACCTGGGATGTTTCCAGCGCAAGCGGCTATTGCCAAGGGGACTATGTGGAAATCGTGTATTGCACGGAATACTATCCCGAGAACGTTCGGAAGTACGGGGAAATCTGGTTAGGTGCTGCAAAAGAGTTTTGTGTGATCGACCTGGACGAAAACGGGGAAGAAACTGATTCCTGCTATGGTTATATCGTTGCCGATTGCGAAGCGCGGGGAGATGATGATTATAAGCGCCTGGTTTGCGAATGGGCCGGATGCAAGCCGGAAGAAACGCGCCTGGAGATGATCGACGATTATCATACCTATACCAAATACGAATACAGAACGGCGTAAAACAAGCCACAAAAGCAAATAAAGCATGGTGCGCAAAGGTGAATTGGCCCCAGTATTGGCCCGGCTTTGATCTCCGACCTTAGGGCCCTTCGCTCGAGAAAGCGTCAAATGAGAATTGAGGAACTGCCATGCTTGAAAAACAAGCCACAAAAGCTAATGAAGGGGGAAACAATCATGAGTGACTATGCCGATTCTATCCATGTATGCCAATCTATGCAATTGACCGCATCGGCGCTTCTGGACGATCTGACGGCGAATCCTGACCTTCTGAACGTTCCTGCATACAAGGAACTGACAGAACGTGTATATAGTGCCGGGATGCAATCGGCCCAGCTTGCCAAGGTTCTGGGAGATGATGAAACGGCAAAATTCACCTATAACATTTGCGGAAAAATCCTTGAAATTGCGCAATTGTAACAAGGTAGGAATTGCAATGCCGAATAAAGGTTTATGGATAGTTGCTTATCGTTGGATGTTTGGAGGAACCATTGCCAATGCGAAACGGCAGTACGATGAATACATCCGCGCCGGGAAAAAACAAGCCATGTTTGATATTATCGACGGTTACAAGCAAAACGCTGCCCGCGCCTGGGCGAACGATTAAACAAGGGAGGGAACCTGAATGGAGCGTGTTATTTTCCGCAAAGAGAAATATCCTTATGACAAGGAAACCCCGCATTATCTGGCGGTATTCCCTGACGATCAGGCAACCCCCGGCCGGGTATGCTGCACGCCTTTCTACTTCACGGCTGACGGAACCGCAATCTTTGAACCGTACACCGAAGCAAATTTGGAATACTACTACCAAACGCACCTTGTTCACCGTTTCGAGGCTGAAACGCCCAAACTGCTGGACGCGATTCAGAAATATTACAATCAGCAATTCCAAATCATGCAGAAGTTTCCGCGATGGAATAAGGGAGGAAACAATCATGTATAACGATTCATACGCATACAAGGTGAAGCAACTGGAAGCTATGCGCGATTTTGAGCGCAAACAAGCCACGAATCAGCAATATGGCGCTCACCTGGAGCATTGGAGCGGAAGCGCGGGAAAGCCTATCAATCTGGACGCTGACGCGCTGCAAGCGCTGATTGACCACTATTATAAGCTGGACAGCATCGAGCGCTATCAGGCTGCGAAACAAGCCGAGAAAGCCGATTCTGACGGCGGGAAGGAATATCAGTATTGCGTCGATACCTATGCTTGCGCGTCGTTCACGGTTCAGGCGAAGGACGAAGATGAAGCTGCCGAGAAAGCGCAATCCTTCATTGATTCGGATGATTTTTTCACGCTGTACCGGGCTGAATGTGACTTCTTTGAACCGACCGTCGATTATATCCAAGCCAACGAATAACAAGGGAGGAAAGCCAATCATGGAAGGAATTGAAAAGCAGAAGTTGGAAGCCATTCACGATGAATTGGCGCGAGTGCTGACCGATTATGAAAACGGCGAAATGGCTGAGATTGACCTTTATGAAATCGCCGTCTGGACACAAAACAAACTGGCCGAGATGCTGAATTAAACATGGGAGGGAAGCCAAATGAAAACCTATCAGGAAAACAAAGAGCGCGTCCGGCAAATGGCAATCGACTGGCAGATCGAAGCAAGCGAAAATTGCTATTCCTATGGCGAATTGGATTACTTTGGGGAGATATTCAACCGCCTGGGCAAGCGTTACGGGCTGCTCAGAGAGTTTCGGGAGAACGCTATTCCATGCTAACAAGCCATAAAACGAAAGAGAGGTACAAAAAATGAATGTGTTCCTGAATACCAATTGTTTTACCCTGGCAACGAACGGCGATGGACTCCATCTGGATTTATCAGAAGAGTTTGATCAGATTTCCAACGCGCTGCAAGTGGTGATGGAAAAATGGAATGAAGTGCAGACGCGAAATACAGCCGTTTTACAGGCCAAATATCCATCGGCAAAGAAATGCCTTGCAATGGCTGAAACGCTGGAAACGGTCTGTAAAAAGGCCCTGGAGAACGGATATATCCCAACGAGATAACAAGCCACCTATCCCGGCCCAGCGCCGGGCCGTAAAGCCGCCTATGCCCGTCTCAAGCCGGGAGGAAGAAGCGCTGAGAGCGGCAGCCCTGACCGAAAATCAAGGCGCGAATCTTGACAGGTGAATACATTCTGCGATATACTGAGCAAGCAGGAAAAGGCAAAAAACAAGCCATAAAAGGAAAAGAGGTACAGAACTGTGAAACAGTGGATTTTAATTGAGGATATGGGCGATCAGTTTGAAACCGTCCTGAACGCTGCCGACAAAGAATCAGCCGTCGAAGAAGCGAAAGCCATCTGGGACAGACTGTCGCCGTATGACAGGAAGCGCCGGAATGAGTTTTATATCGTTTATGCAGAAATCGATGATGGGATTGTAAACCTGGACACCGCTACCGAAAGCGTGAATCTGATTGTGTAACAAGCCACAAATCAGAAAGGGGAATACTATAATGGCAAACAGATTTCAACAAGCAATGTCCCTCCATGCCGATCATATGATATTTCTCTTTGACCGCAGGAGGAATTATGGCAATCAAATCCACGAATTGGGCATGGACAAATACACGTACCTTCTCAACGCTATCGACCATGAGCGCTATGTTTTGTCCCTAATTGAGAATCCTACCGAATATCTCAAGAAGTTTCGCGAAATATCGGATGAAACTGAAACGGTGATTTCTAAAATCATGGATGGAGCAACCTTTACGGAGGCGCTGCTTGAAATGGACGCTGCCAAAGAACACTTCATCCATCCCGTGCTTATCCCCGAAGAAATGAAAGAATATTACATCATTCATACGCCACGCGAGATTGCGGAACTGGAAGGGAAAGAAACTCTGGAAAGACATTTGGGATTCTGGGACAGCGATTTCATTGAATCGGCATATGCCATCATGGGCGATGATTCTGATGACCCGGACGCAATCCTTCCGGTTGCCGGAATGAAAGAGATCATGGAAAAGAATCAAATCTGTGACGATGAATCTGATCAATATGACACCTTGGAGATGATTTCCTGCATCAATACGATTCGGGCGCTAAATTATCTGGACAGCCAAGATGAATAACAACCCACAAAACCGAATGGAGGTACAATAACATTGAAGAACATTGAAGGAATTGTTTTGAATACAGTAAAAAAAGAAGCGTCTGGAATCTGCTACCAAGCCGATCTTTACGACATTATCCAACCAGTGCTAACAAACATTAGCCAATGGGTGAACCAAACGCTGACCGATATTGAATACAGCCCGGATAACGTGAAAAAATCCTCGTTCTTTGCGGCGAAAACAGGCTTCGTTATTCAATGCAGATTGATTGCTGAAATCATTGAAAGAATGAGCGGTAAAAAGTGTTATGGTTATCTTGAAACAGCGCTGGATTTTCCTGAATCCGGCATAGAATATCCCGCTGGTGTTCGGCTGGATTTTAACGGAGAAATGAAAGTGTTTACCATTGATATGGAGATGCTTTTCAGCATCCACCGTTTAAACAATCCCGCTGCTTGGTATCATGAATGGGCAAGGATGTACCATGCATAACAAGCCACAAAACCAAATCCCCCGTATATCGCAGACTGTATGAACCGTCTGCGATATTTATTTGCAAAAATAGAAAGTGAGGATGCAAAAATGAAAAACTTTGAACTCTTTATGGGCTGCCTGGGCAACGGCCTGACGGTGTGCAACAAGGCCGTCATGGAACACGGCGATTATAAGCAAATCGCCCACATTTCCCCCGCTGGCAATATCAAGTGGTATATCCCCGTTTCCTCCGTCCCCGGCCCTGATCTGCTGCGCATCGAGCATACCGCCGATGCCATGTACCACAACGCGAAACAAGCCATTGAACGCGATCTGACCGCCGATAAAGCGAGAACCTATTATCGGATGCTGAACGCGCTGCCCACATACGTTTTCCGGGATTTCATCACCGATACCCGGCTGGACACGGAAGAAGAGAAAATCTGCAAACTGAAAGCGCTGTATATGCAATACGCCTGACAAGGGACGAAACCAACGAGCAGGAGGAAAAAGAAATGCTGGATAAGAATGGAATTGAAATGAAAACGGGCATGATCGTGGAAATTTCCGGCGCGTACTTTAAGAATGACAATGGGCTGTACTTCATTGATCGTTCGCCGGGGGACGCTGGATGGAGCGGCAGGGATTATTCCCTGAAAAAGATCAGCAAAGCGGGGAAAATCAGCAAGGCAAAATACAGTCTGGCTTTCTGGCCGCTGGTATCCTGTGTGAGTGACCGATACAAAACCGCTGCGGCCAACGCCTGGAACAGTGAATACGCCGCCATTGAAGTTGTCACCATCCCGAACATGCAGGAAGTCAAGGCGCATTTCCAGCAGGAAGCCGACGAAGAAGCGGAGCGAATCAAGGATTATCAGCGCTGCTTCCAGTGGGATGAAAAGACCATGGGAATCTATCAAGCCATGAAAGATCACTATCAACAGGTAGCGGACAGCATCAAGTAAACAAATCAAGTCAATAAAATCTGAGTGAAATCTGAGTGAAATCTGAGTGAAATCTGAATGGAGGAATAACAAACCATGAAAGCTGTTTACAATCCCGGAGAAATCGCCGTTTATAAAGTTGGAAACGCCTATTACTGGTGGGATGAACCTATCTGGGGAGAAGATGAAATCACCCGCGAGGAATGTTCAGAAATCCTGAATATACGCGATGAAGCTGGATACCACGCAAGCCAGAAATCCATCATCTGGGACAATATGGAAGGGTTTACCGATGAACTCCAACGGGAAGAATCCCTTCCTGACAGTCTTTACATTGTCACCTATTTCTGGTGGGACGGGAATTATCTGCTCCAACTTTGCGACCATGGAATCACCAAACAGCAGATTATTGAGAATGTGAAAAATCAGAAATATCGGGAAGGTGCCGATTATTTCATGATCGAAGGGAGCGACAAGCCATGAAACTGTATTGGCCCTGTGCCGTTCGCCTGACCAAAGAAGGGGAAGAAGAATATGTTTCCACCTATGATTCCACCCTGGCCCTTGACAAGGCCCGGCAGCAAATCGAACTATGGAAAGACTGGTATCATTACAACATCATCCGCTGCTGGGTAGACGAATATGAAAACAGCGTCAAACTCCGAACCATCCACATTCATCCCGGCATGGGCAACATTATCAACATTGAAATGCATAATCAGGAGGAATCAAGCCATGTTTAACTTCGATCAAGCCAAGAATCTTTACCTTTCCGATCTGCGCACCAATGATATGAGTCCGCGCACCATCCAAGTATACGGGAACACCCTGGACGCTTATTCCGCCCATTGCGTTTCTGTTTCCATGCCCATGGAATCCCCCGCCGCTGTGGCTTCCTATAAGGCGGAATTGTCCGCCAGGGGAAATAAGCTGGTCACGATTGGCATGTACCTGAATATACTGCACCTGTTCTTCGATTTCTGCTCCCGCTGCCGTCTGCTGCAAGGGGAGAATCCCGTTCTGCCGGAACTGATGCCGCCCCGGAAGAAAATCCGCGCCGAGCGCAAGCCTTACGAACATCTGATGCAGGAAGAGGATATGGCCATCCTCTTTTCCGGGAAAATGCCCAAGGGCGCTCATGAGAATACTTTCCTTCGCAACCGGGCCATGATCCTGATGCTGCTGGGCTGCGGCCTGAGAAATTCCGAACTGCGCTCCCTGACGGTTTCCGATCTGCGCTTTGGCGACGGGGACGAGGCCCAAGTCACGGTTCGTTCTGGCAAGGGTGGAAAATACCGCATCGTTCCTTTCCCCGCAGTGGCCCAGCAAGCCGTGAAATCCTACCTGAAAAGCGGCCAGCGGCCCCGCGATCTGCCGGATTCCGCATTGCTCTTCGGCGTTGGCAATACAAGCCAGGAATGGCATGAGATGAACCGGGACAATCTTTCTACCATGTGCCAAAGGTATATCAAATCCGCTTCCGGTTTTGAAAATGCCCGTTCCCACGCTTGCCGCCATGCGTTCGCTTCCCTGAACCTGTCCAGCGGCGTTCCCATGGCTGAAATCCAAACCATGCTGGGCCATTCTTCCATCACCACCACCGAACACTATGCAGCCCTGCTCCGGCCCACCGCGCCCACGGCTTCCGGCAATAAAGTGTTCAATGATAAATTCCAATCGCTGGCGCTGGAATGAGAAAAAACAAGCCACATTTCCCAAAGGAGGTTCTTCCTATGAAAATTCGCTGCCTTTCCGTCGATGTTTTCCGTTCTCCCTCCGGTGATTGCTCCAACGGAGGCGTTTCCAGCCGCTTCCGTTCCCTGCTTCTGTACTGCCCGGATGGGCCGGACAGTTTTGATTCCGACGTAGAAACGCCTATGAATTTCTGCTTTGTCCGCCATCATCATTATTCCTTTGGCGATTATGGAGAAATCGTTCCTGCCTGTGTGCTGGCAAGCGGAAGAATTTCCGCCCGTCCACATCATTACATGTTCGGCGGGAATATCGGTTATGCGTCCGATTCCAGGTTCACCAATCTGGCCGGAACCTTCTATCCGCTGAAAATCCACGACCGCCGGGAGTGAAAAAACAAGCCACAAAATCTATTCATGGAGGGATGAACCATGTATGAAATCCGTGTCCACTTCGATAACGGCGATCACATTGACACGCGAATCAATGGCTCTATTGATGCCATCGTCAATTACTATCTCAATCAGAAATTTCCTTTTTTGAGCGAATCCGGGCGCGAATATATGTCCGTTGCCCGATGCGTCGAGTTTTTTCCTCCTGTTCCAGTCAAGTTTCGTGGAATAGACTGTCATTTGATGAAAGTATACAGTCTGTCTCCTAAACTGATGGCGCGTTATCATCTGGTTCATCCATTCCGTGCCGTCCTGATGGAAGTGCATCACACATTTGTATGCACCATGAAATGGAAGAATGAATTTGCTTACGTCCCTGATATGTTCGGCTGAAAAATCAAGCCACAAAACCAAAGAAAGGAAGTGCCTCCATGAATGATTACAAATCCCCCTCCACCATCTCCGCTTCCGATTTCCGCGCATGGGCATGGGTGCGGCCCTTGCAGACTATGCAATTCTGGACGGAACAAGCCATCCAATCCATCGCAAGCCGCATTCAGGAAATGAACCCTGTGGACGATCTGGAAGAAATGGCCTGCGCACAGAAAACCCGCGATTTCCTGAGCCGCCTGATGGTTGAGTTTCAATCTCTCCCTTCCGCTGTCCGCAATCCGGATTCCTCTTTTCCGAGCAATTGCAAATAAGCCATTTTCAGCCGCTTTTCGCGGCTTTTCTTTTTGCCCTTACAATCTATCGTTCAGTCCGGAGCAAACGAAATTTAGCCCGTTTTCTCATTGCTATTTACGGCATACGGATCAAGCCACAAAAGCAATTCTCCCTTCCCTTTACTTTTCCCTTTTCCATCCCTTAATCTGTCCTTGCCAAAGCATGAAAAACAGGAGGAATGTTCCCATGGACAGCACCAACGAGGCCATGAAAATCTGGAAAGCCCTCAAGCCGATGATAGATAAAGAGATCGAGGCGAAAACCAAATCCGCCGTCCGCTCAAAGAAAATGAACGTCACCACTCCGCCAAACGGGGAAACCATGGGCGTTGCGGAGCCATTCGGAGAAGAAGTGTTTGTCCCCTATAATCCCGTCCTCAAAAGCGCAAAGAAGGGGGATTCCGTCTGGGTCAATTGGTATTTTTCCAACGCTTCCACCATGTACGCCACGGCCATGGGGGATGGAACCTTTGCCAATCAAGCGTCCTATCCCGTTGGTTCCATCTATCTGAGCGTGGAGAAAACCAACCCGGCATTGCTTTTCGGCGGCGAGTGGGTGCAAATCAAGGATACTTTTCTGCTGGCCGCAGGAGATACCTATACCGCCGGAACCGTTGGCGGCGAATCGGAACACACTTTGACCATTGAAGAAATGCCCTCCCACACCCATCCCCAGCAGGGCTTTTTCACAGTTGAGTTGATCAGTGGCGGAGCCGATGTTCGCACGAGGAATGTGGATGAAGATGATCCGGTGGATGAAGATAATACCATCAATGCCGTTGGCGGCGGTCTGCCCCATAATAATATGCCGCCCTATCTTGCCGTGTATGTGTGGAAACGCGTCAAATAAATCAAGCCACAAAAGCAAATCCCGGCCATTTTCACAGCCGGGATTCTTTTTGTTTATTCTTATTCAGGTATCGTTCAGCAGCCTTTGCGCTTCTTCAATTTCGCAAATGGCATCCGTTAGGTCGATATTGTCCAATATCTTCATGGCCTGTCCAATTTTTCCTTTGTAGGCTTTCATGCCCATCAGGCAGGAAATTGCTTCTTCCAGGTAAAGCCCCACGGTTTCCCCGCATTTGTCCCGCACGAATCTGGATAATTGCGCCTGCGTCAGAAATGTTTCCCCATTCTCTGTCACGATCGGGTATTCAAGCATGTTTCTTTCGTTCCTCCATATTTGCATGAAAACAGGCATTTTCGTTACAGTACAGGTGTATCAAAACGGCAGTTCATCTTCGCCAACGTCCACGGGAACAAATCCGGATCGTTCATCCTCCGCCGCGTGGGGGTTCTCGCTCTTTCCATAGTCGCTGTAATCCGCTGGCTCTTTGCTTTCGTTCATGCTGCCGCTCAAAAATTCTATATCCAGAACCGTAATTTGCAAGGATGCCTTTGGCGTGCCATCCTTCCCCATATAGGGCCTCACTTCTGGAATGCCGCCGATATACATTTTCCGGCCTTTGGTGATATATCTGCACATGGTTTCGCCGTATTTTCCCCAAAGCGTAGCGTCCACAAATTTTGTGATCAGTTCCCCGCTCTCGTCCTTTTTCTTCGTTTTCACCGCAAGGCAGAAATTGCAAATCGTTTTCCCGCTTTTCGTCGTTTTCAGTTCAGCGTCCCTGGTCACGTTTCCAATGGCTTTCATATCAATCATTTTGTTTTTCCTCCTGTTTATCGTCCTGTGCTGCCAAACCCGGCCATTCCCCGTTCCCCTCCGCTGATTTCATCCATGATCTGAACTTCTTCAAACAGGCAGGGAAGCACTACCAATTGGCTGATCTTGTCCTTCTTATACACCCAGTAGTCATGATCTCCGTGATTGATCAGTTTCACCACAATTTCCCCGGTATATCCCTGGTCAATCGTTCCTTCGCTGGTAATGTCGTGAAGCACGTTCAGGCCGCTCTTGCTTTTCAGCATCCCCACTGTGCTGTCCGGCAGTTCCACATGAACGCCCGTGTGGAAAACCGCGCTTCCGTGAGCGGGAATCATCTGGGTTTCACGGGAATAAATGTCCAGCCCAGCGTCGGTTTTGTGCGCCCTGGTCGGCGCTAATGCTCCATCTTCCAAACTAATTTTCATGCATCATCCTCCTGTTTCCGGTTCATTTGTTATTTTACTCTGTTCTCGCAGGAAAAAGTCAATGCTCCATCCCCGTTTTGCTGGTTCCTTGTTTCTGAAAGAAATCTTTCAGCCGATTGAAAATCTGCTCTTCCGTCATGTGCGGGCATTCTTCCCCAATGCATATTCCTTTCTGGTCGCGCTTGCCGCATTCCGTGCATGGAATCCGCGCATCAAATTCATGGTAAATGTACAGCGCCAATTCTTGCAGCGTTTCATCGTCAGGTGGCATTTTTCTGTTCCTCCAAATCCATTTTGGCCCCGCAGTTGGGGCAGTATTTTGTTTTATACCAATCCATTAGTTTCGGGTTCAGAAACAGTCCTTTGTCCAACGCAGGTGCCTTGCAGTTTCCGCAATATGGAAAACCGTCACCAGGAACAGGCTCGATCCACCGTGAATGCACCACGGGCGCAGCGTCAACGGTTGGAAATCTCGCGATGTCATTCGCAGAAACCGTCTTAACTTTCTGGTTATTGCAGTATTCAATCAATGCATCCCCATCAATCAGCCACATCTTGTTCCTCCATCCACTTTGATAACGTTATTTCCCATGCTTCTCGCGCTCTACATGAATCGCAATCTTTACTGGTGGCTTCATTGTATGGGCAACCGATATTAAGCAGAATACATGGAGTTACTGCCCCGCCAAGAAATTCGCACAGTTTATCCAGCGGCACGGTCTTTACAGAAGGAACATTCCATAACTCACGTGTATATCGAACTTTCGACCAGTTCCCAGGAGGAATTGCGTTTAATCTATCTATCGCTGCTTTCCGACTTATCAAGTCCATGGTCAGCCCTCCTTTATCGGTTCAATTTTCTCAAACCATTCTTCATAAGCCGCCACTTCTTGCTCAATGTGTTCCATATACCGTTTGTCTGCTTTTTCTATATAGTGCCGATCAACGTAACATCCTACAACGCAGCCAATACCATCTTCATATTGCAAGTCATTATCCCAAGCATCGCCAAACAAACCACACGATTCGCCCTTATCAGATTCATTATTCCAACTATGGAACAAGGGACATTTACAGCATTTCATGTTTCCTCCTTCGGCGGTTCTATCACCCATTCGATTTCTTCACTCAGGCATTGTTCGCATGTTCTCCCATCGCAACTAATGTCAAGAGGGCAACGATCACTGTTTAGCAATAAAGGAAAAAGCCAATTCTTTTCTAATTTTGTACAAATAATTTTCATGTTTTCTCCTTCGGCGCATACTTCTTTTTTATCCGATACACACGCTTTGTTTCTCTGCCTGTAATATCTTTGCGGCGGCACAGGGATACAGCACAACCTTGTTTCCAACCGTATTCATATCCGGAATCCCATCCCGTCCCCCAATTAGAAATATGAGTTACGTCATCATATCCGCGAAAATATCCGAACATATATACGATTATGAAAAGAATGAAAAGCAAGGTGAGTTTTGCAACAATCATGTTTCCTCCTTCGGCGCTCCTGCTATCTTTCTAATCCGTTCAAGTGCCTTGTTATATTGCCCTTCCGTTAGCGCGTCCTGAACATACAGATATAAAAGGTATTCTTCGCATTTCAGCAACGGGTCTGTTGAAACCGGGTGTGTTTCTATTCCATCGGCAAACGATAGAAAATCCTCAAGTTTCCCACTTACATCGTTGTAATCTTCGTGTTCGGGATCGTACTCTTGCCAACTTATTTCTTGTTCAAGGTCTATCGTTACAAGTTTCATGTTTCCTCCTTCGACGGTTCTGGCACTTCCTTTAGTGGGCATCTTTCATCCCGTTTCGCCATTGCAATGTATTCAGGAATACGCCATATTTCGGCATCTATGTTGCAACTGCATTCGTCCATTACGTCATCGTAATCATGGCAAGGGCACTGAGAGCAGTTTTCCGGCATTGGTATGTCTATCTGAATCATTCCATTTCACTTCCTCGTCCCCGTCATCAAACATTACCAGTCTATCGTTTCTTGCTGGGCATTCCATATGTTCAAGCTCTTTCCGCCCGTAACAATGGAACGGCCAATAATTATCGCAATGTATGCAATGCCAATGTTGTTCACAACCATTGTACATGAGATTTTCAAATCGCTTAACTTCGTGGCATTTTATCGTCGTTTCAGCCATCCCACTTCACCGCCTTTTTTTCTTTAAGTACCTGAGAAACTTGTAAGGGTTTCGTGGCGAACCTTCCAGCCTGCGGTACTTGCACCGTGGGCACACCCATGATCCGCTTGTCATTCCGTAGCCGTCAGGCGGTTCATAGCGAAGGGTTGTTTTGCATGATGGACATATGTCAGATCGTTTTACTCCCATGGAGTATTTTTCCTTTCTGAATCAGTGGGCCGAGAAGTCCAGCAGCGCCAGAGTTTACCATAATCAATCGCTTGCAAATCATATACATCTGTGTTGCCATCAACAAAAGCAATATACCCATCCAACATATTTTGTGAAACTGCGTAGATATACGGGATTGCCAAGAATAAATCGGTGCCTTTCCCTTCCAAATCCCCGTTCGTTTCGATGAATACCGCAATTTCAAGAATAGCCATTTCTTTTATTTGCAATACCCTGGGTTCCTGCGCTTTCAGCAGGGAGAGGGCATCATTGAGAAGTTCCAACATGCAATTGTCATTGTTTTCCCAATACGGGCAATATTCTTTTCCGCTCGCGGTCAATACATTGCATAACCCGGTTTTGTGCATTTTCAGCCCCTTGATCGTCTTTTCCAGATCAGCCATTTCCTTTTATCTCCTTCCCGCATTCTGGACAATATTTCGGATAATAGAATATGTGTTCATAATCATCCCCATATCCGAATTTCATCTGTATTACACCATTTACTCTGCTTGTTTCAAGCCAGCAAAGTGTAGGTGCAAAAGAATCTGCCATCATACTTTCTCCATCTTTTAAATTGCAAATAGGGCAATCAGCCATTTCCGTTCCCCTCCTTCACAACCGCTAGCTTCAATCCGCACTTCCCCATCGCCGCTATCAGGTTTTCCAGTCCCGGTGTTCTACGGTGGTATATCCAGCCGCAATAGGTCATTTTGGCAACGCCGATTTCCTCAGTAAACTGGTCAATGGTCATCCTGCGCCTTGCCCGTTCTTTTTCGATCTCCAACAGCAGGTTCTTGATCTCATTCCCCATTTATTTCACTTCCGTTCCCTCTTGAGCGTCCACCGCCCAGCCAAGGTAAACCTGCGCTTTTTTCAAATCCTCCGCGCCGCCCTTTTTGCGCCACCTGGACACGTATTTGATCACGTTTCCAATGCAGTAATCCACAAAGCCGTCTTTGGGAAGCGTGTCCCGGATATAATCAATCACTTCGATTTTTTTGTCCGCATAATGGGACGGATGGTTCACGTTGTCCATGGGTTCTCTCCCTTCATCAATTCTGCTTTATTCTTGCTTCATCCTGAATATTGGCGCTGACCAGAACATCCGTGATAAATTCCTCCGGGATATAGATACCGGCCTGAATGCAGACGGTGTATTGGACTTTGGCGATCGTTTTGATGCTGGAACCCTGCTGCTTCATGGTCTGCGTCAGCACTTTTAAAAGGTTCGCCACCCCGCCATGGGATTGCGGAAGTTTCCCTTGCCGTTTCAATTCGCCCGTTTTCAGGTTTAGCAGGTCATTGGTCTGCTCCATGAATTTGTTCCTCCTGTACGCAAAATCTTCCAAGAATGTGTTGAACAGCACGGAAAACTTGCCCGTCTGCCGCATGGCGGTTTCCAGATCGCCGTACTTCTGTTTGATGTAAGCGTCCCGCAGTTTTTCCCCATGAACGAAATATAGAAAAGCGTCCCGGATGATATTGTCTTTTCTGGAATCAGATACTTTCTTCACCAGCCATCCGTCCCAGGTGTAGTAGTGATCATCCCATTTGAAATAGTTCTCAAACTCGTTCTTCGGCCTGGGCCATCCGCCTTTCAGCCGTACCAACTGGGTATGCTTGTCAATTACTTCCTGACACGCTATCTCAAATACCCCACGGCATTGTTCTTCAAGCATTTAATACAGTCCCTTCGACAATTCTTCTGCCGCTTTAATTGCTTCGATGATGGCGGTCTGCATGGAATCAATACAGGATGGATCAAGGGCTTCCACATCCCAATTAGCTATATCCTCCACGGCTTTCAGCGGTTCCAATACATCATTCATCGCGGATTCGATTTCGTCCACGGCTTCGGTGATTTTATCACGAAACTTGCCTTGTCTCACAAATGAACCTCCTTTTTTACAACGAAAAGATCATCACCCCGCGTCACAGCATCAAAGGATATATTGGCGCTCACCGTTCGGCTTCGCGGAATTTCCAGCAGATGGCCGATTGATAAATGGGCTTCCACCATATCCCACCGATCTTCCAGTGCTTCAAAGTTCGGCCTTGCCAGCATGGAAAGCAGCATCGTACCGACTTGGCATGGAAGTCGAAGTTTGAGCGCGACCGGATCACTGGACGTGAAATCAATCGCCGTGAGATCAAAATAGCTGGTGCCGCAAAACGGGCACTTTACCGCATCCACTTCGATGGCCGCTCCGCAATTGACGCAATTTGTTCTCACCCTCTGCTATCCTCCTTAAACATCGGTTTGGAAATCTTCACACGGGTAAGCGGATTTTCGCTTCCTGCGGTGAACGTACACTTCGGCATCGGTTCATCCACGCCGCCAAGGTTCACGGGCGGATAACTATCCACGGTTCCTCTGGAATCCGGGTATTCCGCTTCGTGGAGGGCATAGCGCGTGACCTGGTACAGATTATAAAGGCGATACCATTGCTCGTCCTTCTTTACATCCTCCCATGTAGGGAACAGTTCTTTGAATGCCTGACGGAGCAGGGGTTCCGCTTTATCCCGCCGCTTGCACCATTCATCCACGGATAGGCCGTCGCCCCATTGCAGCGCCCCACGGGGTATTTCCTCCGGCTGGTTGATTTTCAGGCGCATGAGCAATTCCACGGCATTGCACACGGCGCGGCACTGGGCGCTTGTCAGTGTCAGGGTGTAGGTGAAAGATGGTTTATCTTTTTTCAATGTGATAATTCCTCCTTTGTTAATCCCCACGATTTGTCTGAATAAATACTTTCGATGAAATCCTCCATCATCCATTCCGCATCCTCACGTTGCGCCCATTTCCAGCCAGTGGGAGAACACGCGCTTGGATTCTCCATCTGCGCAACGTGCGTCGTATGGTTTTTCGTTGCAATTCTCGATGAGGAATCGGTACACGGTTTCAGCAGAAGCCGATCCACCACTTGAACCAGTTCTCCCCCCCCACGCTTGTATTATTTGGTGTCAAACTGTCCGTAGATGTACCATCTGAAAGCGTTTCCAGAATTTGTAAAGAAGGCTCTCTCTCTCTCTCTCTGCTGGAATTATTTTCCATATCCTGCGTTAGCTTCCATTTGGTGTCGGCGTTCGGGTCAAGAATTTTGATCTGACCGGGGTGATTGTCGATCATCCGCTGAAACGCCCGGATATACAGTTCCTTGTACTTAGGCCAGCGTTCAAAATCGCGGATCATGTTCTTGCTTCCGGACAGCGGACAGCCGATACAGCCAAGACGGGTGAACCCTTCATCGTAAAGACAGCAATGGGGGATGTTGTTGCTGTTCAGGAATGCCCAAACATCATCATCCGTCCAGTCCACAATGGGATTGACCATGGTTTTGTGGGTGCGGTAGCATTGCTCCACCATACGCCTTGAATCATCGTTATCATCGTTCAGAATCACATCGCCATGCTTGTTCTGCTTATATTCAACACCCATGGCATCAGCTTTCTTTTTCGCTTTCTTCCAGCGAATATCCACCACATCATGCGTGTTCTTGCGGTTGGCGGATTCGGCCCAGCGAACGCCCGTGACCACCACACGGCCCTGACCGCCTGTTTCTTTGAGTGCGGAGCAGCAGTAGCGAGCCTTTCTTGTAGGCGGTAGCGTATGCTCCGCAATCAGGCTCCACATGGTAATGGGCTTGCCGTTTTTATCGTACTGTCGCTGGAATTTCACATCTGGGTAGTGTTCTTTGATGAACCGCACAAGTTCAGGAGGATCAACGCTTGTAACAGAATACACAGGATCAAACTTTACTCCAGCCATCTTTGCCAAGTGATATACACATTGAGAGTCTTTACCGCCGCTAAAAGCGAGGAAGTATCCATCCGGCGGTTCAAACGCCTGCAACCGCTTAATGGCAGTTTCCACTTTGTCCCGTATCACCCCATCACTTCCAAATTGAAGCTGGTCAAGCATGATGATCACTTCCTTCCCTTATAATCCCTGAAATCAGGTATTGACCGAACTTCGGCTTGCCGTTGTTCACTGCGTCCACGTCGATCATGCCGATTCTCATGGTTCCTCCGGCTTCTCTTTCGTTACCCACATCATCACTTCCACAGGCTCATACAATTCTATTTCACATTCTTTGTCGAAAGGATATTTCCCGCAATACGGGCAGCGTATTCCTTCCTTCCGTTCCTCGTCTGTCAGGTCATAGTCCGTCCAATTCGGCGCTGTTGTAAAGGACACGCAACCGGAAACAGGTTCATACGTTACAGGTATCGAATGGTCTGAATCTGTCCCATCGTAGTTGAAAACGCTGGTGTTGATATGATCTATCTTTTTCCCGCAGCATTCACATATTGGATATTCCGGTTCGCCCTGGGAAATAAGCGCATTTATCGCAAGTTGTTCCGCTTCCGCGCATTTATCGGACAATGCGAAACTTTCATGTCTGGAAACAAACCATTCAATCGCTTCTCTGTATGTCATGCTTCTTCCTCCGCTGGTTCTGGCTTCTCCATCCAATGGGTGATCGTCCATGCTTCGCCGACTTCACAGCTTATGTCGGTTTTTCTGCTCATTCTGGTCACGTTTTCTGTGTACCACTTGAAATCTCCGTATCCCATATACGCTTCAAACACATCCTTCTGCCCGTATGTGTTGACGGCGGTGACGAGAACGGGAACGCCTGCGGCGTCGGGAAGTCGGTCTTTCACTGAAATCCACTCTTGTCCGTTCGGTTTTGGAGCCATTGTAAAAATCCCGACAGGCCCTTCATACTCAATTTTTATCGGTTTCGATAGGTTAATGACTTCCACTTCATACCCCGCATCCTCCAAATCCTGCTCCACGCAGGCGCGAACGGTTTCCTGGGTGGCTTCGGGATCGTAAAACTCAGCGGTGACTTTCAGATAGGCAGTGACGCGGTTAGCTTGTTCCATCAATCATTCTCCTTCGCTGGCGCAATGGAAATAATCATGATTTTATCCCCGCAGAAATTCTCCAATTGCCTATATGCAAGGTCATACGCCTGCTTAATGTTTTCTGTTTGGATGTACAATTCACCGCCACATTCCAATATTTCTCTTGATTCCAAATAATCGCTGTAAGCGGTTCTGAATTTTACTTTATAAACGGTCATTTTTTATCACCTCATTACCTTCATCGTCCAGTTCTGTATTGGAATATCCGCACACGCCCATGAATTTGAGGCAGTAATCCAGTTCGTCGATCAGGTATTTGGCTCTGCTCCATTGGCTGTCACTCAAAAACTGATGGAACGAAATAATGGGAATACCCTGGAAGCCTTTGATTTCAGCCGTTTTCCTTATGATATCGGCATGTTTCTGCGTCGGTTCGACAAGAATATAGCCATGTTCTTTCGCCAATTTCAGGAGGGAAGTGGTTTTCCCAGCACCACGGGGCTTGATTATTCTGATCATATTTTGCTGCATTCTTATTCCTCCCACATCCTAATATCGTCTACAATATCCAAGAGATATTGCATGATGTATTCGTGATTGTCCTTGCGCCCATCCTCAACTTTGATGAAGTTTTTACCGCCCAAAGTGATATGAGCCACAAGCAAAACAGCGCCAACCCTGGTTAATTTATTCCCGCCCTGAAAAGTGATTTCTTCCTCCCTCTTTGCATACAGAAGCGGATCAAGAACTGCCCAATCTTCTTCTGATACTTCATAGCCAAGATCGCCTTGGCGAACGATGCCAAGTGTACAAAGAGGATGTTCTTCGTTGTACATGGAAACTGGCGGTTTCCCGAATGTGCGGAGGATTGCGCCTTTCAGTTTGTTCCCGTTCATTTGAACCTTCTTTCCCATCGTATTTTCTTTTCGTTTGGGTATTTTCTTTCTTCCCCAAACAGGGTGACTTGGGTGGTTTCCCGTGGCCGGGATGGAACATTCCAATCCGTTCCGCCCGCTTCGCCGCAATTGGTGAAGCCGCTGGCTTTCAGGCTGGTTCCCGGTTCGCTCACCAGCGTATAGGTGATAATCCGCTTATAGCCCATTTCACGGGCAATCCTGGCGCACGCGCCGTAGAGCATGGAACAGGCGTTATACGTTCCGTCCGTACATACCCGGTAGATTTCCACCGTCAGGCCATCGTCCAGCCTACGCGCCACGGGATGGCCCACGATGGCTACGCCGTGCAGCACCCCTCCCGAATCTGAAACGCCGATGCTGAACCGGTGGCCCACCACCGGCTTGTTATGCCGATGGTGTTCAGCCACATAGGCGTTGGCTTCGCGCAGAGTGAGTGGACGGATGGAGAGGGTCATTCTGCGTCCTCCATCTCAAACAGCGTGGCTTGCGTATCCTCCGCAACGGATTTTACGTTGGCGACGGCCTGCAAATCCAACTGATACTGAACCGGAACATCCAGCATTTCGTCCCATGCCCTTTTGCAGAAATCCCGGCTGATTTCAAATCCGTATGCGCTCCGCCCTGTTTCAAGTGCTGCCCTGAGTGTGCTGCCGCTTCCGGCACACGGGTCAATAACCACTTCTCCGGGGTCGGTGAACAGTTCGATCAGCGCTTTCAGCAATGCAACTGGCTTCTGCGTCGGGTGAATTTTTGGTATGTCCTTGCCGTCCCTTTTCCATTCCATCCAGTCAAATACCATGCGCCCATGATTGTTGAATTTCGGCAGTTTGTCCCGGTAAAACAGGATGGCGTGTTCCGTCGCTCCGCAAATCCTCATGTTGGCTTTCAGCACTTGCGGCGAATAGTTCTTGATAAAACTCATATGGATGTAATTCTTGAATCCGTATTTCGCCGCGGCCTCAATCAACATCGGCATCTGCTGGAATGAGCAGAACACAATCATGCATGGGGCTTTCCCGGCTTCCTTCGGCTCAGGCTTCAACAGGCGATTGCAGAAATGCCAATACTCGTTCAGATTGAAATTGAAATCGCTGTAAAACGCCGCTTTCCCCGCGTGTTCAGTAACCCCCTTGTGCCTATCCCCATCCTTCCACCACATGGGATTGCTGGCGTAAAACGCAGTACCCAGGTTGAATGGAATATCCGCAATCACAAACTGCGCTTTCGGTATGTTATATCCTTTGAAGTTTTGAAAACTATCGTTGTACAGTTCTACCTTCTGTTTGATGGAGAATCACCGCCTTCTGTCGCTTTATAAAATATCGTTAAAGTTCATTTGCGCCTTTTCGTTTTCCAATCTTTCCTTCGCCGTGGCGTAATACACAGGGTCGATTTCATATCCCCAGTATTCCAATCCGGCCCTGTGGCACGCTATCAGGCTGGATGCGCTGCCAACGTGCGTATCGAGGATTTTGTCGCCAGGATTGGCGAACTTCCAAAGCAGCCAGGAATACAGGGCAACGGGTTTTTGCGTTGGATGCACACGTTCTTCTTTTGCCCGCATGTTCTCTTGCAACATTCCGTTCCATTTCCAGTTGAATATTCGACTTTGCCCCGGCAAATCCGTCCAGGCGATTTCACAATCCGCCTGGTCAAGTCCTCTGCGGCCCTTGTCCCATACGATCATACAGGACGCTTTTCCCAAGTAATCCAGCATGAAGTTTCCGCCCCAAATGATACGGTGTTTACACACCCGTTCCAGTTCTTTGAAATACCCTTCGTCCGGCGGGCGGCTGTCGTCGAAGGTATGGTAGGGTTTAGACGCGCTTTCGCTTTTGTGCTTGCCCCATACACTGTGCATCGCCTTTCCTCCGAATGAACGCGGCCCCCCCCCCCGACAATTTTTCCGCACTCATGGTTGGAGACCATGATTCCGTAAGGCGGGTCTACAATGGCAAGCCCAAAGAACTTGTCCGGGAACTGTTTCAGCGCGTCCATGCAATCCATGTTATAGAAACCGGGCAGCATGATGGATTCCACTTCCTGCATTCCTCCCTCAGAACGGCAAACCATCCGCCGTTTCGTTTTTGATTTCCCCGGCCAGTTGCAACAGTTTGTCGATGCCGATTTCGTCCGCCATGGCCTTGACGCTGGACTTTGCGCGCTCGTCTTTCTCTTGCAATTTATCGTCCCTGTATTTGTCAACCATTCCCAGAATATCGCCTGGGTTCATCTGAATAATCAGGCGAATCCCGCCTACGTCGGAATTGTAGCTGCCGGGGAAATACTTTCGCATGTCCTCATATCCCATAGATGAAATGGTTCTCCGCGCATCCTTCATATCCTGCGCCCCGCGCATATACGCCCCGTCATGGCTGTCCTTCTGCGCTGCCCGCTGGCCTTCCGCATAGGCTTTCAAAACAACGCCCATGAAACGGTTGACAATGCGCTTGGAGAGGGCGATTTCCAGAGATTCGCGGAACATTTTCTGCAATGGCTGGGGCATGGACTGGACTTTGGCTTCAAATTCATCCTGGGTCACGTTTCTTCACTTCCCTTCCATTTTGCCAGAATATCTTTTACTTCGATGGGGGAATACCGGGTTGTATCATCCAACTTGAACTTTTTCGTGTCGTGCTGCCCTGCCGTCACTAAAACGGCTTCCACTTCGTCCGCCGTGAACCATGGCCCAAGGATTACGCGTTCGTTCCACTGTGAGATTATGTGATCTATGCCGCGTTCTACTGATTCAAAACTCGTCATCCCCGTCACCATGTCATAGGTCATTTGGAAGGTCAGGACAAATCTGCATTTCTCGCATTTGATGTTCGCAGAAACCACAGGATAAGCCATCGATCTTCCTTCAAACCCGATGTACGTAGCGGGAACGGAACCGCAGAACGGGCAGGGTTTCAATTCTCTTTGCATGTTTCCTCCAATTCATTCACATACACAAACGACTGCGGCGCGGATTTCACGCGATCTGTACAGGCGTAATAGCGGAAATCTCCCGGAATCAGCGGTTTATCGTACAGCGTATAGTCCGCAATATGCCAGCCGTAAACCTTGCCTTTTCCCTTGTACTTTACAAATTCACCAAGGGTCAGCCCGCCGCTTATGATGTAGCCGGGAGGGAGATCAAAAAATCTTTCCTTGCCATAGAACGCGGTTGGGTTTTCCCCGCTGTAATCCACCATGACTTCCTCGATACGGTCAACGGTAAATTCTCCGATTACCTTTTTGCACCAGCCTTTAATCCAGGCCGAAGTATCGTTCCCGTGCGCATCCGTTTTGATAAAGATGGGCTTTCCGTGGTAAATATCGCCGTATACATCGTCCCCATCCTTGATGATTTCAAGCAGCCGCTCGCGCTTCTGCGTGCAATACACATAGCACTTGAAGGGCGGCAGGAAGTACGGCTTGCTCTTTCGAAATTCCAGGTTCTTGAATCCGTTGAAAATCTTCCCGCACCAGACAGGCCAGATGCTGATTAAAACCGCAGGATTGCTCACCCCGTCACCTCCACCGTATCTGCCAGCTTGTCCAGCAGCATTTTCAGGAATGTCCTGTCCTTGTTATTGCTCATAGACTCCGTGTCGCATTGCCATTCGTTTTCCCCTGCTGATTTTAGTCGGAAAATATCGCATTGTCCCCAGCCGATATTCGCGCACCATTCAATGCGAAACCCTTCTGCATATTCGTTGTTCCACGCGGATACGTTTTCAATGCTCAATCCCTTTATTTCGGTTTTCATGAAAGGCCAGATTCCTCCATTTCATTTATTTGTTTGTAAGCCCGTCCATCAGGCGAACCTTGTGCATGAGTTCGTAAGCGTCGGCGGAGAATTTATAGCGCATGGAGCGCTGCTTGCCCGCCATGAAATCTCGGATAGCCTGAACGGCGGAGGAAAACAGCAGTTTCTTCTCTTCCGGGCTGTGGCTGTTCAATTCCTGAACCATATTTCTGTAAATCAACGCAGGTGTCGGTTCGTAATGTCCTTGCGGAAGCCCAGTATTGGCGATTCGGAAGAAATCTCCTATTTCGCTTTGGGATACGCCATTGCGAATAAGGCAGTAAGTCGCGCTGACAATGGGGCTTCGTTTGCAGATGCAGCTCGACGCTCCCATGGTGCAATACCGAACCGCTTTTGTTATTTCTTCCGCGTGTTCCTCCGCATAGGCGATAATCGTTGCCTTGCCGGAATACTGGTGATTTGTTTCTCCATTATTGACCACCCATCCGGCGCAAGCCATCACCGCTGAATACCATCCCGGCACAATGCCGCGTGCTTTTGCAATCTGCCCCATGGATCGTGCTGAACCAACGTCATAGATGTTGATGCCGTTTTCCACGCCGCGAATAACCAGCATTTGCACAGGAACCCCGGCGCGGACAATGGCATGAAGCCGATGCTGGCCGTCAATCAGTTTCCCGGATTCGTCAAACTTGATTCCTTCCCCGTTGAATTGCCATTTGCCGTTCTTCATGTCGTTTGCGTAGCTGACGATTCGGTCTTTGTTCAGGCTCCGATAGTTTTCCGTGTTGAACATCAGGTATTTCCGCGCCATATCAGGGGTGATGTTTTCCTGTCGAATATCCATTATTTCTTCTCCTTTGCTGCTTTACGGTTCTCAATTCAGTTTTCTTCCACGTATTCCGCAATGTCCAGCCCGGTTTCTTCAAGCACCTGCTTCCTCACATCCGAATAGCACAGTGCTTCATTCGTCGTTTTGCTGGTTTCGTTCAGCATATCAATCATCTGATCCAGGTTCATCCCAAGTTTTCTGTGAAGTGCCAGGGCGAAACTGGCAATGTGAATCTTTGAGTTCTGTATTCCGATTTTGTAAACGGTTTCCCTTAACGCTTTCCTGAAATCGCTTTCCGTGTATACTTTCGGCTCTAATTTCTGTCGGTGGGGCTGGTTTTTGCTCATTCTGATTCCTCTTTCTGTAATTCTTTCATGACAGCTTCAAAAAACGGATAGAATTGTTGTGGAACAACTGCGTTTCCTAAACATTTAATTCTGTCCACCCGATGGGATACCCCATGAGCCACTCTTCCCACTCCGGGTTCAGGTATCCAATCCTCCCATACGGCGATACCTCTATTAAACTCCGCAGTAGCCCGTCGTATCCGCGCTTGTTCTTCCTCTCTCTCTCTCTCTCTCTCTACATGAACAGTCTGTGAACAATCTTTTGGAAGGAAATAGCGGGTCAGACACCCACCGCGATAATCCGATGCTGTCGGCGTCGGTATCAGTTCTGTAAACTTCTGTTCGTAGCCCATCAGCCATTCCAGAAGCCCGGGATTCGTTTTCCCGCCGTTCCCTTGGGACAGTTGCCGCCGTTCTTCCTCCGTAATAATCCCTGCGTCCCGCATTGCAATCAGCGTCTTGAAGTTCCCTGTGCCGCCGCATAGCGCTGCCCCTGTTGACGGCGTGGGCCAGAATACACACTCGTTCGCGTTTGTGCGGGGCATCGACACCGCAAGCCGGAATAATAAACGCTTGTGTGGCGTATTCTTCGTTTTCCAGGTCAGATAGCACCGTGTCGAGTGCCAGATTGACGATTCCAGGCACATTTTCGCCAATGACGAAAGCTGGCTGTATTTCCCGTATAACTCGAAGCATTTCAGGCCAGAGGTAACGGTCATCGCCCTGGCCTCCGCGCTTCCCGGCAACGGAGAATGGCTGGCAAGGGAATCCTCCTGAAACAATGTCAACTGTTCGTAATCCAGTCCTTTCATAAAAACTTTTTGCATTCAGTGTTCTTATATCCCTCCACCTTGGAACGTCCGGCCAATGCTTTTCCAGAACCTTTGTCGGATAGTCGGCCCATTCGCATTGACCAACCGTCGTAAATCCTGCCCATTCAGCAGCAAGATCAAGTCCGCCTGTCTAAATGCCTGAAAACAGACTCAGATGCGTGTACTGTCTGTCAGGCATTTAATCACCTTCCATCCTCAATTCAAAGTTCACGAACGGCGGTTTATGAAACGCACACATTCTGACGAGCAGCGGGTTATCCATGCACTTGGCATGATTGACGCACAGATCGCACACAGGTGTTTTTGAATAGTTCCCGATTTCCTCTACAATCAGTTCCCGAAGAAGCTGATGCTGTTCAGTCAAACTGTCCGGGCTGTGTGTCGGAACCGTTGAGAGATACCAAAGGCGGCGAAGTTTTTCAAGCGTCATAGCATCATCCCCGTTGTGTCAATGAACATATCGTCATCGTCATTCTTTTGATTCTCTCCCTGGTGCATATCGTCCGGGTCATTGAAAGGCACGTTGTCATAAATGCCCCGCTCGATCATCGCCATGTTTTCTGCATGTTCCATGTCGATTCCGTGAAGGTTTACTGCCTTGCTTGCGTCAATTGAATGTGTTCTCACGTTCTGCCACACTTGAGGATTGGGAGCCTTGTCCGCGTCCATTCTCCCCGTGAAATACCCCACAAAGAACATCCCCGTTCCAAATACCATGAAGAAGATCATCCAAAGCCACGTTGCCACGCTTATTCATCATCCTCCGTTTCTTCCTCGTCGATGTTGTCTTTCTTTGTGAAAAGATTCCTGGCTCGTTCGCTCAGAGCTGCACGCTGTTCATCGGTCATGTTCCGCTTGAGCGGTGGTCTAACCCGTAGCCACGAAGCGGGAACGTTCGCCACCATGCATCCACCATTGTCCTCAGGTCTTGTTCGTATCACGCATTCTTGCGGGTATTCCTTCGCCCATTCATCCAGTCGGCGCTTCCATTTCAACTCGTCCGTCGTGAACCACGCCACTCTATCGTCTACATAATCGAAAGCCGTTTCCATTCTCTCGCTCCTTTTGTTCAGTTTCAAAGTAAATAACCGAGAAACTTCGCTCAAATTTCGTCTGAAATATCTTAGTAAAGGGTTTCCCTATACCGCACCTTCCCGGTGCGAAATTCGGCGGAATTTTGCGTGTTATTCGCAGTACGTGGATTTTTTCCGTTTTAGGCGGTCACGCTCGTACATGATTCCGGTCAGGAAGCCCAGGAAGCATACGGCGGATTGGAGGGCGACTTCGAGAAGAAATGTGATCATAGTTTCCTCCGTGCGTACTCGGCAAGAAGCCCCGCTTCGCACATGCCGTCCGATGGTTTGCGACTTCGCTCTGTTGGGAGAAAGTTTACATCCGGGAAAAGGCGCTGAGCCGTTTCAATGCTCTTGCTCTTATCCTGATGGAGCAAACTGAACTCTTTCTTCCACGTCTGCGGCGGGATTGTTTGGTACGGAATATGCAGCGCTTTCAGAACGCCTTGAATGAGGCCATATTCTTCACCAAATTTGAAGGTTGAGGATAAGCCCTGTTTCGGCATGGCCCCTACTTTTTCAAGAGCGCACATAATTCCTTCTCCGTTCGGCCTTGCCATTGAAAGCCCCTGCATGGATGCAATGAAAATCATATCATCCCAAGGATAAACGTCCATGCGCCCATCTTCGTAAAGGATTGCCCATCCGCCGCGCAGCCCAGGGTCAATACCAACATAAATCACTGCTTTCCCTCCGTTTCCAGTTGCCCATACATCTTTGTGATGGAATCATTGAACATTTCCCGATTCACGTTTGGAACTGTCTGGGTGTCGTGGTGCGTGTAATCCACTTCTCTCACTCCGTATGGCGCAGGGGGAATGGGCGCTTGCGGGTAGGTCTGCCGGGTTTCCTGCCCCATGGCCCCGGTGTATCTGGGCGTTGCGTACCAATTTTTCTGCGGCAGTTGGTTCGGCTCCCGTTTCTCAATGGGCGGCATCGGGGCAAAGCCAAACTGCGCCATGATCGCCGTTTCAATCTTCTTTTTGCTTTCTTCGCTGGTCATCATGGCCACCGGGCCGAACAGTTGATTCTTTTTAAAGGCCGTCAGCGTATCGCACAGAACCACGCACGCGCCAATTTGGCTTTCCCGGTTCCATGCTTCCCGGCCCACTGTTACATGAAAAGCATTCGGCAGCCTGTCAATGATCGTCAGTTTCACCGCGTGAACGGTGGTAGAAGGGTTCTCGTTCGCGTCAATGTCCATGATCATCACGGGAATCCGCTTCTCCTGTCCAAACGCGCTCTTGTAAACGTCCCAGTAAACTTCCCATCGGTTCATTTTTTCTTTCTATCCTTTGTCTCTCGTCTTTCTTTGTCCATGTTTTTGATCGCGTCATCCCATCCGGCATTGTAGCCCTGCTGCCATTGGATCATGCGCTCCGTATCTTCTTCATCGTCTGCATACATATGTCCGAATGCTTCTCCTGCCGCAAACGCGCAGAATATCAGGATCAAAGCAACGTATATCGGCATTTCTTCACCCCTTCCTGTCTTTCAAGGCTTATTCGGGGAAGTATTGCCATTTGGTCACTTTCTTGCTCATGTATCTTTCTATCGGCAGAAAATCGCAATACCTGAACCATTTCACTTCCCCATTTTCATCTTGTTTCAGGTATCCTTCCCCCACAAGATGCAGCCCCACGCAGATAATGACCCGTTCTCCCAATTCCGGCAAATCCTTCGGATTGTCTTTCAGAATGTGCCATATCCCCGGCGTTTTGTCTTTCTCTTTTTTCTTTCCTTCGCTCATGCTTCTTTCTTCACTTCCTTGCTGTATTGCTTGCGTTTCCCGCATGAAACAATTTCATGGCATGTCCCTCCGTGGTAGTAGCACATGGGAACCAGATAGGGCTTGATCTCCGGCATGGCCTTTCCTGCTTCCTCGCACATCATTTTCACCACTTCCTGGGTTTTCGCGCTGGCCCTGCCGCACAGCCGCTTGTTGGCGATCACCATCAGTTCTTCCGCGTTGCAGTAAAACAGCATATTGATCGGCGTGTTTCTCGGCGCTGCGTCCCCGTCGAAATTCTCCTGCCTGTCGTTTCTCAGGGATTGCACGAAAGGCGTTGCGTGTACGTGCCTTGCCAGGTGTACGCTGATGTTGGATGGTATATCCGTAATCTTGAAGCAGAAGTTCAGCACCCGGATCGGGCTGTGCCTTGCGTTCAGGATTTTCCCCAGCAGTTCGCTTGATATGTTCGTTTTCGGTTCTTCCGTTTTCCCCATGGTCATCCAGATTGCCCGTTTCGCCAGCATCCGTTCCCGTTCCCCCGGCGAATAGATCAGTTCAACCTTCATAGTGTTCTTCTTCATCTCCTGATTCCAGAAGTTTTTTTATCCATTCTCTGTCGGCGCATTATTCATTTTCGCCAATCCCCAGCATTTTCTTGAATAACAGCGCTTTTTCTTTTGCGATTCCCATTCTGCGGCTTTCACCGTTGACAAGAACAGGGGTGCAGCATTCGGATATTCTGTCATATGTCCTGCGCTTTATGTCGTTTTCTTCATTGCGGAAATCCGCAGGATTCAGGTTCGTGGTAACAATCATGGGCTTGCATGAACGGCATCTGGCATCCACAATGCTGTAAACATTATCCTGCATGAAGTCCGATCCTCGTTCAGCGCCCAAATCGTCCAGAATAAGAAGGTCGCAGGTCTTTACTGTATTCAGAACGTGTTCCCGGTTTGCGTTGAAGTTCTCAGTCATTTCGGCAACAAGCGTCTGAACATTGCTCATGACCACTGTTTTGCACTTCTCTATCAGTGCATTGGCGATGCAGGCCGCATAGTACGTTTTCCCGGTTCCGACTCCGCCCCAGAATAAAATCCCCATATTGTTTTCTGTCGCAAAATCGAAATTCTCAACAAAGTTTCTTGCCACCTTTCCGGCTTTTTCCTCCCGAAGATCGTCATTTTCAAACGTGCAAGAAGCATACATCCTTGAATACAGTCCTTCGCCTTTCAGGGCTTCGATGCGGTACTGTTTCTGTCGATCCTGTTCTTTTGTCTCTTCCATGTTCGCTCTTTCCCTGTCGCATCGGCACATCCTGGGGCGTGTTTTCTTGTTTGGGAACAGCGCTTTTATTTCTTCCGGCAGTTCAGCTTCCAGTGGTTCACCGCACACATCACACCGCCGAATGCCATCCTCACCAACATATTCCGCCAATCCATTTCTCCTTTCTGCTGCTTTCTCCATAGCCGCATTGATAATGCTTGTAAAATAATTTTCGCTCATAAGGATTCCCATTCATCATCCAAGCCGGATTGATAGTCGTATGTGCCATCTGGGTTGTAGTGGGATTTGGGATTGCGAGAGGAAGATGACGCGGCTTTTGACCTTTTTTCGTGTTCTTCCTCCGCCTGGGCTTTCGTGGTGATTCCATTCGTTAGCCAATTATTCAAGATTTTCCTAACATACGCCCATGATGCTTTGTTGCCGCTCTTTGCAAGGAAAGCCGCGTACATGATCGCATCTTCCTCCATGCCATCCTCAATGAAATCATGATACTGCTGGGCAATGAAGTAATCGCCAATGTCGATACCCATATCCATGAGGTAGGCCGCTGCGGTGGTTGGTTTTTCCAATTGATCAGTGAATCTTGACATACCATCCTTGTATATAGTTGCTTCTTTTGTATCGTTACTCTTTTGGTTAGTTACTTGTTTTGGAGATGTATCTAATTTTATTTTATCTTCGTTTTTTATTATATCTTCGTTACTCGTTATTCGTGTATCGTTATTCGTATATCGTATATCGGGCGCATTTTCGCACGATTGTGCGCTTTTGTTTTCATCTGCGATCACTTGTGCACAAGTGTGCGTATCTGTGCACAGGTGTTCGTGTGATTCGCTTTCGGAGGGCGGAGGAAATTTACTGTATTTCGCCCGTTTATACTGGTATTTTTCCCAGGACTTCATCATCAAGTACGGTTTTCCGCCTACTTCGTAAAGAATGAGCAAGTCCGCCTTTTCCAACTCGAACAGCCATGATTGGATTTGCTGATCGTCATAACTTTTCAGAGGGAACAGTTTGCCTTTGATTACAGCGGGCCTTGCATCGAATCTTCCGAAATCATCACAACTGACAATCAGGCGAATGTACATGCTTTCGGCATAGGGGGAAAGCAAATTCAGATTGTCGCTGGTGCAAATGCTGTCCCTGATTCTCCTGCACGGCACGTTTTCTGATCACCCCTTTACTCGATCCTGTTCTTGGAGCGATTGAAGTTGTATTCCCGCAGGAACACGGCGCAGTACCGCGCAGCGATTTTCCCGGAGAAACCTTTCGATTCACGGATGTAATAATCGGTGGTGTTCCGTTGCAGGACACGAATGAGCGTCTTTTTATCAAACTTGCCGCTGTACTGGTTATAAAAAAGGGCCAGCCCTTGCACGAACCCGCTTCTCAGACCATCCCGCTTGCCATTCCAAGCGGCAATGATGGTTTGAAGCACCTGGATCAAGATTTCACGGCCATAGGTCTTGTACACATTGAACATAGCATCCGGCGCAAAGCAGGTGCTTTTCGTTTGATGGCTGCCATTGCCAAAGGAAATCTTCACGCCGCACAGTTCCGCCGCGTTTACCATATCCGTCACTTCGGGATCATTCAGATTCAGCATGGTATTGAGCCGTTCCGAAGCTGCGATGCCCTTGTTGGCCTTTGGATTGTTTACAACAAGGAACATATTTGCTTCTTCATCCCGAGAAAGACCGGCATACACTTTGCAAAGGACGGGTTTATCGCCAAACTTGGTGAACCAGGCGCGGATGCGGTGATCGCCGTCAACCGTATAATAATTGCCGTCGGCACGCTTATTGACGATGGGCGGGCTGAACAGGTTAATATCGAAATACTGCACCAGATATTTCAGATGGGAATTGCTTAAATTGCGCTGATAAAACGAATCGGTTTTCAACTGGGAGGGGAGCAACTGAACGAACTGATAGGGGCGTTCCTTCTGCATGACCTGTTCTTCCAAGATTTTAGACATAATGAATCCTCTCTTTCATGTCCTGTATTTTGTTGATCAGATAGTCGTTGTAGACGGCTTCAATGATTGCCTGATTCTCCTTGGTGTACATATCCGGGTGCTGCTCATAGAACGACGCGATGCCACCCATATAGAGTTCAAAAGTGGCCTTCATTTCTTCCAGCATCATGTAAACGGTGTACTTGGGCGTTTTTGAAAGATCAGCCATAGCTGCATTGCCTTCCCGCAACTGGCGGTTAAATTCCCGGTTTTCCTTCGTGCCGCTTTTCCAGGCCAGCGGATTATCCGCAAGGCATTTGTACTGCGGTTGGGGCGCTGGTTCGCTGGTGACGAATCGGGCGGGCGGCAAATCCTTCTTTTCTTGCGGAGCGGGGACGGGAACAACGGGCGCGGGTTCTGCGGGCTTTGGCGCTTCCTTCTGAGGTTTCGTGCGAATCGGTTCTCCTTTCTTTAGCTTTTCAATCTTTTCACGGAGCGTAGGTTCGTCCTTCTCTTTGGAAAGTTCCATCACATCGGCTTTCTTTACGGAGAGTTCGCCTTTCAGAATGGAATCTGCAACTTCGGGTTCTTGTTCACGGATGGCACTGATTCCCTGCGCAAATCCAATTGCGCGGTCAACCGTTCTTGCTCCGATTCCAAGTTCTTCCGCAATCATGTCGCGAGTTCGCTTCCTGTCGTTTGGCAAGGTGCCATTTTGACCACTTGCCAAATTCGTATATTGATTACCTCTATCGCCTCCATGTGTATTCATTCTTGCGATGGCAAGTAATCCGATCAAATCTGTTCTCTGCTGCTCAGTCAGGTTTCTCCTCCCAAGCTGATTCTTATACATCCAATCGAAAGCCGCCCATTTATCGGCAAATTCCATGGAGCGTGTGCGCCATGAGATTTCGGGATGGGCCTGGATGATTTTCCAGCGATTGTGCCCATCCACAATGATTCCGTTCCAGGTGACAATGGGTTCATAGACCTCACCCGCAGTCAGGATGTTTTCTTCGAGCTGCTTAAATTCATCATCGGTCAGCGGAGGAATCTTGTTTTGAAATTCAGGGTCAATTCTCAGTTCCATGATGTTGCTCCTTTTCTATCGCTTATGTTTATGTACATGTTTATGTTTATGTACATTCCTCCTTTGCAGGGCCAACGGCTTTGCTGACCAGCACTTTCAAAAACCCATACAGCTCATCGACCTTTTCAAACAGTTCGTTCACGCTGGCAAAGAATGTGTCCGGGTCAATGGCGGCTTGCTCGATGCCTTTTGCGTCGTTGTAGTATCCGTCAAACAGTGTGGCGTGTGCCGATAATTTCTGAGCCATGCATTCCGCGTGTTCGATCTCCCGTTTCAGTTCATTGGTGTCCATTTTGCTCTCCTTCTTTAATGGCTTCATATTGAAGCCAAATTGATGTTAAAATTATAGCACCAAAGTTTTGAACTGTCAACATTATTTTGAAATCTTTTTGAAGTCATTTTAAAACTGTTGTAATAAACTTTAATATCTGATATAATGTTGACAAATCAAAGGAGGTTGTTCATCATGCCGAAAGACGGAGAGAAAACTTTTACCATTCGGGCAAAGGAAACCACTCTGAAAAAGTTTCGCATTCTTTCAGAACTCCATGGAAGATCAATGAACAGGGAAATCGAAATCATGATGCTTGAGGCGATTCAGACTCATGAGAAGAAGCATGGGCCAATTGAGGTTTCTGAACAGCCAGCCGAATCGTAGTGTCCGCGCCGTACACTTTCAAGCCCAGCTTAATCAGAAACATAATCATGGCATGAGTGGAGCAATTGATTTCTTCACTCATTTTTTGTATCTCCCCGTGCATTTCATCCGGGATTCTCAAAGTAAAGTTTTTCACGAATCTTCCTCCTTTCTTTTTCTTTTCTTCCAAACACGCTGAATTTACGGCAGAAACGGCCTGAATTTCGTTTTTCTATTGCCGGACGATAGGAAGGTAGGGTAAATTTTCAAGCGAAATTTGAGCCGTATTTGAGCCTTATTTACAATGTTCCGGATGAACCGTGTTTTTTACTTCCCAATCAGTCCTTCCACCTGATCCCATTCCAGGGTCATCTTGTCTTTCTTTTCGTACACGTCCACGTACATTTCAGAAACAGGCGCGTTCCAGGTCACTTCGTAATACCGGGTGTTCTTCCCGCTGTCAATGAACAGTCCCTTCTTGTTCCCGATGATGTGGCACAGCCATACGGTGGAAATATCCTCCGGTTCGTATTTTTCCCCGTATTCGTCCTCCACGAAATGGACGATGGCTTTCTTGGCGGCGTTCTCAAATTGCTGTGTAGTCATGCTTTTTCTCCTTCCTTGTCTGCCATAAACAGCTCTTCATAACTCAGCCCGGTCACTTGGATAATCTTGTTGATTTCCTTGATCAAAACATAATCCGTTTTCCCGTTGATCACCCGCAGCAGCCGTTGATAGCATCCTCTCTTATCATTTCCATCGTTTAACATGTCGGAAAACTGGTGAATGGAAAGGTTGTTCATCGCAAGCCATTCCATCAGCATGGGATATAGAACGGATTTTTCCCTCGGTTTTCTGCCCGGTTTTCCAACATAGTGCGCGTGAATGTATTGCCGCGTTACGCCGAAATGCCGCGCTATTTCTGAAAAATTGCTGCCGTTTACCAGCATTTCCCCGGCTTTTTTCCAGTCCACTTTTTCCATGCCGTTATTTCTCTCACTTTCCATCTTTCTTTTCGCTCTCTGCTTCGTTTCCGCCTGAATGAGATTTTCCTTTGAGCCATTCCAGAATCAGGCTGATGTGTTCCTTGATCCAGTCTGCAATCCATTGAAGTATGGCTGGCTTGGCCTGGGTCAGCAGTTCCAGGAATGTCAGCCGAAGCGTTTCCTCGTTCACTTTCGCTTCTCTCCGTGCTTGCAGTTCCACCAGCATTCCCAAGGGATCGGTTTCCCTTGCTCCCCACCCCTCCACAAACAAACTCCGTTCCAGCACGTTCTTTCCGTTCTTGGTATAGGACATGGTTTTTTCTCTCCCTGCCACCCAAATGCTCATGCCAACGGAAATCTTCATGGCCGGGATCGCCAATCCGTCCCAGAAATAAAGAGAGAGGTTGACTGTCTGCGTGCCCTCTGCGGATGTTTCCTTGCATCGTGCGCTCACTTTCGTCAAATCTTTCTTGTATTCCCCGTATTCCTCCACGAATTGGGGCTTGGAAACAATTTGGCAAACAGCGAACGTGTTTCCGGTCACGTTCAGATACATTCAACCTCTCTCCTTTCAGTTGTCTTGTGCTTTTAATTGGCTTCTGTGATTTCTCCGGTGTCCTGGTTGAGAACTTCTCCCTCTGCCACGATGGGTTCAGGCGTAACGTCCAGCATATCTGCGGAAATTTCCGTTTTGATCGTTTCGTCAGCGCTCACCTGCTTGGCAAAGTCGGATTTCAAAGGAGCATACTTGATAACACGTTTCAAAACAGTTTTCTTCGCCATTTCCTCGAAATTGGTACTCCACGGGCTGTAAGGACTATTGTAGGATTTGCTGAATTTCTTTGCGTGAGCGCGAACATCTTCCACACTCATGACCTCGAAACCATAACCGCCATCCTTGGTTTTGAACATGGCATAAAAAGCAACGGGTTCGCCACGGTCTTTGATCGCTGGCTTATGGTTCAGTTTCGGGTCAAGGCCAAATTCATAACTGAACTCGTCGTTTTCATATACGGTATGGGCCTGAATAACGCTGATTTCACCAGACCGATAAGCCAAATCCATCAGGCCACGATACCCGATCTGAAACTGGCACTCCATCACGCCCTTATTCCGATAGGGCAGAAGATACGCTTGCCCAAGCGGCGTGTTCGGTTCAACGCCCAATTGCGCTGCGGTCATCATCGCGCCAAGGAAAGATTGCGGCGTGCATTGCTGTAAGTCCGGGTTGCTGGACAGGGCGGACAGGGTAATGCGGGTGAACCGCTCCGGGGTAATTACAGAAGGAAGCGCTTTGGCGATTTCCTTCTCCATGCTTTTTACATAGTCTGCCAGTTTGGGAGCGTTTTTCTTGGCGGAAAGCTGGCTGGCCGCTGTCTGAATGGTGTTTGCCATGTACGGTTATACCTCCAATTTTTTAATAGAAAATGCCCGATAACTGCTTGTTTTTTCCCACTTGGAAAGGTCGATATTTGGGTTATCCTTCTGGAACGATTTTTTGTCGAACGTGGTGCGGGTGCGGTTGGCCCAGGTGACGATGTATTCCCCATCTGTTCCCTTCTCCGCGTCGCCCATGTCCTGCTTGAGTACGGCGGCGATCCCGTCCGCTTCTTTCTCCAATGCGGAAATTCGCTCTTTCAGTTCCAGATATTCCCGCATGATGTTCTGTTGCCCGAATAGTTGAATGCTTTCTCCGTTTGATGAAGGATGGGCCAATTCGATGCTTTCCACGTCAACTGCGTTTGCGGGCGGTTCTTCGCCGCTTTGCATGTAACCGTAGAACTGCTTTTCCGCGTCCATGAGGGCGGCGATTTCGGCTTCGTCGCGCTCGATCTCAAATGTTTTGAAGTCGCTATTGCCAATCAGGACGGCCAGATAGGCTTTGCTTTTCCCTGTCACCGCCAGATAGTGCATCACCTGCACATAAAACCTTGCCGGGTAATCGCCGTTGCGATAATGTTTCAGGTTCAGGGAAGAAGTGGATTTGATTTCCAGCAGCGCGTCCTCACCGACCACCATTCTGTCCACGTCGGCCAGCGCCCACGGAAATTGATCATTGATCAGACTGAAATTGCAGTTCTGAACCTTCTTCCCGGTTTCCTGTTCAAATTTCTTGGCGATAAATTCTTCCAGGTATGTGCCAACTTCCGTCCGAAGGTTCCCTTCAAACGCTGGCGAAATCCCCTTCTTTTCGCACCAGAGCGCATAGGGGCTTTGATAGTCGTTCAGCCCTACCACGCTTGCCGCGTCCGAACCGCCGATGTACTTTTTTCTCAGTTCCAGCCATTCTTCCCGGCTGTCACGCTTGATTCTCTTGATTGCCAAGGCTTTCTTTCACTTCCTCTGCATTGTAATCAGGATAAAGGCTGATAAACATGCTACCGTCCATTCCCTTCTGAATGCCAGTCAGGTATTTGCCTATCATTCCCTTGGGAAATCCGGCTTCCAGAATGTCCATCAGCGCACGGTTGGTTTCAATCCGGCGTGAATGCTTCGTTTCGCATACGCTGGACAGTTTGAAATCTTCCTCCGTTCCGTTGGCAATCACCATCAGTCTGTTCGGCCCGTCCACGCTGATCTTGATATAGGGTGGGTTCCCCATTTCTTCCATAAACGGCCCGTTCATGTACAGCATTTTCGGCGTGAATCGAACATATGGCTTCTTTTTCACAGAGTTTGGCGGCTGGTGTCTTTGGCGGTTCCTGCTGCTTTTAATCTCTTTCAGCACCTTTATTCCACTCCATGTTTCACACGGTCACGTTCTTCTGCTCTTTTTGCATTGTTCCATCTGGTCATATTTCCGACTAAATATCCGGTGATGCGGCGGAGCCGCTGAAAAGGCATGTGGTCTACGTCGTAATTGAGGATTGCGTCTTTTTCATCGTCTTGTGCGATTTGGATTTCCATTCCTTTCAGGTGCTTTCCGAATTTCGCCAACCCATGGTGAACATACAGAATCGCTTCCGCGTCCTCCATATCATCCGGGTAAGTCACCTTGATTCCTTCCAGTTCCTTTACCATGCGCATCACGCTCCGTTCTTATATTTCCAAATAGCCTTTTGCGGCCATGGATTCACTGATCTTGTTGTGATAGTGTACTTTCGCGTTTTTCCACGCGCTCTGGTAGGCTCTGTACATCCCGTAGCCGATTAAATAGCCCACGTCATTATCGCCCTCAAACGGGCAGTCGGAAAGGAAAACGCCATCCGCGTTGTAAAGCTGCACCCGCTTTCCGTTCTCGTTCTCCATGATCTGAACCTGGCCCGTCACGCTTCCGTTTTCCGAAATCGTTCCCGTTTCGCTAATCATTCTGTTCTTTCCTCCGCCATTCGTAAGCGTCCATTTTCTTCACGCATTCGTCGCATCCAAACGGTTCATTGTCCTTGTCCAGATAAATGCTTTCGCATTCCTTCCCGCATATGGGGCAGTTCACTTCTTCTTCCTCGTCATAGGGCGGCATTCCGTCCCGTTCGGCCTGCCGAACCCATGGCGCGTCAGGAATATCAATCATCGTCTTTCTTCTCCTGATCGGGGATGATGCACATGCGGCAAGCGTCCGGGTTGTTCAGGCATACGTCGGAGCATTCATTCTTTCTTTCGCAGAAATAGCAGCACCGATAGCTGACCCCTCTCAACCGTGGACACGCGAAAATCTTGCATCGTGGGTAAACAGTGAAGGTTCTGTATATGCTCCCTCCGGCAAGGCTTCCTTTCCCCATTCCCATGAGCATCATCCCCCCCCTCTTTCCGGTTATGAGCGGCGAACGGGAAGCACGAGTTGGAAGTAATCATCCCGGTTCACAGGCTTCACAGCCAGCGGTGTCACAGGCCCCTTGCATTCGATGATCATTTCTTCCCCGTATCCTGTCTGGGCTTTCAGGCAATCTTCCAAATATCGCCCATTGATGGCGATTTCGTTCCCGGCGCTTGTTCCGTCGCTGTTGGTCAGTTGCCCTTCCACCATGGCGGGGACGCTGGTAATGGCTCCGCTGGTGTCGCTCATGGCGCTCACTTCCAGCGTATCTTCATCCTTGATCGTCAGAATGATCAGGTCTTTCTTCCCTTCCATAGAACTGATTCGCGCCATTCTCACGGCGTTCAGCAGTTCATCGGTTTTCAGTTTCATGCGCAGACTGCTGTCGCTCTTGATCAGTTTCTTGTAGTCCATGTATTCCCCGGCAAGCAGGCTGGCTTCAATCGCCGTGTCGTATGCTTCCGCAATCATGGCTCCCTTCTCAAATCGGAAGCTCACGTCCTCGCTGTCCTTGATGATCTTGCCAATCAGTTTTGCCACTGTTCCGGGAATCAGCGCGGAAAAATTGTCGTTGGTTTCCACGTTCTGCCGCGCAATGGCTACCCTGAATCCGTCCAGGCCGCAGGATTCAGCGCCGCCGGATGCCTTTTCACCGCTGAACGCAATGTTCACCCCCGTCAGCACCAGCCGCCCGGTATCCACGCTCACGCAATGGCTCACGCTGTTCACCAGTTTTTCAAAGTCCATGCCGTTCATTTTCGCTTCGTGAGGGTTTTCCATTTCAATCAGCCCAGGTTCATAGTCCGCGCCGTTGATGCAAGCGATGTTCGCTTTCTTTCCCTTGGATTTAAGAACGGCCATGTTTTTCCCGTCCACCGTCAGCGTCACTTCATCGTCCATCAGTTTCAGGAAGTTCAGCAGCGTTTTCGCCGGGATCAGCGCTTCCCCGTCCTCTACCACCACCACCCTGTCCGTTACCTTCTGGATGGCAAGACCCACGTCTTTCCCAATCATCGTCAGAAGGGGGATTCCTTCGTCCTGCTTTGCTTGCAAATGAACGCACTCGTTCACAGGGTTCATGGGCTTTCCGCTGATTGCCATGCTGCACACGTTCACCATGTTCTCCATGTCCTTGGCCTGCATCGTGATCTTCATTCCGCGCATTTCCTCTTTTCGTTATTGTATTGTTGGGTTCCCCAAGAGCGAGTGAACGGACTCGAACCGTCACTAATAGAGCGGAGGTCTATTGTGCTTCCAATTACACCACACCCGCATAAAAGGCGGCGTTAGTCTGCGTTATTAACCCCTTGCAGTGGGCACACAGACGCGATGCCGCAGGGATGAAACACCGCTGCTCTTATAGAGCGCCGCCAGAGCCGGATAAGGGACTCGAACCCTTGACCTAATGATTACAGGTCATTCGCTCTCCCAACTGAGCTAATCCGGCATACATTGTTTGGTGGGCTTATTTCCGGCGGTTCGGTACTTCCTGCGCTCAACTTATATCAGAGGTTTCCGCAGGCCACACCGCGTTATCGTTTACCTTCCCTCCCTCTCCGCTTTCGACAGTTTCCACCAAACAACACGGAACTTTTCACTGCTGCTCCGGGCGCATCCGGTAGCATCCGTTTACATTCATATCTGCCGCAGTAGCCACCCATTATCGTATATTCTTTATTCATTGCTCATGCCACTCTCATAGGCTTTCCGCTGCGTCCTCCGCTCACGAAGAGCAATGAATAGGGAAAGGAAATGCGCTTCCTTTCTGGTTGGCCCGCAGGGGCTTGAACCCTGAACCAGCCGGTTATGAGCCGGATGCGCTTACCGATTGCGCTACGGGCCATCGAAAATTCGGCGGCATCAGCGTTCCTTTGATTCCCCATCCGTTTCATGCCCAAACGAACGCTGAACAGGAACGCACGGAAGAGAAGGAGGTAAAAGTCCGCTGGCCTTATAGACCGCCGCCGACCCGGTTTTTATCGCATCAATCCGCGAACCGTTACCGGGAAACGTTTGGCGGAGCATGAGCGATTTGAACGCTCGGTTCCTTGCGGAACTGCGGGTTTCAAAGCCGCTGGATTCGACCACTCTCCCAATGCTCCATGGAAGGGAGAGGTTTTATTCTCCCTTTTCAGCGCCCCGAAGCGCCACGGTATTGCCCGTCATCATCGGGTCTACCTGTACCGGGTAATCGTAACCGTCAATGTGCATGTATGGTTTCATGTCCTTCCCAATCAGGATTTCTTCTTTGTTGCTGGTGAAAGCGTCGTAACTCATGGCAATCACGGTATCCCCGTATTCAAAGCCGTCAAAGAAGTTCATCATTCTCAGAACTTTTTCTGTCAGCGTTCCCTTGCTGTTTTCGTTTTCGGTGGTGCTCCTGATGTTTTTCAATTTCTCTTTCGCCTCCGCTTCATGTCGCTGTGACCGGGTATTCCCATTTGCTGGTGTCCGTGTTTTCATCATCCACCAGCCATGAACTGAACCCGATGTATTTCCCGCCGCTGTTGTCCATCCAGGAAGCCAGAGAGGAAAAGTCCTTGAAATATCGCCGGATCACCACGCCGTCATCCCTGGTGATGGTTGCCTTTACAATGCTCACAGCAATGCTCCCTCCGCATATGTTCTTGGCCGTAATTGCACATGTCCAGCACGCAGCATCCGGGGCAGATGATTTCCTCGTTCGCGTCTCTGCAAAGTTTCCTGTTCAGTTCCGCGTCGCTGATCGCTGCTGCCACGCCGCGCTTTCTTTCCTTCTGCGGCTTCATGGTCAAAAACATGTTTGGCATTCTCATGGCGTACATTTTTTTCTTTTCCTCCTGTTTCTTCTTCAATTTTTCTGGTCTTATCGTTTCTTTAGATGCTGATAGTATCTTGTTTTCTTCATGATGTATCTGTGTGCGTCTACAATTGCCTCAACAATGGTGTTTTCTTTTTCCTTTTCAGCCCTCATTTTCTCCCGCCATTGAGCATATTCAGCGTATCTTGGGCATTTGGCATGGCAGGTAGGGGAGCAGTCTTTGCAGTCTCTTCCGCACGGGTTTGGAATCTGTTCTTTTGTCATCGTTTCAGGTTCATCCCCCGTTCAATGGGAGATTTTTGCAGGATTTCAATGTGATCCAGCCGATAGCCATGCAGGAAGTAATTCAGTTTCGTCTTTCTCGGCACGATGCACCGGATATACGCCTCGTCCACCGCTGATTTCGCAATCTTTTCATATTGCATCGTGACCGGGCTGAACATCTTTTCAGCCGCCATCATGGGGTATCCGTGCTTCCAGATCACACGCCCGATTTCCCGCGTCCTGCTGTCCTCTATCATGTCGCCAACCCGAATCGCGTCGCCGCTGCAATCCCGCCAAATCATCCCTGAATTACCTCCTGTATCCTTTTTCTATCGTCTTTCTCTCTGGTTTTCACTCTATTTCAATCCCTGGGAATATCTTTTTCAGTATCCTCCGCTCTTGCAGCGTCAGCTTGCCAGGATCGTCACGCCGCCTGTACAGCGTATTCAGGCTAATGCCGATCATCTCAGCCAATCGCTCATAGCTGATGTTGTCCGCCGCCATGTGCGCCATCAGCGATATGCGGAACTGTTTATTCAGCCTTTCGTTCTCTGTCAGCGGATTCACTCTCGGCATCTGAGCGTTACCCCCTTGCGTTGCGGATGACTACAATGCCGCTGCCGCCGCCGCCGCATGGTCTGTTATTATTTGTCTGGCAAAATCCTCCGCCACCGCCGCCGCCGGAATTTGGCAGGCCGGATGTAGCTGGTCTTGTTGTGGAAGCGCCATCGCCGCCGCCACCTTCTCCGCCGATACCAGGGCCGAGCGGCGTAGTGGCTATCCATAATCCTCCACCACCGCCGCCTGAATATAAAGTGCCTATTGGGCTTCCAAACTCTCTTGTAGTGGTTCCTTGGCCTCTCCCTCCTGGATTACCTGTGATAGCACCCATGCCATCAGAACCATCCGTCCCTCCATTTGCTGATTCTTCTCCGCCGCCTGATCCGCCGTTTCCGCCATCTCGATAGTCATATGTTCCTTTTGACTTCCCACCAGCAGCGGTAAAAGTGAAAGCACTTGTAGTTCCGCCGTCTACCCCATAATTTGTTGTGCTACCTCCGCCAGCAGCGCCACCTTCTCCTATCTCGATTTGATAGCTGGTTGTGTTGTCTACGGATATTCCGGTCTGAGTCAGTGTGTAACCACCGCCACCACCGCCTCCACCGCTACCATTACTATATACATATCCTCCGCTTGCGCCGCCGCCAACCAGAAACGCATCAATCGTCATGGGCTTGGAGAATTTCAGCGTCCCGCTTGTCAGAAACTTGATCCGCCAGTTCCCGTTCCCATCATCTATGAATAGGCTGTCGCCGCTGTATTTGTAAAACTCCGATGACCCCATCGGGAACCTGTTAATGATCGGTGGCATTCGATTCACTCCTTTTCTGGAATTGCAAGTTCGCAAATACGGCTTTCAGCGACGAACCACGGCTCGTTGTCCTTGATGACTGTTCTGACAGTTCCAAACTTTTCATTGGAGAAGATTTTTAGTTCGTTCATTGGGCCTCCTTGCTTTGTTGTTTGTTGCCCACATTTGTTGACTTATAGGTCAAAAAAATATTGACTATCTTTTCAACGGGCACATCAAGGCCGTTTGCAATTGCAGAAACATCCTGAATGGAAGGCTCAGTCCTTCCAGATGTAATGGATTGCAACTTCTGCTTTGACATGCCAAGCTCCCTTGCAAATGCGGCAACGCTGCTGTATTTCCCATATATCAGGCTGCAAAGTTCCAAGTTCCTTTCCAATCATTTTTCTCCTTTCCTCATTGGTTCCAATCACAGTATTCATTATATCAAAATGAATCCCGTTTGTCAACAGAATTTAAAGAAAAATTTTTGTAATAATATTTTAATTTGATTTTGTTTTCCAAAAAGGATATAATTTGACCAGAAAGGAGTGAGAATAGTGGACGCTAAGTTAGACACAAAGAAATTCGCAGAGGTACTAAAATCCGAACGTTTCAAACGCCAAATGACCCAGGAACAGTTTGCAAACTTCGTCGGGGTTACAAAGCAGGCAATCAGCTACTATGAGAACGGCGAGAGAACGCCGCGCTATCTTACGGCATGGAAAATAGCAAATAAACTTGGAATCTCAATTGAATCTCTGGCAGGAGATGCGGAAGTACCGCCACCATCGGTAAATGTAAAATCCTTCATTCTCAATGAGAACGAAAAGAAACAACTGGAACTTCTACTTCTTTTGCAAAAACATGCCGATGCTATTGAACTGATGGAGAAACTTTCACCGGATCAGTATAGCCAGATGATGAATTTTCTCCGCTTTCTATCAGGGAACGCAGATAATCAATGAATATCTTTTCCTGCTCTTCGGTCAGACTGTCCAGCATCCTAAGAATTTCATCCACAATAATCACTCCTTTACAATTTTCAGATAGATTATAATGCAAACAAGCGTTCGCATCAATAACAAAATTGCTAAAATTCCATAACATGTTAGTAATGTGTCGAAAATGGAAAATGATTTGCAAATTTGGTCACTAAAAAATGGAGGGCAAAGAAAAAATGACGAAGGAAGAATTGAATTGGCTGGTAGCAAACTTGAAAGATCAGAACGCAAAGGGCGATTTGAAGGACTATGAATACGCGGATAAAATGGAAAAACTCATGGCTGCTTTTAAACGCGGGGATGATGATTCCGCAAGAAATATCGTCTATTCCCGTGAAGATATGCTTCAATCCACTTCAATTGCCGCCCCAGTTCCGAATCAAAAGAAAGGGAACGGTGGTCTGGTTTTTCTGTTTATATTTATCTTTGCTGTGTTCATCGTTTTCGCGTTCGGAGTTACTTCTTCTTCCCAGAACACAGTATGTTCTTCATCATCTTCTTCCCGTTCTTCATCTGACACTAAATTGGTAGGCTCCATGCGAACAAACCCCAATGAAACCGACAGTCTGATTATCGCCATCTCCCAGCAATTCGTGAAGTCAGCATTAAAGAGTCCTTCATCCGCTAAATTTCCCTGGGATTATAACGAATATAAAATCTCAAAGAGCAATGGAAACTGGGTTGTGAGCGGCTATGTCGATGCTTCAAATTCCTTCGGTGCTGTCATTCGTTCTCGGTTCGATGTGTGCTTTACGCTGGAATGGATTAACGGGAAAGATCATAGCACAGAAGTTTACACCTTGATCTATTGATTTTACGCCCAAAGAAGGAGGAAAATCGTCATGGCAACCGCGAAAAAACTTCCCAGCGGCAGTTACCGCATCCGTATCTATGTGGGAAAGAAATCGGACGGCTCTCCTGACTATAAATCCTTTACCGCGCCAACAAAAAAAGAAGCGGAATTGCTTGCCGCCCAGTACAACATCACCCATCGGGAGAAAACCTCCTGCACCATGACCGTCAGCGAAGCCATCCAGAAATACATCGAAAATAAGACAAACGTTCTCTCCCCAACTACCATCCGTGGATATATCCGTCTCCTTAAAGGCAGCTATGAATCCATCGGCTGGCGGAAAATATGCGATTTGACCGATGACATGGTTCAGAAATTCATCAACGAAATAGCTCGAAACCACGCGCCAAAGACCGTCAGAAACGTCAACGCCCTCCTGATTTCTTCCATCACGGAAGCCGCGCCGGAAGTCCATATCCGCGTAAAACTGCCGAAAAAGAAGAAGGGAAAAACCACCATCCCCACCGATGCCCAGATCAAAGAATTGATGAAATATTTGGAAAAGTCCCCGGATATGCAGCTTGCCATAGCTATTGCGTCCGTTCTGGGCCTCCGCAGAGGGGAAATCTGCGCCTTGACTTGGGCCGATCTCGATAATCATATGCTCCATGTCAGCAAATCCATGGCCTATAACGAGAAAAATGAATGGGTGATCAAAGCCCCGAAAACAGCGGCAGGAACCAGAACCATCCCCGTCCCAACGGAACTGGAAGCCCATTTTCTTCGCCTGAAACCAGCGAATGCGGCCCCTTCGGACAGGATTTTCCAGTTCAATCCAAATAATTTGACCCAGCATTTTATCATTGCCCGGAAAAAACTGGGCTATTCCTTCCGGCTTCATGACCTGCGCCACTATAACGCCTCCATCATGATCTACCTGGGCATCCCCGATATTTATGCCATGCGCCGCATGGGCCACGCCACGCCCAACATGCTCAAAAATGTCTACCAGCACATCATCGAAGAAAAAAAGTCCGAACAGGATGATAAACTCAACGCCTATATGCAGGAACATATCTTCTGATCCGTCTCGACCATCTTTTTTTAACCTTTTCCGTGTCATATTTCGTGGCATATAGTTCTCCCAAACATGGTATTTTATCCCCAAATCTGGGATATATTTTATCAAACATAACCATCCGAAACCCTTGCGCCACAAGGATAAAATGAAAGAAGCCTTGAAAATCAAGGCTTCTTGTTTTATGCGGCCGACGGGACTTGAACCCGGAAATAAACGTCTAAAAGTGCTTATTTTAAGCCATTTTCATGAGTTCGTGTCATATTTCGTGGCATATGACAGCGTGTCATGCCATATCAATCATCCGATTCATACTCAGGAGGTTTTGTTTTTCGGCTTTGGATGAACTCAATCACAAATGTTTTCAAAGCGGACAACCCAGCGCAAGCAGCGCTGAGAAGCGCGGACTTCATGGCAGCACCACCGAAACTTTCAATTGTAATTGTGGCAGGAAGAGCAACGAGAAACGCTTCAAAGAAAGTCCATGCGGCCCGTTCCAATACGTTTTTCCAGTCGATCATGCTAATTCTCCTTTCCTTATTTCAAATATCGTGAATCGTAACTTGTTTTTTACGGGTTTTTTATTATAAGACCTATCACAAGTCCAGCAATCGCGAGAAGGACATATTTTAGAATTTCCCAAGATACTTTTTTCCATTTCTCTCCCGGTTCTTTTTCTATCTTGTCCACGCGATCAGAAAGCCCATCCACCTTCTTTTCCACTCTTCCCATGCTCTTATTCATGGTTTCTATTGCTGTTGACTGTTTTTCAATCGCAACAATGATCTTGTTTTGCTCTTTCAGAAGCGCATCGTGTTCTTCAAGCCTGCGTCTAAAACTCTTGTGTTCCGTTTCATTGCTGGCAAGTTGTTTTACAACCTCCGCGTATTGTTCCTCATTCATGGTTTATTCCCCCTCTATCAGCTTCCGCAGTATGTCACAGACCGTTTTTGCGCTAGCATAGGCGGATTTTAAAGCGGTCATTACCGCGTCCATAGATTCTATTGGCTTGTCCTCCTGGGGCGGTTCTGCGGGCTTAAAATCAACGGTATTGGCGAATGTATCAAAATACTGCTGGCCCAACTTCGCACGTTTCGCTTTTGTTTCCTCCGGGCCGTCGCCGCTGTGTTCAAAACGGATATAAAACACATCGGACGCTTCCCGGACAGACTTGGCGTTTCTCAGGCTGTCCATCAGGCCAATGTAACCGCCCATTTCTTGCAAGAGGAAATCAACTTGCATGGGCAGACAGCCGATGGAATAGTCATTGGAGAACGCATAGTTCAGCAAATCTTCCTTGCGGCTGTGATATGTCCACTGGGCGATTCCATAGCCGTATCCGTCATTAGCAAACTGTTCAGGGGAAATGATACCTGTGTCCACATCCTGGGTGTACGCTTCATCGGAAATGTTCAGGTTCTTGTTGCCCGTGTTTTCAAGGTTCTTGGGGTTGATGCCGCTTTCCGCGCACAGGTTGCCCATCACGCCAGCCACGCCATAGGGGTTTTCAATCACGTTATACAGCCGTTCCCAGCAGGTGCGGTCATCGGTGTAAACATCCGCGTCCTCGTCCACAGGCGGCGCGTCCATGTATGGGGCCAGCGCTTTCCATGTCTTTGGGCCAACAACGCCGTCAGCGGTTAGGTGGTTCACAGTCTGGAATACCTTCACGGATTCTTCCGTTGCTTTGCCAAACTTGCCGTCCACCTTAAAATCGGCGGGAGCGGAACCAGCTTTCACAAGCGCACGTTGCAAATCCAGCACTAAGTCACCCTCCGCGCCTTTACGGAGCGTGGCAACGTTTTTGCTTGGGTCAATGCCAGCGGCTTTCAATTCTTCATCCGTGTACAGGCCAGCAGGAATGCCGAAATTCGTCCATGCGGGTTTTCCGGGGAGGGAATCTTCCTTGACAATGCCAGAACAGTGGATAATATTGCCGTTGCCAAGGTACATCCCGGTATGGCTCATTCTGTTTTCGCGGTGTTTGAACAGGCAACACACCAGCCCTTGCGGCATATTGCGAATATCACCCTTATACGCCCAGTTGCTATTGGTTTCATACTGGGTCGTAGCACCGCCGCCGTATAGCTGGATACCCACCTGTGATAACAGCCACATGGTAAACCCACGGCAATCAAAACATCTACACCCGTCCCATTTGCACCCGTCGCACGTAGCCTGTTTGCCGCTCAAAACAGGACAAGGCTTGTAAATATCATCTTTGTATTCTGGATGGTAGCTTGCGTACTTCTTACGGTTCGCCGGGGTACACATCTGCCCATAAGCGCCGTATACATACGGCAAACCAAGACACGCTTCGGCAAGTTCCCGCACCTGTTCGGCTTTGCTCAAGCCGCTGATTTTCCACGTTTCAAGCAGATCATCCAAATCCTGTGCTGTGTTCATTCTTTTTCACTCCCTCCCGCTTTGGATTTGCCTACAAACTACGACTAAGGCGTACCCCAGTCGTTACAACCTCGGCTTTGGTTTTCATATAATGGCGGGATATTCTTCCCGTCTGCTTAGTTACTTAAAGTGTCCTTTAAGTCATCGAGTTCAAATACTCAAGAAGGACACTTGACTTTTTGGCATCGAATACGGCTGCGTAGGTCACGACGTCCACATTCAGCCCTGCAATGTAGTCAAGCAGGCCTGTGAGAATTTCCTCACTCACGGCATTGGACGACAGAGAAGAATCCAGCGAATGGCACATGAATCTCAGCCACGTTTTGTTGGTTACGGCATTATCAACGGCAGCTTTCAAGTTCGCAAGCGTCTGGTTAATGTCGGTTCGCTGCAAATTGTAGTTATCTGCCGCACCGTTGTTGCCATATTCGTAATTTCCGATAAGCCATTTTTCAATTTCTGGCGTCCCGGAAATAATTCCATTGCCGCCGTGACGCACCTGACCGCGCACACGGTAGCCAAACGCCTCGATTCTCTCTTTATCGGCAATGAAATAATCGTACATGGCGGCATAATCATACTGGTTTGCGGCAGTCACAAAACCATCAGGATGCACCATGATCTCGCCGCCGTCCTCAACGATTTTCGCAAGCAAGTCCGGCATACTCATGCCGACCGTGTAACCGTTGGAAGGCTCGGACAGTCCGCTGGCAGTAGCATACATAAAACTGGGCGTAGCGCCAACGCAGATTGGGAAATTATAGCCCTTAAAAATTGCCGCCACTTTGTCCAGATCGGCATAAGGGCCGTCCCAGACGAATGAAATCTTGGCTTCCTCAAGTGCTGAAAAACGGAAAGGATTTCTTGATGCTAACTCCACAAGCGTTGCCGCAGTTCCAAGGTTATACCGTTTTGCAATGATTTCTTCTTCCACGGCATCCGGGACATAATCAATTTGCATATCCCATTTAAGGGTGATTTGATCCGCTGAAACAGGCGTTTCATCATTGGATTTCCACATTAGCCGGTACTTATAGCCGCTGGCAAACGCCATGCTTGTAGGAATATCCCGATAATAGACGATTTGCGAAGAATCGGAAACATACGTTCCATCCTGATTATATTTGTAAATCGTTAAGTAGAAATAATTGTTCAGGTCAGCAGCCGCTGTAATGGCAATGTCATTTCCATCCAGCCCGTCCACAAACCCAACAGACCGCACCGCATTGGTGATACTGGAAGTGTTGTTACCTAACGAGTTGATTCCACCTGTTTCCCATGCAATGTCGATTTCGACATTCCCGGCTCTTATAGCGGCAACATCAGCTTCGAGGCCACTAATACCAGCCTGCTGGTTGTCAAGCACCGCCTGAATAACGCTCGGGATATACGTCATTTCTGATTTGATCAGGATGTTAAGGTCAGATGCCAGTGGTGTGCGTGAGTTATCCGACATACGCCATACAAGGCGATACTTGTAACCAGATGCGAGAACAACTTCGGTTGGCATCTCGGTGGCCCTGATTCGCACAGACCCGGCGCTATCATATACGCCAGCGTCAGAGTATCGTTCAATCTTTAAAAATGCGGCAGTTGTCAACCCTGTTATGTTGCATGAGATGGCAAGCGTTTCACCCGCGATATTATCTACATACCCAGCGCTCCTGATCGAATAATCGTCAGGTGTATTTGTTCCGCTGCCGCCGAGCCTGCCCGACTCCCAGTCAATCGGGAACGTGGATTTGCCATTTTTGACGATGTTTTTTTCGATATCAAAAGCGCTCTTTAAGTTACTAACTTCATCACCAACAGTGATCTTCGTAGCGTCCGTTCCTGTCCACGCGCCAGCGGCATGATCAGAAGTGAACGCATAAAGATCACCATCATGAGTAACAATAGAGCCAACACTATACGCAGTAGAATCAGAGAATACCGGGGCCTGATTTGCAAGTGCTTTCGTTCCTGCTTCCGCGCTGGAAGCTGCCTGCTGAGTATAAGATTCCATCTGGGCCAGAACAGTTGCGCTCTCTGCCAATGGTTGCCATTCCGTGGAGTTCGTTGTAGAAGGTTCAACGCCTGTTGAATCAATCTTTGCCGCCCAAGCATAACCGTTGTGGGAAACAACATCAAGCGCTTTATACGCGGTTGTTCCTGCCCATTCACCTTTTAATACAAGACCAACACGTCCTAAAATAGTAGATGCCATTTATTCATTCCCCCTTAAATAATTAGCCATTATATGACAATTCCATTGTGTCTGGGTTCAGAGAAAATGATCCGCCAATGGCGGCAGGAAGCGACACACTTTCCCACTCTTTATCGGCAGTAAGTCTCCATTGATTTTTCCCATCTGCGGTAAAGCAAACAGTCCCGGTAGGAACGTCCTCGGTAATCAAGTTCAGGTCTGATTCAGAAGTTACCATGATTCTGTATTCAGGAGAGTTTAAATAAAGTGTGCCGCCTTTTATATAACCGACAACAGATGTGTTTACAGTTCTAAACCCTTCCGCTTGAATAAACTGTTTCTGCATTCAAATCACCGCGCTTTCTTATTATGGATTGTCTGTGTTATCTTCTGTTGAAAACACAGTATTGGCAGTGGTGTCAAAAAGTACGGTTTTATAATACGCGCAATTATTCTCTAACTGACGCATTTCCTGATTTACCTGCTCGTTAAGCATCCTGTATCGTTCTGATGACGCTCTCATGTGGTTTGATTCGTTTCCAATGTCAAACGATTTATCCTTGATCTTGGGTTGCTGTAATAGGAAATCATTGATAAATCTGTTTTCCCATACGATCTGAACCAGCAATCCAAGGATTCTTTTTATTTCTTCGCTCAATGAATATCTGAAATATCCATCCGTGTAAAAATCAATGGCAATTCTTGATCCTGCCTGCACCTGATTTTCTGCAATTACCACGTTCCCGGTTTCGCTATCATACGTGATTTGGATGGGTATGTATTGATATTCTCCATATCCATCCTCTGAAATGATCACAGCGCTTGCCATTTCATATTCCGCAATCCCGGTTTCTATTGTGATTTCTCCGCCGTCATAATTGCCTGGAATGATATAATCGAAATCATCATAGGTAGCATTGATATATGGATTGAGTATTTTCCTGACTTCGGGGGGACGGCTGAATCTTGGGATTGCGTTAATTAGATAAAAGGACATTTTGCGAAAGAAACGCGACGGATTGATTGATAATTCGTTTTGAAGCCGAACATCATCAATTTCTATCATCGCATGATTGCATATAATGTCCATAAAAGTTGTTCCTGCCAATTCTCACCATCCCCCTTTATCCATTTACTCTTCTTCGTCCGCTTCTTCCGCAGCATTCATAGCGTTAATAATCTGCCAGAAAGCGCCTTTCCTGCGTTCATCATCTTTCGGAAGGTCAGCGAAATCCTTCTTTGAAATCTTGTTCAGTTTGACAAGCGTTTCTCTGCTCACTTTCAGCGTTTTGTTTTCAAACGCATCAGCGAATTTTACAGCCACCATCAAACGCCAGTTCGGGTGAAGTTTGGGATATATATTCAGAATGTCATCGCCCATGTTGATCAGACCTTCATATACATCCTGCTCAAGATATTCGCCTTTCTGATAGTTCAAGCCGTATATGTTCCTTTCTTCATCAGTAAGGCCGTCAATCACAATCAAATTTCTGCTGGCAAGCAACGATTGAATGGTCGCTGTCCGAAACTCTCCCATGAAGTCTCGTTTCGGAATGGTAATAGTGGCTTTCTTTCCGGTAATCTGCCCAAATTTCCCGTTGGGGCCAAGCATGATAACGTTGGAATCATTCACTTCTGCTTGGAAAACCATCGTCACAAATTCATCGGCGGTGATGGCCGTCATAGATTTCTTCTGCTCTTGAGATTTGCTTTTTGCAATAGCCTCTTCAATCATCTTCTGAACCTGCTCCATGGTAAACACGGGAGCAGATGGAGTATTGTTTTCTTCTTCTTTTTTTACTTTTTCTTCATCGTTGATAAGCGTTTCTTTCTTTTCTTCTTCCACAGGATTTGATTCCACGTTGCGGTTCTTTGCGCTCGTTCTCGGCATTTTCATTTTTCTCCTTTCGAGTACGCATGAAAGATATAAAACAAGAGTGTGGAGAAAGATGTATTATCCCATTGTGAAATGTCAGATAAATATTCTCTTCCTCCACACTCATATTGAAAAATTAGATATTGCTGATAACAGCCAGTTTCGTTCCGAACACAGCCTTAACGTCCATGGAAACAGTCACATTGACATTCATGGTCATATCGGCGGTTTCACTGGGTTCAAATTCCAGCGTAATGGGCGCGTCATCTTCAAAGCCGATATAGATAGGCGCGTAGCCATTGCCCTTGGCGGCGGCGATATACGCCACGCTGCCATTCAGCACCAGAGAACCAGTGGTGTTCTGAGTGCCAGGAACAACAGCATTGAACAGTTCAAAGGCACGAACGCCCTGAATGGTTCCCATATAGCCGTTGCGCATCCATTCGCCGCCCAACATATAGGTCAGCGCAGCATCCTGGGCAGTTCCGGTGGGCAGCATCTTCGCCAGAGTGGGCCGACGGCCATACACCAGCAGACGGTCAGTGGGAACATGGTTCACAGAGGAAACCAGTTCAACTGCGTTGTTGAAATTGTCGCTGGTGAAAGAGTTGAACCGCAGGAAAGCAGGGGTGAAGAAGTTATTGGCCGCAGCGGCGGTCATAGCGCCATTCCACAGGGCCATGATCTTGCTGTACAGGCCTGCATAAATGGCGTTCAGCCACAGGCCGAAATCGGAATCATTGCCCACTAACTGATACCATTTGGCGGTAGCCGCAGCGGTATAGGGCTTGGGGTTCAGGGTGATGGGATAGCTATGCAGCGTGTTCTCAGGCACGGAGCGGGAAGCACCCCAGGAAGAATCCTGGAACACAAAGATTTCGTTGGAAGCAACGTCGATTTCATAGGTCTGGCCGAAAGGAACGTTCACCATCTGGCCCAGTTCATCCAGCACATTGCTCATGACATAGGGAAGCATGGGGCGAACGGTGTCCTGCACGATGCCAGCCAGAGTGCGGAGGAACGTCTGGTTCTTCCGATAGTCGATGGAGTGCTTCAAGAACTCCTGATAGTCGGCGTTCTTTTCGCGGCCCTCCACCATGTCAGCCCTGTCAGCGCAGTACAGGATGATTTTCTGCTTCGTTCCCTCGTTCACTTTGGCATATTCTTCGCTGTCCAGCATTTCAGTGTAGGCGCTGTTCTTGCGAATCTTGTTGAAAGCGCGTCCGTTGGATTCCTTCATCAGCAGACGGGCCAGACACACCAATTTGCTGCGTTCATCGCTGCCGCCAGTAAGCATGGAAGCGGGAACGGAATTAAGAGTCAGTTTCATGTTCTTTCACCTTCCTTTGCTTTCTTCACAATTAACCAGCAACATGCACGCGATGGGCTTTCAGCAGCGCATATTCAAAGGAAGCATAAGCGCCCTGAGTGAAATTGCCAGTCTCTTCAATGGTAAAATACCAGGTGCCGACATCGGTAGGCGCGGCAGCGGCAGGAACGAACATGCCATTGGTCACAGTGGCAAATCCGTTGGAAGCAATGGCAGTAGTCAGGTTGCCAATGCCAACGCGGAAAATATCGCCCTCGTCAATGCGGGTATAAGTGCCGCGCTGACCAGCGGGGATGGGAAGCCCCAGCGTATTGCTGCCAACTTTATAGGCATTGCCAAAACCATCCACAAGCTCCTGCACGTTGAAAGTGTTGCAGGCGTAGAGATATTCCACAGCGCCATCAGCCGCAGCGCCCATGATATAGGCATTCTCGTTGTACAGTCCGGTATAGCCCTCGTTGGGCAGTTTGTCACCAGTCACCACCAGGAAGCCAGCGGCGCAATCTTCATCAGTGTCGGAAGCCTGGTATTTGCCAGTGATATTCTTCGTAGTGTCATACATGTGGTTAGACACGCGAAGTTCAAAAGCACTCTTATCAATCTTAGCCATGTCTTTTCACTCCTTTTTATTTGGCGGTGGCAAACTGGATCAGCGCATCAATGCCAGTTTCGTCATTGCCCTTTCCGTTGGGAATCATTTCGTTCCAGGAAACGTTCTTCTTTTTCTTGGAAGCATCTTCTTCGGCGTACTTGGTCATCTCGTCCATCGCCATGGCTTTCAGTTCCTTCACAGCGTTCGCGTCGCCGCACCATTCGCCGTCCTCGTTGAAGCATTCATTGAAGCATCCAGCTTCAATCATGCCGCAAACCTTGTCGGCAAGTTCCTTGGAAATCTTGCGGTTCGCTTCCATGTTCTTGTTCATCTTTTCCATGGCTTCATTCACTGCGCGTTTCGCGGAAGCAAGGCGGCGGGCCTTTTCCTTGGTCTCCATGTCAGCGATTTTCGCTTCCAGTTCGGCAATCTTGGCGGTTTTCGCTTCATTGTCGCTGTTGGCGGCAATCAGTTTGGCAGAGATGCCGTCAAGAATCTGTTCCACATCAACTTCCATGCTGTTCTCATTGTCAAAAACATAAACAGCATTCACGCGCATGGGAGTGATCCGTTCAGGAAAAACATGATTCTTGTCTTCTTCGTCCTTGAACACATATCCGGCAGGAACGCCGTTTTCTTCGGACGCAAGGCAAACGCGCATACCATCTTCGGACGCATTCAGCACAGTATATCCGGCGAACTGCTTCTGCAAATGCGCGATCTGGCGTTTATTCATAGCCTTATTCACCCTTTCTTTTTGTTGTTCCGTGGGGGATTCAGTCGCTTCGTTCAGCAGGCTTGCCGCACGCAGCTTCATGCCCTCCAAATCTTCGCGCACGCTCATAGCTTTTATTCGTGCGCCAGGAATAGCAGGGGGAACATCATCCCCCAGGATTGTAACGCCAAGTCCGGCCCAATCTGTATATATTTCCGCGCCGTTTGTTCCGTTCTCACTCGCAAACACTTCGGTTTCCACTGATACGTCCATTACCCCTGTCGTAATGATCTTCTCAACGGCTTCCCTCGCGTAGAAAGTGAAAATACGGCCCTTGGCGACCATCCACAATTGTCCATTGCTTTCTTCAAGACGGAAATCTTTTTCGTCATCAGAAAGCGTACCGATGATTCTTTCTGCCGTGCCATCCACGAAAGTATATTCTGTGCTTCCGTCCGGCATATATACGGTGCGCATGTTATGACCGTCTCCGATCTTGGTTCCCACATAGGCAATCAAAATCGGCTGGCCAAGGAAGGTGAGATAATGCTCTTTCAGGTTCCGATAGTCCCAATTGTTGTTATTCAGCCCTTCCCGCATGGCCCATATTTCTACGGCAAATTCATATTTATTCAGCCGTTGCAGGATTTTTAATCTTCCTGTTTTTGCAGCGGAGAAATCGGTTGTTTCGTTCTCAATGGTTCCCATTTTATCACTCCCCGTCTAATAAACCACGCCATTTAAACTGCGGTTTATGACAGTTTCGATGTGAATTTATTCAATTCAATCATTATGTTATTGATAGGTTTTTAAAAAGTCAATGCTTTTACATTAGTCGCAAATCAAAATCCCTACTGGCAGTGGAATAGTAGGCACAGTGCCAAACGCTTTCAAAGTAATCGTTCCGTCGCCTTGCCCGGAGCAGATGATTTTCCCGTTTAAATAGGCTTCGTACTGTTCCGGCGTGACGTTGTTTCCGATGCCAACAACAATTTTTGATGTTGCGATAACGCCAGTTGCAGTAACCGTCGCTAAGTAGTAGGAAGTCCCGCTGGGGTTCGACCATGCCGCTGCCGCTACGCTCACGCTTACGAATACGGAATTTGCGGCAGCGCCAATGTTTGTTCTTGCGTTTGTCTTTTGCGCGTCGGAAAGAGTTGGATTATTTGTTCCTACATAAGAAACAGCGCCAATGTTCTTAGCTGCCGCTATTTTTTGCGCATTCGTTAATGATTGTGTGTTTGCAAAAGATACGGCCCCGATATTGCCTGTCGCGTTCTGCTTTTCTTGGGCAGAAAGTGTTTGAGTGTTTCTGCTAAGTCCTCCAATATTGTCCAATGCTTGCATCTTTTGTTCGTCAGTCAATGTTGGCATTGGCCTGTCGTATTCCACCGCTCCCGCCGCAGCATCACTCAAGGTATTTAATTCGTTTGCGTTGATTGCAGGAACATTGTTGTTTTGCCATCCCGGATTTACATACATTCCATTTTTATTTAGAGCCATAATTACACGTCCTTTCTGCTTTTATTCTTCTCCTGGAAGCGGCATGATTGTAGCCACAGGGAAATCCTGAACACTCGTTGCCTGAATCGTCATTTTCCCGGTCTGACCGATTGGTCTTGAAAACCCGTTGATCAAATGGCGTTCCACTGGTGAACCGGGCTTGTCCGGCCTTACGATTGTAACGAGTTGGTTCTCTTGAATGTGAAATAGCTGCGTACTCTCAATGGTAACTGATTTTTGAAGGATCGTCTGCCGCTTGAGTTTAAACACAGCCAAATCCTCGCATTGCTTTCGTGTCGCGTATCCGGCTGCGCTTTCCCGGTACGTCTTTTTCCCAATCAGATTAATGTTTGTATCGCTCGATGGGTCATAATTGCAGGCCCTTCCGGCAATGTTCCCGTATTCGCTCAAGGATTCTCCTGTGATGATAATATCATTGAAAACATCCGTATTTTTCACAGTATACGTTGCTCCAAGAAATTGTCTTTCTTCCGGGCTGAATGCCCATGCAATCGGTTTGTTGTAGTCTGTAATATCGTCCTGGCTTGGGTCTATTCTCAATCTCCCAGTCTGATCATATCCGATCCATCCGGCAAGCACATTGTTCATTTCGAGAATGATTTCAGCATATGTCCCGTTTTCACTGTCGCATCTGTAAGTGTATGGCATCAGCAAATCGCTTACCACTTCGCCATTGGGAAGTGTTGTTGTCTGGTTCCTGTAATAATCCGTGAAAACAGGCTCCATATTGTCAACTGGATAACCGTTCCCTCTTGGCTGCTCAAGAAGCGTTCTGATGGCGGTAAAGATAGGTCGGTTCAGCGGTACTTCATATATTCCATCCAGTCTGCCAAACAGCGTCCCGTCAAGATATGACCATTTATCCTGCAAGTTAAGCGAAACCGTTTTTTCACCTGGCATAAATGTTTCTTCCGGGTTGGCAACATAGAACACGCCCTGCGGGATGTAAAAGTCCTGCCCGTTGGGAAGAATCAATCCTTCTGACAATCTGATTTGCTGCCCGAACCATAGTTTATTTACACTGTATTCGTATTCGTTATCTATGTTGGAAAGCCTTACATTCGCTACACGCCTCTTCCCGTTTTGCAGATTAACGGTCAATGAACCATCCTGAATGAACGCTCCGCTTCTTCTGTTGCCTGGGTTATTGTCAAGCGTAAATGCCACTGATCCGTCCGGTTGCAAATAGTCCAGTTTCGCAATCTTCACAAACTGATTCTTGACTGTCTGCAAGTACGATTTCCATGTATCGCCATTCAATATGTACCACCTCCTTACATATAGATTCCTCGTTTATTCTCTGTCTGTTTTTACGATAGCCGCTGTGCTTGCATCGCCAACTTCCACCCAAGGTATGCTGATTTTTACTGGCTGTTTCACATATGCATCGCCAATCTGCATAGAGATGGGGGCACTGGTTTCCACCTGGAATATCTCGCCCTTTCTCGTTTTCAGGAATTTAGCGTTCGTTGACGTTGAAAGATCATATAACTCCTGCATGAGAGATACGCTGTCTTCGTAGCTGTCATTGTTCACAGCCCCGATAAACGCCGTAAGAGTTCCGCTTCTGTAATTGCTGCTCACAGGCTGCCAGATAGGATACCTTGTGAAGTTCTGTTGCAATGCAGGCTTGTTGTTATTGCTCATTGCGCCTGTTGCCACGTCAAGCGCGAATCTGTATTCTTTCTGTACGTGGTATACGCTGTTTTCATCTTTTGAACAACTCATAAGCGTATAATTCCACCATAATGGGGTTATCTTTTCCGTTTCAAGTGAACTCGCAATATAGGTGGAGTCTGTGGCGGCAAATACATAATATTGATAAGTGTTCTGGCTTGCAGCGCTGTAATCATACACATATTTTGTCCGAACATCCAAATCGCATAAGTGGCTGATGGATGTTTCGTCGTTCTTTCGCCTATACACAGAAAATCCGCCAATGCTTTCATCCGTTGAAACGCTGCCAGCATCCAGCGAGTTATTGAAAGTTACAAGAAATTCAGTGTATTCCGTGTAGGAAGGTTCATAATAAGGCGTGTCTGCCATGATTTTTGTTTGTTGTTCTTCTTCCAACACTCCTGCCGTTATCCATACATAGTCGCAAACGCTTTTCCCTGTCACATATATCTTTTCAATGTTTGCAAACTGCCATTCTGGAAGCAGAAAAGTGTAGGATGCTGATTCAAGTTCTCCGTCATCCGGGTACAGATCATCGTTGGGATATAAAGTGAAGGAGGGATAGATCGGCTCATGCCCTTCTTTAAACGTATAAATTTTTACGATTGCTTCTGTTGGTGTTGCAATGACCTTGTATTCTGCGCCGGAATAAATATCGGATTGTTGTTTCCATAAAACAGTCCTTGCACCGCCTTTCTGGGTCATGATCATTTCCAATTCCGAATTTTCTGTGCATAGAATTTGGTAAGTGTAATCCCCAGCCACAAAGGCGGATAAAGATTCTGCCTGACCGATTCTTGAACGTATGATCCCGGAAATCACAAATGTATAAGGGAACGGAAGCGAAAGTGGGCCGTCATTCTCTTCGCTCCACTCTATGTAAGACCCTTCCTCCCATTGATCAGGGTCTTCAAGAACGCCGCTTAGTCCTTCCGGCAAATAGATCAGTGTCCTTCCGTTTTCCCTGTATAGTTGATATATGAATGGCGTATATTCAGTAACCCCCTTGGGGTTCGGCACACCCGGCATGTATGCGTTTGAAGGAAGGGAAATTTCAATGGCATCCGTATCACACATAACGCAGGTTTCCGCTAATCCGCCCAATGTTGAAAACGGATATTTTACTTCAAATGATTGCCAACCTGTCGTTACTTCAATGCCATTCTCTGTTTGCACGGTGCATTGCACTTTGTATCGGTTGTCTGTAAAAAATCCATCGTAATACGTCTTGAGTTCGCTTGTTCCATACACTTTTCCTGTGTCATATATAGATGTGTTCAATCCATCATCCGTGTTGATTTGCCACCGCATCCATTCAACAGTATCCTCTTGCGGCTGAAAGTATGACGCTTCAAATGTATAGGATTTGGAATCAATCACACTGCTCAGATTTGTAAGGATTAATGTAGGCGCTCCCCGCGTGATGAAAAAACTGGCGCTTGTCTGCTCAATGCTGTCATCAGCGCTCCACCATTGGCGGATAGACATTTTATATCCGTTCGGATAGCCGTTGTACATTCCCGCGCCTGTCATCAGGGAAGAGAGGACGGTTGTGGAAAAATACTGCGCGTTTCCCTTGTAGTCAACGCCATAGAACGGCTCTGAAAGGTTTATTTTCCCCGTTGTCATCATCACCGTGGATTGTTCGTCGTTCTGCATGAATGTGATCTGATAGGCCACCATTGCGGAATTTCCATTCACTTGCCATGATACGTCCAGATTTTCATTCACATCAACCGTCCCGGCAGCTACGCCGCTGAACGAACTCGGTGTAATATTTGTAGGCTGAAACAGCGCCATGCTTGATCTTCCTCCTTTTTATCTTTATTAGCTGATTGAGGAATTGGTGTGCAAAGTCAATTGGTTCATAATGCTGGAAAGCGGCATATCGGCCTGATCACTGCCTATCTTCATTCCATCAACAAAGTAATTATAACTGACGCTGCTTCCGCCATAATTATAGTTACCTGCCATCATGCCGGAAGGAGAAGGATAGTACATGCCTCTCAGTGCATCGCTCACGTTGCCTCCCGCGTTCTCTATGCCGGACATGGCAATCAGGCTTGACAGCATTGTATTGCTGTCTCCAGGCATAAGCGGATGTCCAGCGGTTGCAAGCGCGATAGAATCTATGGCTTCGTCATAGTTTCTTCCGTAAATGCTCTTACTCAGTTGCCCAAGCAGCGTATCTCTTACCGAAACCGCTCCTGCTCTTTGCAGAGCTGTTCCGCTTGCCAATACTTGGTTGATCATTCCTCCGACGGTTCCGGTAGGCGTGGCAACGCCGTATTGAATATCGCTCCATGTTTTTGTCAGTTTGTCATATTCATCTTGGAGCGCTGTCTTTTGCCCTTCCAGTGCCTTGATCTGCTGGTTGTACATCATGTTATCCACATACTCATTATATGCGTTTTGAGCAGAATCAAGGTTCTCCTGTGCGGATTGTACCTTCCTTGCGTCTGCCATCCAGTGCCATTTCCCATCTTCACCCAGATAGCGAACGGTTCTTTCGCCCATGGCTTCCGCAAGGTCTTTCTGCGCCTCTGCTACGGCTTTTTGCTTTTCCTCTAATTCGTCCTGCTGCTTGATTCTTTCCCGTTCTTCTTTTAATGCGTTTATCTGCTTGTCGATAATGTCTAATTGTTCTTCCAGAGCAATCCCTAACCGATCCATGATGTATTGGATCATGTCTTTGAACTGATCATATATATCGTTATTGTCTGGTTCTGATTGTCCGCTTGATCCTGTATCGGTATCAGAGGATGTAGAGGAATACTTTGGCTCCTGGTCATATCCGGCATAAACAGTTCTTACATTTGAATCTTTTTTCTTCTTTTTATCTGAATCTGTTTTCGTGTTGAATGTTACGCCTCTACCGGATGAATCATCTTTCTTGGATGATCCTCCTGATCCCGTGTCCGCTTTCGCAAACGCCCGAACCTGGGAAAGTCTTGTTCCTTCCGCATAAGCGGGAACTGAACCGCCTGATAGGATTTGCCTGGTTTCGCTTGCAGTAAATACCTTTGCGCCTTTGTTCAGGCTTACAATGGTTGGCTTTCCGTCCCCGGCAATAAAGGCATTCCCATTGTCAACCAGCAGTTCAGGGCCGCTTCCGTCATTTACCAATGTCAGTCCGCCAGGATGGTTCCGGGTTCCGGTAGCGGCTTTCGTAACTTCCCCGCCGTCATCGTCAAGAGCAGGCTTTGTAAACTTCGATACAGCTTCGATTAACTCGTCCAGTTTCTTGAGCGCGGGAGTCGTGTCAGCGTCCACGGTAAGCGTTGCTTTGTATTTCCCGTTTTCTACCTTTCGGATACTGGAAGTCGCTTTGTCCGTATTTGCGCCAACTGTCAATGTGATTTCGTCACGCTTTTCATTCAGTATTTTTTCTATCTCAGGCGTGATTAAATCTTCTGCTTCCAAAGTGGCCTGGATGGCATCAAGGTCATCCATGTTGTTGATGCTTTTCAGTGCGTCTTGGATGGCGGAAGTGACAGAATCGCTCCATTCCTGCGCGAAATCGGAATCAATATCGCCGCTTTCTTCAAATGACTTTATATCCGCCAATTGTCCGGCAAGGCTTTCGATAAAGTCAATTGTCTTTTTTGTGGCTTCGCTGGGAGTAATGTCCAATTTGACAGGCTTGATTTCGGAAGCATATTCCTGCCAGTCCTCCATCCAACCGACGATATAATTGCTGTTTGCTTTGTGCCTTAGTTCGTCGTATTTCAGGATTACATCATCAATGATCCTTACAAGCCGTTTTCCGTCGCTTTCCTGATCTTTGATGGTATCATTCGGGATAAGAGAATTATCCTGATTATCTCCATGAACTGTGTTGCTTCCCTTGGACGGAGTTGTAGTAACAATCTTAATTGTCCTTTGTTCTGGAATGCTGTCAACCAGTTTATTTACCTTACTTTGAGCAGACGCGACCTTTGCATCTACATCAACTTTAGCAGAGTAATCCCCTTCTTCTACACCTTTTATTTCCTCTTCTGCTTTATCTGTGTTGGCGGGAACTTCTACGGGTTTCGTTACTCTGTCGGCTTTGCTGAATCCTTCTATCTTTCCTTCGGCTTGTTCTGTATCCGCGTCAACATCTGCGGTGACTGTCGCTCTTTTCCCTTCGGTGTATTGGTTAATAGTTTCTTCCGCAGGCTGTGTATTCGCTTCAAGCTCAACGGTAACAGCCTTTCCGTTAATGTCCTCTATTTTCTTGTCAATTTCTTCAAGAGTTCCCAGATATTGATTCGCTTTTTCCTGAGATTGGTTGAAATCAAGGCCGCTGCCAGTATCCTCGTTTTCGCTTCCTTCTGTTTGCCCATCTGTCTTTTGATTGATTTCGTTTTGCTCTTCTTGTTGCTCCGCAGCGGCTTCCACAGCATCCGCTAAATGTTCTGCGGATTCAGCCGCCTTTTCTGTTGCTTCTGCTGTCTTTTCGGTTGCTTCCTTTTCATCTTGCTTGGCAGCTGTTAAGTCCTCTGTCGCTTTTTTCTGTTCTGCGTCTTTTCCTGCTTGTTCTTCCTGCTTTGCTTTATCGTATGCGGCTTTGTCCGCGAGAATCGTTTCGTCAGTTACTTTGCCTTTCTGGTCGTTCTCGTCCGCTTGATCCAGATAAGCAATCAGACTGTCAGCGGCAATGCCCCATTGATCCGCTACTTGCGTCCATTGTTCGTAGCTGAGATCAGGAATATAAGCATTCCCGTTTACATCCTTTAATTTCTGTCCGCCAAGGATTTCTTCAATGTTCTTTGTCCTTGTCAGCAGTTCATATACGCCATAGCCGCCATAGGTTTGAATGTTGTCTACTTGGCCTTCCGCAATAGTCTTTCCGCTTCTGGTTCTGTAAACAGCGTTCCCTTTTGCGTCTTTCCCTTCTACAACGCGCTCACCATTGTAGAATTTGTAATCTCCGCCCAGAATGCCCATGGCTTCCAAAGCGCTTCCAGAACCTTTATTTCCCTTTAAAGCGGCCATCACGCCCTGGCTGGACAAATCTGTGCTAAAGAACTTTTCATCGCCAAGCAGGACTCTCGCCGCCGCGTAGTAAGCATCGCTGTTTACCCGGCCAGCCTGAATCTCTTTTTGCAGTGTTTCAAACGCATCTGAATAAACCTTCGCGGCATCTGCCTTGGAGGTTTTCATGGATTCGTCGAATTTTTTCTTTGCTTCGGTAGCGGCGTTGATGCTTTCCGTTACCTGATCCCATTCGTCCTTTGTTTTCTCTGTTGTTGTCTTTCCGCCTGTCGTTTCGTCGGAAGCCTTTTTTACGCTGGAAAACGCTTTGGCTACATCCTCAAGGGCTTTGCGCTGTTCCTCGTTCATGTTGTTCGATTCTGCAACAGAATCAAGATAGGAGTCCAGCGCTTCCTGAGTATCAAAGGTTTTCTCCGCAAAGTTTTCTTTGCTGAGAACAACAGCCGCCTCCGCATTCGCTTCCTGCTGAATCAAGGAAATATAGGCTTCCATAGCCGGAGCGACTCTTGCAAGTCCATCTGTCAGATCTTTGTAAAAACCTATTTTGGAAAGCTCGTCTGTGGAATAAGCACTCGCGAATACCTGCTGTAAGTCTCTCGCTTTTTGATAGAATGTTGTTAATTGATCAACATTCATTCCGCTGTTCATGCTTAAATTCAGGCTTTGTAATACTCCATTGCTTTCTACATAGTCTCCAAAATTGTTTAAGATATAATCATACACATCCTGCCCCATTCTTGGGGAAAGATTCAGCCTGTCGAAGCGCATCCCGGCTCCGGTGATTTGATCACGCACATTGTTAGTTACAGAAAGCAGGTCAACGCCAGCGTTTGCCCTTTGCGTTCTAATCGTTGCAAGTGATTGCTCCGCCTGCTTCCGATACGCTTCACTGAGCAGACGGATATTCTCTTGGATTTTCCCGTTTACAAGGTCATAATTGTCTGCCTGTTCCCCAATAATTGCCGCAATCTGGCTCTGTAATGACTTGGCTGTTTCTAATTCGGTCGCGTCAATCTTTCCGTCAGCGGCCAGTTCGTTGTATTGGCGCACAAGGTTCCCTAAGTTCTGCGTTTCCTGCGCCGCTTCCTTGGCTTTCTGAGCGGCTTCCTGCGCTCCTTTGGTCGCGGATTCAAACGCCTGATCTGCTGCCGCATTTAGCAATCCAAGCGCTACTACGGCGGCTGAAATTCCCGCTGTCCAAGCGTTAATTCCACCAACACCACCAAAGTTATGAATTTGAGGATTCCTCAAATCCCTGAATCCTGCGGCAAGCGCTCTGACAGCAACCAACGCACCGCCAGCGATCATCGCCAGGTTTTTCAGATTTCCAGCGAATTCAAGCGCAGCAATACCGCCATCAATTAAATTCTTGATGAAATCTTCACTGATATTGTTATTAACAAGTTCCACCCATGTTGTCTTTAGCTGGTTGGTTTTTACCGTCCAGCTATCCAGCATGGCATCCACTTCTTTTTGAGCGCTTCCGGCAGATTTGGAAATGGATTGCAACATGCTTTCGTACATGTCATAGTTGGAGATCAGGGCGGCAAATGCGTTATAGTATCTCTGTCCGGCAATATCCTTGCTGATGCCGAACAAATCCTGCTCCGTGAACAGCCCTTCCTTGTACGCTTTGGCAAGTGCGCCAATTGCTTCCATGGGGTTGATCAATTTCCCCGTTTCGGCGGCGGCTTTTACGATTTCAGGAGAATATTTCTTGAGAGCGTCGGTCATGCTCTCGATGTTCTCAACCGTCACCGTTAC
>ODAI010585932.1_pt1 | contig 82984 bp, 52 predicted proteins | sample 1539321 | NCBI WGS metagenome assembly ODAI01 (sample SAMN02144231, study PRJEB22623) | gut metagenome | biome: sheep rumen | host: Ovis aries | place: New Zealand | reverse complement strand
CTGCGTCGGGTGCGTGTGGTTTTTCTGGTCGTTCTTGGTTGCGTCATTCAAGGGATTGGGGGTGCGGATACCAGCAACCACGTCCTCGCCCTGGGCGTTAATCAGCCACTCGCCGTAGAATTGGTTGTCGCCGGTGGCGGGGTTGCGGGTGAAAGCAACGCCAGTAGCGCTGTTGTCGCCCATGTTGCCGAACACCATGGCCTGCACATTGACTGCGGTTCCCCAATCGTCGGGAATACCCTCAATCTTACGATAGCTCACAGCCTTTTTGCCGTTCCAGCTCTTGAACACGGCCTTGATACCGCCTTCCATCTGAGCCTTGGCATCATCGGGGAACTCAACGCCCAACACCTCTTTCACCTTCAGCTTGAAAGCCTCGGCCAGTTTCTGCAGGTCCTCGGCAGTGAGGTCGGTGTCGCTCTTATAATTATGCTGAGCTTTGTACTCGTCCAGCATGTCGTCCAGCTGTTTGCGGATGCCCTTGCCGTCGGCAGGCTCGATGCCCTCGCTCTTCTCCATCACCACATCGGCATACATCATAATCAAACGACGGTAGGAATCATATACAAAACGGGGATTGTTGGTTTTCTTCAACATACCGGGGATGGTCTTGGACGAAAGGCCGATATTCAGCACCGTGTCCATCATGCCGGGCATGGAGCTTCTGGCACCGGAGCGGCAGCTCACCAACAGGGGGTTCTCGGCATCGTCGTACTTCATGCCCATCAGTTTCTCCACGTTGGCCATGCCTTTCCACACCTCATCCATGAGGCCGGCGGGCAGCTGGCAATTGTTGTCATAATAAGCTGTACAGCACTCTGTGGTGATAGTTAAACCAGCAGGGACAGGAAGACCCAGCAAGCACATTTCTGCCAAGTTGGCACCTTTACCGCCGAGCAGATTCTTCATGTCGGCTTTACCCTCGGCAGTCTTGCCGCCAAACGTGTAAACAAATTTAGTCATACTCTATCGATTTTTATATACTCTAATTGAAAATGCAAAGATACGAAATTATTTCCATAATCAAACATCATTACTGCACACATTTCGTTTTTTAACAAATCAACATCTCTTAACATAAAATACACCAGCGGTTTGCATAGTATTACTTCTTAAAAAAAATATACCTCCGGGGTACTTTCAGGCCTGTTCGACGGTGCCAAAATCAGTATCCAACAGCCTGCCAACTGCGTTCTTACATCCATCTCTTCAACAAGGTGTAATCCTCTGTTGCGGACAACCACAGAGAAGGTTCTACACCACCTCGGCGCCACTTCTTCGCAGACAGGCGGCCCATCGGCTCGGAACAAATGCAAATCTGCCATAAACCTATGAGCGATTTGGGATCATAATCCCCACCCGATGGTATACAGTGTGCGGCATGATACGTTGCGCCAAGCCTCACGAAAAACAGCTCTACGCACTTGCGTCCTTCAATATCGGTTCGACAGCGCATAGTTATAGGTTCGTTTTCTATAGCCATGACGGATAACGATAGGATAAGGATGCTGGAACGATACTACATTGAACGACGTTAGTGCCTAGGAAGGGGGTTGGCCGGAGGTGATGACAGAAAAAGAACAAGGCTCCCCGTTTTGGAGAGCCTTGAATATGAGATATACTATGTTTCGTTTCAGGGCATCAGGGGTTCTCCTTGGGATTGATGCCGGTAATGATGAGCTGCACTTTGACGAACTCGTTGTCGTTCTTCTTCTTGGTGTCGAAGGCGGCGGTGGCGGCACGCTTGATGTCGGTGGGGGTCATGCCGGAGGTCTTGATGTTGCCCTCGGGGACGCCGTTCTTGACAAAGAACTCCTTGACAGCCTTGGCACGCTCGAGCGAGACGAGCTGGTCGTGCTCGGGGTCGACGCCATAGGTCTGCACCCATCCTTTGATGGTGAAGGCCACATCGGGATGGTTCTTGAACATCTGGACGTAGTTCATCAGGTTGGAGTCGGAGGCGGGCAGTAGTTCGTATTCATTGCCGAAATAGATGTCGGAGATGGGGTACACGGTACCACGCTCGGCACGATAGAGTTTCATACGCAGGAGCGTATCCTCCTTGAATCGGTCGGCATTGAAGTCGAAGAAGATGGAGAAGTAACCGTCGCGCTTGGCATAGAGCGTGTAGTTGAAGCCGGGAACGAATTTGACACGGCCGCCGCGGAAGTTCTCGTTGTGGACGATGACGCGGTTGTTGGTGTTCTTCTCGAGGATGGTGAGGTTGACATCGATGTTCTTGCGGATTTTGGGGTCGTAGAAGGAGACGGGCACTTCGAAGGCTTCGACAAAGATGGAGACCTTGATGCTGTGGCCGGAGCCTTTGGGGTTGTTGTTGTCGAGCATAATGTAGTATACCTCGCCTTTGCGCACGTCGATGGAGCGGATGTGGCGTTTAGTGGAGGCTTTGGTGAGCATGATGTCGGTGGCCTCATGATACATGCCGATGGTGCCTTTGGCAGCCTCTTTTTCCAAGGCCAGACGGGCCTGTCGGGCGGCTTCGGCCTTGGCTTTGGCATCCATCTTGGGCTCGTCGGCGGCATCGGTCTTGGCTTTCTTGGGTTTGGCTAGGAGAGAGCTGTCCACGGAGGAAAGGTTGACGGCCACGGGAAGGACTTTGTTGCACTGGATGTGGTTGCTGAAGTAGGCGTCGGTGTATTTATATACAACCATATCGTAGTCGTCAGCCACGTTCTGCTGGGTGACGGCGATGTCGAGTTTGCCGTTATAGGGAACTGTGAATTTGTACCACACAGAGTTATGCTCAAATTCGGGCAGATTGGGGTGACGCTTGTCAGCCATTACTTCCATGATACGGCCTGCACCCTGAGGGGCAGTGGTGGGACCGAAAGTATGGTCCACACTCAGGGGGATGGCAAATAGGCAGTCGTTGCTGTTGTATGGCAACTGGACAAGGGGCACTTCGGCTGCGGTGGCCTTGCCCTTTTTGCCCTTTTTATCCTTCTTTGACTTCTTGTCTTTGGCGGATTTCGAAGTTTTGGTGCTGCTTTTCGTTTTGCTCTGAGCCTGGACATCGGTGTATCCAAATATCAGAGTACAAGCGAGTAGAGCTATCAGAAAACGTTTCATTTTACTATTGTTACATTAAATTTTAACCAAATATTCAACAGGCAAAAATACGAATATTTTTTTAATTGGTGCGTTTTTTTTGAGAAAAAGTTGCTACATCTGCCAATAGGTGACTCTGGCGACAGCCACAAAGGCCCGCATCAGCCCCCGTGTCATCCAATCCGACAATCGGCTTGTATAACTTAGAACCCTCCTGGTAGGAATAACGAAAAGTATCAGTGGGCATCTTGCACCAGACGCACGCCTAAACCTTGATTACGGACTGCAATATCAAGGTTAGCGTTGCTCTTGTGGAAATTGTATTGATACGCCACGTACGAATTAGCAGTTTGCACTTTGGGTGTTGTGGACCAATACAACCCATAATTTTCATCAAGATCCAGGTGTATATCCCAATAGGAATTCATATTGGCAATAGTCCGTTTGCCGGTAGTAGGCAAGAACACCACCCCTGCCGGCTCAAGTGTATTCGTCCATGTGGATGCATCTATGGTATTATCTGTCCAATTGCCACCCTTTCCATTAATGTTTTTCAAGGTGAAAACCTTGTTGTCCCAGCCATCGGGCAAAAGAATCATGCCATTTGAGCCTTCAATTTGAGCCTTGCAGAACCGGCTACCACTTCTCTTTTCAAATACATACACCCATTCGTCGCTGGTCAGCGTACGCCACATTCCAGCCTTATTGCCGCCGTTGCTGATGGCATTGTAAACACCCCAGTCCGCATTGGCATATTGTCCTACAAGACCATTGCCGGGGTCATCCCCGATGATATAATACTTGTCAGCTTCGAAACCCGTGATAATAAGAGACGGCTGGTAGGCACGTACACCACCGCTCCAGCCACTGGTGCCCCAGGAAAACAGGTCTTGCCACCCAGAATAGTTTGCCGAGGCAAGGGTGTTGTCACTTTCTGGAACATTTCCCCAATAACGGACATTGTCATTTAGGCCATACTTGCCTCCCACATGATCCCATTGGTGTTCGGCAAAACGCCAAGTATTGGTTGAGGCCTGATACTGCAGATTGCCTTTCGAGAAATACACCTTACCGCCTTGGTCGTTGATGGTAAACAGACCGTCAACAGCTCCTGTGGGGATGGTCGGTCCCTCGGGGGTATCGCCTCCACCACCAGGGGTCGGGTTGTCGGGTTTCTTACAGCCTGCAGCAAAGAAGACTGCCAACGCCAGCATCAGCATTGATGCGATTTTTGTGTGTCGCTTCATAATTATTCTATTTTATTTAAGGTGGATTCTAATTTATTTTCACTTTTCAGCCATCCGACAGACAGAACCCAATAATCTGCATGATGACTGTGAACTTACATTCAGTTTACCGGTGCAAAGATACGACTATTTTTTCATTTGACAATTAATTTTCTACAACCTCTATATGTAGAGCAGTCATCGCCTGATATTATTGTTATTACATCGTAACTGAATTTGGTTGGTTTTTATTAATCTGCACATGCTTTAGACAAGATTTGTCAGTGCTATGCTGGCTCTTGCCCTCCCATTCCCCACAAATATCGCCAAAGTAAATATATGATTCTTCGTGTTGTACAGTTTTTATTCATGGTTTTCTGTTTATGTCAGATAATTTATGTAGTTTTGCAAAAACAAAACAAGACATTAACAAGCAAAACCACACACCATGAAAAAACAATATCATCTTGCAGCAGTCATTGCCGCCCTGCTATTGGCCACGGGCTGCCAGAAACACCACGTCGCCGCCGAACTGGTAGATGGCCAAACATTCAATGCCCTCATCCCCCGAAATGCCACAGCAGTGGTATTTGAGTACAATAGTTCAGTTCGTTCCGGCAAAGCGCTTTCCACAACCGATTCTCCCGTCCCAATCTTTGGCAACCTGGAGGGCACCACATGGAAAGTCTCCACTAGTGCCGACATGATAAATGCCAATCCCAACTGCGCTTTGATGTTTAAATGTATCCACGACGATTCTCCTGGCCGCGCCCGTGTTATACCTCCATTAAAACAGATTGACTTCGGTAAAGGATTCTACACCGATAATGTGACGAACATGAGTGGGATGTTTGAATATTGCGACTATCTGAAAAGGCTTGACCTTTCCAACTTCAACACCAAGAAAGTGACGAATATGAGAAGAATATTTTGTGGGTGTTACGCCCTGACAAGCCTTGACATCTCCCATTTCAACACAGAGAATGTGGCGGATATGAACTCTATGTTTGCTGTGTGTCACAGCCTGAAAAGCCTCGACCTCTCCAACTTCAACACCGAGAAAGTGACGGATATGGCCAGTATGTTTGCTGTGTGTCAGAACTTGACAAGCCTTGACCTTTCCCATTTCAACACCGAGAAAGTGACGGATATGAACAATATGTTTTTTATGTGTCAGAACTTGACAAGCCTTGACCTCTCCCATTTCAACACCGAGAAAGTGACGAATATGAACAATATGTTTGCGGTGTGCAACCGCCTTACAAGCCTTGACCTTTCGCACTTTGATATGAGCAGAGGAGTGAATAAAGATTTTATGTGTTATGGGCTCTCCACTATTTCCAAACATTGTACAATCACCTGTACAGATGCAGTGCAGACGGCATTGCAGAACGGCACCGAACTGCCCACACCCGAGGAAGGGGTCACGTTCACTTGGGTGAGACCCACATCCAAGTAAATTGACGGGTACGCATTGTAGAGGCTTTTTTTTCTGCTGTGGCGGATTTGCAATCCGCCACAACGCCCCCTCTCTCTCAACGGGATATTTCCCCACCACCCTGTTGAAAGGGAACCATAAAAAAAACGGTGCCCGAAAGGGACACCGCTTTTGGTATCTGCCACTGAGGCATGGGGTTATTTCTTGAGGTATTTGTCGAACCAGTCGATGAAGTTACGGTGCCAGAGGAGGCTGTTCTGGGGATGGAGCACCCAGTGGGTCTCATCGGGGAAGTAGAGGTAACGGGCATCGAGACCGCGGAGTTTGGCGGCGTTGTAGGCAGCCATGCCCTGGGAGGCTACGATACGGAAGTCGAACTCGCTGTGGACAACGCATATCGGGGTGTTCCATTTGTCGACAAAGAGGTGGGGAGAGTTGGCATAGGAGTGGGCGGTCTTGGCATTCTTGACCCAATAGGGGCCGCCGAGGTCCCAGTTGGTGAACCAGTACTCCTCGGTCTCGAGGCACTGCTGCTCGAAGTTGAACATGCCGTTGTGGGCGAGGAAGGCTTTGAAGCGGTGGTTCTCGTTGTGGCCAGCCAGCCAGTAGATGCTGTAGGCACCGAAGGAGGCGCCACAGGCGCCAATGCGCTCGGCATCAATCTGGGGCATATTCTTGGCAAAGTAGTCGGTGGCAGTCATGTAGTCTTTCATGCAGAGTCCGCCATAGTCGCCGCTGATTTCCTCACACCAGGCGGTGCCAAAGCCAGGGCATCCGCGGCGGTTGGGAGCAATGACAAAGTAGCCCGCACCGCTCATGACCTCGAAATTCCAGCGGGTGCTCCAGAACTGTGAGACCATGCTCTGAGGACCGCCTTCGCAGAAGAGAAGGGCAGGATAGGTCTTGGTGCTGTCGTAGTCGTAAGGATAGATGAGCCAGACGAGCATCTGCTTGCCATCGTGGGTGGGAATCCAGCATTCCTCACTGCGGCCCATGCGCACCTGGCTGAGGACCTCGGTATTGATGTTGCTGAGCTGACGGCCGGTCTGGTTGGTGTCGGCGACGGTGTACTTGAAGATTTCGGAGGGGTGCTGGTGGCTGACCTCGTTGGCATAGAGGTTGCCGCCGTTGAGGGCAAAGCCGTTGATGTCGTGCTGTGCCTTGGTGACTTGGCGGATGGATTTGTCGGCCACATTGAAGGCAAAGACTTCGTTCATACCGCGGTACATAACCACGGCTAGAAGTTCGCTGTCGTCGTCGGTCCAGGTGATGCCGCTGACACCATAGTCAAATGCCTCGGTGTAGTCGGTGCGCTCACCTGTGGTGAAGTCAACAACCATCAGGCGCAGTTTGTCGCTCTCGTAGCCGTCGTGCTCCATGCTTTCCCAAGCAATACACTTGCCGTCGTGGCTGAAGACGGGGTTCTGGTCGTAGCCCATGATGCCCTCGCTGAGGTTGACGGTTTCGCCGGTGGCGATGGTATAGATGTAGATGTCGCTGTTGGTGCTGAGGGAGTAATCCTTACCGGTTTTCTTGCGGCAGGTGTAGGCAATGCGGCTGCCGTCGGGAGAGAAGTTGAACTGCTCCACACCGCCCCAGGGGCGCATGGGGCACTCAAAGGCATTGTCGGCTCCAACCACGTCCTTGGCATTCCCCACCTGCAGTGTGCCATCCTGATAGGGGGCAAGGAAGATGTGGGGGTATTCGTCCACCCAGCTGTCCCAGTGGCGGTACATGAGGTCCTCATTGATGCGACCAGTGGTTTGGTCGAGGCCTGCGTAAAGGCGCTGTATGTCGTCGGGACGGCGGACGGCGATGTCGCTAATGTAAAGTATCTGCGTGCCGTCGGGAGAGAGCTTGAAGCCTTCGAGACCATTCTCGATGGTAGCCACAACGCTCTCGGAACGTTTGTCGAGGTCCATTCTAACAATGTTGTTGCCACGGGCAAAGAGGAGAGTGTTGTTGTCCTGCCAAACGGGGTTGAACTCGCTGGCGTTGGTGTTGGTCAGACGCACGGGGTCTTGCTTTTCGCCATCGGTGGAGATGCAGTAGAGTTCGGCATTGCCCTTGTTGCTGGCAATGTCGTAGTAGGTGTTGGCATAGACAATTTTGCTGCCGTCGGGACTGACGGCATATTCGCCCATCTTGCCCAGACCCCACATGACCTCGGGAGTGAAACGGCCATCCTCGACATTCACTGTGGGACAGCCAATAATGTTCTCAGTTACTTCTGTGTGTTTGCACCCCACGATAAGCATCAGTGCGGCGGCTGAAACGATAAAAGTTTTTTTCATATTGTTGTATATCTATTTATTTCACTTAACGGTGACGAAGACTAGATTTTGCAAAAATACGACTTTTTTTATTAACCGCATAAAAAAACTTATCCGAATCAACAAAAAAAACGTATTTTTGCAAGTTGAATTGACACTATGAGCGAGGCTTTTTCGCATATTGAAAAGGATGATATCCAATATTTTGCAGACATTCGCACTCGGGTCTCCGAAGCGCGACATATTGTTTTGTTGTCGCATATGAATGCTGACGGCGATGCCTGCGGCAGTATGTTGGGCATGGCATTGCAACTTGACCAAGCCGCCTCTAGGGCCATTTCTGTCACCCCCATCCTCCCCAACGGATGCCCCAGATATTTCCGTTGGATGCCCGAAGCCGACCGCATTCTTTCGGGCGAAAGCCAGTTGGCAGAATGCCAAGAGCTTATTGCTCAAGCCGACCTCATTTTCTGCCTCGACTTCGGCCAAGCCTCGCGCATCGACATGTTGCAAGACTCGCTTCTGAAAGCTCGGGGACACAAAGTACTCATCGACCATCACCACAACCCAAAGGTGGAGGAGTTCGATGTGATTTTTTCCGACCCTTCAATATCCAGCACCTGCGAGTATGTCACTTGGCTCTCCAAGGCCCTATTCGGCACCGTTTTCTTCAACGCAGACGTGGCTCGTTGCCTTTACACCGGCCTGCGTACCGACACGGGTGGTTTTGCCTTTAGCTGCAGCCAGCCCAGTTGTTTCGAAGCCGCCGCTCTGCTGGTCTCCTACGATATAGACCCCGCCGACATTCACAACCGTATTGTGAACACATTCACCATAAACCGTATGCATTTCTACGGCTTTGCCCTCAGTCAGCGCCTGCAGGTCTATCCGCAAAAGCAAACGGCTCTTTTCGCTTTCTCGCTCCAAGACCAGCACCGTTTCGGCATCGGAGGCGAGGACATGGAAGGGCTGGTGAACTATACGCTTATGATGGAAGAAATTAAGGTGGGGGCCCTCCTGCGCGAAGAGGATGGTCGCACAAAGGTGTCGCTGCGCTGCAAGGAGGGTGATGTGAACGTCCTGGCTGCCCAGCTGGGCGGCGGCGGACACACCAAGGCCGCCGGTGCCACCTGTCCCTGGTCCCTGGCCGAAACGCTTGACAAAGTGCGCCAACTGCTTGGTGTGTACGATTTACAACCAACCTCAATCGAATTGAATCAATGAGAAAGTTCCCCTACATATTAATCCTGTTCCTGACGGCTATGCTCACGGTGTCGTGCGGCGACCGCACCCCAGTGGTGGAACTGCAGCCCGAGCAAAGCGAGCTGATGAAGGAGAACATGATTAATGCCAACCGAGTGGTGATACAGTCCGAAGCCACCCAGATAGAGAGTTACTTACAACGTCGGGGGTGGCGAACTAGGCAGTTGCCTTCAGGCGCCTGTTTCTATGTCTCTCAGCAGGGCGAAGGGCCTGCCATCCTATCCAACGACAAGGTCGAAGTCACCTATCGGCTGGAAGGACTAGACGGTACCCCATTTTACACACATCAAGTGGACACCCTTGTGGTTGGCCACCGCGATGTCACTACTGCCCTTGATGAACTACTACTGCAACTCCGCTATGGCAGCCAAGCCTACCTCATAGCCCCCTCCAACAGTGCCTATGGCGTGGTGGGCGACGGTGACAGGGTCCCCTCTCGCACCGTGCTGGTTTATATTGTAACAAACATAAATAACATAAAACAATAAATAACAAGATTCACCCAAGATGAAAAAAATCTTATCTTTTGCTATCGTAGCAATGACCTGTGCCGTTCTTTTCACGGCCTGTAACAAAAACAACTTCAAGAAAACCGAGAACGGTCTTCTTTACCGTTTTGAAACCACCGTGCCCGACGGCGAGCAGCCCAAAGTGGGAGACCTCCTCGTTGGCGAACTGACCATCTGTCTCGAAAGCGACACCCTCTTCTCCAACGTAGGCCACCCCGACCGTATTTTGGAGGTTGCCGAGACTCCTATGTTCAAGGGCGACTTTCAGGAAGGCCTGCTCATGATGCATGTGGGCGACAAAGCCATCTTCAAAGTCCCCGCCGACTCCATCGCCAAATTCATGCAGCCCAACCAAATGCCCCAAGGCTACCAGTCTGGCAAGGGCCAGTACTTCTACTACGAAGTCACCCTCAACGACATCGTCACCAAGGAAGAACGCGCCCAGGAGCAGGCCAACTTCATGCAGGAGATGGAACAGCGCAAAAACGATGAACCCGCCACCATCCAGAAGTATCTGGCCGACAACAACATCACCGCTAAGCCCACCAAGTCTGGCCTCTACGTGATTGTCAAGAAGAAAGGCACTGGTGCCAAGGTGGCTACCGGCAAGAAGGTGGCTATCGACTACACCGGCCGTCTCCTCGATGGCACACTGTTCGACTCCAGCCGCGAAGCCGATGCCAAGGCTGCCAACAAATACATGGAAGGCCGCGAGTACAAACCCATCGAATATGTAGTTGGTGCGCAGTCTATGATTAAAGGATGGGAAGAAGGCGTTATGGGCCAGCCCGCCGGTAGCGAAATCACCCTCATCATCCCCTCCGAACTCGCCTATGGCCCCCGTGGTGCCGGTCAGGACATCATGCCCTACAGCCCCCTCACTTTCGACCTCACTATCGTTTCTGTTGAATAAATCATCTATAGTTTGACCACAATGAAAAATATTGTCATTTTTGGTGCACCCGGTGCCGGCAAAGGCACCCAGAGCGACTTTATCGTCGAAAAGTTCGGCCTCACCCACATCTCTACCGGCGACCTTCTGCGCAAGGAAATCAAGGACCAGACCGACCTTGGCAAACGTATCAAAGACATCATGGATGCCGGTCAACTCGTTAGCGACGACATCGTCATCGAGATGATGGACAACGCCATCGCCCGCGACTCCAAGGGCATCCTCTTCGACGGATTTCCCCGCACCGTGGCCCAGGCCGAAGTGCTGGACAAACTGCTGGCCAAACATGGCCGCTCGCTCACCTGCATGGTGCGTCTGGATGTCCCCCGCGAGGAGCTCATCCACCGCATGTTGGAGCGTGCCAAAGTAAGCGGCCGCAGCGACGACAACGAGGAGACCATCAAGAACCGTCTCGTAGAGTACGAAAACAAGACCCTCCCCGTGGCCGACTACTACAGCAAACAGGGCAAAGAGGTCAAAATCAACGGTCTTGGCGACATCAAGCGCATCTCTGAAGATATTGCCAAAGCCATCGAAAGCCTCTAACATGGCCATCGTCCCGCAGGCCCACACAGCAAAGCCTGCGGGCACTGCCTAACAATTCTCAAGGTGGACTCCATTATCTCCCATCTCTCTGCTGGAACTAATGGAGTCCCTTTGAATAAAAAAACAACTACCACTTTCATCACTCATCAATATCGCAAGGTCTCAGCCCCATTCTTTACACTAAACTAACAACCACAAAACTATGCCATCTAATTTCGTCGACTACGTCAAGATTCTTGTCCGCTCGGGCAAAGGGGGTGCCGGGTCAGCCCACCTTCTCCGAGTCAAATATAACGCCAAAGCCGGTCCCGACGGAGGCGACGGTGGTCGGGGCGGTCATGTCATCCTTCGCGGCAACAAACAGCGGTGGACCCTCCTTCACCTCAAATACACCAAGCACGTCTTTGCCGAAGACGGACAGCACGGGGGCGAAAACCTCTGTACGGGCCGCACCGGTGCCGACCAAATCCTCGACGTACCTCTGGGCTGCATCTGCCGCGATGCCGAGACTGGCGAAATGCTGGGCGAGGTGACCGAAGACGGTCAGGAGGTCATCATTGCCCGTGGTGGCCGCGGTGGCTTGGGCAACGACCACTTCAAGTCTCCCACCAACCGCACGCCCCGCTATGCCCAACCGGGCGAGCCAGCCGTGGAGCGGTGGGTTATCATTGAACTCAAAGTACTGGCCGACGTTGGCCTTGTGGGATTTCCCAATGCCGGCAAATCCACCTTCCTCAGCGTGGTCTCGGCCGCCAAACCCGAAATAGCCGACTACCCCTTCACCACGCTCGTTCCCAACCTTGGCATAGTCAAGTACCGCGACGACAACTCCTTCTGCATTGCCGACATTCCCGGCATCATCGAGGGGGCCAGTGAGGGCAAGGGCCTCGGCATCCGTTTCCTCCGCCACATCGAGCGCAACTCCATCCTCCTTTTCATGGTCAGCTGCGAACAGCTGGACATAAAACATGAGTATGAAGTGCTCCTCGGCGAACTCACCCAGTATAATCCAGAACTCCTCGACAAACAGCGCATCCTAGCCATAACCAAATGTGACATCATCGACGACACCATGATGCAGCAACTCCGCGCACACCTCCCAAAAGACGTAGAGACAATCTTTATCTCTGCCGTTACCGGTTACCATATACAGGAACTTAAAGACATAATTTTCAACAAACTGAATACAGACAACCCACAATACCTCATATCATGAATATGATTCAATCATTAGAAAACAACATCTTCTGCTGGATTAACCAGCACCACAGCACCTTCTTCGACTGGTTCTTCTGGACATTCAGCCAACACTGGTGCTGGGCCATCATGTTGGTGTTATTCTTCTGCTTCACCACCCTCCGCTACGAACCCAAACGCTGGTGGCTGGTCCTCATCGGCATCGCCCTCTGTTTCCTTTTTGCCGACCGCCTATCCGACATGCTCAAAGATGTCTTCACCCGTCTGCGCCCCTGCCACGCCCTCGACGATGTGCGCATGTTCCGCACCGACTGTGGCGGTGCCTATGGCTTCCCCTCCTCCCATGCGGCCAACGTCTTTGCCCTGGCCACCTTCCTCTGCCTGCGTTGCCATCTTGCTGCCATCCGGTACCAACGGACCACCCTCTCCACACGTCCTAAATACTCTGTCCATCCCTCCCTCTTCACCGTCTTCGTCTTCCTTTGGGCCATCATCGTGGGCTACTCCCGCATCTACCTGGGCAAACACTACCTAGGCGACGTCCTGGGCGGAATGGTTCTTGGAATGCTCTGCGGACTGATTATTTTTTTTATCATACATTTAATTGATAATTTGATAATTAACCACAGCACGCAAAAAAAAGTATCAAAAAAATGAAACAAAAAAACACTTTTTGCGTTATTAATGGCGTGCTTACTTATTTCAAAGATGTATTTGACGGGACGTCTCCTCATTGGGGACGTTCTCGTTTTTTGTCAAAAACCTTAAACCCCCAAATCCTATGAACTTCTTAGACATCCTCATTGCCATCCCCCTCTGCTACTTTATCTATAAAGGCTGGCGCCGCGGCCTCATATTCGAAGTGGCCGCCCTGGCCGGCATCATCGTCGGCGTGTGGGCCTGTGTCCATTTCTCCACCTGGGTGGCCGAAGCCCTCGACATTCAGGGCGACTCCGGCGTGCTGATTGCCTTCTTCATCACCTTTGCCGCCGTTGTGGCCCTTGCCTATTTCCTCGGCAAAGCCATCGAAGGCATCTTCAAGATGGTCAAACTCAACTTCCTCAACAAAATCTTGGGTTCCCTCCTAGGCATGGCCAAGTGCCTCTGCATCATCAGCGTCCTCCTCAACTTCATCATCCTGATCGATGCCCGCGAGGTCATACTCACTCCCACTGCCAAAGAAGAAAGCGTCCTCTTCAAACCCGCCTACCGCATCGGCAACAAAATGACTGCCCAACTCAAAGCCACCGTCATCCAACAGCGCGACAAGGCCCGCGCCGCCCAAGAGCAAGACTCAGCCGACCCAAGCCACCAATCCAGATAGCCAACACCGTCGCCCATGCTCATCCTGGCCCCCATGCAGGGACTCACCGAACTCCTGTTCCGCAAAGCCTACCACCAGTGTTTCCCTGGTGCTCTCGACCTGGCCATCTCCCCCTTTCTCTCCCTCACCCATGGCAACCTGGCCGACGCCTGGAAGAAGATAGACGATGTGCTCCCGGCCGACAACCAAAACTCCCTCCCTGTCATACCCCAAATCCTGGGCAAAGAGCCGGTGGAATTTGTCGAACTGGCCAACCGGCTCTTCGAAGTGGGCTATGCCGAAGTCAACTGGAACATCGGCTGCCCCATGCGCCGAGTCACGGCCAAACACCGCGGCAGCGGCATCCTCCCCTACCCCAACGAAATCCGTGCCATCCTCGACCAAGTGGTGCCACACCTCAAGCCCCGCCTCAGCGTCAAGATGCGCCTAGGACTCAACAGCCACGAAGAAATCTTTGCCCTCGTCCCAGTACTTAACGACTATCCCTTGGCCAACGTCACCATCCATCCCCGCACCGGCCGACAGCAATATTCCGGCCAAGTGGACCTCGACACCTTCCAGCAGGTCTACCGCCGGTTCCAAGCCCCGGTCATTTACAATGGCGACCTTTGCACCACAGCCGACTACCGCCGCCTAAGTCAACGTTTTCCCGAAGTCAAAGACTTCATGATTGGCCGTGGAATCCTGTACGACCCGCTGCTGCCCCTCAAAATCAAAGGCATCATACCCGAGGACGACCGCGAGCAGTCCCTTGCCGCCGCCCACCAATTCATCGAGTCGCTCCTTGCCGCCATCCTTGCGCGCCCCGTCCCCGACGAGAGCAAACTGCATAAAGTAAAGGAATACTGGTGCCTGCTCTGCCGCAGCCTTCCCCTCACCGAACAACAGGCACGCACCGTCCTCCACGCCGACACCCTCTCCAACACCCTGCAAACCCTCCGCAGCCTCCTTTAGAAATCCTCCACAGCCTCCACGTCCATCCTGTCCATGATTCCCACAAACACTACTACCAACCCACATCATCACCCTTACCCGACCAGTATCGCCGCGAATCCCATCCGCTCTACGAGCGAAGAGATAACGACAGAACAAACACCAACAAGCATCTGGCAGGCTTTTTTACACTAAGGCAAATACCTATAATACAACCAAATAGAAACCATCATCCTAACCCACAGGAGCCCCCTTGCCACAAATCACAAAAAAAATACTTAATATAAAAAATAAAAGGGCAGTTTTTTCGTTACTAAAATTAATGAAACATATAGTACATCTTTTCATACTCTTCCTCCCGATACTGTTCTCCCTTAGTGGCTGCAACAGCACTCCCGCTACTGGCGAAATGTCCAACGACGAAATACTCAAAGTGTTGGATGCAAAAATCAATAAGCACCCCAACGACGACAACCTGCTCTACGACCGGGCCAAAATCCTGATGAAGATGAACCGAGTCAATGATGCCATCGTCGACCTCACCCGCGCCACCTCACTCAACAAAAAGGAGTACAAATACTACATGCTCCTGGGCGACGCCTATTTTGCCAACGGTGATGTGGAACACAGCTACAGCTCTTTGCAGCAGGCACTAGAGCTCCGGCCCGAGTCTGCCGAGGCCTACCTGAAACTTGGCGAGATAGCCTACTACTCCCGCGACTACGACCGCGCCATGGACAATCTGGGCAAAGGCACCGCCAAAGACCCCAACAACCGCACGGCCCTCTTCATGAAGAGTTTCATCTACAAGGAGACCGGCGACACGTCCAACGCCATCCTGCTGCTGCGCAAAGTCTGCGACATCTATCCCGACTACGAGCCCGCCTTTGAAGAACTGGGCATCCTCTATGCCGTCCACCACAACCCCATGGCCGTCGAATACCTCAGCACCGCCAACCGCATCGAGCCCAACAACACCAACGCCCTCTACGCCCTGGCCATGTACTACCAAGACGGCAACAAGATGGACCAGGCCGAAGAAATCTACAAACGCATCCTAGACATCAACGACAGCCACAAACTCGCCTGGCACAACCGCGGATATATACAGCTCTTCACCTATGGCGACTACGAGCTGGCCGTCGAGTACCTCACCCGCGCCATCCAGTGCGACAGCACCTTTCTCGAAGCCTGGACCAATCGCGCCTGTGCCTATGAGCTGATGGGCAAAAAAGACCTAGCCGCGCAGGACTTCCGTCAGGCGCTGGAGTATGACCACACCTACCCGCCTGCCATCGAAGGATTGGCACGCCTATAACCCCGCTAAACCAAAGATTATTAATAATTAAATACAACAAAGATATGAGCACACTTAAAGGACGCAACCTCATCTCCATCACCGACTTCAACAAGGAAGAATACCTTGAGGTGCTGGACATTGCCGAAGGATTTGAAAAGAACCCCAAGCAGCCTCTCCTCCGCGACCACGTAGTCGCCACCCTTTTCTTCGAGCCCTCTACCCGCACCCGCCTCAGCTTTGAGAGCGCCGCCAACCAGCTTGGCTGCCGCGTCCTTGGCTTCAGCGACCCCGGCGCCACCAGCGTCCAGAAAGGTGAGAGCCTCCACGACACCATCAAGATGGTCTCCAGCTATGCCGACCTCATCGTCATGCGCAACCCCAAGGAAGGCTCCTCGCGCTACGCTTCAGAGGTGGCCACCATCCCCGTCATCAACGCCGGCGACGGTGCCAACCAACCCCCCACCCAGTGCCTCCTAGACCTTTATTCCATCCGCAAGACCCAGGGCACGCTGGACAACCTCAACATTGCCCTCGTCGGCGACCTCAAATATGGCCGCACCGTCCACTCCCTGGTCCAGGCCATGTGCAACTGGAACACCACCTTCCATCTGGTCTCCCCCGAAGAGCTCAAACTGCCCTCGTCGGTCAAATCCAGCATCAAAAAGGCCGGTCTGAAATACTATCAGTATCGTGAAATCCGCGACATCATTGGCGTGGCCGACATCATCTACATGACCCGCGTGCAGCGCGAGCGTTTCACCGACCTGCTGGAGTACGAGCGTGTCAAGGACTCCTGCATCCTCACTGCCTCTATGCTGCAAGGCTGCAAGGAAAACATGCGCATCCTCCACCCCCTGCCCCGTGTCAACGAGATTACCACCGACGTGGACCGCACCCCCTACGCCTACTACTTCCAGCAGGCACAGAACGGTGTCTATGTCCGTCAGGCCCTCATAGCCTCCATCCTCGGTGCCAAATAACAAATATTATCAATTCTAATCATTCCAAACACACACCTCACCATGGAAACAAAGAAAGAACTTGTCGTACCCGCCATCGAAAACGGTACCGTCATTGACCATATCCCCACCGAATCAGTCTATCAGGTAGTGCACATCCTCGGCCTTGAGAACTACAAGGACGAAGTGCTCATCGGCACCTACCTTCAGAGCGACAAACTGGGCCGCAAGGGCATCATCAAAATCAAGAACAAGCACTTCACCAAAGAAGAAGTCTCCAAAGTGGCCTTGGTTGCACCCTTTGTCACCGTCATCACCATCAAAGACTATCAGGTCATTGAGAAATTCGCTACCGAAATTCCCGACCACATCGAGAACTTCATCAAGTGTGCCAACCCCAAGTGCATCACCAACTTTGAGGACATCCCCACTCAGTTCGACATCGTCGACAAGGAAAACCTCAAGCTCCGCTGCCACTACTGCGAGAAGTACACCACCAAGGAAACCATCAAGTTCATCAGCTAGAAAGCACCGACCATCACCCTAGTCCTATGAAGAAGTACACCGTCTCACTCATTGTGCTCACTCTCGTGCTTGTCGTGGCCAGTTTCTGCACCCTGTGGTTTGGGCAGAACATCTTTCAGCCCATTCTGGCCGTAGTGCCGCTCTATTTTGCCGTCATCACAGCCCTGATGCACTACGGCGTGGTCAAGAGTTTCTACAAAGACCCACGCACCTTCGTCAAGAACTTCCTCGGAATCACCGTCGGCAGCCTCTTCCTCCACCTCTGCGTGCTCTTCATCTGGACCCTCACCCACATCCAGACGGCCAAAGTCTTCATCATTGGTTTCTGCATTTGCTACGTTGCCTACCTAGTCTTTGAGACCGTTTCGCTGGTCATGGTGGTTCGCAACGCCCGCAAATAGGATCTGTCGAAGCTAAGAAGGCTGTCAAGCCATTGAATAAAAAGGCCTCTGCCGTTCAGCAGAGGCCTTTTAGTATACAAGTAAATGAAGGAGCCACCGTTACAAACCGAACACTCTTTTGTATTCTTTTCCTTCGTCGGTGATCACCTCAAGGATAAAGACACCTGCCGAGGGCAACGTCAGTGCAACCCGTTCCATTCCTTTCACATCCATCTCTTTGACCAATCTTCCTTGAGGGTCATACAGCCTAACACTGTTGGCCTTGAGCCCTGCAAAGTCTATCGTACAGCGGTCCTGAGTGGGGTTGGGGTAAAGTTGCACGAGCTCGCTCTCCACAGGGTCGATGGCCTGGTGGGCTGGAATGCTATCCGTCAGCACCGAAAGAAAGACCCATTCTGTCTCGGCTGTGTCGCCGCAAAGACCGTGAACATAAAAGTCATACAGAGTATTAAGATCCAGCGATGCGAAGATGTAACTGCTGTCGTTGACGGTAATCGTAGTGCCAAATCCACGTCTGAAGCCAGACTTGCCGTACTCAATCTCCCATCTGTCGGGCAGGCTTGTGTTGTTCCAGGCAATATGCAGATAGAACGGAGCATTCTCCTCGGAATGCAGATTCACCACCCGTCCACAAGGCATAGGTTGGCTCACCATTTTCAATTGGTCGAGATAGAGACGCGACCCATACTGGAACCCCTTTTCGCTGCATGATGAAATGACCATCACCACCATTGAGTCGGCCTCATAGTAGCCGTAGCTCTCAGGAAAATAACTGCTCAGCGAAGTGTACTCCACCTCAAAAGGCTCGTAATTAATCGAGTCGTAAAGCTCATAGAGGGTCTTGATGCCCGCACCCACCAGCATGCGGCGGTGCTCCACCGTGTCGTAACGGGTGCCCAGCATTATCACCGCACCGCAGTCATCATCCCAACCATCTCCGGGGTCTTTGTAGATATATTTGCCCAGCAACTTGCCCGGACGGAAGCCATCCAACGGGAAACCACCCGAGAGATAAGCATTCATATCAACGCTGTCCATCATGTTCAGCAGCCAGGACATATCGGTGCTATTGACTGTCAGGCGGTCAATCAGAGGAATGACGCTGTCCAGATTAATCTGGCCCGTTATCACGATGGAAGGCAAAACCATGCTCGTCAGTGTCGAATCAAGCAGGCTTTCAGCCATGGAGTAGGCCGTAGGCGAAACCACATCCTCGAATCGGAAAGTGCGAGCCACCAAAGCTCTGTTGCCCTCGGGTACATTCTTAATCGTGTCGGGGTAGACCACAGCCACGGGCAGAGAAACATCGACAGGAATCGTCATCCCCGAGTACTCTAGATTCTCGCTTAGACGGTAGCGTGGCACACTCCAGCCAGTAGGCAGCTCATAATCATAGTTCACCGGAATCTTAATCATGCCACCCATGATAGACAAACTATCGGCAGGATAAGAATCCCACGACTCAAACATACCAAAAGGCATGTCGATAGTGTCATACGTTGCCTGAGCCCGCACCGAAGGGGCAAACAGCCCAGTACAAACAAACAAAACAGACAGAAAGACAATCTTTTTCATATTACAAATATTTTTTTTAATTTGCAAATATACATTTTTTTCCCGACATAAACACTTTTTTTGAACAAGCATAGTGATTTTTGCCAACCCTACTCGGCACTCTCTTTTCGCCTAATGCACACACTCAGTTACACCAACCACACCCTCCATAGAGCCCATCGGAAGACATTAGTCAATGTCATAATGTGGAAAAAAAATAATGTGGAAATTAAAAAAAAAATCGTATTTTTGTAGTCCCAAGAGATAGAAATAATTATTTATCAATTTAAAAATCACACATCTATGAATTACAAAATCATCGACATCGAAGGCATTGGCCAAGTTTATGCTGCCAAATTGGCTGCTGTCGGAGTTAAAAACACCAACGACCTATTGAACAAATGTGCCACCCCCAAAGGCCGCCAAGAGATGGAAGAGGCCACTGGCATAGGCCATGAACTTATCCTCAAATGGACCAACCATGCCGACCTCATGCGCGTGAAAGGCGTGGCAGGCCAGTTTGCCGAGCTGCTCGAAGCCGCCGGAGTCGACACCGTGAAAGAGTTGCGCAACCGCAAGGCCGAAAACCTCCAAGCCAAGATGGTCAGCATCAATGAGGAGAAAAAGTTGGTCCGCCGCGTACCTGTAGTCTCCGAAGTAGAGCGCATGATCGATTTCGCCAAACAGCTGGAGCCCATCATGAAATACTAACTGAAGAAAGCCTCCCCAAGAGGCTTTCTTCACATTATAGTCATTCTACCCAAATCGGTCATTAGACCGACAAGTGGTCATAATGCCCTCATTTCAATCTCTATTTATACCATATCAGCATTTCTTTCGGCTTCTTGGCTGCCAATCTGCTCGAAAATAATACTAAATATGAGACAAATCTTAATGACCGATTTGGGTTAAAGTCGGGAAGGTTCAGTTGTAGCACCAGAGGAGCATCTCACCTTCCTGCTGTTCCATTATTCGTTCGATACACTCCATTCCACGCGTGGTGATAGTGACACATCCCTCGCAGCTCTTTTCGTGCAGGGGTATGTATTCTTTGAAACAGTGCATGTCCACCCATGGCGCGGGGTGTATCATCAGGCCGCGGTCCCAGACGGTGAGGTTGTCGGTGTCTAGTCCGCGCAGTTTATAGCTCCGCTTCACTCGTTGGCCATGTTTGTGCGTCACAGCCATATGACCCAATGCCGAGCAGCGACTGCCCAGCAGGTTGCTGAACTGCGGTTGCTCCTTGGTACCGCCATGTCCGTAGCCGTGCATCACATAGGTGCGGTCCACCACTTTGTTTTCGGCATATGACCACACGGCCAGCCGCGGTTCGCCACTCGGCAGCGAATAATCAACCAGTAGGCAATAGTCCTCACGCAGGCCCTGGCGGCGAGCTACGGCAAGGGCGGCTGCAGCCCTCTCCTCCATAGTGGCGTAGTGCTTCAGGTCTGGCACTTCGGGCACAAAGGCCGTCTCGTCGGTCTGTGAGGCTTTTTTGGCCATCCACTGGTAGCCCTTCACACCCACCAATCCCAGAACCACTATGGCGGCCACTGCCACAAGAATTACACCGTATTTGGGTCTAATCTTTTGCATAATGATTTATCTAATCAACGTAACGGTTCCTTTGGCAGTTTGGTAGCCTTGGGGAATGAGCTGGTCGGTGTAGCGGCAAAAATAGACATAGGAACCCTGCTGGCAGGGAGTGCCGTCGTGCGTGCCATCCCAGCCCTCACGGATGTCGGTGCTGTGGTAGACGATGTCGCCGCGGCGATCATAAATCCATATCTCGAATTCCAGCACACCCTTCCCCACCGCGGCAAAGCGGTTGTTGAGGTTCTGCGTGGGAGTAAAGACATTGGGGAAAAGAATGCCCGACCGACGGATGGGCACATCCACCGTAGTGACGAACGAGCAGGTGTGAGTATACACCTGCAGGGTAATCTGTATGCTGTCAACCGAAGGCGGCACATCCAGCGAAAGGACGGCATCGGTGGTGGTGAAGGCTTGGACTCCGTCGTACCACACGTACCACAAATGGCGGGTGGCGGGGCCAACACTGCGGTCGTAGGCTTTCAGTGTACGGTTGTCCATGGTGATGTATTGGGGCACCAACTCAATCACCGGGGTAACGCTGGACAGGGGCGGCAGCAAGATGCTGTCCACTGCAGGACACAAGGGATCGGGACGGTAGTCGGCATAGAGATAGTACCATGTGCTGTCGCTGGGCGAAACATTGATGATGCTGTCGTGCTCGTGATCTTCAATACCGCCGTCATAGGGGAGGGATGACCACTGGAGATAGGGCACCTCAGCTTGGCCCTCTAAAACGAAAAGCGGGGTTGGATCGCACAAGTGGGAGGTGTCGATAGAGATTGTTGGGGGTGCGACGACTCGAAGGTCCAACTGCACGGCAGTGTCGCCACGATAGAAATCACCGGTAAAGATGGTGTCAAGATAGATGCCAGTTTCGCTTACATAGCGGCTGATGAACCAAAGCGAGTCACCCTGACAGATACTGTCGCCGATACTCAGCGTAATGATATTCTTGCCGGTCAGGTGCAGCACCAACGAAGAGTCGCATCCCAGGCGATTGCTGTAAGTGACCGTGTAGTCGCCTGGCTCGTTGTAGATCTGCCCCTCAAAGGTGACACTCTCACCAAGATATATCGTGTCGTAAAAGTCGGTGCTGGAGGTGGGGTTTACCGCAAGATGGAGCGTGACCACACTGTCGCAGAAGTTTTGCGACACGAGGGTATGGCTGTATTCCCCAGAGTCGGAATAATCGATGTCGACAAATCGCGACGATTGGTTGTCGCAGATGGTGTCGTAGAAATCATGGGCATAGACGGGGTTGACATGCAGCCGCATGGTGATGATGCTGTCGGCCCCATGCACGGTAGGAATGGTGGCATGGAGGGTATCGGCCAGGGTTGGGAGCACCTGGCCGGGTTGGGTGCCGCTGACAGGCGATAGCGAAGAGGTCTGGCCATTCCAGCTGAAGGTGGGCAGGAGGCTGGCACAAATGGTGCTGTCCAGTGTGTCATAGACATTGTGCCACACATGCAGGCTGTAGGTAATGACAGAATCGCACCCCGCCGCATTGGATATGGTCATCACAGCCCCTGAGGTGTCGCCGTATGAGATAATATGAATATACTGCCGGGGCAGATAGTTTTCGGGGCAGGTGTCGTTGTATGTGGCAGTGGTGCTGTGGTTGACCGTCAAGTGCAGAACCACCGTGCTGTCGCACGAGGCGGTGTTGAGGTAATGACCGACAAGAGCGTCGGTAGTCGAGGCGACATAATGGGTGCCATACCAGCTAAAACTGTCGCAGGCGGTGGCCATAGTATCGCCCACCGTGGTATCGAATACTGTGAGGTAGAGTGTCCGGATGCTGTCGCATTGCAGAACCGAGGAGGTATGCAGATGTGCCTGATAGGTGCCGGTAGCTGCATAGGTGTTGCCTTCGAAAGTAACGGGATGGTTGCTGCAGATAGTGTCGTAGAGGGCAATGCTGTAGGAGGGCAACGTATGAAGGAATAGGGTGACCATGCTGTCTGCCCCATGCTGGTCTGGGAGGGTGACACTGAGTGTGTCGGCTGCTGCTAATCCATGCCATAAGAACGAGCCCCACTGGTTGACACAGATGGTGGTGTCGAACGTATGCGTCACATTAGGCCAGACATGGAGATGGTAGGTGACGATGCTGTCGCACCCCGTGGAGCCCGTCAGCGTCAGGTCCAGCACCGTGTCGTGGTTAAGCGGGATGCCATGATAGCTCCATGTGGCGGCTTGATTTTCAACAATGGTGTCATAAATGTTCCGATAGGCGGTTGGAACAACAGTAAGGGACAGCGAGTAGTTGCTGTCGCAGCCCTGACTGTCGGAGCGCACATAGGCATAGTTTCCAGTGGCGGGGGCTGCAATCAGCGTGTCGCGCCAACGGTAGCCGGCGGTCACGCTGCTGGCGCAAACGGTGTCGCTGTCGCCAATATACTGTGTGTAGTGCAAAGAAAGCGAAAGCAGCCGCACCGTACTGTCGCATCCCACGCTATTGGTGGTCAGGTAGGTGAGGACAGATTCAGGCTCGCTTGTCAGCATCTGCCCGTGCCAGTAGAAACTGTCGCAAGCACTGACGTAGAGGTTGCTGTCCGAAGACTGGCGCAAAGTGAGGTGCAATATCAGCGACGAGTCGCAGCCATAAACATTGGTGCCATAGTTTGAAAGCATGATAGAGCTGGTGCCAGGCGTGGTGTAGGTGGTGCCGCCAATGGCGAATTGGTCACAAACATCCACCACCGTGTCCGTCTGACTTGTGGGGTGCACCGTCAGCCATAGGGTGCGCACGCTGTCGCAGCCTCCGATGGTGGTATAGGTGTGGCTGTAGGTCCCCGACAGGGCATAGGTGGTCCCCTCAAAAGTGCGGGTCTGGTTGCTGCAAATGGTGTCGTAAAAAGACTGGCTGTAGGTGGGGTTGACATGCAGGTTCAAGGTCAGCACACTGTCGGCCCCCTGGGGGGTGAGCACCGTGTCGCGCTGGGTGCCGGCCGTGGCAAAGGTCAGGCCGTGCCACACCAGGGGCAGTTGGTCGTCGCATACCGTGGTGTCGTGGATGGAAAAACCGTTGGGAATCACATGCAGGCTATAGGTGATGATGCTGTCGCAGGTGCCGTCGTTGGGGCGGTAAAGCACCACATTGGAGACCGGCCCTGTGAACGTCGTGTCATAGATGGTATAGGGCAGCTGGTTCTCTACTATAGTATCGTTAAAGGTGCGGGTAAATCGAGGATGGAAAGTAATGGAGAAAGAGGTGTCGAACAAATTGCCCGCAGTGTCGTAGATATGCACCGTATAGGTGATGGTGGTGTCGGAAGCCAGGTTGGCAGGGGCCGTGATGGTGAAGGTGGAATCGCTGGTGCGGGCCACATATTGACCGTTCAGGGCCGCATAAGCCACCGAAGGCTCATAAAGGGTGCGGGCCAGACGGTTGGGGTTCAAGGCCAGCTCCCAGCCAAAGATATAGCCGTTGTCCACCCCCCAGCCGTCAATGACCTCGATATACCAGGTGCCATTCATGGGGCAGCCCACCAGCGACTGCAGCGACTGGTCGGGATGGTAAAAGTTGGTCCCGGCTGCAACATTGGAGGAATCGAACGAACTGCCGTAGCTAACCAGATTGTCACTGCGGTAGATAATGCCGTCGCCGGCAGCATAAGTGTAGCCGGCATCGCTGCTGTTGGACCAGCAGTAGCGCCATCCCGTTCCGGCCACATTGCCTGAGCGGGTCGAGTCGCAGGGAAAACTGTTGTCCTCAAAGTCGTAGGGTTGGCCAAAATAGCAGTGCTGGCAATTGTTGCCCTCGGCCCATCCACGATGCTCCATGCCGATATGGGAGGTACAGCTGGAATAGCCGCTGCCGCTGAACCGCAAAATGTCGGCATTCTGCCCGTTGGGACAGGTGATGTTGATATAAATGTCACCCACATACGAATGCTCCATGTCCAGCATCACATAGCGAATGTCGTTCACGTCGGTAATCAGCTGGTAGTTGCCGAAACCCTCAAAGTCCAGCTCCGAGCGGTAGGAACAGCCGTGGTCCGACGCGGGATCGCAGTCCACCCCGTCGGGCAGAAAGATGCGACTGGGGTCCGAGAGGGTGGAATTGGAGTTGCAGCTCACCTGCACGTTGGCCTCGGGGCGCAATCCCACGTAGACGCTGGTGGACTCGCCGGGGCAGAGATAGTCGGGCAAGTCAATGTCAATGTCCAGTTCAATATTGGAGACACCCACCGTCAGCGTATCGGTGCAGCCACCGTCCGTGTAGGCCACCAAGGTGTAGTAGCCGGGGTGCGACACCGCGATGGAGCGGGTGGTCTCACCCGTGCTCCAAAGGTAACCGTCGGCCGAGTCGGCCACCAAGGTCACCGTGTCTGCACCTATCAGCGGACGCAAGCCCTCCACCCGGGCCTCAAAACAAGCACTCCGCGTAGCAAGCGTCCTCCCGCAGCTGGCGCAACAGGTGTCTGCCTCTGCCAACACCGTAAAGGAATAGGGCGTGTTGGGCGTAAGTCCCGTGAAAGTGTACTGCCTAGACGTGGCTACATAACTGTTGCTGCCGTCGCTTATCCGGTAAGGTCCCGGGCCGTCCGAAGTCCACGCCACCGTGATGGACGTGGGGGAAACCCACGTGGTCGAGATGGAGGTGATTGGAATCAAACAGTCGGGCGTGCTGAAAGAATAGTACCGGCGGCAATCGGGCGACCCGCCGTCCGCCACGCCGTAGACATAGCACCCATAGGTAGTGCCTCGGGACAGGTTAGTAAGGCTGCAAAAATTCTGATTCAGCGTCGTGTCGTGGCCGTTGACGTTCAGCACAAATGGGCCCGAAGGGTTCACCGCATCCCAATACAGCGTGGTCATCGACAGATCGGGCGCGTAACCCCAAAGTTCGCCGATGCCGTTGTTACAGTGGGTCGACCGCAACTCATAATGCAGCTCAAAACCTCCGTCCACTATACTCCCGTCGGAACTGAAATAAACGCTCACCGGACTCGTAATGCAGGTCAGACTCACAGTGTCGTTCGAATAATAATAGTGCCAACTCTGGCCGTCATAAATACCCAGATAGTCACACTGTGGCTCACAGTCAACACTCCCCCATAATAGTAACGTGTCGCCGGGACCAAAATAGAGATTCACCGTGCCGTAAAAGCTGCTCGAATAGTTGCCCGTAGGGCCGCCATCGTCATAGATCACCCCCGTCAGCGACGTGTCGCAGCCAATGGCCAACGTTGAGTCATCCACCATTACCCAGGAATTTTGAGCTGCCAGCGGCACAGAAAAAAGAAATAACAATATATAAACCAGTAATTTAAATATAAAATTTCTCATAGCAGCAAAAGTTTTATTCATCTGCAAAAATAATAATAAATCCGAAACTATGCAATAATTTAACACAAATTTCTTTGAAAGCAGACAACAGAAACAATGCAACGGCTGCTATAGAGACGTCAAAAGGGTTGTAAAAACCTACAACCCTTCTGTTCAATTCTTTTTAATTCATGTATTTATATTCAAAACAAGAAGTTCAAAAGCGATAGCTAAAACCTATGGTGAGCAGCCGTGAGCTCAACGAGTGAATGCCTAAGTCAACATCGTATGTGACCGTGTGGCTATGCACCTTGTCCCCGTTGCCAAGCTGCGACTTCTCACCGTATATGGTTGTGGATTTGCGTATAAAGGCCAAAGAGGCGAAATCCAGATAGGCATCCATGCTGAAATGGCTTCCAAAAGCATAGTTGAACACTGGCACCAGCGTCAGGGTTAGCCGTCCCGTTCGCGTATCGCGACTGGTGACCACGCGGTCTGAAAAGTTCCAGTTGTTGAGAGTATACTGCGTGAGCGTGCGGGTGCCGAAACCTTGACCATATCCTATGTTGGTTTCGACATGGAAGGACAGCGCCCCCCATGCCAACAAACGTCTTCGAACCCATATTCCCGCATCCACGTCAATCTCCACCTGCCGTTGCCGTTCGCTCAACTCCCATTCCATAAGGTCGGGATTGTAGAATCCGTCGGAGTGCACATAGTCGGAATATCCGAATCCCAGACGAACTCCTAAAGTCCATTGGTCCCCGAAGGCATAACCCACACGGGGCGCAATGGTCACAGCCCAACCATGAGGCAGCGAATTGTCGTAGGCGGTAAGCCCATCCTGGGTATAGCTATAGTCTCTACCGCTGAAACCCAGGTCTCCGCCAATCACAAACTGAGACCTCCCTGCTGTGCAAAAACACAGCAGCAGCACCACGGCCAACGTCTTCTTCACTTCACCTTAATGTTGGCAACCTTATAAGTCGGGTGGAGTTTTAAGCCTGGCACATATTGCACGATACCGGCCACCTGTTCCCTGTCGGTATACTGCCAAATTGAATAGCGCGTGGCAGGAAATTTAAGTCCATTGCTGACTATTATGACATGATAGGAAGCATAACGCTCCAAGTTGAAATACTTAAGGTAAGCCTCTGGCGAACACATGATAAGGGGTTTCACGCCATAGGCCTGTTCCATAAGCTGAAGAAGCAAGTCTAACCGCTTGACGTTGATGTCGTAGGGCGAATCGGGCACTACGTAAACAGCAGGAGCCAGCTCCATATTGCAGCCTTTCACTGCTGCCTGGAAGTTAGCAAACTGACCTTCAGCGGCATAATGGCGGTCATAACGGTGGATGGCTCCCACGGCAAAACCGGCTTTGGCGGCCTGTGAGAGGTTGGTCTCGCAGCGGGAATCGGTGAGGGTGGCACCCGTAGTGGCCATCACATAGACAAAGTCGAGGTCGTTCTCCTCATGCACTGCGGGCCAATCGACGGTGCCCTGATTCTGAGAAACTAAAATGCCATAAGGGGCAGTGGTCTGGGCTTGGGCCACTTGTGCGCCCAAAGCCAACAAAAGGGTAAGTAATATTTTGCGCATAATTACTATTATTTATTTCTTAATGAATTTGCAAAAATACATAAAAATCCTGACATAAAAGAAAAAAAGTGAAAAGTGATTAGTCATAATAGTGTAAAATGGGGCGACCGCCATCACTGTACACTGAATTCACTTATCACTGTTCCGACCCCTGAATCATCTTCAGGTATTCTTCTTCTGTGAGCAGCGGAACACCCAGTTTCTCGGCTTTCTTGAGTTTTTCGGGACCCACCTTGGCACCGGCCAAGAGATATGTAGTCTTGCCACTGATGCTGCCACTGGCCTTGCCTCCGTGCTGCTCTATGGATGTCTTGATTTCCTCGCGGGAAAAATGGTCAAATGTGCCGCTGACCACTATGGTCATGCCTTCCAGCACATTGCTGATGCGGTTGTCCACCACCTCCATCTGCAAACCTGCTGTCTTCAGCCGTTGGACTATCAGGCGATGCTGTGGGTTGTTGAAATAGTCAAAAATGGCCACGGCGGTCACCTCGCCAACATCTTCAACCATAGCCAGTTCCATCACATTGGCAGCCATCAGGGCATCAATATTGCCAAAGTAGCGGGCCAGTTTCTTGGCTCCCACCTCACCCACATAGCGGATGCCCAAAGCAAATAGCACACGCTCGAAAGGCACCTGCTTTGAGGCTTCGAGGGCCTTGAGGATGTTGTCGGCCCCTTTCTCTTGGATGGTGGCCGAGCGTGGCAAGGCCTTGGCTTCGGCATCATCAATACCCAAAGCGGATTCTTGATTTCTAACCAAAGTGGTGCTTTCGAGCCCGACCAACTGGTCGCGACGTAGGTCGTAGAGGTCTGCCACATTATGCACTAATCCCGCATCGTAGAGCATCTTGAGGCGTTCGCTGCCAAGGCTGTCGATGTCCATGGCCTTGCGGCTGACAAAATGCTCCAAATGGCCCAGCAGCTGAGGCTGGCAGCCATCCTGGTTGGGACAGTAGAATCCTGCTTCGCCCTCGGCTCTCACCAGCGGTGTGCCGCAAACCGGGCAGACCTGAGTGTAGGCTATAGGTCTTGCCCCAGGCTTGCGCTGGTCAAGGTCGACACCAACTATCTTAGGGATGATTTCGCCTCCTTTCTCCACCAACAGGTAGTCGCCCTCGCGAATGTCTAACTTAGCCATGAAATCGGCATTGTTGAGGGTGGCGCGTTTCACAGTGGTGCCACCCAGCCATACGGGCTGCATATTGGCCACGGGGGTGACCACCCCGGTTCGTCCCACCTGGTATGTGACCTCCTTCAGGGGAGTGCTGACCCGTTCGGCTTTGAACTTGTAGGCTATGGCCCAACGGGGCGACTTGGCCGTCATGCCCAGGCGGTCCCAGAGGTCGGTCTGATTCACCTTGATAACCACGCCATCGATGCCGAAAGGTAATTGCCAACGGGCGGTGTCCCAGTGGTCAATGAAGGCCTTTATTTCAGTGATGTCTTTACACTCGCGGATATAGGGCTGAACCTTGAAACCCATTTGTTTGGCAGCCTCCAGTCGGCCGAAATGAGTACCGAATTGTGGCTCTAGGGCTTCGCCGCCGTCGGGAAACATCATGAAGTACATGCAGAACAAGAGTTTTCGCTTGGCGCATTCAGCCGAATTCTGCAATTTGAGCGAGCCGCTGGCCGCATTGCGGGGATTGGCAAAGGGTTCGTCGCCGTCAGCCTCACGCTGACGGTTCATGGCTTCGAAAGCCTCAAAGGGATAGACCACTTCGCCCCGCGCCTCAAAGTCGGCCGGGAAGTGGCCACGCAGTTTCAGCGGGATGGTTGGAATGGTGCGGGCGTTGGAAGTGATGTCGTCGCCCACGGTGCCATTGCCGCGGGTAACGGCCTGCACCAACTCGCCGCGCCGATAAGTGAGGCCGATGGCCACCCCGTCGTACTTGAGCTCGCAAGTGTAGGTGAAAGGGATGCCGTCAAGCAGTTTGCGCGTGCGGGCCTCGAACTCCTCTATTTCCTCTATACTATAGGTATTGCCCAGCGAAAGCATAGGCAACCGGTGGGCCACCTGGCGGAAGGTCTTGTTGACCTCTCCCCCCACCCTACGCGTGGGCGAAGTGGGCAGCGAGAGCTCGGGATATTGACTCTCCAAATCTATCAACTCGCGCAGGAGGGCATCGAATTCAAAGTCGCTCACCAGCGACTTGTCATTCATATAATATTCATAATTGTAGCGGTCTATGAGCTGGGTAAGCTCGGCCACGCGCTGGCGGGCACTATCGTGAGCAGGTGCGGAAAAGAGGTCCATAGTTTATCTTTTGAGTTGTAAGGTACCAGTGAAATTGAGGGCGACGGGGCCTGTGAGGCGCACGTTGGTAAAGGCAGTTGGGGTATCGGTGAATGCCACACGAAAGTCACCACCGGCTGTATGAATCCGGTTGAATCCGGTGACCAAGGCACAGGCTGTCACCCCCGTTCCGCACGACCATGTTTCGTCCTCAACACCACGTTCGTAGGTGCGCACATAGAGGGTGCCGTCAGGCAACGGCTCCACAAAGTTGACATTGGCCCCCGCAGGTCCCAAGACCGACAGGTGGCGGATACGGCGTCCCTCCCCTGTCAGGTCGTAGTGTTGCAGGTCTTTCACTCCCTGTACATAATGGGGTACGCCCGTGTCCAGCAAAGTGCCTTGGAGCACACCGCGCATAGAGTCTTTCTTCACATCCTTCAAACTCAGGCGCACCTCGCCACGGCCAGCGACGTCGTCCCAGTGGAGAATCTCGGCCTCGTGGGGTCCGTCGGGCGCCAGGAAACGAAGCCGCTTCTCCCCTCCCCTCACGCCCAAAAGATGGGCAAAGACCGCAATGCAGCGCCCCCCGTTGCCACACATAGTGGCCGTATGGCCGTCGGAGTTATAGTAGCGCATCTCAAAATCGTAGTCGGCAGGGCCTTCATGCAGGGTCATCAGTCCGTCGGCACCCACACCAAAGCGGCGGTGGCAGATGTGCTCAATCTCACGGGCCGAAAGGAGCGGGTCTTGCTGTCGGGCGTCCACGAGCACAAAGTCGTTGCCAGCACCATCAAATTTATAGAAACACAATTCCATGGGTTATACTTTTTTGTCAGCCTCGGGCAAATCGTGCCTAATCAGCCGTTTGCTGGTCAGCAGCACCAATATGGAGCAAAAGATGATAGAGCAAAAGATGACGGCATAGGTAATCTGCTTGACCAGAGAGGCGTGGGGTATTATGGTTGTACCCGCAGCCAGGTTGACCTGCTCGGGTATCGATGCCAACACGGCGGCTATCAGCCCTTTGGGAATCAGTATCGACACCGAGAGCCTCTCCTCGGGAGTGTTCTCCCGACCCACAATGACAATGAGCAGGAAACGCACCAAGTAGAGCACCGCGGCAATAATGGCACCATAGATAAAGGCCCACGCATTGGTGAACGGAATACTGATGCCGATATATACAAAGAAATAGGTCTTGAGAATGAATACAAACTCCTTGAAAAAACTTTTCTCATTGTCCATAAGCGGGGACATGCCGCCTAGTTTCAGTTTGCGCACAAACGAGAGCTGGAAATATTCCGGGTTGCCCAGTACCAGACCGAAGGTGAGCGACGCAATGGCCCCGCTGAACCCTATCAGGTCGGTGACACCATACATCACAAACACAAAGGCCGGCGTGAGGAACATGGAGTTCTCCAGTTTGCGGATGCGCTCCATCATCGATGACCAGAAGATGCCGCCCGCCAGACCGATAATCAGCGACACTATGACTGACGCCAACACACGGCCCACCATCGAGGGGACACTCACGTTGCCCATCTTGAAACCTTCTATGAAGGCCAGGGTGATAACGATGGCCATCATGCCGGAGATGGCCGACTCCAGCGTAAGGGTGATGCGGGCTTTCTCCGTCACTCGCATTTGGTTGACCAGCGGGATGACGATGGCGGCCCCGGTGCCTGCCACCATGGTGCCCAACATAAGGGAGGACTGCAGCCCAAGGCCCACCACAAAGTAGCACACCAGCGCGGCAGCGGCCAGCGAAACCACGAAGGAAAGCAGTGTCACCTGCACCACACCTGTCCAATAGTGCCTCACCAAGTCCAGCCGCATGTCAATGCCACTGTCGAAAAGGATGAACAGCAGCGTCAGCGACGAGAGCACCGGTCCCACATTGGAGAGTTGCTCGGGCGTAATCAACCCCGCCACCGGCCCCACCAGTATGCCTATGCCCATCAGCAACAGCACATCCGGAATACGGCGGCGGCTAAACCACGCATTGAAAAGATGCGCACAGAAAATCAGCAGTCCAAGGAATATATATGTCATAATGATAATTCTGTGTTCTGGGTTATTAATTCTCAGTGGTTGTCACCCCACTACTCTCTGTGCTCAATACAAATTACAAGTAACTATTTCAGTAGTCCACCTCAGGGAAAAGCACGCGAAAGGTGTCCAACGCCGGATTGCTCTTCTGCATCACATCATACTTGTCGCGCGGCGTGTACACCACAGCCTCTTTCTCCTCATAAACCACCACGATTTTACAGTTAAGGTTGGGTCGTCCACTGCGGTTGCGCATATAGGTAAGCATGCGGATGAGGTGGGGCTTGATTTCCGACTCTAGGTAACTGTTGTTCACCTCGATGGTGAAAAAGTCCTCCTGCTCTATGTTCAACTTTTTGTCCTTCAGCTGCTCCGACAGTTTGGGCAGTTCTTCCTTCATGGCATTCAGCATGGCATCCCAGCATTGCTGCAGCCCCTTTTCGTCAAGCGGCTGGTTCTGTGGCCCGTGAGATTGAGGGGCGGCCACGGGGGCACTGGCCTGGGCCACTTTAATGCTAACGCTGCCCACACGATGCAACCGGCCTGTGGTGGCCGACGGGGCACTCTGCACCGATGGGGCCGAAGGCTGTGCGGCTGAAGCTGGCGGCGTTTTTGGGGTGGCCTCTGGTTTGACCGCATCAGGTTTGGCCTGTGGGGCGACCGCCTGGGTTGGTGCAACAGTAGCGGGCTGCACCTCGCGAGGTGCAGAAGTCTCTTCGCCGTGCTCCGCCCGAGGCGATCTTGCAATCTATGGATTGGTGACCAAGGCAGCCATCTTCATCAGGGCCACCTCAATAAAGAGGCGTTTGTTGCCTGCCTCTTTATATCTATATTCATAATCGTTTGAGATGTCCAGCAGGCGCAACAGGAGAGCCAGGCCGCAGGCCGCAGCCTGTTCGCCAAAACGTTCGCGGAAGGTCTCGCCCACCTCCATCAGTTTGTGTGTGGCAGGGTCAAGAGCCACCATCAGATTGCGTAGGTGCTCGCTGAGACCGGTGATGAAATGCTGTCCGTCAAAACCCTTCTCAATAACCTCCTGATAGAGCAAAAGCGAATGGGCAATGTCGCCCTGACGGAAATAGTCCACCAGGCGGAAATAATATTCAGAGTCCAGCAGGTTCAGGTTCTCGTTGCACAGTTGGCGGGTCAGGTTGCCTTGGGTGAAGTTGACCAGTTGGTCGAAGGTGGAGAGCGCGTCGCGCAGGCCGCCCTCGGCCTTGTGGGCGATGATGTGCAGGGCCTCTTCCTCATAGTGGATGCCCTCCTTCTCGGCTATGTACTTCAGGTGGTTGAAGATGTCCTCACTTTGGATGCGCTTAAAGTCGAACACCTGGCAGCGCGAGAGTATCGTGGGAATTATCTTGTGCTTCTCCGTCGTGGCCAAGATAAACTTGGCGTAGGCCGGCGGTTCCTCCAAGGTTTTGAGGAAGGCGTTGAAAGCCTGATTGGAGAGCATATGGACCTCGTCTATGATGTACACCTTGTAACGGCCGGTCTGCGGCGGTATGTTCACCTGCCGCACCAAGTCGCGTATATCCTCCACCGAGTTGTTCGAAGCGGCATCCAACTCAAAGATATTCATGGAAGAGCCGTCGTCGAAACTACGGCAGCTTTCGCACTCGTTGCAGGGTTCCGTGTCGGCGGTGGGGTTGGTGCAGTTGATGGTCTTGGCCAAGATGCGAGCGCAGGTGGTCTTGCCCACACCGCGCGGTCCGCAGAAGAGGAAGGCCTGGGCCAACTGGCCGGTGCGGATGGCATTCTTGAGCGTGGTGGTGATATGCTGCTGGCCGACCACACTTTCAAATGTCGTGGGGCGGTACTTACGCGCTGATACAATGTAATTTTCCATTCTGAAAGGCACAATATTTCGGTGCAAAGATACAACTTTTTTTCGTTTCAAAAGAAAAAATATGCCTAAATCACCTTCACAAACAAGCCTCGCCTTTCCGACACTTCCGACCCGCTTCCACTTCGTTCCCGACTCGTATCCGACCTGCTATATTAGCGGGCCGGAAGCGATTATGTCATTAATTTATAATGTTTTACATAAGAATAAAATAGGAACGACTATATAAGTTTATGTTTTTCTGAAACTAGAGAAATATACTTAAGGGGACTTCTATAAATCACCCAGAAGGGGTGAGACTATTAATAACACGGTACAAGCCGAAGGCGCAGTGCCGTGATACTCAGACGTCAGTAAACTGCGTCCCGACGGAACGCGACAATGGAAACAAATAAATAGAACACACCTTAATGGTTGTTGGATAATTGGAAAATGAAACAGACTGGCGTGAGGTGAAAGCGTGCTCACGATGTTTTTTCTTTGTAAGATGGGCGATATGGCAAGGACGGGGAATAAATCTGGGTTTGTGGCAATTGGAAAGGTGAAAGAATATTGCCGAAAAGATTTATTTTGTTAAATTTGTTTCCAAAATGTTTTTTTTTCGTATTTTTGTAAACTAAAACTAACAAAATTATACGCATGAAAAACACGTATGATATTTTCAAAGAGAGCATTAAAGATATCACAGGATATTATTTGCTGCTGGTCGAGGTGACCAAATCGCACCGGTTGGTTGGGAGCACCAACGAATGGGTGCTGGATAATTTTTACATGATCAGCGAACAGGAGAAGGTGTTGAAGGTGGACCTGCGCAGCAAGAGTTTCCGCCAGATAGACCCCAAACGGCTGCAGGCCATCGAGGAGCTGCTGCTGGCTTCGTTCCGTAAGAGTCATTTCCAGATAGACAAGACGCTGCTGTTCCGCTATCTCTCGCATATTCAGGCCAAGCAGAAGGACTACCTCTCCTATCCCGAGGTGTGCGCCCTGCTGCCGCTGGCCAAAACATTGGTCCTCCACGAGTTGGCCACCCTCTGCAACCAACTGGCCGAGCAGGGAGCCCACCACTACAGCCCCACCGACAAGGAGTCGGCCGACATGGAGAAACTGAACGAGGCGGCAAAACAGAATCTGCTGATGATGAACCTCTTCGGGTCACTGAAGAAGCTGACCAAGATGTCGATGTCCGAGATTTTAGACCATGTGAGCTACTCGGAGCGGTTGCTGAAAAACGAAAAGGCGGGGATGTACGACCAGATGTACGACAAGACGAAGGACGACTACCGTGCCCAGATTGTGCGACTGGCCAAGAAACGCCATATGGCCGAGTACGACTTGGTGAAGGAGTTGGTGGAGCGGGCCGACAAGGAGGGGAAGCATGTGGGGTGGCAGCTCTTCCCGCCCAAGCGGTGGAACCTGCGGGCTCACATCTACATATGGGTGGTGGTGCTGGCCACGGTGGCTCTCGCGGCCCTGCTTTCTTACTGGGCCACGGGCGGCATGGGGTGGCTGACGCTGGTGCTGGGCTTGTTGGCCCTGGTGCCGATGAGCCAGGTTGTGATAGATTTGTTCAACCAGTGCCTCTACCACCTGCACAAGCCGGTGAGCACCTTTAAGATTAAGTTCAAGGACGGCCTGATTCCGGAGGAGTACGCCACGATGGTCATTATGCCCACCATTTTGAAGAACAAGGAGAAGACGGTGCAGCTGCTGGAGCAGCTGGAGGTATACTACCTCTCCAATATCAACCGTGCATCGGAGGGTCAGCGGCTGGAACGCCGGCAGCAGAATCTCTTCTACACCCTGATCGGCGATGCCGCCGCGAGCGACCAGGCCGACATGCCCTGGGACAACGAGGTAGTGGAGGCTGGTCTGGCCAAGGTGCGCGAGCTGAACGAGAGGTATGGCGCTCCTATTTTCAACTTCGTCTACCGCCGCCGCGCATACAGCGAGGGAGAGGGATGCTGGCTGGGTTTTGAACGCAAACGCGGTGCCATTCTGCATTTCAACGATCTGGTACTGGGCAACCTCAGCGAGGAGGAGAAGGCTAAGTATTTCCGCTGCGAGACCATCACGGAGTGGCGGAGACGGCCAGTGCCCCCCATCACTTTTGTCATCACCCTAGACACGGACACGGAGCTGGTGCTCTACTCTGCGCAAAAGCTCATCGGCTCCATGGCCCACCCGCTGAACCGTGCCCGCCTGTCAGATGACGGCCGCCGCGTGGTGGGCGGCTACGGCATCATGCAGCCGCGCGTGAACGTGGACGTGGAGGTGACCAACAAGTCGCGGTATGCGCAGCTGTTTGCTGGTCTGGGCGGTCTGGACGTTTACACAACGGCTTCGTTCGAGCTGTATCAGGATATTTTCAACGAGGGTAGTTTCTGCGGCAAGGGCATCTACGACCTGAGGGTGTTCCAGCAGGTGCTGAAGGGCACGTTCCCACAGAACCTCATCCTCAGCCACGACCTCATTGAGGGGTGCCACATCCGCTGCGGCCTGATCAACGACGTGGAGCTGTTCGACGACAACCCCTCCAACTATCTGGACGACGCCAAACGGCACCACCGCTGGACCCGCGGCGACTGGCAGATTATTGGCTGGCTGCGTGGCAGGGTGCGCGACGAGCGCGGCATGGAGGTGAAGAACCAGGTGAACACTATCGGCCGCTGGAAGATTTTCGACAATCTGCGCCGCAGCGTGCTGAGCCTGGCCTGCATGGTGGTTATCTTCTTTGGCTTTGGGCAGGCGATTGGCAATCCCCATTCTGTCAATCCCGCCTGGTTTTTGCTGACGGTGCTGGTGGTGGTGGCCTTCCCCATCCTTTTCTTCCTTATAGGTCAAATCACAAGGCTGCCCCGTTTCAACCAACGATACCGTTACTACATGACTCTGCTGCATGGCATCGGGGTGGTGATCTACCGCTCGGTGGTGCAGTTTGCCCTGTTGCCCAAAGAGGCATGGATGTATACCGACGCCATCGTCCGCTCGTGCTACCGCATGGCCTTCAGCCACAAGAACCTGCTCAACTGGGTGCCTAGCGACGAGGCCGCCAAGAGCACCAAGGGGACCCTGCCCGACTATCTGGGCAAGTTCTGGTTCAACTATGTGTGCGCCGCCGTGTTGGCACTGCTGACGGCGGCTATCTGTGTCCATCAGGGGAGTGCCGTCCTCATCGTGGTGGTGGCAGCCACCTGCCTGGCATGGGTGGGCGCACCACTGCTGCTCTACTTCCTGGGTCTAAAATTCCCGCAGGACAAGAAGGAGCTGAAACCCGAGGAGACCCAGCAGGTGAGACAGTGGGCTGCGGACACCTGGAACTACTTCGACACGCTCATTACGGCCGAGAACAACTACCTGGTGCCCGACAACTACCAGCTGAACCGGCAGAACAAGGCCGACTACAAGACTTCGCCCACCAATATCGGCTATTCCCTCACCGCGGTGATTGCGGCCGCCGAACTGGGCTTCATCACCCACGACGAGGCTCTCAGCCGCCTATCGCACATCATCGATTCGGTGAGCCGGTTGGAGAAATGGAACGGTCACCTCTTCAACTGGTATCGCATAGCCGACTTGGAGAAGTTGCCCAACTACTTTGTCTCCACTTGCGACAGCGGCAACTTCGTTGCCTGCCTCTATGTGGTCAAGGGCTATCTGAGCCAGAAACAACCCCACGAGGGCAGGGCTCTGCTGGCAACGGTGGAACGCCTGATTGCCGACACGGATTTCTCCAAACTGTACAATCCCGAGCTGAATGTCTTCAGCATCGGCTTCGACTATGGGGCCCAATCGCTGCTGCCTTATCACTATAATAATTTCGCCTCCGAGGCCCGACTGACCAGTTTCCTTACCATTTCGGAGGGCGACGCGCCCTACAAGCATTGGTTCTGCCTGGACAAGACGTTGGTGCAGTACAAGGGATTCAAGGGGGTGGCTTCGTGGTACGGTACTCTCTTTGAATATTTCATGCCCCTTATTTTCCTGCCCACCTACCGCCACACGCTGATGGACGAGACCTACAGTTTTGCCGTGCGTGCCCAACGGGCATTCATCACCAATATAGAGAAAGGGCCGCGCGCTTCCGACGCCACACATAATTTGCCGTGGGGCATTTCAGAGACCGCATACAATGAGTTAGATGATGCTCAGAACTATAAATATCATGCCTTTGGCGTTCCTTACCTCAAGTTCCAAAATACTACGCCCGACCGCATAGTTATTTCACCCTACAGCTCGCTGATGACCATCGGCATCAACGACCGGGCGGTGTATGAAAACATGATGCGCTTCAAGGCCCTGAACATGTACGACAACATGGGTTTCTTCGAGTCCTACGACGAGGAGGACCACGTGCCCGTGCGTGCCCACTATGCCCACCACCAAGGCATGATATTGGCCAGCCTGACCAACTATCTGGCCGACCACTGCATCCAGCACTACTTCATGAACGAACCCGCCATGAAGTCGATGGAGACACTGCTTAAAGAGAAAGCACAGATAAAGCCTTACATCGACTTAAAAATCACTCAGTTCAAACGTTACCAATACACCAAGGTGCAATCGGAGAGCGACGCCCGCGACTTCGACGGCATTGCGCCAGTGCCTGAGATTGGAGTACTGAGCAATGGCGAGTATACGGTGCTGCTCAACGACCGTGGCGTGGGCTTTTCGCGTTTCCGCAACATACTGCTCAACCGCTACCGCAAAATCAGTGCCGACCACTACGGGCAATTCCTCTACGTGCGCGACCTCTCCACCGACAAACTGTGGAGCAACACTTACGCCCCTCTGGATGTGATGCCTACCATGTACCGTGTCACTTTCGCCTCGGACAAGATACAGTTTGTCCGCATCGACGAAGGCATTGAGACCAAGACCGAAATCACCGTCATCAAGGACAGCTATGCTGAGATTCGCCGCATCACCTTCTCCAACAATAATGAACATGCAGTTGACCTAGAACTGACCAGCTATATGGAGGTTATCCTCAGTCCCCATCAGAACGACGAGAACCACCGTGTTTTCAACAGCATGGGCATTCTTAGTGAGTATGATGCCGAACAGCAGGCCCTCATTTGCAGCCGTCCCGCGCAGAATCAGTCGGACGGCCGCTATTTCGCCATGCACAAACTCTTTGTTCTGGACGACTCTGATGACCAGCCTTCGGACCTGCCTGAATATGAGACCTCGCGCTTGCGCTTCTTAGGCCGTGGGGGCAGCCTCATCCATTCCGACATCATCGACGGACACCGCACACTCTCGGGTACCGTGGGCACCACGCTCGACCCCATTATGAGTATGCGCCGCCGCATCCATATCCCTGCCGGGAAACAGGTATCAGTGGTGATGCTCACCGCCTTTGCCAAGGCCCGCGAACAGCTGGTCAGCCTCTCGCAGCTCTACCGCGACCCTATCGACATCGACCACGCCTTTGAGACTGCCTCGGTATTCAACAACATGCGCACAGCCATGTCCACCCTCAAAGGGTCACAGATGAACCTCTACAACAGTATCTCCAAATATCTGCTGCAAACCGCCAACCTCGGCAACGACCGTCAGCAGTATCTTGCCCACAACAAACTGGCACAAAACGCACTGTGGAGGTTCGATATTTCTGGCGACCTCGACATCATCCTAATGGAGATTGACGACATCAAACGTTCCGGCTTTGCCAAAGAAATGCTGCGTGCCTACGAATACTGGAAGGTACACGGTCTGGCCCTGGACATCGTTTTCATCAACGACGAGAAGGGCGACAACCGCGACGGCCTCACCCATTTCATCCGCAACATTGCCAACACCGAACACCTCTGGGCCTCGCACCAAAACGGCGGCCGTGTCTATATCATCAACGGCAACGAAATCACCGACGATGAGCGAACCCTTTTCCGCACTGTCGCCAGCCTCGCTTTCAACACCCACGAGGGGGTCAAGATATATGAACAGTTGGACAAGGCAGAACGACTCAACCAGCACTATCAGGACATGGTCGAATATCCGGTGCTCAAGCCCAGTGCCAAATTCCACGTCTGGTCCTCACTGGATTTTTATAACCAGTATGGCGGTTTCGACAATGAGGGGCGCGACTATGTGGTAACCAACACCAACACCCCCATGCCATGGATCAATGTGCTGGCAAATCCGCGTTTCGGCTGCATCGTTAGTTCCACCATGTCGGGATTCACCTATGCCTTCAACGCCCAGCAGTTCAAACTCACCGGCTGGAGCAACGACATCGTGCGCGACAACGCCTCCGAGATGCTCCTAGTCAACAAGCAGCAGTTTGTCCCCGCCACCGCACGTCACGGCCAGGGCTTCTCCTCCTTCGATGCCAAGTATGACGACTTCAAGGTCATGGTGCGGGTATTTGTCTCTGCCGACCGCTTGGAGAAATATTATCAAATCACCCTGGTCAACAAGACCGACCACCCGCTCGACCTACAGCTGGACATGCTCTACAAACTAGTCCTCGGCACCACCGAGGAGCAGACCGCCCGCTACCTCTACAGCGAGTGGCAGCCCCAGCAGAACAGCCTCATCGTCCGCAACTGCTACAGTCAGATATACCACAACTGCCGCATCCAGCTCTCCGCCACAGAGACCATCACTGATGTTGACATCGACTTCCCCAACCGCAAGCGCATCGGCTTCAACGTTGCCCTCTCCGCCGGGGAGTCCAAGGAGTTTGCCTTCGTCATCGCCGTACTGGAACAGCCCACCGACCAGCCACGGCAGGTCTCGCTGTCCGACATCGAGGAGGAATACGCCAAAGTGGTCCGCTTCTGGGACGAAAAGCTCTCCTTCATCCAGGTGGAAACGCCCGACAAGTCGCTCAACTATATGCTCAACCGCTGGTATCTCTACCAAGTTTACGCCTCGCGCCTCTATGCCCGCGCTGGATTCTACCAAGTGGGTGGAGCCACTGGTTTCCGCGACCAGTTGCAGGACTGCATGTCAGTCCTCTACAGCGCCCCCGCCTATGCCCGCCGTCAAATATTAGAACATGCCGCCCATCAGTTCACCGAAGGCGACGTCCTCCACTGGTGGCACGAGACTATGCACTTTGGTGCCCGCACCACCTTCAGCGACGACTACCTCTGGCTGGTCTTCGTCACCTACCAATATGTACAAGTCACCGGCGACACCTCCATCCTCAACGAGCAGGTCTGCTTCTGCCAGGGCGACCACCTTGCCTCGGGCGAGGCTGAAAAGGGCATCAATTTCAGCGTGCCACAATATAAAGTAGCCACCTCCATCGACAAGCACGACTTCAATTTCGAATATGCCTCACTTTATGAGCATCTCCGTCGTGCCACCAGCCGTGCCATGGGGCGCATCGGTGCCCACGGCCTGCCCCTCATGGGCTGTGGCGACTGGAACGACGGCATGTCGCGTGTTGGGGTCCAGGGCAAGGGTGAGAGTGTCTGGGTGGCCTTCTTCCTCTGCGACATTCTGCCCAAGATGGAACTCCTCACCCAGCAGGTGCAAGGGGCCGACCTCTCCTATGTCACCGAGCTCACTTCCTTCCGTCAGCGGCTGGGCAAAGCCCTGCAGGACAACGCTTGGGACGGTGCCTGGTTCCTCCGTGCCTATTTCGACAACGGTCAGCCCATGGGTTCGCGCAACAACACGGAATGTCAGATAGACCTCATCTCGCAGGCTTGGAGCATCCTCACCGATGTGGCTACCCCTGAGCAGAAAGAGTCCATCTTCCGCGAGACCGACGCCCGTCTGGTCAACCGCGAGCACGAAATCATTGAGCTCCTCACACCTCCCTTCCAACGCAGCACCAACAATCCGGGCTACATCATGAACTATCCCGAAGGAGTGCGCGAAAATGGCGGCCAGTACACCCATGGCGCCATGTGGTACATCATGGCCCAAATCAAAGAGGGCCGTACCGACATGGCCTACTTCCTCTACTCCCTCATCAACCCCATCCATCGCACCACCACCCTGGCCGACGTGCTCAAATATAAAGTCGAGCCCTACTGCATTGCAGCCGACATTTACAGCAATCAGCAGCACCCCGGCCGCGGCGGCTGGACATGGTATACCGGCTCAGCTTCTTGGGCCTACAAGACCGGCATAGAGAACATTCTCGGCCTCCACAAAGAGGGCGACCGCCTAACCATCCAACCCTGCATACCCTCCGACTGGGACACCTTCACCATCCACTACCGCCACGGCAACACTCCCTACCACATCACCTATCGCCGTCCCGCTCAAGGCCAACCCGCTTCGGCTGATCAAACCGTGATTGAGCTTGTCGACGACGGCCAGCCCCACGAAATCACCATACAGTGAATAAAAAACAAATCTATTCGCGCTTTTTCCTCTTCCTCACCCTCCTGCTGTTCCTTCTGCCTATAACCGTAGGTGCGCAGGAGCCCCCTGAGGCTGCCTACCCCTATCGTCGCGACATAGAGAAAAACAAATTCGACCGAGTGGAACAAAAACTCTTCCGTCACCTGCGCCGCGACACCCTCAGCGTTGAGTTGCACTATGCCGCCCACATTCTTTTCGTCACTCCTTCCTACCCCCATTTCAACACTGACAGTGCCTACTCTCACCTGGTCACCGCCTACAACATCTATCAGAAGGCCGACCTGAAGCAGACCGAACGACTGGAGCGCGACAGCTACAGCGGTGCCCTTTTCGACTATCGCCTGCGGCAACTTGGTGCCATGGCACTGAACGGTGCCCGCACCCGCGGCACTCCTGATGCCTTCCGCCATTTCCTTGATTACTACCTTCTTGCCCCGGACGACCTCCGCGATAGCGCAGTCTTTCTGCGCGACAGTGTCGAATATCACATTGCCCTCCGTGCTGGCACACAGCAGATGCTCGACGACTTCATCACCCGACGTCCCCAGTCCCACTTCGCCAACATGGCTGTCCACTGCCGCGACAGCTTGGCCTTTACCCTCGCCGACAGCCGCCACTCCACTGAGGCCTATAGCCAGTTCCTCGCCGCCTATCCCACCTCATATCTTGCAGGGCGAGCCGCCGACAGCCTCTTTTTACTCGACTTCCGCCTGTGCCGGCAATTCGATTCGGAGCAAAACTACCGTGCCTACGCCGACCGCCATCCTTCCAGCCCCTATAGCACACAGGCAATATGGCTGGCCGACAGCATTGAGTACCATCGTAATGTCGATACCGCCCAGTGGCATAGCCTACTGCAGTTTGCCGACATGCACCTGCACAACTCATGGCGCGACACAGCCCTGTTTTCCCTCGCCCGCTTTGCCCTCCGCCATCGGCATATAGAGGCTGCCGACCAAGCCGTCCGCCGCCTTATGCCCGGCACAGCCACCTATGCCCAGACAGCCCTGCTCCTCCACGATGCCTACCTCCACACCTCCTTGCGCAACTTCCACCGCTTCTACAGCCACTATCCCAACCTCATGACCGCACGGGCACGCCGCCAGGACTCACTAGCCTACCTGCTGGTGCAAAACTACGATTACCGGTTTGCCGACAGCTGCATCCGTGCCGTTGCCCCTGCCCACGAGGCTCTCCTATGGCTACAACAGATACTTAAAGATGATATCGACAATGGCCGCCTCGGAGCCGCCCTCTCCACCGCCCATGCCTATGCCGACGTCTTTGGCTATAACCCTGAATATCTCGGGCTTTTGGGCACACTCTCAACAGCCCACACACCTCTGACCCAAAGGCTCACACAATCCCCCAAGTCCATTTCTACCAAAGTCAATACTACTCAAGGAGATGAGTATGCCCCCGTGCCCAGTGCTGACGGCCAGATGCTATACTTTGCGGGTCGTAACCGTCCTTTCAACCTTGGTGGCGAAGACATCTTCTACACCCACCGCCACAAAGGTAGGTGGGCCGAAGCAGAACTCCTCATCGACCTCTCCCACACCTATGGCAACGAAGTCCCTCTATCCGTTTCGCCGGACGGCAACACCCTGCTCCTCTATCAAACGGGCCGCCTCTTACGCGCCCAACGACAAGCGCAGGAATGGGAAGTCAGGCCCCTCGACCTCCCCGTTGCGAGCGGAACCGTCACCGACGCCACCCTCTCTGCTGACGGCCGTGTGCTCATTCTCACCGCCTTTGGCCCCACAGAACGCGAGGTCGACAGTTCTCTGAACATCTACGTTTCCTTTCTCGACAGCAATGATCATTGGAGCCAACCTGTGGAAGTGGGTCCCGACATCAATACACCCTTCGACGAGCGGTCTCCCTTTCTTGCGGGCGACATGAACACACTCTATTTCTCCTCCGAAGGCCACGGCTCCCTTGGCCAGATGGACATCTATATGACCCCCCGCCTCGACGACACTTACACCCACTGGTCAGCACCTGTCAATCTTGGACCCGTGATCAACACCACCGGTGACGACTGGGGCTGCCAAGTCACCGCCGACGGCAAAAACATATACTTTGCCCGCCGCACAACCTCGCTTGACATATATATTGCTCCCCTACCTCTAGAACTACAACCGTCAGAAAGCCAACATCCAATCCAGAATAGGTTTTGACAATCATTCAAAACTACCACTAAAGACATAATGAGAATCACTCAAGTTTTATTGTTGAGGTGATAGCAGATAGAGTGCAAAATTGGAATAGGGTGGTGTGACATTACTTTGCTGGAAGAAGCATCAAATTCATTATTTCTCGCATACATAATGCGCTTCTCATATAACCTGCAACGCTCTAGTACAAAGTATGACTGATTCTTGCTCATATTTCTCAATGTGGCGTGTCTTCGACACGCTGAGTAGTAGGGGTTTCGCTATCCCCACACTGCGCTCCCGTTGGTCGCTTAGTATGGGGTTATTGAGATTCAGCCTCTTCGAGGCTGCTAAAAATCAGTCTTTTATCAAACTAGAGCCAACCTAAATCGGTCATAGACAGACCTAAAAAAGTGAAATAGATTGGGTTGTCGGCCTAATGACCAATTTGGGTTAGATTCAGCCGCTTGTGTCGTGTCCCTCTCATTCTCTTTCTTTGTGTTTGAATCTTCGCCGTCATCATCTCGCTTTTGCTCCATTTCCAAAACGTTTAGGTGTTAGTTATATAGCGGTGGGGTAACTTTTTTATAGCGCATTACGACTGAATGCAGAAGCATGTCGACTGTGACAAAAGCGACTTTCACCTTTGAAAACCTTCGCTGTGGGGACTGAGGTTGAGGGTGCCAAGAGGCGTGTGCGATGGTGGAATGGTTGGGTAGAAAAGGGTGCGAGAACGGGAAAAGCAGGAGAAGTGTGTTAAATAGTATTAAAAATACATGGTCTAGGGGTAACTATTTCGGAGCTATGGGAACTAATAAATGAAAGTTTCTTTCAAGAGCCTCCAGTAGCGGTAGGCGGGTGGTTGAGGTGAATGGAGTCAGAGTGAGGGAGTGCGGGAAAGAACTAGAAAAGCAGAGATGGGGATTTAGAAATGAGTTGAAAATGTTAGTAAATAAATATATTAATTAAAAAATGTTGTCAATTCAATTTTTATTCGTAAATTTGTAGGTTCAAAAAAAACTATTTTTGGCCTCCCGAAAATGGCTTTTTTGACATATAATAAGTTGAAAATAAATTAAATATTAAATAGTAATATGAAAAAAAGATTTTTACTCTTCGGACTGTTTTTTGCCCTACTGGGCGTCACGTCCCGAGCCCAAATCTATGAAATGTTCTTCCAGGACTTTGAAAATGGGTCGCCGGAGAACTATTCGATTATTGATGAATCTGGCGGCACCCATGGCGGTGCTCAGGGAACTATTTATTCCGGCGGAAGCAAGGCCATGAAGTTGAACATGGTTCAAAGCCTGTTCAACTATATGGTTTTGGACACAATTGACTTCTCTGGGTACGCTTTTAATCACTACATCCTTGAGTTTCAGCATATTTCGTATGCGCCACCATCTCATATGACTTCAGGTACCGAGGGCTGTATTATTGAGGTAAAACGCCCCGGACAGGCTATTTGGACTCAGTTGAACAGTACGCACTACAATATGACCGAAGGCGGTAGTATTGAGTTCAGTTCGTTGGCTTTGTTCAACAAGTACTCTTATACCGAATGGGAAAGCTATACGGCCGTAAGCAACCAGATGTGGAAGTCCGAACGCTTTGACTTGGACGCTCTTTTTCTGTCTGTCGCGCCTGCTGACCGACAGCTTATCATACGTTTCAGAACCCCGAAGAGCACTGCTGCCACGGGCGCATCAGACGATGGCTGGTATCTTGACGACATTCGAGTACGTGCCTCTCCGCAGCCCATTGTTTTCCCGAAAATCGTCATGCGCGCTTTCCCCGACTATATCAAATACCCCAGCAGCCGTGGTGCTAAGTTGATTGCCGACGTTACCACAACGTTGAGCCAAGGCATCAACGGCAACGCGGTTTTCTGTGAATATAGAGTGGGCCACCGCAACACCCTCGACACTGTTTACCTCCATCGCGAGGCTCCGGGGTCGAGCCGTTTTGTGGGCCGCATTCCTTTTTACGGCTATGACACCATCATGGAGTATCACATCATTGCCAAGGACTCCACGACAAATGCCAATACGAGATATTTCCCCAAGAACTCCAGTCAGTGGAAACGTTATAAGTGTGTGCGAGGAAAGACCCATACGAGCATGCCTTCGACAATGGGCATGACCTCATCGGCCAACTTCCCATTCCCACAGTATGCAGATAATAGGTCGGAGTTCATATACGATAGTGCTACAATGGCTTCAATGGGTTTTGGCCCTGGCTATATCACCAATTTCCGTTTTTATCTGCACACATCGGCAACGACCGTCACGCGTCCGCATCTCCAGTTCCGACTGGCCAACAGGCCTAACTCTTACAATGTTGGTGCCTCCGTTACCACTTTCTCTAGCGAGGAGATGCAGATTCTCTATGATGGAGCTTTCACCATCGAGCAGGCTGCAAACAATACCTATAAGATGGTCACCCTGCAGGACACTTTCTTCTATGGCGGTGCCGATTTGGCATTGCAGACTTTCTATGATGGCAATGTCGACATGTCGGTTCATCCTGTCAAGCATATCCCAGCCACGAACAACAAATGGTCCCTCTATATGGGCGGTGAGCACGCCAGCATGCATTTCGATGCTTTGGGTGCCGACGTTGACCAGTTCGTCAGTTGTTATTCCGCCAATACCCGTCCATGGGTCCAGTTCTATGAAACACTGAACGTGCCTCTGATTTACGATGCCGGTATCGCGGCCATGGCTTACCCCAACTACAACACGCCCTGCAATGTGGGCACAGACAGTGTGGTGGTTTGGCTGAAGAACTATGGCGACTCGGTTCTGAATGGCGACACGATTTATTATTCAATTGACTATGGCGCCCCAGTGTCTTACTATTGGTCGGGCTCGCTGAACGGGGGTGATTCTACCCGCGTGGTTGTCTCCACCACTCAGAACTTCACCATAGGCTATCATACCATCCGCGCCTGGACCCGTGGCATGTTGGATTCGCGCCACCATTACTATGTGGACCACGAGCCCTACAACGATTCGACTGCCACACAGTTTGCTGCCTGTAACGGTCCTTACAGCGGCACGCTGAGCATAGGTTCCGGTGCCTCGCACGACTTCGCTTCACTGGAGAAGTGTCTTTATGTTCTCAGTCGTTGCGGTGTGGACGGCCCCACCACGGTGAAGATGCCTGCCGGCAACTACGACATCACGTCGTTCCCCTTTATCCCTGGTGCTTCGGAGACCAATTATGTGCAGTTTGAACCCGCCACCCCCAACGCGGTAGTCAATTTCCGCCGCGCCCGTCTCAACCAGACAATGAACGCCGCTTATTTGGTCGACTTGTCACAGGCTCAGGGTGTCCGCTTCTACAATATTAATTTTTATAACGGCCGCTTTTCCGACAATCGTTGCAATGTGTTGGTTCAGACAGGTGTTTCCACATTGAATTGCCAGTTCCTCAACTGTACGTTTGCCGATAGTAACGTTGCCGCTCTCTCAGCACAGGCCCTTCTCCGTGCCAGCGGTGCCAACAACACCTTGGTTCAGAACTGTACTTTCTATGGCGGTATAATCGGTGCCGATGTGGCCGGTCCTGCTCCTGACAACCGTTCTAATGGCAATGTCATCCAGTATAACACGTTCGCCAATCAGGTCAACACGGCCATCCGTGTGGTCAACCAGAACGCTGTGTGGGTCGACAGCAACTTTGCCAACGATGTGCAGACCAACACCAGTTATATTATTCTGGGCCAGTATTGCTACCAAGGGTCAAAGATTACCCGTAATAAGATTTACTCCTCGAAGGGTGCCTGCTGTATCGGCGTTTCGGACATGCACGGCGACAGTGAGCACTACTGCATCGTGGCCAACAACATGATTGTTTCGGTTGATGACGGTACATCTAACCTGCTCACCACGCCCCTCAATATTATTAAAGGTTCGTATATTAAGACGGTGTTCAACTCCGTCCGCATGAATGCTCCCGACCGTGTGAACATTGCGGCTGCCACCTTTGGCGGTGACGTGATTAGCAACAGCTATTTCCAAAACAACGTCATTGCCACCTTTGATACCTCCAACTACGCCTTCTCCTTTATTCCTGGCGACAACACCGACAACCTGCATGTAGACCACAACTGCTATTATTCGGTCAGTGGTGTGCTCAACAAGCTTAGCGGTGTCAACTATACCAATATTAATACTTGGCGCAACGCAGTGCCATATGACATGGGTTCCGTCAGCGGCAACCCCAACTATACCAACGGTTCCGTCAGCCGCGTGGACTTGCGTTCGTTCAACACCCTGCTGCGCAATGTGGGTGTGCCTGTCCCCGAAGTCACCATCGACCTCTTCGGTTCGACCCGTAATGCCACCGCGCCCAGCTTGGGTGCATATGAGGTGACTGCCCTCTCGGTGGACTTCAAACCCATCGGTTTCGTCACTCCCTATGAATCCTATTGCGGCGCTTCCAGCTCCATCCCTGTTGAGGTCATTGTCACCAATACGGGTAATGGCAACTACACTTATTCTGCCGCAAACCCCGTCAACGTATACTATAGTATCGACAACGGTCCGGTTCAGTCCTTTGTCATGAACCAGAATTTCGGGCCTGACGACACCCTCTCATTCCTCTCCACCCGCACCATGTCGCTTCCCAGCGGCGCGGGCAATACGGACCGCATTTACAATATCCGTTGGTGGGTGAAATGCAACCTCGACCCCGACGACCTCAACGATACCGCCACATGGGTGGTCAACTCGCGCTATGCTGCGCCTGCCCCCACGGTCATCAACCAGAATGTCAACTACAATACCGTTGCCACCATCACTCCTACCGCTGGCATCAACACCTGGCCGGTGAGCTACTATACTTCAGGCAACGGACGTCAACAGCGTTCGGGTATATCCTGGTACTATGACAACAGCGACTCCACCAAGTTCTATTATGGTCCTTCGCTGACCACCACACCCATCTACGACGACACCACTTTCTATATCTCTCAGAAACGTAACCTCCCCTTGGTGAAGATTACCGAGGTGCAGGTGAACCGCACGGCTGTGGGTGCCACCGACCCCATGCCTTCATGGATGAACTCCAGCACCTTTGCTGTTGAGTTGACCAACTGCGGTGACTATCCTGCCGACCTAGAGGGCGACTCAGTCATAGTGGTTCAGCCCACTGCGGCTGCCAAAGTGTGGGTGCTCCCAGCTGTCACTATTCAGCCAGGTGAGAATCTTGTACTTCAGTTCCGCACTTCGTCTGCTGCGACTGATTCTACCCGCACCATCTGTGCACCCAGTTCTGCTGTTGTGTCGCCACCCTACACTGCCAATTTCGGCGTTATCTATCGCGATGGTCACGGCATAGCCGACGCAGTTGCATTTAATAATGTGATTACAGCCCCCTCCACTCAGGCTGTCAACTGGAACAACCAGAGCATTCCCGCTGCTGTTTGGTCAGGTTCGGCAATTGATTTGGCTAAGAATGGCGGCACGGCCAATACGCCCACTGCTGGTGCCCGCCGTATCTCCTGGCCCACCAACTCCGTGTCGGGTGCTCCCACTGCCACCGCCACTCTCTGGCAGGTGGCCACGGCTACCAATTTGATGCAGATGGGTGAGACTGAGTCTAACTTGATTCGTTACTTCGACAATGGATGTGAGGGTGCTCGCGCAGCCGTGAACCTACATGTCATCAATCGTCCTACTTGCGACTTGGCAGTAGATGAGCCGGTGGTTGACACGGGTTGTAACCTGAGCACAGCTGAGCCTGTTGTGGTTACGGTGCACAACTATGGAGCACAGACCTCTTCGGCTGTCATCCTTCACTACAGCCTTGATGGAGGTGCTACGGTGGCTTGCACCGACACCCTGCCTGGCTTGGCCTCCCTCAGCGAGGTGACACACACATTCTCCAACACCATTAACATGCATGCCGGTTCCGACACCGTTTTCAATATTACGGTATGGGTCGATGCCGTTTCGGGCGATATTGACCACGACAACGATACCTCAAGTTTGGCCGCCATCTCCAATTACTCACCTGAGATTCCCTATGTCATCTCTCCCCGCGTAGTCAACTATGGCGACACGCTTATGCTTTCCGCTATTGGCAATCCTTCTACCGACTGGGTGGAGTGGTACGATGCTTCTCATAATCTCTTGGGAGTCACATCGGGTACTATAGCTACTCCGTATATATATCATCTCGACACCTTCTACTACAATGCCGTAGCACTGAAAAACCATGCTAACACCCAGGTGGGTACTCTTGCTTCGGTCAGCAACAATAACTACCCCTCCCCCTATACTCCCAAGAACCGCTACGTCAAGGAGCAATACCTCTACACTGCCGAGCAGATTGCCGCTGCTGGCCATACTGCTGGAACCATCAGCTCTCTGGCCTTCTACCTCAATTCGGTGTCTGTCCCCTCATTCACTTTCGACTATTATACGATTAAGATGGGCACCACCACCAATAACACTTTCTCCAACGGTACCTATCTCACAGGCCTCACCCAGGTTTATAGCGCCAACAACCTTACCCTCACTCCCGACAACGTGGGTTGGGTGACGCATATACTTGATTCACCCTTTGTCTGGGACGGCACTTCTACCATCGTCATTGAAATCACCCGCGCCCTGAGCACTGCTGGTATCAACAATGCATCCTCTACCACATACACCGCCCAGGCCAACACCGTCATCACCAAGCAACACGCCAACACCGACCAGTCTACTCAAACTTCTGGTACCCGCGGCGGCAACCGTCCCGACTTGCTCATCGGGTTCCTGGAACCCATCGGATGTGAGAGCCCAGAAGGGGTTGTCTACGTTCAGGTTAGCGGCGTGCCCGACAACGATGCCACCTTTGCTTGGGACGACGATTCCACAGGTACGGGTTCCACTGCCGGCATCTTCAGTTCTTGCGACACCTCTGTTATGTATGCCCGTATTACCAATATGGGTAATGACACCATCCGCAACTACACTCTCCGCTATAAGATTGACAACGATCCTTGGCAGGAGACACATGGTACACTCAATAACCTCACGCTGAGCTATTCCTCTCGTGTCGAACTGCTCCGCACCCACTTTACTCCTGGCCGTCACACTATCACGGCTGTGGTGAATGTGGCAGGTGATACAATTAATGCCAATGATACTATCTATCGCGCCATCAATGTCCGATTCTGTCAGGGTGAATATGTCGTGGGTTCCTGCCTCAGTAGTGACTTCCCCAACATCACAACTGCTCTGGACACCCTTCATAATGCAGGTGTCAGTGGTCCTATTGTTTTCCGCCTTTGCTCACAGACTTTCAATGAGCAACTTACACTGGGCAACGTACCGGGTGCAGATGCCACCAACACGGTTACTTTCAAGACAGTTGTTGGTGCAAGTCAGAATGCTCTGATTACTTACACCCCGACCGGTTTGGCCAACTATGTCTTGAATATTAACTCTGCCAACTATGTGACATTCGACAGTGTTGACTTCTATGCCAACTATACAAGTGGTAGCGGCAATAATATTTATGCCAACGTATTGCAGATTACTGGTTCCCATAACATAGCCTTCCGCCATTCTGTGTTGCGTTCAAAGAAGACTACAGCCTCTTCCACCAATGCCAATGTTGTACTCCTTTATGGAGAGAACGAGTACCTCACCTTCGACCACTGCGTTATCGACAGTGGCTACTATGGCATTCGTTCCAAGCAGAACGACTATAGCAACAACATCACTATTTCTAACTCCGAAATCTCCAACTTCTGGTTCCAGGGTATTTACTTGCGCAATGTCGACACAATCTCCATTGCTGCCAACAACATCCATGCTGGCGTAGCCACCAACGGCAAACCTCTTACCGGTATTTACCTTGCCAATATTACACGTGCTAATGTCCAGCGCAACTTCGTTACCCTCATTGACTTTGCCACTGGAGGCAAACGTGGTATTGTGCTTAACAAGTGTCGTGGTACCAACATGGACCGTGTGACAGTATATAATAATATGATTACATTAAATGGCACAGCCGTAGCCTCCCTTGCCTCTTCGGGCATCTGGGTTGATTCGCTCTGTCGTCATGTCAACGTGTACTACAACACCGCTCGCCTCTACTCTGGTGCCACTCAGGCTGCGACACGTACCTTCAGTTGCCAGAACTCGTCCAGTGTCCATGTGCTCAACAACATTTTCGAGAATGCCAGTAAGGGCTACGCCTATTATGTGGCAGTTGACACCTGTGTCAGCAGTTCTAACTTCAACGTCTACTACTCTAATAGCGACACCAATGCCGCAGGAGCCCGCAACTTCGCTCGTTGGGGTGCCAGTAACTGCACCTATATCGACAGTCTTCGTGCTGTCAATGGCAAGGACCTCAACTCCTTTGAGACAGCCATCTTCTTTGAAAATGCTCCTTATGACCTTCGTCTCCGTACCGCTCAGTTCTCCGACAGGGCTCAGTATAATCCTGACGTAAACCTTGATGTCTTCGGCAACATACGTCCTCAGATTCCTCAGCCTACCATTGGTGCTCACGAGTTCAACGCTCAGCGTAGGACTCACGATGTGGCTGTTGCCAAGATATATCTGCCCTATGTTCCCGAAATCACCACAGGCAACAACCCCACCGTCCTCAATATCGAAACTGACTCCATCGAAGTGTTGGTCAACTTCTTCAACAATGGTAACTCTCCCGAGTCTTGCACGTGGTATGCCTATATGGCCAACGTCACGCCCATTCCCACTTCCATATCTCAAACATTCACTCTCAATGTACAGGATTCGGCACTCTGCTCTGTCAAGGTTCCTTCGCCCTTGGGCATTGTCGACACTCAGGACATTGTGGTTGTAATCAATATCAACGGAGCTACGGATGCCAATCCGCATGACAACCGCGACACCGCCCAGGTCTTCCTCTATCCTGCCTATGACCTTCAGGTTACTGCTGTCGCCCTCGACTCCACAGTTGATCCCAACCACTGCCGAATGTTCGCCACGCCTATCCGTTACACTATCAAGAATGCTGGTAAGAAGGACTTCCCGGATGACTACCAGTTCTCCCTGGGCTATGACTATTACTGTTACCAGCCCAACAACCTGTCCATGCCCAACTTCCCAGGTAGCAACACTTGCCTGCCTATCACATGGCAGACAGCTCTGCCCGTGGGCATCACGCGCGACACTGTCATAGCACCCGAATGCCGCCCCAACCTCTATCCTACAGGCTATTTGCAGGACATAACGGTTCGTCTGCGTGGTTGGGTGTCACATGAATTTGACGTCAAACCACACAACGACACTTCCAACTACATCAATTTCACGTCCAACCACACTCCCGACATGCCAACGCCTTCCGATACTTCCGTCGACTACGGTTCATACGGTAATCTCTGGGCCACTCAAAACGAAAATCGTATTATTCGTTGGCATCGAGATGATACTGTCTCGGGGACATTCTTCTACAACGGCAACAACAACTACAATCGTTCCACACACTGGAACAATACTCCCCAGTACTTCCACGACTCCTGCTACTATCTGAGTGCCGTTAGCACCCGTGGCTGTACTAGCTATTACTCCCAGATTTGTGTCTCTGTCAATCCTCCGTTGGCATCTGATGTATCGATCAAGAAGGTCGTTTCGCCGCGCGCTACCGGACGTGTCTATGTCGAGAACGACACCGTCACTCTTCAGGTTGTCAACTATGGTACCACCGAAGTGACAACCATACCCATCCATTTCGAGTGGCTGAGTGCCAATGGCCGCACTGTACTCGACTCCATTACCGACACCGTCCGCATCACAACTGAGAACCATGGTCACAACGGTTTGCGTGGTCGTGTGGGCGACAATTGCGACACCTTCAACTTCTCCTTCCCCCATCTCTTGGCCATCAACCAGCCGCTCTCCAACACCACCTATAAGCTCAATGCTTGGGTGATGATGCCAGGCGACCAGCAACGAGGCAATGACACCCTCCGCACTCTCCACACATTCCGTACACTGGCAGAGAACATCTATGACTCTATCAACCACTACTCGCCGGACGTGGTTGAAGGTTTCGACATCACACGTGTCTCTTTCAACGAGCTGGATAATGTCATGCCCGATATGATTGGCTACGACAACCTCTGGCTAGGCAGTTACAATCCTGGCAATGCCGAGGTGCCCACTCTGGTAGTCCGCAAGGGTACCACCGATACCCTCGCAATCGAGGTGGCGTCCAACCTAAATGAAATGGACAGCAACACTGCTGCCAGTGTCTTTGTGGTGATAGACTACAACCGCGACGGTCAGTTCAATTTCGATAACTATGAGAATGTTCTCCAAACCTCCATGGGTGGTTTTACCCCAATGAAGGGTGCCAAGGTGAGAAGCCGTCGGACCTATAAGAAGGCTATCACTATCCCGCGCGATTCTGCCCAGTTTGGCTACATGCGTATGCTGGTCTTGGTTGACGCCGATTCCACCACTTGTATGAGTGGCTTGACACGTGACCAACTCCTCAATGGCCAAATGCAGCAGTATATGCTCTATGTCATTGAAGACAAGCACCTAGATTCGGTCGACGCTGCCCTCACCCGCGTGGCCTCACCCCGTAGCCATATCGTAGGTGCCGGCACTCAGAACGTAACCGTTATGTTGGCCAACAAGGGCAAGAATCCTCTTACCTCTGCCACGATTGACTATTCGTTCAGCAACTTCCCTCAACCTGCCCAGACGGGTACTATCCAATGGACTGGTAACCTGGCTCCTGGTCAGAGCGAATTGGTCCAGATTGACCCTGTGAACCTCTATAAGGGTACCACCAATTTCACGGCCACCGTCAATGTCCCAGGCGATTCCTTCCATGTCGACAACAATTCCGTCGTGTATCAGTACCATCACTATGACACAATCGAACTCCGATTCATCGATAGTTTCGACCAGACCATTAACAAATGGTATGTGCCTGCCGGCTATAACAACTACACGCATAACTATTTCGTTCGTGCCACTCCATCTAAGAGTGTTATCAACTCTGCCATGTCACAGCCCAATGCCTATGTGACCGGAGCAACCGAAATGGTCGTTTCTGGCAAACATGGCAACCGCAGTGTCATCTACACGCCTATCATCAGCATTCGACAGATCCGAGCGGACACCATCTCAGTAATGTTGAGCAAGAACATGTCTGAGGGTAGCTTCCTCTATATGGAATATCGCAACTGGCTAGGCGAGTGGAAGAAGATTGATGACCCCAACATCCGTTGGAATTCGCAGGACGATTTCTCCAATTACCACTGGTATGACGAACAAAACGGATGGACCGGTACTTCGGTCAATGGCTCCTACAATACCTATTATATTGCTACCGATGGTCCCATCAGTGGTGAATTTGGTCAGGACCTCCAGTTCAGATTTGTCTTTACCACGCCAGTCTCTACCTCTGCAGCTGCCTCCTTTGGCGATGGTGTGGCCATCGACAACCTCGTCATTGGCCGTGCTCGTCGTGCCCGCGACATAGGCATCACCGAAATCACCTATCCTACCAATCCTCAGTTCGGCCAGACGATTTACCCACGAGTCAAGGTGCACAACTATGGAACCGACGACATCTCTGAGTTCCAGGTCCAGTACCGTCCCTATGGTGTCCACCTCTTCATTCTCGATACCGCCCGCCTTGACGAAGATATGGTAATCCATCCCGACGAGTCCATTGAGTACACCTTTGTCCACCCATTCACGATTACCAACAACTTCCCGGACACCTTCCAGATCTGTGCCACCACCTCTCTCTCGGGTGATATTTACACAGACAATGACTCCCTCTGCGGCACCTTTGCCCTCTCGCCCTTGGAACACGACCTATATCTCTACGATGTGCTTTCTCCGCGCGACCATGCCGTAGCCGGCGACTCTATCGACATCACCCTACGTCTGCGTAATTTCGGTCAAGTAGGAATGGATAGTTGTCGGGTATACTATACCTACAACGGTGGCGAACCTGTGGTCGAGTACATCAACTTCAATGAGTACCTAGGCCGTCCCTTGGCATCGACAGAGTTCTTCAACTACACCTTCAAGCATCGAGAGCGAGCCACTATGGGTACCATGCAGCTTGAGACTTGGTGCTACTACGAGAACGACACCTATCCCTACAATGATACCATCCGCAAGTCCATTGCTGGCCTTACCAATGTTATGGACATCTCGGCCACGGCAGGTATCATCGATACTCGCGTACACAATGAGACTAGATTTGCCGTTGTGCTCGACAATGTGGGTGGTTTGGTCGCCAACAACTTCACCATAGGGTATTGGTACGACCGCGACACCAGCACCCGCCATGAAGAGACATACTACAAGTATCAGGGTCTACCTTCTGGTGGTCACGATATTCACTACTTCTCAACTGTGATGCCTGACCGTGGTGCTGAATGGAGATACCTGACAGTCTATGTTTCTGTGCCCGGTGATGTCGATTCTGAGAATGACACCTCCGACATTGTTCAGGAGTACTTCACCGATGTCTCCATCGATGCAATTGAGATTGAAGAGAATATGACAGATCAGTGCCGCATGCGTGCGGTGGTGACCAACCGAGGCAACATCAACTACCTCAACTCCATGTGGTTCATATGCTATATCAATGGTGGTGATCGAATCAGGGCTGAAGTGCCTGCCTTTGAGTATAATATAGCTCCTGGTGAAACTCGACGAATCCCATTGGTCGACAGAGCTGGCAACGTGGTCACAATTCCTAAGTCTCCCACCAGAACCTATAATGGTTCGGCTACGCTTGGCATGCCAAATCCTGACTATGATCCAACCAACGATCAGACTACAGTCATTCGTGTCCTGAATTATTTCGAGGACATACCTGCGGTTGGCGAGCCTGACTTTGTGCTTGAGCAGAACTATCCCAATCCCTTCGATGGGTCTACTCGGATAGAGTTTGCACTGCCCTCTTCCGGCTCCACTCGCTTCTTTGTCACCGATGTTGTTGGCCGTCTAGTATATGAAGAGAACAAGGAATACTCCGATGGACGTCACACCATCAACTTCAAGCAAGGCGACCTCCCGGCGGGTGTCTACTACTATGGTCTTGAGTTCAACGGCCAACGCCGTATGCACAAGATGATTGTCAAGTAGTGTTACCCCAGTTTATATCGCACGTTCAGCAGCAGCATCTCTTCCCCACGGGGCAAGAGGTGCTGCTTGCTGTTAGTGGCGGCATCGATTCTGTGGTATTGGCCCACCTGATGCACGCAGCCGGTTTCCCATTTGCCATAGCCCACTGCAACTTCCACTTACGCCCAGACGACTGCAACCGTGATGAGCAATTTGTAAGGCAACTGGCCTTGCAATACGGTGTGCCCATATTTGTTGCGCAGTTCGACACGCTCAACTATGCGCAGCAGTTTCATCTCTGTGTGGAAGATGCGGCGCGAAAGTTGCGCTACGATTTCTTCGAGCAAGTTCGGTCCCAGCAGGGCTATGCCGCCATCCTTACTGCCCACCACCGCGACGATTCTGCCGAAACCTTCTTTATCAATCTGCTGAGAGGCACCGGCCTCACAGGCCTCCATGGTATTTTGCCAGTCCAGGGCCATGTTGTTAGGCCGTTGCTCCCCTTTGGTCGTGACGAGATAGAAACCTATGCCGCTGCTCACGGGCTTTCTCATGTCGAAGATGCCACCAATGCCTCATTGCAGTACCGCCGCAATCAGATACGCCATCTGTTGCTCCCCCTTCTGCGTGAGTTGCAGCCCACAGCCGACCACGCCATTGCGCAAACCATTCGGCACCTCCAATCCGTCGAGCAGCTCTACAATACTCTTTTGCAGCCTTTGCGCAGTCAGTTGGTCCATCCCCAGCCCGACGGTACCGTGCGCATAGCTCTCCCCATGCCCGTTCAGAGCAATGAGGAGCAGCTCCTTTTCGAACTCCTCCGACCCTATGGCTTCAACTATGCCACCGTGGCCGATATACTTTCTTCCACCCACTCGGGCCGACAATTCTATTCCGCCACCCATCATGCCGTTCTAGACCGCCAACAGCTCATCATAGAACCCCTGGCCAGCAAGGTTTCTCATCCCTTCCCGCCTCTTCGAACTGCCCAGATCAAAAATTTCAGTTATTCTTCGCTGGACTGGAAGGCCCTCCCGCCCACCACGGCCCTCTTTGATGCCGACAAGGTACTGCTGCCCCTCTCCCTCCGCCATTGGCGCGAGGGCGACCGTTTCCAGCCGCTAGGAATGACTTGTGGCACCCAGCTCGTCAGCGACTTTTTCTCTGACCACAAATACTCCCTACCCGACAAGCAGCGACAACTGCTGCTGGTGGATGCCGCCGACAATATCCTCTGGATAGTCGGTCGCCGCACGGCCCACCCCCCCAGAGTCACCCCGACAACCACCACCCTGCTCACCGTCTCGGTCGAGACCGATGTGCCGACTCAAGTTAATTAATCAATATTTTTTAATCAAAATCTATCCTCATGAAAAAAATTACAATCGTTGCAACCCTACTGATGGCCATGGCCATCACCGCCTGCAAGAGTGGCTCGACTGAGTCAGCCCCCACCCAGATTGCCGCCACCGTGCAAATGTTCAATGGCGATGGCTCCAGTTTTGTCCATTGGGCCCCCAATACCACCTTGGTGGCATGGGACGAGACGTTCAACCCCGTAGAAGTCACCGTTGCTTCTGTGGCCGAAGACTCTGCCTCCTGCATGCTTCAGTTGGCCGACACCGCTACGCCCAGTGGCGTCAGTCGATTTGTCTATCCCGCCAACGCCTATGTCGGTAATGGAATGGTCAACATTCCCACCGTTCAGCAGCGGTCGGCCCTGACCGAAGACCTCCTCTACTATGCCGAACCCCGTGAGGGCAAGGTTGATTTCCTGCCCCTCTGTGGTCTCATCCAGCTCCATGTCACCACCCCCGAGCAGCTCGCATCCATCACCCTCAGCACCACCGACAGCCTCCTTTACTTCTCGGGCAATTTCACCGTCCGCGAATATCCCATCCCAGTGATAGATGCTGTCGAAGGTGCCGAGCACCAAGTAACCCTTCAGGGCATTGACCAAATCGACTTCAGCCAAGGAGCCGATGTCTTCATTCAGGTGGCCCCTGGCTATTGCGAGTCGTTCCAAGTAGTGTTCCAAAACAAGGACGGAAAAAAGTGCACCAAGACCCTCAAGGAGGACAAATCCATCCTTATCGAGCGCGGTAAAATATCCAGCGTCGCACTGGGCGATGCCAGCCATCCACTTGTTTTCGAATAACAGTTTAGATGGGTCTGAAGAGGTTCATCCATAAGGTATTATCCTTGCGGTCGAACCTTCTTCAGACCTCACTCTATACAATGTTCCAAAAGACTATTTTGCACCAAAGGAGAATTATTTGTAAGAATTTTTCTGCTAATTCAAAAAAAAGTCGTATCTTTGCAACCTCAAATCAAGCGTGATTGTGGATTTGAAACATTGTTAATTGATTGATTGTGTAGATTAAAAATGGCGTAATTAGGATATTGGGATTGTCCAATGGTGTAATGGCAGCACTCCAGATTTTGGTTCTGTCAGTCCAGGTTCGAATCCTGGTTGGACAACACAAGGCCCTGCTCTCCCTCTCGGATGGCAGGGTTTTCCTTTTTTCTCCCAATTAGTTTTTCCTCATGACCACTTCCGGAACGCTCCCTCGTCGCTTCCGGCACGTTTCCAGGCCGTTATGGTTGCGGGTGAATAGTGAGTATATAATGAATTTTCAGCTATGTAAAAATAAGCCCGACCAAAACTTTCGAATGTTCTGGTCGGGCCTGAGGGGTATGCGCTAGGGCGGCTATTTCATGCCGCGGGCAGTCTTGATCTGCTCGTAGGCCTCGTTTATTTCGCGGAATTGGGCTTCGGCGTTCTTCTTTATCTCCTCGCCCATGTTGGCCACCTTGTCGGGATGGTACTTCATGGCCAGCCGGCGGTAGGCTTTCTTCACCTCCTCGTCTGAGGCGTTGGAGGTGAGACCTAGGACGCTGTAGGGGTCTTTCTTATAGGTGCTGCCAGAGTTGCTGTAGCTGCCCTGTCGGCCGTAGCGGTTGTATCCTGAAGAGCTGCCCGAATAGGAGCGGTTGCCATAGCTGTAGCTGGACCCCCAGCGGTTGCCGACATGGCGTGCATAGATGGAGGCGAAGTCGCCCATGTTGATGCCCAGGTTGCGGGCCAGGTTGCGCAGCAGGTTGTTCTCGGTCTGGCTGAAGTTGCTGTCGGACGTGGCCAGCCCAAAGAGGAAGTCTACCATGTGGTAGCGGGTCGTATAGTCGGTGTTGTGCTTGATTTGTGCGCAGACGGCATCAATGTCGATGTATTTCTCGGGCTTCACCAGATCGCGCAACATCAGCAAGAGTTCTTTGCCCTTCTCCTCGCCGTAGTTTTTAAGCAGGAACTGCTTCACATATTCGAGCTCGGTGCGCGACACGTTGCCGTCCACCTTCATCACTGAGGCAATCAGCACAATCAGAGCAAAGTCAATGTCGTTCTGAGACCCGTTGTTTCTGTAGGGTCCACGATGGGCACTGAACGGCTGCCCGTCGGCGTCGAAGCCGCCGTCGCCAATCTGTCGGTTGCTGGCTATGTTTTCAATGGTGTTGCCAATAAAGTAGCCTAAGATGCCGCCGAGCGGACCTCCCAAGGCCCAGCCCAAACCGCCTAGTATCCATTTGCCTAATCCCATGTTTCGTTAGTTTGTGTGGTATGTATTCTTTTTGTTTCCAGTTGGTTATTTCTTCATCATCTTGCCTGTGCCGGTGGGGGTGGCTATAAAGTAGAGCCCTGTGGACAACTGACTTACATCAATTTCTGTGCCATTGTATCGGGTGCTGATAACCAGAGAGCCTTTGTTGTCGTAGATTTTGACAGGGCTGTTGGCAGGCAGGTGCTCGATGGCGACGTGGTTGGTGGCGGGGTTGGGCAAGAGATTTAGCCGTAGGTCGGCGGTTGGAGTGCCGATGCTTTCGGGCGTGAGGAATCGCACCGAGAAGGTGCAGGTGCTGCCGTTCTCGCTGATGTCGTATATCTCAAAACTCTGCTCCGGAGTGCCATCGGTCAGATAGGGGTGGGGGTCGGTGGTGGGGCCGAAGGAGTTGTTGTGGGTCGAGCTGAACAGAGCCTGATTGGGGTTGCCGTTGATGGTGTCGTTGTCGCTGTTGGGGCGGAACAGCCAGTAGGTGTTGGGCCGTGTAGGGTAGTCGAAGAATGCGTTGCCAATGTAGTATTGGTCCAGGGGCACGGTGTCTACCCACCGTCCTAGGAGCAGTCCGTCGTAGGGCAGTCCATTCTCGAAATAGTCGCTGCGCGAGCGATACTCAATGGTGAACCATTGGTTGCTGTCGATGGAGGATTTGATGTAGTAGAGGTTGTTGTCGGGGCTGCTGCCGTTGCTGTAGATGGTGTAGGTGCCGTCCTGCTGTATGCGGATTGGTTCGCCGGTGAGGTGAAGGATTTTATGCTTATAGATGACCGCAGTTTGGTTGATGTTATTGTACATAATGTCGTAAGGGACAGTATTGATGTTGGTGTAGTGGTTGTAGTGGTAGAGGTCAGGCAGCCCAATGGAGTGTCCCATTTCGTGGCAGAACGTCCTCACGGTGAAGTGCGAGGGAGACCCTTCAAACTCAAAGTTGAAGCTGTTGACTCGTTTGCCATTGATGGTCAGGGTGTAGCCTATGGAATCGTGAGGGAAGTATTCCATGTGAGGCCAAAGCAGGTTGCCCCAGTGGTCGGTTTCGCCTTGCAGGATGAAGCTGATGTTGTCTATGTCGCCGTCTCCGTCGCCATCCAATGTGATAGATTGGCTGACCATGCCGGTGGAGTCAATGTAGCGGCAGATGTGCTCTATCAGCCGGGCCTCGCGCATGGAGATGCTAATCTGGGGCATGGTCTCGGTGTAGCCAATGGGGTTGTCGGGACTGTAGGGCTGGTAGTTTCCGCGAGGGTTGGGGTCCACATAGGCTTCTATGTGGTTTTCGTTCACCCCGTTGGTATAGACAGTGTTGAAGTTGATTTTGCCGTATGACATTTCCCTGAAGTAGCGTGCCACACTGAAATCCTCGCCGTTGAACATGTCGTCAATAGACTGGAAGGTGGAGCCTATTTCGGGGTCGTCGGCAAAACGCACAAAGATGACCAGATTGGAGAGGTTGGTCTCGTTGCTGTTGGTGACGGTGAAGTCGGCAGTGTTTTTGTAGTCCAGGTCGTCCATATACAAGGTTTCGTCCACGGTGATGCCGGCGTAGAAGGAATCTTGGCTGTACTGCATTATGGCCTGGAAGTTGCCTGCGGGGAGGGAGAGGGCATAGGAGAAGTTACACACCACTGTGTCGCCCGGCATCACCGTCACGCGGCGACCGTCCACGCAGCCATAGTACTCGCGGTCTTCCAGGCCGTAGATGTTCACGCCCACAAAGGTATTCAGCACGCTGTCGCCGATGTTGGCAATGCTGTATTGGCCGCTGATGGTGCCCCCTTGGGGGACGATGGTGCGGCCCAGCGTGAGGTCGGAACCCATCACCATGATGGGCATCGTACCACGGTAGGGCTCAAGACCCAGCATGCAGTATTGGTAACTGGTGAAGTCATAGGAGGTCAACGGCCGCAGTACGTTCAGCGCATAGTATCCGTTGGCCGAGCCGTTCCAACCCCAGTTGAAGTGGAAGTAGTTGCTGTCGTTGTAGCCGTCGCACACAAAGGCGTGTCCGCCGGACAGTGTGCCCTCCTCGGGGTTGGCCTGGCTTTGGCCGCAGTAGTAGATGGGGCGCCCGGCTGCAAGGTCTTCCTTCAGCAGGTTCATCCAATTGGAGAGGCTGTGGTAGAAAATCATCTCTATGCGGGTGTTGCCGCTGTAGTGGAAGAAACGCTGCATTCCCGACATATTGTTGTAGATGGTGGAGCCCGAACTGCCTGCGCAGTCGCTGTTATAGTTCATGTTGGCCGCAATGCCGCAGTGGGCCAGCAGGGTGGCCACGGCATTCACCTCTTCGGCCGTGCTGCTGTCGCTGAGTTTGTCGGGCATGAGGTCATAGTCGTAGGTGGCGCTGGAGAAGTCTGCGCTTAGGGTCCCATAGTGCCAGCAAGGCTCGTTCAGCGTGTAGGAGTGGTTCCCATAGCCGTGGGTTGGAAACTGCCAGAAGCGCATGATCTGCCCCATGGCCAGGGCTCCGCACCCTACGGTTGGGTGACCGTCAAAGACTGCCATCGTACTGTCGGAGGCATAGGTGCTGTCGAATGGCACCAGGCTGTTGTAGCCATAGCGGTATTGGTTCCACTCTGATGTCAGCAGGGGAGCCACAGAGTCGGGCAGTGTGGGTTTGCCTGCGGGTTGGTAGGCCGCATATAGTTTCTCCAATGGGGTTTCTCCCAGCTGCCTTATTTGGCTCTCATATTCGCCCAGCCAGTACCTCAGCCCTTCGGGCAGTTGTCTGCCGTCCAGTTTGCCATCAGTGCTGTAACCCAGCACCGTTCGAGTGCGGTCGTCGCCGCTGACTATCACAAATCCCCCTTGGTCTATATTATAAAGATAGAGGTTCTCCAGCCCATCTGCTTTCACTAGCGCAAGCGTGACTTTTTGGTCGTGCTTCAGTTGTTGGGCAAATAGCAATGCTTGTTCCCGAGCCTTCTCTGGGTGTACCGGGGCTGCCATGGTCAGCCCCATCCATGCCGTCAAGACGGTGAGTAAAATAAGACGCTTCATCTATTTTTCTTTTTATCGATTGAATTCTAATTTTCTTTCTCCTCCATTTCCAGTTTCACCCTGTAGCCTTCCACTTTCACTGTGTCGTTGGCGGGCTGGCTGATTATCTCATACTGGTTGCTGGGTACGCCTAGGTCTGTCAGGTGTTTCTGCAGCAGTTTGTTGCGTATCTTTTGGTTCCGCAGGGCCACGCTGTCATCGGTGGGGTGGGTCTGCAGGATGAGCGACAGGTGGTAGCCCGCATCCTGTTTGGCCACGTCGGCCACTTGGTCTATCTGGTAGAACTGCTCGCTGGTGAAGTCGGGATTCCGGTGGTCGATGGTGATGAAAAGTTCGTTATTCTTGCCCCCGTTCAGACCGCTCAGCATCCGCACAGGTGAGGTGGCCACCTTCACCACCAGGTTGCCCAAGGTCTTCCATACCAGTTTCATGTAGTTGAACTCGGGGCTGTCCACATTGCCTTTGATGGGCACATCCAGTATCACCTTGTCGTCCTTGTCCTTCAGGATGTACAGTGCCGCCTTTACGGGCAGTTTCAGCCGTGGCGACACGTCCTTGCGGCGGTCACCCAGGTTGGGCTTGTAAATGTCTATGTGGTTCTTGCCGTTCAGCTGGCTGTTTTCAATGAGGTTGAGGCTGCTGAACGAGAAGATGCCTTCGGTGAACGGCTGCCCGAAATAGTGCACCATATAGGGGTTCAGGTCCGTCAGGTGCAGGTTCTTCACATCCAGTCGCAGGCTTTGGTGCTGCTTCCACTGCGAGATGTCGCCCGCCCAGTCAACCAGCAGCACCCCTCCGCTGGGCAAGTTGGCAAACACCTTGGCATTGTTGTTGCCCGAAGTGGTGATATTATGGGCTGAAACCCGGATGTCGGTGACGGGAAATACAAAGTCGTCTGCCATCGTGTGGTCGGCATAGGTGAAGTTCATGTGGCTCAAGTCCAGACTACCCAGTCTCAACTGCAAGGGGATGGCTTTCAGCGTGGTGTCGGTGGCTGCTGTGTCTTCTGCTGGCAGCGGTTCAGTTTCTGCCATCGTGCTGTCTGCAGCCTCCTCCGGCGAGCCGAAGATGCGTGAGAGGGTGTTGCTGCTGTCGGCAAAGAGCTCGTATCGGAAGTTCAGCCCGTCGAGGGTGATGCTGTTGATGTCAAAGAGGTTTTGGCTCAAGACCAGTTTGCCCAGATCCACTCCCAAGTGGTTCAGCGATGCCAACGAGGTGGAGGCAGTGTCCAGCAAATCTAGATTGTCCACATTCACCTTGCCGCTGATATTCATGTCCATCACCTGTTTGAGGTTGCCCGCCGCATGGGCTGTCAGCCCCAGCACCCCTTTGATTTCTTTCACAAAATCAGGATTCATGTTGAAGTCTTTCATTTGGTCCAGCATCAAGTCTGACAGGACTAGGTCGGCTGTGAAGTCTTGGGTCTCGGGGTTCCATGTGGCATCGGCCTCTAGGGTACCGCCCTTGGTCAGCTGCACTGTCAGGCCCGCATCGGTGCGGTCCTTGCCGCCGATGACAAAGTCGGGCACGAACACGTTTAGGTGATGAAAACCAGAGTGTGCCCTGCGCCGCAAGTCAGTGTATTCGGCACTGCCGTCCGAGAGACGAATCTTGTGCAGGCTCACCACCCAGCTGCTGGGCGTGGTGTCCGGCTCCTCCACCTCGGAAGAGTCCTTGGCAAAGTGTTCGATGATGCTGTAAAAATTCATCCCGCTGCTGTCCTGCACGATGTTCACGTCTAGTCCTGCCAACGTGATGTGGCGCAGATATACCGTCTGCCCCAGCAGTCGCATCAGCGACAGCGACACGTCCAGCGTGTCAAAACCCGCAAACTTGTCCGTGGCGTTGTCCTCGAAGATGGTCAGCTCGTGGATGCCCACGTGGCCGGTCAAGAGGTTCATCCCTACGTGCTCTACATTCACCTTGCGACCAATCAAATCTTCGCCATGACGGTTCACGTAGTTTTTCACCGCGCAGCCGCCGAACAGCGAACCGAAGAGCACCACCGCAATCACCAGTGCCACCACTATGATAATAATCAAACGTATGACTTTCAGTGCCTTTTTCATATAGTCTTTTCTTATTTGTAACGTGCAAAGATAACCAAAAATATTGAATTTAATTATTATATGAATATTTTTTTGTACTTTTGCATTTTCATTATGCTCAAAAGTGAAAAAGATAATGTTTATGAAGAAAATACTATCATCGCTCCTTTTGCTCTTGGGGCTTACCCTTTCGGCCCAGGAAAACATTGACAGTCTTGGCAAGTGTCAAGGCCTTTTCTCTGTCAGCGACTCCCTTCAGGTGCGTTTCTCGCCGGGCAATTTGCAGTATCAGCCCTCCACCCACCTCTGGCGTTTTGCCGCCCAGCAGACCGAGGTGCTCTCCTGGAGCGACAAATCGGCCTCTCCACGCTACAAAGGCTGGATAGACCTCTTCGGCTGGGGCACAGCCCTCAACCCCACCAATGTCTCCGAAAACTCACAGGAATATACTTTTGTCGATTGGGGCCGCTACTGTGCGCTGCCCACTCAAGGGGGCAAGATTTGGCGCACCATGACCATGGACGAGTGGAACTACCTCCTGTCCAAGCGCAAACATGCCCGTCGCCTCTATGCCATAGCTTATGTCAATAACCGCTATGGCCTGCTCCTCCTGCCCGACAACTGGCAGAGACCCAAGGGTGTCTATGTCAAGCCCGGCCCCAAGGAAGACAGCGCCAACTGGTACACCGAAGAGAAATGGGCCAAGCTGGAGGCTGCCGGTGCGGTCTTTCTCCCTTGTGAAGGCCGCCGCATGGGCGCCGCCCTCCAAGGCTCGCAGAATGCCTGCCACTACTGGACGTCCACCCCTAGTGCCAAGAAGACGAATGAGGCTCTCTACCTTCTGTTGGATCCCTATTTCCCCCAAGGCCGCTCGGCCCTCAAGTCCATGGGCCTCTCGGTCCGCCTAGTCCAAGAGCCGTAAACACTTTTTCATGAACCTAGCCGTAGTCCTAGCTGGAGGCACCGGCTCCCGCATGGGTGCCGACCGACCCAAGCAGTTCCTTCAGCTTGAGGGCCGTATGGTTATTGAACATGCTGTTGACACCTTCTGCCAAGCATCTCAGATAGATGAAGTGACTGTGGTGGTACATCCTGACTGGCTCGACTTTATGGGCGAAGTGGCGTCTCGCAACGCTTGGCCCAAACTCTCCCGCATCATTCCTGGCGGCAGCGAGCGTTACATGTCCAGCCTCAACGCTCTCAACGCCTATGCCGCTGCCCCGCCCGACACCAATATACTTTTCCACGATGCTGCCCGCCCCTGGGTCTCGCTCCAAATCATTGAACGTGTCTGCCATGCCCTGCTCAAGTCCCAGGCCGTCTGTGTCGGCATTCCCTCCACCGATACCGTCTGGCAGGTGGACCCTGCTACTCATGTTGTAGCCGCTGTGCCCGACCGCACCACCATGTTTCGAGCCCAAACCCCTCAGTCTTTCCGTCTGACCGTCATAGCCGAGGCCTACCGCCGCGCCCTGCGCGACCCACACTTTTGTGCCACCGACGACTGCGGAGTCCTCCATCGTTACTGTCCGGAAATACCCATCCAAGTGGTCCTGGGCAGCGAGCAGAACAAAAAAATCACATTCCCCGAAGACCTTCAGTCTCTCTAATCCTTTGCCCTAGAGCCCTGTCCAATTCCCTAAGCAGCACACCTTTGCCCTCGTTTTCTCGCTCATTGGACGGGTCAACAAAAAATGGGTTATGAGAGTGATGTGTGGCAGATATGGGTGAGAGATAAAGTTATCAATAGAACAAATAGGCCTTCCATAGTCAGGGTAGTTATGCTGAATTGTGCAGAATAATGTAATGTTATTCAGTTTGTTAGTGCTATTCTCCTAATATTTTGGTTTGCTATATATATTTTTTTTGTTTTATGTTAAAAAAAAAATGTATCTTTGCATTTTGTTATGTGTGTCAGTCAAAGAGGTTTCGGAGCGGGTGAACAGGCATGAGGTTCTTTGGTTTACACGGTTTGTTAAGATATTAGAGAAAGGAGAACTATGCGTAAGACTATTAATAGGTTGACGACTTGGTACTTTTCGAAGGGTGCTTTGCCCTATTGGATTATACTGCTGATTGACTGTCTGATTGTGGCCGTTGCTTTCTATGCCGCCTTCTATCTTCAGTGGGGCGGCGGTGGTTTCACCAGTCACTTTTGGGCGCAGACTCGTGGAATCCTCATCTGCGAGGTTTTCTTTGTTCTTTTTTTCCGCATGCTCCACACCTATAGCGGCATTATCCGCTATTCATCTGTGATGGATTTGGTACAGGTGGCTTTGGCCAACCTTGGCGGCACCGTGGTGGCCTATCTTTTGGGCCTAGGGGCAAATGCCCTGGAGTGGACTCAGGTATGCTTCCCCCGGGGGCTCCCTTGCGTGGAACTCTTTTTCGTGGCAACGGCGATCATGTGGATTGAACGCATTCTGGTAAAGTATCTTTACGACGGCGTTGTCCGCGACGACAAGGCTCGCCGCGTATTTATATATGGTGTCAAGGAGGGCGGCATAGCCATCGCCAAGAGTCTACAGAACGAAACGCCACAGCGCTACAATGTGGTGGGGTTCGTCAGTCCCGACGGCGACTTGCAAACCAAGTGGCTCTTGGGACTACAGGTGCGCAAGGATGGTCCCAACTTGGTGAAACACATCAAGGAGGCGCATGCCACCATTCTGATTGTCTCCCCTCATCAGGAGGAACGGTTCCGTAGCCGTACCGATCTTATTGATCAGTTAATTACTCAGGGCATCAAAATTATGATGTTCCCTACTATCGAGGAGTGGAACGGAAAGGACGAACTTAAACGTGAGCAACTCCATGAGGTGAACATTGAGGACCTTCTGCCCCGCGACAAAATTGAGGTGGACATGGATGCCATAGGAGAGATGCTCAAGGACCGCTGCATCCTTATCACGGGCGCGGCTGGCTCCATTGGCAGCGAGATGGTGCGCCAAATTGCCCCCTACAAACCTGCCCGGCTGGTGCTCGTCGACCAGGCTGAGACCCCCATGCACGACTTGCGCCTCTTCATGAAGCACCAATACGCCTACATACCTTGCGAAACCATAGTCTCGTCCATCACCAATAGTGAGCACATGGAGCGTATTTTTGCCCAGTACAGGCCCGAGTATGTCTTCCATGCCGCCGCCTACAAGCATGTGCCTATGATGGAGGACAACCCTGCCATAGCCGTGCAGAACAACGTCTATGGCACCCGAGTCATAGCCGACCTTGCCGTCAAATACGGCACTAAGAAATTCGTCATGATTTCCACCGACAAGGCCGTCAACCCCACCAATGTTATGGGCTGTTCCAAGCGCATCTGCGAGATATACTGCCAGTCGCTCAACCGCGAGATTGAACGGTTCCAGTCCGCTGGCCAGCCCCAGGCGGCAGATACGCCCCTTCGCCAAGTCGATGGGTCGCTACCCGTCACCCAGTTTGTCACTACCCGCTTTGGCAACGTGCTGGGCAGCAACGGTTCTGTCATCCCCATTTTCCGCGAACAAATCAAGAAAGGCGGTCCCATCACCGTCACCCATCCCGACATCATACGCTACTTTATGCTCATCCCCGAAGCCTGTAAGCTGGTTCTCGAAGCCGGCACTATGGGCAAAGGCGGCGAAATATTCGTCTTCGACATGGGGCAGCCTGTCCGTATAGTCGACTTGGCCCAACGCATGATAAAACTATCTGGGGCTAAGAATATCAAAATTGAATATACGGGCTTGCGCGAGGGTGAGAAACTCTATGAAGAGATTCTCAATGATGCAGAACAAACCAAGCCCACGATTCATCCTAAAATCTTGATTGCCACCGTCCGTGAATACGACTATGATACTGCTCTCAAGAATGAGCAACGCCTGATGGAGTCCACCCACGGATTTGACAACATGATGATTGTCCGCATTATGAAAGAAATCGTGCCCGAGTACAAGAGCAAGTGTTCTAAGTATGAAGTGTTGGACAAGTAGTGTTTAAAGAACAACAACCCCTCAGTAAACTAACAGAAAACTATAAATAATTAATTGTAACATGGCCGAACTGACCGAACAAGAACAAATCCGTAGAAATTCGTTGAACGAATTGAAAAAATTGGGTATCAACCCTTACCCCGCCGCCCTCTATGAGGTGAATGTCAAGTCAAGCGAGATATTGGAGAACTACCCCAAAGATAACACCCTCTATCAGCATATCAGCATCGCCGGCCGCATCATGAGCCGCCGTATTATGGGTGCCGCCTCGTTTGTTGAGTTGCAGGATGCCTATGGCCGCATCCAGCTTTATATCAAACGCGACGAGATTTGTCCCGATGAGGATAAGACCCTCTACAACACTGTCTTCAAACGTCTGCTTGACATTGGCGACATCATCGGCGTCACCGGCTATGTCTTTGTCACCCAAATGGGCGAGACTTCCATCCATGTGCAAAGCCTCACGGTGCTCAGCAAGAGCCTCCGCCCCTTGCCCATTGTCAAGGAGAAGGACGGCCATGTCTACGATGCATTCAGCGACCCCGAACAGCGTTATCGTATGCGCTACGTGGACCTCATTGTCAACCCCCATGTACGCGAAACCTTCATCAAGCGCGCCAAGATAGTCAACACTATGCGCGACTACTTCAACGAGCAGGGCTATCTCGAAGTCGAAACCCCCATTTTGCAGTCTATCCCTGGCGGTGCTGCCGCACGCCCCTTCATCACCCACCACAATGCATTGGACATAGACCTCTACTTGCGTATTGCCAACGAGCTTTACCTCAAACGTCTGATTGTCGGTGGCTATGCGGGTGTGTATGAGTTTGCCCGCGACTTCCGCAACGAGGGCATGGACCGCACCCACAACCCCGAGTTCACCTGCATGGAAATATATGTGGCATATAAGGACTACAACTGGATGATGACTTTTGTGGAGAATATGCTCAGCCGCATTGCCATGACCCTCCACGGCACCACCAAGGTGAAGGTGTGGGGCAACGAAATTGACTTCGGCGGTCCTTTCCGTCGCGCCCCCATGTGCGACCTTATCAAGGAGGCCACTGGCTACGATGTGCTGCCTATGGACGAGCAGCAATTGCGCGACACCTGCAAAGCCCTCAACATCGAGGTTGACGAAACCATGGGCAAGGGCAAGCTTATCGACGCCATCTTTGGCGAGAAGTGCGAGCCCAACCTCATTCAGCCCACTTTTGTCACCGACTATCCCATTGAGATGTCGCCCCTCTGCAAACGTCACCGCAACAACCCCAACCTCACCGAGCGTTTCGAACTCTTTGTCAATGGCAAGGAACTGGCCAACGCCTATAGCGAGCTGAACGACCCCATTGACCAGTTGGGACGTTTCCAGGAGCAGCTGCGCCTGAGTGAGAAGGGTGACGACGAGGCAATGTTCATCGATATGGATTTTGTCCGCGCACTGGAATTCGGCATGCCGCCAACTTCCGGTATGGGCATGGGCATCGACCGCTTGGTGATGATGATGACCGACGAGCAGAGCATCCAGGATGTCCTCCTCTTCCCACAGATGAAGCCCGAGAAGAAGGCCCCCGTCACCACCGACGAGGAATTTGTCAACCACGGTGTCTCCGCCGAGTGGGTTCCGGTGCTGCGCAAGGCAGGCATCAACACGCTTTCCGCGCTCAAAGAGGCCAACCCCAACAAACTTTACAACGACCTCAACGGTCTGCGCAAGAAGAATAAGTTGGAAATGCCCCCGTTGAAGAAAGAGGAACTTGAAAAATGGATGGCATAGTGCATCATTAGCACTATGCCTTTTCAACTATAAATCTATAAGGGATGGAGATTAAGCAGTTCGAGTTTAGCCATTTTATGGAAAATTGCTATGTGGTGTGGGACGAATCTACACGCCAGGCTTCGGTGATTGACCCCGGTGCCTATCAGGCCTACGAGGTGGACGAACTGATCCAGTTCGTCGAACGGAATGGGCTGACACTGAATCATGTCCTCCTGACCCACGCCCATATCGACCACATAGCTGGTCTCCATCAGGTTTGCGACCATTTTCACCTGCCTGTGACCCTGCACCCCGACGGGCTGAAGCTCCTCGGTCAGGCCGAAATCTATGGCTCGGTGATGAGGTTCGAGAATGTCCCTAGGATGGATGATTTGGAGACTGTCCTAATCAACGATGGCGACCATGTGGGTCCTTTCGAATGCCGTTATGTCCCGGGCCATTGTCCTGGCAGCATGGCCTTTGTGTTGCATGAGGACAGGATGGTCTTCACGGGTGACGCACTTTTCCGTGGCAGCATCGGCCGCACCGACCTGCCGGGTGGCAACTACGACCAGCTGATTAAGAGCATCAGAACGAAAATACTCACCCTCGATGACCTTTATGAAGTCCTTCCTGGACATGGCGACATCACATCGGTAGGCGAGGAGAAGATGTATAACGGTTTCCTTCAGTAGCACACAAGTAAGATGACCAGCGTAAATCCAAAGATAGAACCTTCGTGGTTGGAGGTGTTGAGGCCTCAGTTTGAGGCTCCCTATTTCGCCCAGCTTAAAGAGTTTTTGATTGCCGAGCGGCAGCAATATGTCTGCTACCCTAAGGGAAGCGACATCTTTGCCGCCTTCGACCGCACCCCTTTCGATAAGGTGAAGGTGGTCATCTTGGGTCAGGACCCATATCACGAGCCCGGTCAGGCCAACGGACTCTGTTTTTCGGTGCCGCAGGGAGTACAGGTACCCCCTTCGTTGATGAATATCATCAAAGAAATAAATCATGATTTAGGCTTGCGGCTTCCACTCACCAATGGCGACCTTACCCGTTGGGCCGAACAGGGAGTGTTGCTGCTTAATTCAACGCTGACAGTTCGGGCACATCAGGCTGGTTCGCACCAGCACCACGGCTGGGAGGAGTTCACCGATGCCGCCATACAGGCTCTCAACCAGTACCGGCAGGGTATCGTATTTCTGCTTTGGGGCAACTTTGCCATCAGCAAGGCCCAGTTCATTGACCGCACAAAACACCATGTGCTGACTGCCCCCCATCCTTCGCCGCTTTCGGCCCACAGGGGCTTTTTCAACTGTAGGCATTTCTCGAAGTGCAATAACATTCTGATTAGTGAAGGGCAAGTGCCCATCCACTGGGATGAAATAGGCTGATACCTCTCCTGTAGGCACGCGCCTTCAAATCCACCCATTGTGAATAGCCCCCCCAAGAGCAACCTCGGGGGGCTATCATATCATTAGAAGTTAAATGTGGCGCCTGCCGACCAGAGAATGGGCAGTTGGTCGACACGGGTATAAGTGAGACGGTCGAAGTAGAAGATATTATTGCGGTTGTAGAGGTTGGTGACGCTGGCGTTGAGGTCAAGGATGGAGCGTTTGCCAATAGAGAAACGCCTTTTGAAACTGAGGTCGAAACGGTGATAATTGGGCAACCGGCCGCCATAGAGCTCGGCATAGGCAATGCCGTAGTTGCCGTTGGTTTGGAGGTAGTTGGTTGAAATGCCATCGGAGAAAGAGAGGTTCTCGTACATGCCTTGCGTTTGCGTATAGGGGAAACCGCTGCCATAGCTCCAGCGGCCGCTGATTTCCCACTGGTGGCTTTCGCCTAGGCGCACGGTGGCTAGAAGGTTGACTGTGTGGCGGCGGTCATAGTGGGGGCTGTAGGTCTGCACCTCGTCGGTGCGGTGGACCCATCCCAACGAGTAGGTTCCCCATAGATAGAGCCAGTCGATGTCATAGCAGAGGCTGAAATCGGCGCCATAGGCCATACCGCTCTCAATGATATAGTCGGTGAGGTAGTATTCGGGCTTTTCGTAGGCACCGCCGGGACGGTAGGCACCGTCGCTGGCGTCGAACATCTTGTTGCGGTTGGCGTTGAGCAACTGGCTGAAGTTCTTGAGGTAGACTTCAGCATTGGCGGTGAGGTGGTTGGAGAAGTCATATTCGGCACCAAAGATGAGGTGTTGAGAGCGTTGCAGGCTGCTGCTGACTTCGTTGCCACGGAAGGTGGTGGGTTTCTGAAGGCTGCCGGAGCCGGTGAGGAAGCCGTTGAAGAGGTTGACAATGTCATTGTCGGACCGCGCATCAAGAAAGATTTGGCTATAGAGGCCTGCGGCCATCTTGAGGCGGAAATGGTCGGTGACGTTGTATTTGGCTGAAAGGCGGGGCTCTAAACTGCTGGTGCTGAGCGAGGCGTAGAGTATGTAGCGCAGACCTGGGTTGATGAGCCACTTGCCTGAGGAAATCTTGTAGGTCATGTAGGCCGAGAGGCTATTGGTGTTTTCGTTCTGGCGGGCGGGAATGCCGTAGTTGTTGGTGAACTTGTAGTCGGTGGAGAAGAGCTCCATGGCCAGGCCATAGCGAAGCCTGTTGGAGCCGATGAAGTTGGTGATGTCCAAACCCATGTTGACACCGCTGATGGAACTGTACTTGTCGTCGGCGGTGGAGTCGGAGAGATTGATGTGGTAGTCGGAGTAGGCCACATGTCCTTCGAGGATGGAACTGGAGCCGGTGACAAGCATAAAGTTAGTGCCGATGCCATAGTTCTGCCAGTGATAGTCGGCGAGGGACTGATAGCCGAAGACCTTGTCGTCGAAACGGAAGCCGAAGAAGTTAATCTTGCTGCCGGTGCCGGAGTTGATGGAGAGTTTGCCGTAAAGGTCGAGAAAGTCGAAAGGCAGGCCACCGGGGAGGTAGGGGTAGAGGGCTTTGGAGGTGGTGGAGAGGTATGAGTTCTTGGCCGAAAGGAGGTAGGTGATGGAACTGGGGCTGTTGGCCTTCTCCTTTTTGAGAGGGCCTTCGAGCAGAAGGTTGGCGCCGAAGGTGTTAAAGCCAATCTTGCCCGAGTGGCGTTTCTTATTGCCGCCGCGGGTGGTGATGTCCATGACTGAGGAGATGCGGCCCCCATACTCGGCCCCGAAGCCTCCGCTGTAGATGTCGGCGTTGAGGATGATGTCGGTCTCGAAGATGGAATAGAGGCCGATGGAGTGGAAGGGGTTATAGACAATCATGCCGTCCAACAGGCAGAGGTTCTGAATCATGGAGCCGCCGCGGATGTAGAGCTGTCCCCCTTGGTCGCCAGTGGAGTTGATGCCGGGCAGTACTTGTAGGTATTGGGCAAGGTCGGAGGTGCCTCCGATGGAGGGCATCTGCTGTATTTGGGCTGCGGTGATTTTCTCCACCGACACTTGGGTTTGCAGTTTGCGTTCTTCCACGCGGTTGTCCGAGACGGTGACGGATTTGAGTATCTTGCTCTCGGTCTTGAGGGAGATGTTGCGGGTGATGGTCTGGCCTTTCTTGAGGGTGATCTGCTCGGTATATTCCTGATAGCCGATATAGCGCACACGGAGGGTGTAGGTGCCTTCGGGCATCTTGTTGATGAGGTAGAAGCCGTTGATGTCGGTGGCGTTGCCGTAGCGTGTGCCGTCGAGGACTACATTGGCAAAGGGAATTGCCTCGCCGGTGGCATCGTCGGTGAGAAGGCCTTTAACGGTCTGGGCAAAGAGTGCTGCCGGACTTATGAGCAAGAAGAAAAATATGATTTTTTTCATATAGGGGATCAGTGTATAATCTTAAATATTAATTCTTTGAGAATTTCGCCATCGGTGACGGTGCCGCTGTTGCGAATGCCTTTGGACCGCAGGTCGGCTTCGTTCACGTAGTTGATGCAGGATGCCAGTTTGCCTAGGGAGTAGTTACCGGCGGCTGTGGCATAGTCGCGCACAAAGTAGGGGTTCACCTTCAGGGCTGCGGCGGCACTGCTCTGGCTTTTGTCTTCCAACTGCTGGTAAATCATGATTTTGATGAGGTAGTTGTATAGGTTGGGCAACACCAGCTGTATGGGGTTGTCCTTGGGATTGGCGGCAAAGTGGTTGATGATACGGTTGCACTGCACCACGTCGCGCCTTCCGATGGCGTTTTGCAACTCAAAGACGTTGTATTCCTTGCTGATGCCGATGTTGCGCTCGATGGTGTCTTCGTTGATGGTCTCGCCGGGTTGGAGGGAGATAAAGACCTTGGCCAGTTCGTTGGAAATCTTGCCGAGGTCGTTGCCGATATGCTCGGCAATGAGCATCGAGGCGCGCTGGGTGATGGCAAAGCCGTGTTGATTGACATAGGTGCCAATCCAGTCAGACACCTCATAGTCGCGCAGCTTGGCGTGCTCGCTGATGCCGCCCACCTTGGCAATGGCCTTGTAGGCAGCGGTGCGTTTGTCCAGCTTTTTGTGGCGGTAGCAGAAAACCAGCAGGGTCTGCGGCTGGGGCGACTCCAGATATTTGGGCAGCAACTCCCACTGCTTGGTCTCAATGTCCTGCGCCTCTTTGACCAGTACGAGTCGAACTGGCGACATCATGGGAAATTGCTGGGCCAGTGAGACGACGGAGTGCATGGTGACGTCGCGCCCATAAACCACCGTGAGGTCGAAGTCGCGAAAACTTTCGTCTATGACGTTGTTTTCGAAGTAGTCGGAGATAATGTCGATATAGTAATTCTCCTCGCCGGTGACAAGGTATACGGGGAGGTATTTCCCAGCTTTGAGGTTGTCAATAAGTTGTTTGTCAGTCAGGACCATCGTAACTATGCTTGGCTGCGCGGGGGGCAGGCAGCCCTCGTGTGCGCGTATATTTTAAAGTGCAAAAGTACGATTTTTTTTTTGATTGTCGGCTTTTTTTTCAATCACCTGTCACCGAAGTCCCTTGCTGGCGCTTTTGAAGGATGAAATTGAGTATCTTATGGAACCGCGCTTCGCTGCGCAAATTGTGGAAGACGTATATGGTCAGTTCTGCCTCCGAGGCCCCGACGAGGCAGGCCCCTTTCAAGGAAATCCGGCCTTTGGGGTGCTTCAATATGCTGCACTGGTCATCGTCTCGCCGCAGGCAGAAAAGCATTCCCGATGAGTGTGTCGAGGGAGTGTAGGCCATGCCCAATAGGCTCAACAACTGGCCGAAGGCGGCACTGTCGGTGGCGCGTAGCAGGGTGACATCGACTTTTATGCCCTCAATCCGATAGTTTTTCATGTATGCCGCCTGAGCCACCTGCTCGCGTTGGGCATAGGCCTTATAGAATGCTGACTGGGCCGAGGCCAGCAGCCCAAGGGATAGAAATAGGAGTATGACTGTCTTCTTCATAGTGCTGTTTCTAAGGTGTTGTTCAACCATTTCTCGGCACAATCCATGTCGCAGTGGCTGTCTGTCGAGTAGATGCGGGGCCTGGCTTCCACCGCATATACAGTGGCGGTGCCTGCCAGCAGAAGCAGTGCGGCAACGGCGGCCGCCTTCCATCCCTTAGGTGCTGGCTGTGGTCTGCGCTCATGGTGCTGTTGGGCATCCTTTCTGGCCAAGGCCAGCGGAATGATGGCTGCGGCTTCTTCCGGCCAGCGGTCTCGCATGGCCTGACTGGTCAGGAAGGTGTCGAAAAGCCTTTGCAGGTCGTTCTGCCGGATGCTGCCGTCTTCAAATTGTGCTATCAGTTCTGTTATATCTTTCATTTTCTATGGCTTTTGAGTTTCCTTTATTTTCTTGTGTGCCAGCGACAATTGTTTCTTTACTGCCCCAGGGGTTCGCCTCAGCCGCCTTGCTATCTCCATGCAGGTGTAGCCCTCAATGTCGTGCAGACGGACAATGCTTTTCTGTAGCTCGGTGAGGGGCATCAGCAAGTCGTCGATGTAGAAAGAGGTGTTCAGGGTGGTCCACAAGTCCCTGTTCTGGCTTTCCCATTCCAACTCCATGTGGTTTTTCTGACGGCGGAGGAAGAGGCGCGACATGTTGCTGACCATGCCGTAGAGATAGCCGCGGCGGTTGGCTATTGCCACGGGGTGCCCCTGCCGTGTCTTGATATGCACATAGAGGTCCTGCACTATGTCCTTGGCATCCTCCGCGTTGCCAACGATGGAGGTTGCCCGGTGCAGCAGCAGGTCGTACATTTCCAGATAAAGGTCTTCCACTTGGCTGTTCTGTTAAGGGTTAGGGCCTAGGAGGAAGGCACACCCTTTCTCCTAGGCCCTTTGGGGGGTGTCGGTCATTCTTTTTCTATCACATTCCCGTGCCAGAGGCCAGTTTCTTCCTCATAGCATACGATTACTTCATATCTCTCCAACGTTGCTTCCAGTACCCATTTGGTTATCTCATTGGGGTTGCTAGTGGAGATGGACGGTGCCACTTTTGCTAGGTTGATGTAGGATTTCAGGCTTTTGGCTGTCACCACGTAGTCTGTTTCTGTCTCCTGTAGCGAGAAGATGGTGGCTTTACGTTTGCCTAACTTGGTCAGGCTCACTTTGGCACGTATTTTCGAATACAGAAGGTCTTCTGAGGTGTATATATGGCCGTTTACGCCCACACTGTAGTAGTTCTTCTCCACCGAGAAGACCTCAATATAAGGCATCTCGTCGGCACAGGTGGCTACGGTGGTTGATTGAGGGGCAAGGGGATCATTTTTCTCGCAGCTTGCCAGGGCTAGCATTGCCAGTGTGGCAAAGGCCATGATGAGGGCTCTGTTGGATCTTTTCATTGTTTGTTTGTTCTTAAAGGTTTAACATGTTGTGGTGCCCTCTCGTGACGCGTCTTTGACGATAGGCTTTTGTCATATAGTTGCCTGGGCAGCCCCAAAAGTGAACTTTTTACGAAAAAAGTTTTCCTCATACCTGTGCCGCCCCCTTGCTTGGCCCTCACTTCTGTTTAGTTATCACGACGTTATCTAGCCGCTAGATAAGCGACGAAATAGCGTCGCTGCAGCGTCAGTGTTACGTCTATATAGTGGATGTATGCCGAATTATGGCGCACGGCTGTGCTCTGGTGCAATGCGTATATAATTCGTTCTGTTGAAAATAAGAAAAGCCGCCCCACGTTTCTTTCCCAGAGAAATGTGGAGGAAGAGATTGTTTGGAGGCAACGGCACTGGGGGTATGCGGCAGGGCGTGGGCTTAGAGGCTTATGCGTCTGATGGAGTGGAGCGTGTGGGTGAGTTGGCGGGTGAAGGGGGTGCGGTTGAGGCTGCCGCGGGGGCTGTCATTGATGATGCCTTCGGCGGTGAGGGTGTCGATGCGCACTTGGCCGGAGGCATGAATGATTTTGCCTTCGCCCAGATAGATGCCCACATGGATGATTTTGCCTTGGTTGTTGTTGAAAAAGCAGAGGTCGTCGCGGCGTGCTTCGGTAAGAGTGGGCACCAGGGTGCCTTGTGTGGCCTGCTGAGAGGCATCGCGCAACAGCCGCACACCACAGGCTTTGAAACAGACTTGGGTCAGTCCCGAGCAGTCGATGCCCATCTGGGTGCGCCCACCCCAGAGGTAAGGGGCTCCGAGGTATTGCTGCTCGGCCACGGTGGCAGGGCTGGCGGCGGCGGGCAGGGTGTGTGCAGTGCCGAACTGACTGGGGTCGAAGGGCTGCCATTGCTTGTTGTCCACCCACCCCTCGTAGCCGTCATAGTGGCAGCGGATATAGGACCATTGGGGTTGGCTCTCAAGGATGTCGAAGGTGTCGCCCTGCAGCAGTTGGTTGACCATCTCGGCACGGTCGGAGGGCTGGCTGCGCATGGGCACGGCACTGAGGAAACAGTAGGCTTTCATGGGTAGGGGTGGGGAATTAGAGTTTGCCGCGCTCGACGGAGAGAACGATGCGCTCGATGAGGTTGTCTTCTTTGTTGTTCTTGGGGTCGTAGCTGGCCTTGAGGTTGTAGCCAAAGAGGCGGGCAAAGGTCTGGTAGACACCGGCGCGGAGTTTCCCCCTCAGTTCGTTGACCAGCACATAGGAGGTGCGCCCCGTTTCGCGGTCGATGAGTTTGAGCAGCACTTTGCCTTGCGAGATGGTGCAGTCTTTCAGCTCGTCGCTGTAGTCGGCCAAGAGGGTTTTCTCGGCCGCTTTGATGGCTTCTTTGCGCTGCTTTTTGGGCATGTCGGCCACTTGGCGTTCCAGTTGGTCGAGTCGCTGTTTGCCTATCTTGGCGTAGGGGAGCATTTTCTTGACGTTGCGGATGAGCTTTTGGTTTTTGCGGATTTCGGTTTCGGTAAGTAGTGAGCCGGACTCTATGATGCGGACTTCCTTCAGGTGATAGTAGGGCACCGTGTCGCCGTCAAGCACAAATCCGAAGCGGATTTTGCGCTCTTGCGCCATCTGCCCCTGTGCCGAAAGGAGGGTCGGCAGCAGCACCAGAAGGAGTAGTATGTGGAGGTTCCTTTTCATGATAGTCTTCATATTTTTTTCTTCAATAACTCAAAAATGTCATTTTTATTTTGTATTTTTGCATCATGAAAAATACATTGGCTGATTTTAACTTTTTTTACAGCATTCTGCGCCCATTGGTGGACTATGGGACTGTGAATCACTACCGCTCAGTGACCATCAGGGGTCGCGAGAACCTGCCTAAAGAGGATGCCTATATCTTGGCACCCTGCCATCAAAACGCCTTGATGGATGCCCTGTTGATACTTTTGGTGCGTCCTCGGCCCATTGCCTTTCTGGCCCGCGCCGACATCTTCCAGAAGAAGGCTCAGGCCAAGGCGTTGAACTTCCTGCGCATCGGCCCGGTCTATCGCATCAGGGACGGGCGCGACCAGCTGTCGCGCAACACGGAGGTGTTCAAGAATTCGCGCGAGGTGCTGGAGAAAGGGGTGCCTTTGTGCCTCATGGCCGAGGGCACGCACAACAACAAGCACCAGATGCTGCCCTTGGTGAAGGGTATGTTCCGCATTGCCTGTGGCACGCAGAAGGAACTGGGCGACAAGCCACTGTATATCGTACCCGTGGGAATCGACTATGACGACTACGAGGATGTCTACCACAACGTCTGTTTGAATATAGGCAAGCCCATCGACGTGCGCCCCTTTATGGCCGAGTATGAAAGCAACGAACCGGTGGCCCTCAACCAGATGCGCGAGGCTTTGGCCACGGCGTTGGGCGGCCAGATGCACAATGTGCAGAGTAAGGAGCACTATGAAGAAGAATACGCCTACTGCCACCTCAAGACACAGGAGACCCTGAAGGCCTTGAGACTGAAGAACAACCCTTGGGGCCGCTTTATGGCACGCAAACATATTAGCGAGCAGATGGCCCAGATGTCGGAAGAACAACGTGCCCCGCTCTATGCCGAAGGGGCCGCTTTTGCCGCCGACCTCAAGCGAAGAGGCGTACCTCTGTGGTTCGCCTCCAAAGGGTGGAATTGGGGCAAGAGCCTCCTTTCGCTGCTGGCCGTGGTCCTCACGGTGTGGGCCGTCATACTGCCCATCTGGAAATATTGGCTGCTAAGCAATCTGATTGTCTATCTCCCCACACACCTCATCACTAAGTACAAAATCAAGGATCCTCAGTTCCGCAGTTCGGTCAACTTCGGCATACGGTTGTTTGCCACCTTCCTCTACCTTGTTGGCCTCTTCGTGGTTGGCCTTTGTGTTTCTGGCATTTGGCCAGTCCTGCTTTGGCTGGCCATCGGCATTGTCAGCATCCACGTCACTCCGCACCTCTTTGTGCTCTTGCGCGACGTGTGGTACGGTTTGAAAATGAGTCGTTAGTACTCTTCTTGCGGAAGACAGAAGTGCATCGGATGCAGCCGCCCCACGTTGATAGCCTTTAGGAATTGGAAGGGTCCGCGCAGCATTTCTTGTTCCAGACGTGGGTCCACGGGCAACATGGCGTGGTCAATGTGCGGAAAGTCTTTCCGTATGTCGCGTAGGGTGGAGAGGAAGAGTTTCTCCATTTGGTCCAGCGATACTTTTACCCGGTCGGCATCGGGGTTGTCCTCATCGGTGAAATACCAGTTGTTGTTGTCGCCCGCATGGTAGAGGGTAGTGCCGTCGTGCAGCACCGTAACGGTGCTTACACCCACGTCGGTGGAGTGGTAGGCATGGAGGGTGAAATGGGGGGTCTCCACCACTTCGCCAAATCGCAGCACGGCCAGCGGAAGATTCTTGTCTATGCGGCGCCGCCGCACGGTGTCGTAGGAGGGGAGCAGATGCCACTGCGGCCGTTGTCGGCACCATTCGGGGATGTCGGTATTGAAATGGTCCTCGTGGAAATGGGAGATGACAAAGTAGACCTCCTTTTTCTGGTCCAACGCCTCGTCGAGCAGGGCTTGCAGCCTTCTCTTCGGGTCGCGCCAATAGTCGTATACGATGAGAAAGGATGGGTCGCTGTAGGCAAAGCAGCTGTGGTGGATATAGGAGAGTGGCATTAGGAGAAAGTGGCGCGGGGAACAAAGTCTATCATGATGCTCTGCTCGTCGAAGTGTATGTCTTGCAACGTGATGTTGTCAAACATGGACGAGAGGTTGGGGTTGCTGCCCAGGGAGAGTTTCAGCTTGTTGCCGTCAAACAGTTCCACCATGTTGGCGTTGGGATTCTGTTTCTGGGCTTGGGTGATGGCTGCGCGTAGCATGTATTCGATGCCTGCACCGCCGCCAAAGCTGAGGATGACATCGGAACCCTGCACCCCTTCTACGTTGATGTCGATGCCCACAGAGCCCATCAGGGGCACTTTGTGGCTGATGCGGACGGTGTGGGGTCCGCCAAAACAGAGGGGTAGTTCTTTGCCCGATTTCTCGGCGATGAGGTGTTCTACTTCGTTGTATGTTAGTTTTAGTTGCATGAGTATGTTGTTTTTATTAGGTGTGTTCTATTTATTTGTTTCCATTGTCGCGTCCCGTCGGGACGCAGTTTACTGACGTCTGAGTATCACGGCACTGCGCCTTCGGCTTGTACCGTG
>ODAI012123158.1_pt1 | contig 83048 bp, 65 predicted proteins | sample 1539321 | NCBI WGS metagenome assembly ODAI01 (sample SAMN02144231, study PRJEB22623) | gut metagenome | biome: sheep rumen | host: Ovis aries | place: New Zealand | reverse complement strand
TGGTTTATGATTGTATATTTTTGCTGGGGATTCAGTGTCTGAGTTGCCAGTATTTCTAATAAATCTTCCTGATTTTGTGAAACTTTGTCGTTTTCTGAATTGTTTTTACAGGAGAAGAGACTTACAGAAAGCAGGCAGAGAAGCAGAAGAATATTTTTCTTTAATTTCATAATAACTTAAATTTATCATAGTGAATTATTATTGTAAAGATTGTAAAATCCGAGTATCATATATAAACGGAAATTTATAAATAAAACCCCATAGGAAACCCATAATGAAGACTGGCGGCACCAGATTTTTAAATATCTTACTTTCAATTACTCTTATTTTTTTTGCTATAGCAGTTGCAATTACCATTAATAATCCCTATGTAAAACCTGATTCCTATACTTTCTTTATCTGTGTTTATATTCAGGTGGTAGCAGGTGCTTTTGCCATAACCTGGAGCCTTTTAAAAACAAAAAAAGCCATACATCTTTTTGTCGGTCTTATTTTCTTTACCTGGTCACTTCTTCTGCTTCTTCTTCACCTTTGCTTTGAATCTTCTATAACCGTATGGTGGCCTGTATTTGGAATTTTTGCAGGACTGGCCCTCTTTTTGTCCGGCTTATACAAATATAAAAAAATTAAGTTCGGCTATTTATTTCCATCCTGCTGTCTTGTATTTATAGATTTATGGTATTTTCTTTTTACCTTTCAGTTTATAAAGGTTCCTTTTTCTAAAGTTTTACGTTATTCCTGTCCCGCTTTTTTTGTAATCGTTGCAACAATTCTGATTTTCTTTTTTATTTTGCAGCAAAAACATAAAAATCTTGTAATTAAAGATGATGAAACTGGAACATTTTCAGACGAAGAACTTCATCTCGAAGATGATGAATAGGAATTTATAGAATTGAAGGCTGACTTTAATTTCCTTAAGCGAATTATCCTCTTTTTAGCAGTTTTCTGCCTTTTTACTTTTAGCCTTAGTGCTAAGAAAAAGAAGTCGTCTATAACTTCAAAGGCAACAGGAAACTACGAGGCCGAAGCAGAAAGCCTTCAGGAAGAAAGTCAGCCAAATCCTGCCGCAGAAGAAGAGACTGCTGAAAGCGAAGAAACAGAAGTAAAGGTAAAGCTTCCTTCTGCCAGAAGAACTTATTTTTCAAAAATAGATCCTGCAATTGTTGCCGGGGTAGAGAAGGGCTCTCCTTCCTCATTAAAAGAGGCCATGGCAAAAATCAGAAAAAATGAATCAGAGTATACTGACGTTGAAAAGGTTTTGATAGAGATTGCAAGCGAAATCTTAAAAACCGCCTGGCCCAGCGAAAAACAAACCTGGGATTCCTTCAGCGTAAATAATGATAATTCCTATATTGGAGCCATTGAATCTGAACGAAACGGCATTTTCGATTCCAGCACCGGAAATCAGGATTTTCTTTCTACTATTTTACCGGCTTTTATAATCTTCAGGCCTTCTTATAATCTGAGTCAGAATCAGAACTGCTATAACGCAATTTCTGCAGCCTTGCAGCTTAATCCTTCTTCTGTTCTGGCAAATTATATGATGGGACTTCTGTGCGAAAAAGAGCAGAATAATGCAGAGGCAAAAGGCTTTTTCCAGACCGCCTATGAACTTGATCAGCCTGCTCTGGAGCTTTCCCTTTCCTATGCAAGAATACTTCAGAAAACAGGTGATTTAACTACTGCTTCTTCCATTATGAGCACCCTGCCTTCCGATTCCTTAAATCTGGACCTTCTAAAACAAAAGGCCTATGTAGCCTTTGCATCAAAGGAATACGATCTTGCAGAAGAGTATGTAGGTAAGGTTTTACAGCAGACTCCAAATGATCTTGATTTTGTTTTGTTCAGGGCCAAAATCCTTACAGAAAAAAAAGATTATATTCATGCGGTATCTTTACTGGATATGTATGCGCGGCAGAATAATACTGCCATTGATTATTTGATTTTGAGGGCGCGGGTGCAGATGGACTGGAGTAAAAATACCTCGGCCGCAACAGATACAATAGAAAAAGCTTTGCAGCTTTATCCTGATAATCTTGAAGCCCTTATGTTTGCTGCCCGCATTTCTTCCGTAACAGATTCTCCTGTTGCCGGAAAGTATGCCGATGAACTGTCTTCAAAAGTTTTGCAGTCAGAACCGGATAATGAAGCCGCTCTTTACTATGCCCTTAATGGTCTTGCAAAAAGAGAAAACTGGCAGGAAGCATATCTTATAAGCAGTAAACTTGTTCAAAAAGCTTCTCCTGCTTCTGAAATCATAGAAAAGCATGTTCAAATCTGTATAAAACTTGGAAAGAAAAACGAAGCCTTTGAATGTGCAAAAAAGGCTCTGGATGCCAGCCCAAATGATGAAACTCTTCTTCAGGCATATATCCTTGCCTACAGCGAAACTGCTTCAAGGGATCTTGTCGTAAAATATATTAATTCCCTGCTGGATTCTTCTTCTGCAAAAATGAAAAGTTATCTTTATTATAGAAGAAGTTATCTTCAGTACAGCGAAGATAATGCCCTTTCCGATTTACGTTCCTCTTTAATTTCTAATCCAAGAAATTCAGATGCCCTTTTCCGTCTTTACGAAATTTACTATGCAAAAAAAGATTACCGTAAGGCCCAGTATTACCTGCGTCAGGTAGTTGCAATAAATCCAAATGATACTTCCGTTAAAAAACTTAACGAAGCCCTTACTAAACTTATTCAGTAGCCTCTTTTGCGCATATAAAAAATACTAGAATATTATTGTAATCAATGCTAAAATATTAGAACTAGTATTGTAACTAGAAAATTCAAAAATGGATGGTATAAATATGTCTTTTATTCCTTTTCTACAAGCTGCACCTTCAATGTCAACTACAGGTGCATTATTCCAGGGCGTTGTTCCTTTTGTATTAATTATCATAATTTTTTATTTCTTTTTGATTCGTCCTCAGAACAAAAAACAGAAAGAAACAGAGAAAATGCTTAATGCCTTAAAAAAAGGTGACAAGGTAATAACAATTGGTGGTATTCACGGTGTTGTTTCTTCTGTAAAAGAGCATACTGTAATCGTAAAAGTTGATGATAATTGCAAAATTGAATTCAACCGCACTGCAATTTCTTCTGTAGAACTTTCTGATGAAGAAAAGGCTAAGTTAGAAGAAGCCGCTGCTGCTAAAAAAGCAGAAAAAGAAGCAGCTAAACTTGCAAAGAAAAATAAAAAAGCAAAAAAAGAAGATTCTTCAACTGAAGAATAAAAAATATTTATAAAAATATTGAGGTTTATAAAAAGATGAACAAACGAACACGTTTAGTAATTCTTCTTGCTGTAATTGCAGTTTGTTTTGTTTTCCTCTGGCCATCAATCAGCTGGTATGGAAGAACTCCAAAAGAAAACCAGCAGTTGGCTTTAGGTTCAACAGAAAATATTAAAAGCTATGCAGAATTGCAGGCAGCCGAAGATGTACGCACTATTGTAGCTATGGATAAAGATTCAGTTCTTTCTGAAGATTATGCCTGGGTTGGTAAAAAAGCAGCTAAGCAGTATAAGAAACTTGGTAAAAAAGTTCCTTCACCACTTACTGTAAAAGATGTTCTTTCTATTTATGATAGTGAAAAAGAATTTTTAGATGATTTACAGGAAAAATATCGTTCAGAAATTTTAAAGGCTAAGAGCTATTATGATAACTCTGTAAAATTAGGTCTTGATCTTTCTGGTGGTATGAACGTAATTGTAAAAGCAGATCTTGATGCCGCTGTTGCAGCTATGAATGAAGATAATGCTACAGATAACATTGCCGCTTATAAAAAAGAAGCAATGGCTAATGCTATCGAAAATCTTACAAGCAGAATTGACCGCTTTGGTTTAACTTCTCCTACTGTACGTCAGCAGGGCGAAGACAGAATCTACATTGAAATTCCAGGTGCTGCTCAGGCCGAAACAATCAATACTTTGATTATGGGTAAGGGTATCCTGAATTTCCGTCTTGTTGATAACGAAGCAACAAACGCTTTCAAAGCATATTATATTCAGCATCCTGCAACAACCTTTAATGCAGTTGGAGAACTGATGGATAAATCAATTATCCCTGAAGACTGCGAGGTTTTTGGTGTTTATAAAAAAGATTCTTACGGAATTGACGAACGATATGACTGGGTTGTAGTAAAGAAAGAAATTGCCCTTAATGGGGACCATGTAAAATCTGCAATGGTAACTTCAGATTCTATTACAGGTCAGATTGAAGTAGACTTCAAACTTGATCTTGAAGGTGCTCAGATTTTTGCTGACTTTACTTCTGCACACGTTGGAGACAACCTGGCAATCGTAAGCGATAACAAAGTAAAATCAAATGCAACTATCCGTGATGCAATTACTGGTGGTTCTGTTTCCCTTTCTGGTGGTTTCAGCCAGGCAGAAGCAGAAAACATTCAGAAAGTATTACAGAGTGCATGGTTAAATGTTCCTCTTGAAGTAGAAAGCCAGCAGGTTATTGGTGCTTCTTTAGGTGATGCCGCAATTAAACAGGGAGAAATGGCTATTGCTCTCGGTTTAGGCTTAATTCTTATCTTTATGCTTTTATTCTATAAAGCTTCAGGAATTAATGCTGTTGTAGCTCAGGTATTAAACCTTTACATAATGTTCTCAGTTCTTTCTGCTTTCAACTATACTCTTACACTTTCTTCTATTGCCGGTATGATTCTTACAATCGGTATGGCAGTAGATGCTAACGTATTGATTTTTGAACGAATCAAGGAAGAGTTAAGAGCCGGAAAGAGCAGGGTTGCCGCTATTTCAATGGGTTTTGATAATGCTTTCTGGGCAATTATGGACTCAAATATTACAACTTTCATTGCTGCTTTATTCCTTGCCGCTCTTGGAACTGGCGCAATTCAAGGTTTTGCTGTTTCTTTAGCAATTGGTGTTTGTTCATCTGTATTTACAGCTTTGTTCGTTTCCCGCTTAATTTTTGACTTTGATACAGATGTTTTACATGCTAAGAAAGTAAGCATTGGTTGGGGGATTAAACAATAATGAAAACTTTAAAATTTAGTAAAGGATTTATTCCTTCTGCTGTTATTTCATGTGCAATAATTATTTTTGGTATTGTTGGTCTTTTTGTTAAAGGAATTAATTTTGGTCTTGATTTTAGACCAGGTATGATTGAAGAGGTTCGTGTAGCAAATCCTGTAGCAGAAATTGGTTATAGCGGATCTGCAAAAGTTTCTCTTGATTTGTCTGCCGGTCAGATGGACATTGTAATTTCTGGTGTTGGTGCAACTAACGAAACCCGTTCTTTCAATTTTGGAACAATTAAAACTGTTGCAGAACTTGCAGAAGAAGTAAATAAGATTGACGGCGTTGTAATGACTGTAAGAAATCCTTCTTACGATACAACTAAATTATTCTTGAATTCAGCAGTTACAAATCAGCTTTCTGATTCTGTAACTTATATTTATCCTGCAGGAACTTCTTCAATTACAACAGAAGATATCCGTCAGGCTTTTGGAGATGAAAGCATTTCTATTCAACAGCTTGGTTCTGGAGAAGATGCTTCTTACCAGCTTCGTGTTGGTGTAAAAGAAGGTGATGTTCAGTCAGATGTTCTTTCTGGTGTAAACGAAAAGCTTTTTTCTAAATTCGGAAAAGAAAACGTTGCTGTTGTAAAAACAGACTTTATTGGTGCCGGAATGTCAAAATCAATTGTAATCCGCTCAATTCTTATGCTTTTATTTACAATTGCTTTAATCTGGCTTTATGCTGCAATCCGTTTTCACTGGGACTTTGCTCTTGGTTCAGTAATTGCCCTTATCCATGATACTTTAATCGTAATGACTTTTATTATCTGGACTCAGATGGAATTCTCTACAACAGTATTAGCTGCTGTATTGACCATCATCGGTTACTCAATCAACGCAACTGTAGTTATTCTTGACCGTGTAAGATACAACTTAAAGATGATGACAGAAGCTAAAAGCTTTAATGAAATCTTAAACAAATCATTAAGCGATACACTTCTTCGTTCTATTCTTACTACTGTAACAACACTCTTTGCTGTTCTTTCTCTTTACATATTTACAACAGGTTCTATTAAGAACTTTGCTATGGCAATGATTATTGGTTTGATCAGTGGTATGTATTCTTCTATCTTTATTTCTTCAGGCTTTATTTCATTATTCAGAAGAAACTGGAAACCTGAATACGGTGTACATCATTCTTTAAGAACTGTTAAAGACGAAGAATAATTTCTGAATCTTTTAATTTAAATATAAATCGCCCTGCAGACAGATTTTTCTTTCTTACAGGGCGATTTTTTTTTTGTTTTCTGATATTTTATAAGCATGCAAATAATAAAATCTGAGGTAATGGGCTTTTGTTTTGGTGTCAGGAGGGCAGTAGAAACAGCTGAATCTGCCCTGCAAAAATATGGAAAAGGCGTTTATTCCCTGGGACCCTTAATTCACAATGAAAATGCATTAAAAGAACTTAAAGAGAAGGGGCTTTTAATTGCAGACGAAAAAGAAATTTCTACTATAAAAGACGGTTCTGTTGTAATTATTCGCGCTCATGGTGTCGCTCCAGACTTAATTGAGACTCTTAAAAATAAAAAGTGCACGGTAATAGATGCTACCTGCCCCAGAGTAAAGGCAAATCAAAAAATGGTTTCCCGCTATACCTCAGCTGATGATTACATAATTTTAACCGGCGATAAAAACCACGGAGAAGTTATCGGGCTTGCAGGTTACGCAAAAAGTAATTTTATTCAGATTCAAAATTATGATGAAGCAGAAAAAGTTCAGCTTCCTTCAAATCTTAAAGGCCAGATAGTTCTGCTTAGTCAGACAACTTATAATCCTCTTGAATTTTCAAAAATAGAAAGCCTGTTAAAAAGCCGCTTTCCTCAGATTAAGGTACAAAATACAATCTGTCCTGCAACAGAAGAAAGGCAGAATGCCCTGCTTGATTTATGTTCTAAAGTAGATGCCCTGATTGTTATTGGAGGAAAAAACTCTGCTAATACAAAAAGGCTTTGTCAGACAGCTAAAGAGAACTGTAAATTTGCCCTTCACATTCAGGATGAAAGCGAGATTCCGGATGAAATAAGAAAATACGAAAAAATTGGAATTACGGCAGGGGCTTCTACACCAGATAAAATAATCTCTCTTGTTGAAACTGCTTTAAATAATATGGTATAATATTATTATGAGTAGATGTTTTGCAATGTTAAAACCGGGTGTAGTAAACAGACGCCTGGTAGGTGAGGTTATTGAACGCCTCGAGAAAAAAGGATTAAAAATTGTTGGATTAAAGCTTGTTCATCCAACTGTAGAATTGGCACAGGAACATTATTCAGAACATAAAGATAAACCGTTTTTTACTGAACTTGTAGATTATCTTAGTTCTGGTCCTGTAATTGCAATGGTTTTGCAGGCTGATGATTGTGTACAGCTTACAAGAAAATTAGTTGGAAAAACTAAGCCATGTGACGCTGAACCTGGTACAATTAGAGGTGATTACTGTATTCACACAAATCGTAACATTATTCACGCTTCTGACAGTGATGAAAATGCAGAAAGAGAAATCAAACTCTGGTTCAAAGACAGTGAAATTTTTGACTGGAATGATTGTGAGGACGGCTGGTACTAATTTTTAGTATAACGTTCTTGTTAAAAGCCCCTGACCGGGGCTTTTTTTATAAAATTTGATATTTGCTAAAAAGAAAAATTTCTGGAAGTAATTATGGAATCTAAAAGTGTAGGAATTATTGGTGGTGGAGCCTGGGGAACCGGTATGGCACAGGCTTTGGCTCGTGGAAATCATAAGGTTCAGATCTGGGCTCTGGAAGATGAAGTTGTAGATTCAATTAATAATCAGCATGAAAATAAAAAATTCTTGCCTGGTTATACTCTTTCAAACTCGATTACCTGTTCAAAAGATATTTTAGAAGTAGCTGCAAATAAAGAGTTTTTAATTATTGCATCACCTTCGCTTTATCTTGCAAGTACAATTTCTAAAATTGCAGACCTTCCAAATATTAAAGATGGTTCTACAATAATAGCCTGCCTTACAAAGGGCTTTGTACCTTCTGCAGACGGTCCAAAATTAGTTCTTGAAACAATAGAATCAGCTCTGCCAGAAATTTATAAGGATTCTACAGTTTATGTAGCAGGTCCTTCTCACGCAGAGGAAGTTGCAATGGGAAAACTTACAGGCCTTGTTGCGGCTTCGCTAAATCCTAAAAATTCCATCCGTGTAAGGGAACTGCTCAGAGTTCCCGGTTTAATGGTTTATTCAAGTTTTGATATTATTGGTGTGCAGATTTGTGCTGCCGCTAAAAACGTTGTTGCCTGTGTTTATGGTGCACTTGATGCCTTAACCGAAAGCTCAGATATGTTTGGTGATAATACAGAGTCCCTTCTTATGGCTGCCGGCTTAAACGAAATTCAGACTCTTGGTTTTGCAATGGGTGCAACTCATGCAGAAACCTTTACTTCTATTTCGGGAGTAGGAGACCTTGATGTAACCTGTAAATCAAAATACGGAAGAAACAGACGCTTTGGTCAGGATATAGTAAAAACTGATATGCTTTCAAAGTTTAGCAGCATTGATGATTTAATTGCCAATGTAGGAAAAATCGGTTACTTACCTGAAGGTGCCATTGCCTGTAAATATGTTCACGAAATCAGCCTTAAGAAAGATTTGAAACTTCCATTGACAGATGCTTTATTTAAGATTCTGAATAAGGAAGCTACAGTTGATGATGCAATTACAAGTCTTCTTAGTTTAAAATAGAAAAGAATAGATTAAGATAAAATCTTATATGAGGTATAGATGTTAGAGAAAATTACAAATACCTTCAGCGGTATTATAAAAAAGATAAGCGGTAAATCTACAATTACAGAAAAGAATATTGAAGATGCTGTAGAAGAAATCAAAATGGCCTTACTTGAAGCCGATGTAAATTTGAGGGTTGTAAGGCGCTTTGTTAATTCTACTATCGAAGAAGCAAAGGGAGAAAAGGTTCTTAGATCTGTAAATCCTGGCCAGCAGTTTACAAAAATCATTTACGACAAAATGGTTTCCATGCTGGGAGATTCTAAACAGGATTTGCACTTAAAGGGACCAGATACCCAGTCTGTAATTCTTATGCTTGGTCTTCAGGGTGCGGGAAAAACTACTGCAGCCCATAAACTTGCAGCCCGCCTTTTAAAAGAAGGTAGAAAACCTCTTCTTGCTGCCTGTGACCTTGTTCGTCCTGCCGCAGTAGAACAGCTTTCTCAGTTAGGAGAAAAAATCGGAGTTCCGGTTTATAAGGAAAACTCTAAGGATGCTGTTAAGAATGCAAAAGAATCAATTGATTTTGCAAAAAAGAATGGTTATGACACCATCATCATAGATACTGCCGGTCGTCTTCAGATTGATGAAGAAATGATGGCAGAACTGGTAAAAATAAAGAAAACTACAGATCCTGTAGAAGTTCTTCTTGTTGCTGACTCAATGACTGGTCAGAACGCAGTAGAAATTGCAAAGAGTTTTGATGAACAGTTAGGCCTTACAGGCGTAATCCTTACAAAGTTCGACTCAGATGCCCGCGGTGGTGCAGCCCTTTCTTTAAAAACAATCACAAACAAACCAATTCTCTTTATTGGTACTGGTGAAAAAACAGAAGATTTTGAAGTATTCCATCCGGAAAGAATTGCGAGCCGTATTCTTGGTATGGGTGATGTTGTTTCTCTTGTAGAAAAAGCTCAGGAAACTGTAGATGAAGAAGCAGCCTTAAAGCTTCAGAAAAAATTACAGAGAAATGAATTTACCCTGCAGGATATGCTCGAACAGTTCCAGTCGGTAAAAAAGATGGGAAGCATGCAGTCATTAATGGAAATGATTCCTGGCATGAGTGGGGTAGACCCTTCAAGCATGGATTTATCTTCATTAAAGAAGAATGAAGCAATTATCCAGAGTATGACTTATAAGGAAAGGTTAAATCATCTTATTATAGGACCTAGCCGCAGAAAACGAATTGCAAAAGGTTCGGGAACTTCTGTTGCCGATGTAAATAAGCTTTTAAAACAGTTTGAAAAAACAAAGCTTATGATGAAAAAAGTCAGCAGAAATAAGGGTATGCAGGGTAAGATGATGAATCAGCTTGGCCTTGACCCTTCGGCTTTAGGTGGAATGGGCGGTCTTGGCGGAATGCCGGATATGTCATCCCTTAAGGGAATGGATATGAAAAAACTGCAGGAACTTGCTAAGCGTTTTAGATAATTTTAATGACAGTTAGGGATTTCTGTTATAAAATTAAAGTAGTATAACAGAAATCTGTTATTTAAAAAATCAGGGGATTGTTTAATGAAAAAAAGTATTACGCTCTTTTTATCTGTCTTTCTTTTTGTTTGCAATGTATTTTCTTTGGATTTTGCAATTAGAATAACACCTAAAATGGATTTTCCTCAGGATTCCAATTATGGTCTGGGCTTTGGAGCCATGGTCAATGCCGATCTTGATTTATTCAATATCATGACTCTTGGCCTTGAAGGCGGCTATTCAGATATAAAGGTTTCTGCCACAGATTCTGACCTTACTCTTTTGCAGGGCGGCCTGAATATGGGGCTTTATTATTATCCTGTTTCAAGACTTTACTTAAGTGCAAACGCTTCTTATGGTCTTCACACCTTAAAGGCTTCTACAATTGCAAATCCTACAAAGGGTACTTATTACAGAGCCTTTGGAGAACTTGGTTTCCGTTTTACTCCAAATTTTGTATTAAATGCCACAGGCGGATATGAAAGCATCATGCTTGATAATTCACCATATCTTTCTTATCCTTTTGCCGGAATTTCTGCAAAAATCAATCTTTCTACAAATAAGAATGTTTCAAGCAATAATTTTGCAATCAAATTTGAACAGATTTCTGATGCCTATCCGGTATATGCAAATATGTATAAAACCGTTCCCCTTGGTTATGCAACAATTACCAATGTAAGTTCTGCAGAAGTAAGGGATGTTCACGTAAGCTTCAGAGCCGGTAAATATACTGCAGCAGATAAGGAATGCGAAGTTCTTTCAAAAATGAACCGCTATAAAAAAATTGAAGTTCCTGTTTATGCTGATTTTGGTCCTGAAATTCTCCGTTACAGCGAAAACGGAAAAATTAATGCAGAGCTTGTAATTTCTTACAGATTATTAGGCAAGAGAATGACAGAAGTACAGAATATAGTTCTTGATGTTACCCACAGAAACAGTTTTGTATGGAACGATCCTGCCTGTCTTTCCTGTTTTATAGATACCGGTGCTCCGGAAATTCTTGAAGTTGCAAAATATATTGCAGGAACCGAAATTACAAATCTTAAGCCTGGAATGAACAGTCCTTTACAGTATGCCGCTGCAGTTATGGAAGGCCTTCGTCTTTCAGGTATTATTTACTCACAGGATACAGTAACTCCATATAAAGAATATGTATTTACCGATAAGGATGACAGCGTTCAGTATCCTTTACAGACCCTCAGCCTTATGAGTGGTGATTATGATGATATTGGTATTTTAATCTGTTCCTGCCTTGAATGTGTTGGTATTGGAACCGGTTTTGTTCCTCTTGAAGATGATTTTATAGTCCTTGTTGATACAACTATTGCTCCGGACAAAAAATCAAATCAGTTCCTTGAAGACGGGGTTATTTCTGATGAAAATACAACCTGGCTTGCTTTGAGTATGGAAAACTTTTCAAAAGGCTTTACTACAGCCCGTCTTGAAGCTGCCAAAAAATTAAATAAAATTGCAAAGGCAGAAGATAAATCATTTGAAATTGTTGATGTTCATTCGGCCTGGGAATATTATCCTCCTGTAACCTTCAGTGCTTATTCAGGAGCCTTCAAGAATCCTTCAAAAGCAGATATTATTGCAGAAGTTAATAAGGCCACTTCATATTATATCAATAATGATGTCTCTGCCTTAATAAAAAAATTCCGTTCAAACGGAGATACAAAGCGTCTTGCAGACTGTTATGTAAGGGCTGGAATGTACAATGAAGCCTTAAATGAGTATCAGAAGCTGAATACTATAGCCGCCTACAATAATATGGGTATGGTTTATACTACCTTAAAAAATTATAAGGCCGCTTTGAATATGTATAACAAGGTACTTGCTAAAGAGCCTGAAAATAAAAACGCCCTTGCAAATATTAAAAAGATAAAGATTCTTACAGGGGAGGAATAATGAAAAAACTCATAGCTGTTTTAGCTTCAGTTATTATTTCCCTGCCTCTTTTTTCAATGGACTTTGAACTGTCGCTTATGCCTCAGGTCGATTTCCATTTGCAAAGCTACTTTCAGACTTCTGTTTCTGGAGCCCTTTCCTTTGATGTATATCCCTTTACTTTTTTTGAGCGCAATAAGGTGGGTTTTTCCTTACAGGGCGGCCTTGCCTCAATAAAGGCTCAAACCTTAAATACTAGCCCCCTTTATTACGGCGACCTTGCCTTAAATTATTATTACCGTTTTTCTGACCGCTTTGCGGCAGGCCTACAGGCTTACGCCGGACTCTGGACTTACCCTCCGGTAAAAGAAAAAAACACAGAGGCTATGTCCGGCATTCTTTTTGGTTCAAAAGTTTTTGCTGACTTTTATATTCTTCCGGAATTTAAGGCCGGACTATTCTTCGGTTTTTCTGATTTTTACTACAGGCCGGAAGCTTTTACAAAAAGACTGGAAGCAGGAATTAACTTAAAATATTCTTTTTCAAAAGGTATATTTGGAAAGAGCGGGGTAGTTTTAGATGAATATAATGTAGAGCCTGTTTTCCCTGTTTTTTACTCATTCTACAATGACAATTCCTTTGGTAAGGTTTCTTTTTATAACGAAGAGGAAAATAAAATTACTGATGTAAGTGTCTCTGTTTTAATTCCAAAATATATGGTAATTCCAAAGGAATGCGGCTACTTTGATGTAATTGAAAGAAATCAGGCTTTCGAGGTCGATTTAAGGGCCTTCTTAAACGAAACAATCCTTGAATCTCTTGCCCTGCATTCTTCGGAAGGAAAACTTATTGTATCTTACCGTTCTTTAGGAAAAAAAGTTTCCTACGAAAAAATAATTGATTTTAGTATCTTAAGCAGAAACTCTATGAACTGGGATGACGACAGAAAGGCAGCCGCTTTTGTAAGTAGTCACGATGGTGCTGCAAATAAGATTTCTAAATATGCAAAAACCCTTATCCTTAAGAATCCGCAGAATGATTATTCCTTTAATATGCAGATGGCCAGGGCTCTTTTTGCAACCTTAAAGGCTTATGGCTTAAGTTATGTAAGAGACCCTACAAGTCCTTTCAGTTCAGAAGCAACAAGGGATGTAGACTTTCTGCAGTTCCCTTACCAGACCCTGCTTTATAGTGGTGGTGACTGTGACGACCTTGCCATTTTGAACTGTGCCCTTTTTGAATCTGTGGGTATTTCTACAGCCTTTATAACTGTTCCAGGTCATATTTTTATGGCCTTTGATTCAGGCCTGTCTGTAGAAAAGGCTCCTTCTGTAATTACTGACGGCAGATATATAGTGCAGGACGGAAAGGTCTGGATTCCGCTTGAGATTACCTGTGTGCAGGAATCTTTTGCAATGGAAAGAAGTGCAGGTTATAACCAGTGGAAAAATTCGTCTAAAAAGGGAGAAGCAAAACTCTATCCTCTTTCAGATGCCTGGAAGTTATATAAACCTGTAAGTATTCCTGAATCTGATGCTCAGATAGATTTACCGGCAGAAAGCCTGGTAATAAAATATTTGAAAAACTAAAAATTATTGTTTTACAATATATATAATGTTAGAATATATTCTAACTGGAGGTATTTTATGAAAAAACTTTTTATTGTTTTGGCAGCTTTATTTATAACAACATCAGTATTTGCCACAGAGTATACTGTTCTTGGTGTTACAGGAAAAGTAACATTCAGCGATTCTGCAAAAGGAAAAGCAAAGGCTGTAACTAATGGACAGGTTTTATCTGATGATACAATTCTTACCATTGCTGCAAATTCAAAAATAGTACTTTCTTTCAATGACTCTGAAATTACCCTAAGAACTCCTACAAAAGCAACCGTTGCTGAATTAATTTCTGCAAAGATGGGAATTGCAGGAAATGCTAAAAAAGGTAAAGGTACCGCAACCGCTGCCTCTCGTGCATCTGATGTAATGGCAGAAGGTGAACTTGATGACTAAAAGGAATGTTCTTCACTTTTTTATTCCTTTTATTTGTGTTGCAGTAAGTTCTTTATTTTTATTTACCAGCCTGGATTCAAAATTCTCTGATTTATATCAGAGAATTGCCTTGCCATCTACACAACTTCGTGATGATGTACTTCTAGTTAATATTGATGATTACTCAGTTGAAACAATCGGAAGTTTCCCTTTTACAAGGGATGTTTATGCCGATTGTATTGCTGTTATGGAAGAACTTAATGCAAACGCAATTGTTTTTGATTTGACTTTTATTGATCATGCAAAAGCAAGTGTAAATGATGATTTCCAGCCCTTCTGGCCGGACGAGGTTATGGAAGAGGCCCTGGAGAAATCAAAAAATGTATATTTAAATTTTACCTTTGATTACGAAACTGATGTCGACTCAGAAGCAAAAGAAGTTATGGACGAAAAAGGTCTTCTTAAAAATTTTGAGCTGCTGTCTGATGGTAAAACACAGGAATTTACAGGTGTAATGCCTGCCATTCCGGAGTTTCTTCAGCATGTTGCAGGAGCCGGTTACGTAAATGCAGATCCTGACAGCGACAATTACTACAGAAGGGTTAATCCTATTGCCTTGTATGACGGAGAATATTACGGACAGTTAATTCTTCCTGCAATCCTAAAAAAATATGGAAATCCTAAAGTTGAAATTCACAAAAGAAAGCTTGTATTAAAGGATGCCCTGCTTGAAGACGGCAGCCGTAAAGATATTGTTGTTCCCCGTGGAAACGACGGAAAAATCATCCTTAAGTATCCAAAACTGCTTTTTAATGATTACAATTATATTTCTATTGGTGATATTTATAAAATTGCCCTTTACCGCCGCTATATGGCAGAAGAAGGTGAAGAATATTACATTGATGAATATAATCAGATTTATGAGGAATTAAAGGAAAAGTTGAATGGAGCTATTTGTATTATCGGGACCTGTGCTACTTCAACTTCAGATTATGGTGTAAATCAGTATGAGCCTCAGTATCCTCTTCCTGGTGTTCACTATACTCTGGCAAACCAGTATCTTAACAGAGATTTCGTTGCAGAAATTTCACCTTTATTTTCTATCCTCTATGCTCTGCTTTGTTCTTTCTTAATTATTTTCTTTACAAACTTTTCAAAGTCTACAGTAGGAAAATCACTTATCGGTTTTATTACCGTTTGTGTATCTTCCTTCCTGCTTCTGATTTTCTATAAGTTTACAAGAATCTATGTGGGAGAGTCTGTTCCTTTAATTGCTACAGTCCTTACATATTTTTCAACTATCCTGATTGAATTCTTTTCTACTTCTAAAGATAAAAAATTCATTACAAATGCCTTCAGTCAGTGTCTTTCTAAAGATGTTGTAAATCAGATTGTTGCTCATCCGGACAGTTTTAAGCTTGGCGGCGAAAGCTTACAGATGACAGCCATCTTTACAGATATTCAGAAATTCTCTTCTTTCAGCGAATTACTTTCTGCAAGTCAGCTTGTTGCACTTTTAAATTATTATCTTACAAAAATGTCTGATATTATTATGGCAGAGGGTGGAACCATAGATAAATATGAAGGAGATGCAATTATTGCCCTTGTTGGTGCTCCGTTAAAGTGGGAAGACCACGCTGTAAGGGCTGTAAAGGCTGCTTTGAACATGAAAAAAGCTGAGCGCCTTATGAATGAAGAAATAAAGAAAACCGTTCAGGCCGAAAAGCCTGATTCAATGGACGAAACTTTATATTCCGCCTTTAAGATTATGGTTCAGAACGGCAAGCAGATATTTACCAGAATCGGTATTAATTCAGGCGAGATGATTGCAGGCTACATGGGAAGCGAAAATAAAAAGAATTATACAATGATGGGAAATAACGTAAACCTTGCCGCAAGACTTGAAGGGGTAAATAAGCAGTATTCAACCTTCGGTATTCTTATAAGCGAAGCCACATATAAATTATTGAATAAGAGTATTATTTGCCGCAGACTGGATACAGTTCAGGTTGTAAACGTAAATACTCCTATAATTCTTTATGAACCACTTGGTATGGATGATGAAAATCTTGAAAAGTATGCCTCTAACTGGGAAATGCTTATGAAACTCTTTGATTCCGGAGAATACGCAAAAGCCCTGGAAGGCTTTAAGTCTGTTTCAGAAAAGAATCCGAAAGATATGGTTGCAAAATATTATGTAAATCTGCTGGAAAGATTCTTTGTTCAGGGTAAGGTTCCGGAAGAAAAGGATGATTTTGGAGTAGTTTATAATCCAGAGTTAAAGTGTTTCAGATTACTGAGTAAATAATTAAAAATAAATAGGTTCTTTAAAAGGCGGCAAAGAGTTTTTATAAGCTTGCCTTTTGAAGAATCTCTATTAATTCACCGTATTTTTTTCTTATAGTCTTTTTGTGGGAATTCTGAATAAAATCAAGTTCATTTCTAAAGAGTCTGTCTTTTGCAGAAACCGGCATATATTTTATCTTTTCCTGGGAATAATAGTGTTCTATACAGCCCTTTGGAAGAATATAAACCCGGCCTGCCTCAGCCGCAGCAAGGATTAAAGCTGTAAGATTTTTTATAAGCGGCAAAAGTCCGGCCTTTTTCGAGTCCAAATTTAGAAGCAGAAGTTCCTGCAAAGCAGATATTCCCTGTAAAAGCACTGTTTTATAAGTATCAATAGCTTCTGCGTTTTCGTATTTTTCCTGAAGAAGATTCAGTTTTTGAATAAAAAGATTGAATTCTTCTTTAAGCTGTTTTTTCTGACTGTTTTCGGGGAAAATCAGCTGGTCTGCATTTATTAAAAGAATTTCTTTTCCAAGCTCTGTAAGAAGGAATTCCAGTTTTCTTATGAGCCTTGAAAGAGATACAGGCTGTAAAAGTTCTTTTTCGCTGAAAATTGTCTGGTAAAAAGCTTCCTGTTTTTCTTTTTGTTTATCAAGCCACTGGCAGACTCTTTCATCTTCGCAGAAAACATCCCTGAGCTTTCCGCTGAAGAGGGAATCTAAATCTGTAATAATTCTTCCGTTTGTGCCAAGAAGAGAACATACCTTGCAGAAAACTCCCAGCTCATCTTTTCCGCCAACGTCAATTATGCCCGTTCCTGCAGCATGATATTCGTTTTCAAGGAAGGGCAGGAGATAGGTAAAAGTCTGCTGGTCGGTATAACCTTCAACGAAAATCTGGTTGTCCGAAAAGAAAAACTGCTTGTGGTAGGTGTTAAAGCGGGGAAGGAATTTCTTAAAAAGAGCATCATCTTCCCTGGAAAGCTCTTCGATTGTTGTAGGACAGCGGTTTATGTGGCAGACAATAACGCCGGTTAAATCTTCGCTGCTTCGAAGGTCAATAAAAAAAGGTGAGTGGGTTATAAGAAAGAAAATCTTTCTGGAAGTATGGCTCACTTCTTTTCTTATTTCGTTCATAAAGAAGGTCTGGAACTGGGGATGAAGATGAAGCTCAGGTTCATCAAAAAAAATGCATTCTCCCACGCCCGGCTGTTCATTGTTTTTGTAAAGATTAATCAGTAAGGAAATAATTTCTTTTAATCCGTGACATTCCACGTCTTCGAGCATATATTCAACATTCCAGGCCTTGTTCTCTACAATCGGGATAAGGCTTCCGTCAATGTCTTCAATGAATTTGATTGATTTTGCAAAAATGCTTGAAAGGACCTTTTCTATTTTTGTTCTGATTTTTTCGTCGTTTTTAAGAAGGGTAAGCTCTTTTGTTCGCTTGCCGCGATCAGCTTTTATAAAGCTTATGGAATAGCCTTTTTTTGAAAATTGCCGGGCAAGATTTTGTGCCAGAATGGTTTTTCCTGAACCGTTAGGGCCTACAATCAGGTTTATTTGAGTCCAGTTTGATTTTTTGAATACCGATTTTCCCCACAGATAAGGAATTTTCGTTCTGGTTTCAACTTCAATCATTCTGCGGCTACCTCTGTCCTGCCCGGCAGTATGTATTAGTCTTCGAAATTAGTCTCCGAAGCGGATTTTCTGCCAGCGTTCGTTGTATTTGTCCAAGTCTTCTCCAAGATCAAACTTGAGTTCACAATTATCCATCTGTGAAGCTTCGTACAATGGAGTTGTTGTCATGTACTGCTCTGCCTCAGGTACAATATAATCCGGGAAGTTGAAGAAATCAAGGAATTTTGCATAATTTTCAGGATTATAAATGTAGTTGATGAATTCGTTTGCAAGTTCGTAATGAGGAGCATCTTTAAGAATCATCATGCTGTCAAGGTAACATGGACCGCCTTCTTCTGGAATAAAGAAGTCAATTGCTTCTGCCCATTTTTCCTGTGGAACTTCACCGTAAACAACTTCTGCATAACCCTGGCATAACCAGAAATCGCCTGAAGCAAATGATTTTCCAAAGCCTTCTGCATCAAATTTTACAAGGTTTGGATTCCATGAATCTGTAATAAGTTTTGCAGCTTCATCAAGTTCTGCATCATTTACAGAGTTCAAATCATATTTAAGGGTAACAAGAGCGTCAGCAAAAACTTCTCGCATATCATCCATCATTGTTGCATGATCCTTGAAACGTGGGTCTGCAAAAATATTCCAGTTCTTTTCATAGTCCCAGTTTACTTTTGTCTTGTTTACGCTGATTCCTGCAGCTCCAAGATAGTATGGAGCGGCATATTTCATTTCAGGGTCATAAGTTGCTTTTTCAAAAATTGCAGGATTAATATATTTGCGGTTAGGAATTTTTTCCTGATCAAGTTCGCGAACCATTCCCTGTTCAATCATAATTGAAGCATAATCCTGAGAAGGAACAACGATATCATAGCCTTTTGCACCGGCTCTTAATTTTGAATACATTTCTTCGTTAGAGGCATAGTTGTCTAATTTAACTTTTACGCCGAAATCTTTTTCAAACTGAGCAACTACGTCTTCAGGAGTGTAGTAAGTCCAGTTATAAATGTACAATGTCTTGCCGTTATCTTTTGAACAAGATGCAAGACCCAGAAGTGCAGTAAAAACAAGGGCTGCACTTAAAGATGTGAAAAACTTTTTCATTAAAGTTTCCTCCATTCCTTATATTGCAAAAATATTTCTTCTATTAGCGTATTAGCGTGACGCTGCAAAAGATTTTAAACTTTTTCTTAAAATGATTGTAAGAATACAGATGATCAATACCAGTACAAAAGAAAGGGCATTGATTACAGGACTTACTCCAAAACGAATCATTGAGTAAACATAGAGAGGGAGGGTTGTACTTCCAGGTCCGCTTACCAGTGATGTAATGACATAATCTTCCATGGACATTGTAACACTCATCATAAAGCCACTTAAAATACCAGGGAAAATTGCAGGTATAATAACTTTAAAGAGAGTCTGGATTTCTGTTGCACCCAGGTCATGACTTGCTTCAATAATTGAATAGTCAAATTCGTCTACGCGGGAACTTACCATAAGGTAAACAAATGGCAGACAGAAGGTTGTATGTGCAATAAAAATTGTAAACAGTCCAAGAGGAATTTTAATCCAGCTGAAGAAAATCAGCATAGAAACACCCATAATTACTTCCGGTAATACCATTGGTAAAAATCCGATTGACTGAATGTAATTACGGCCTTTAAATTTGTACCAGTTAATACCGATTGCGGCAGCAGAACCAAGAATTGTTGCAACAATTGATGAAGTAATTGCAACTAAAACTGTATTCCATAAAGCCTGCCATAAAGGAAGTGAATCCATAATCAGCTTTTCGTACCATACGAAAGAAAAACGTGTAAAGTTTGTATCCTTAGCTTCGTTGAAAGAATAAAAAATTACAACTAAAAGCGGTACAAAAAGAAAGAAAATTGTCAGATAAAGAACAAAATTTGAAAAACTGAAGTTTTTATTTTTTCTTACCCATAAGCGTCTTGCGTGTCTTGCATTTTCGCTTGCTTTTCTTTTTGAAGAGAAGATTTTAAAAGGATTTTTCATTATTTTGAACCTCCTTCTTTTAAGCTTGTAGCTAAGGAAGGTTCTTCTACACCAGAATCTTCTTTATTTGAGGATTTTTTAAGGTTTGCATCTTTACGGTTAGAAGCAAGCATCCATAAGATAGCCAGCATGGAAATAATGGTAATAAGCATAGAGAAAGCAGAGGCTAAAGGCCAGTTACGTACTTTCTGTACCTGATCAACAATAATGTTTCCAAGCATGTATGAGTCTTTTCCACCAACCAGCTGAGGAACGGTGTAGTTACCAAAAATTGGAATAAAGGTAAAAATAAGGGCAGAAATAATACCGCTGCTTATTCCTGGCATTAAGATTTTTATCATTGACTGGGCTTTATTTGCTCCAAGGTCGCGGCTTGCTTCAAGAAGGCTGAAGTCAAAGCGGTCTACTGCTGTAAAGACCGGCAGAATTGCGTAAGGGAGATACATGTAAACACTAACGAGGATTACAGCCCCCTGGGTAAACATGTATTTTTTAGGTACAAAAACTGCATCATCTTTAATAAAGCCAATCTTTTGCCATAGGGCAAATAAAGAGCGTCCAACATTGTTGAGAATTCCGTTATCACCTAAGATTGTAATCCAGGCAAAAATACGGATCAGACTGTTTGTTAAGAATGGAATTATTACCAGAATTAAGAAAAGAGTCTGATGCTTACTTCTTGCCATTGCATAACCGCAGGGCAGGGAAATTACAATTGTAATAAAGGTTGAAATAATTGTAATCCAGAGGGTGCGTAAAAAGATTTTACCATAAGCTGCACTTAAAACCTGCTGATATGCCTTTAAGGTAAACTGGGCTACAACACCGCCATGTACATCTCTTTTCATAAAAGAGTAGCAAACAATAATTGCAATAGGAATTATAAAAAATACTGTAAACCACAAGCCCATTGGCCAAGAATAAGCAGGACCGGGATTTGGTTTTTTATATTTAATTTTTTTGCCGTCCAAAATTATCTCCAGATAAAAATCGTTATAAGATTAACTGCGAACATCTTCTACGATGTAGCCATCTTCAGAAGACCATGAAATATAAACTGTATCTTTCCATGCAATATCCGGACCATCATCAAGATAGTTTGTATGCTGCTTGAAAACTTTTACGATTGTACCGTTTTCCAGTCTTACATAGAATTTTGACTGGAAGCCTGTGTAAACAGGTTCTTCAACAATACCTTTAAATACATTTATATCCTGTCTTCCGCCAACATTTGGTATTTCTGTTGTAATACGAATTTTTTCCGGGCGGATAGTAAAAGCAACCTTTTGTCCTTCTGCAGTCTTTTCGTAGTCTGTAACGAGGATGTTTTTATCCTCTTCCTTAGTCTGCTGGGTATCGCCGGGAAGGGGAGTCTGAATGCCTAAAGCTGGTGTGTTAAGGGTAACATTATATTCAGTTCCAGTCTTTCCTTTGAATTCTTCGCATTTAACTACGGTAGATTCGAAAAGATTGGTTTCTCCAATGAACTGTGCAACAAACTGGGTTGCAGGCTGTTCGTAAATTTCGTAAGGGGTTCCTACCTGTAATACATGACCTGAATTCATAACTGCAATTCTGTCACTTACAGCAAGGGCTTCGCTCTGATCGTGAGTTACATAGATGAAGGTAATTCCAATTTTGTCATGGAGGGCATCAAGATCGAGAAGAAGATTTGCCCTTAATTTTGCATCGAGGGCAGAAAGAGGTTCGTCAAGCAGAAGAACCTTTGGTTCATTAATTAAGGCACGGGCAATAGCAACACGCTGCTTCTGTCCACCAGAAAGCTGATTAGGCTTTTTGTACATGTGCTGTTCCAGCTGAACAAGCTTTACGTATTCCTTTACCTTTTTGTCAATTACATCTTTTGGTAATTTTTTTAGCTTTAATGGAAAAGCAATGTTGTCATATACCGAAAGATGTGGGAAGAGTGCATAGGTCTGGAATACTGTGTTGGAATGTCTTTTATCTGGCGGAAATGGAATAATATTTGTGTCGTCAAAAAGAACTGCACCTTCATCAGGGAATTCAAATCCTGCAATAATGCGTAAAAGTGTGGTTTTACCACAACCTGAAGGGCCTAAGAGAGAAAAGAACTCTCCCGGCTGAATTGTAAAGTTGATGTCATCCAAAGCAACAAAGTCGCCAAATCTTTTGGATACATGATCAATGGTAACCTGACTTCCTTTCATTCAAGCAACCTCAATCTTAAAAATGATAAGTTCCGCATACGCAGAACTAAAAGCACTTCCAAAAACTTAGCAATTCGCGTAAGGCTAGGGTCGTTTTTTTCTGTCTAAAGAGTAAAATGCAACATATATTAAATTGTGTCAATAAACTTTTTAGTTTTTTTTTCTTATTTTTTTATTTGTAGAAAGGGCTGTGAAACTATATAATGATAGTATTGTGAATAAAGGTGAATATGATTACGGGATTTTTGAAGCACATAAGGTTTCTTCCAGAGCAGAAAATCTGGACATGCTGGAAGGGGCTCTGAGTGAAGATGAAATCAAAAGAAAAAGGATTCTTGCAGTAAAAAGAGCAAGAATCAAAATGGAAAATAAAGATTCTCAGACTAAAGTTTTTCAGACTCCTGCCGGTCAAACTTCTGCAGGTCAGTCTCATGCCAGTCAAAAAAATTCAGATGACCAGCTGAATATCGAAGATCCTTCTGAAAGCGTTATTTTTGACTGGGAAGTTCCCTTCATGGATGACGATACAGTTACTGACTATAAAGAGAAAAAAACAAAAAAATCTGATAAAGGCGAAAAGTCCCGTAAATCCGATAAAGGCGAAAAAAACGAAAAATCACAAAAATCTGCAAAAAAAGATGATCATGTCATCCTTACAAAAACAAAATTCCCTATCGGCGCAAAGCTCATAGGCATCATATCCTCCTTACTGATTATCTCCTTAATGGGAGTAACCTATCTGGTATCTTATTTTATTTCTGCAGATACAAGACTTAGTGCAGAAGAAAATAATATGACTATAAACAGCCGCACTGCCATGGATGTTCAGAATCGTCTGGACACCCTTATTTCCAATGTAGAAATCTTTCTGGATTTACAGCAGGGAAACAAAAGCGACATAGTTGAAGTTCTGAAAAACTCAAATAACTTCTTTTCACGCTATAAGGAAATTGCGGCAATTTATCTTCCCGAAACTGAGGATATTTATACAAACAGAAACCTTTTGATTTCTAATGAAGTAAGTGAAAGCAGCATAAAGAATTATATTCTTGGTCAGGATAAATTAATTGCTTCTGCAAAAAACGGCCTTATGGAAATAGACAATTCAAGTCCTGTTCTGAACTTTCCATGCTTTTCTATTTTCTGTCCTATAAAATCTGACGAAATTACGAACTTTGTTGTTGTTTATTCCTGCGAAAAGCTTGCAAACGATTTTTCTTCCGGCAGTGTTAATCAGTCCTTTATGGTAAATTCCGAAGGAATTGTTTTAGTTCATCCCGATCTTTCTGCAATGCTTTCTGCCGCAGATTATTCAAAAAATCCGATTGTTGCCCAGCTTTTGAATGATAATCAGAAAAGCGAGCAGTTTTATTACAGACAGCTGGAAGGGGAGACTGAGGTTGAATATATTGGTGCTTACGAAAGACTTGAAAAGGGCAACTGCGGAGTTATAACTACAGTAAAAACAGATATAGTACTTGAAGGTATTAAAAGAACTACAAGAAGAAATATCTACCTTACAATCGCCACCTTAAGCATTGCAATTATGATAATCTGGTTCTTTTCTGCTTCCTTGAGTACCCCGTTAAAAACACTTACCGAAGTTACAAATCAGATAAACCAGGGTAATTTTGATGAAGATGTATTCGAAAGCCTCGATTTTAAGCGCAGGGACGAAATCGGCGTTTTAATTTCAAGTACAAAAAATGAACATCAGATTCTTAACACCTTCTCGCACCTAACAAACAAGGCTGTAACCAAGGCCGTTATTCGTAAGGAAATTGATTTTGATGCCCACCTTAAAGACATCACAATTTTCTTCAGCGATATCCGCGGCTTTACTGCAATATCAGACGGCTTCAGCAAACGCTTCGGCGAAAAATCTGCCGGCGAAATCATAGGCTTTTTAAATGATTATATGAGCCGCATGGTTGAATGTATTACGATTACCGGTGGTAATGTAGACAAGTTTGAAGGCGATGCAATTATGGCCTGCTGGGGAGTTCTTAGAAACGACAGTCTTGATTATGAACAGCTTGCAGATTCTGACCCTCAGAAGCAGCTTTTACAGAAAGAACACGAAGAGCATGTTAAGCAGGATGCCATAGCCGCAATTAAGACTGTGGTTGCCATGCGCTATGCCCTTATGAAATATAACAAGGATGCAGAGATTTTTACAAAAGAACATATGAATGAGGACTATGCCCAGTACAAGCCTCACATCAGAATTGGCTGCGGTATTAATACGGGAAGGGCAACTGTCGGTTTTATGGGCTCTTTTGATAAGATGGAATTTACTTCTATTGGAGATTCCGTAAACCTTGCCAGCCGAACAGAAGCTTCCAACAAGCCTTGTGGAACTGACGGCTTAATGACAGAAGCAACCTATAATCTTCTTAAAAAAGACTTTATACGCTGCGAAGAAAACAATTATACGCTTTCTGCTGAAAACGAAGAAAATGAAATTATTGTAGAGCAGATTCCGGTTACCTTTGAAGTAAAGGGAAAGGGAAAACAGCATTTTTATGGCATTGTAAACATGCCTCAGTTAGATATAGAAAAATTCTTTAGAACTACAAATAAAGACTTTGTTGCAGATTCTGATTGTGTGAACTGCGTAGGACGGAATGGCCCAAAGAACTTAAACGAAGTTCGTAATCTTCTGGGAATTCCAATTCCTGATTTTGAGGGAGTTAATCTGGATGAAGAAGAAAATAAGACTAAAATTACTGCTCAGTAACTTTTTCATCTCTATAATCTGTCTTTCGGTGGCGGCTTACTCGGTTTTTCTTTTCTGGAAAGATTTGAACCTTTCTACAGAAAGAAATGATAAGACTGCCATTGCCAAAATTGAATTTAAGCAGAGAATTGCCCAGCGAAAATTTTCAGACAGGGTTGTATGGGAACGCTTACAGAATTTTTCTCCAATATATAATGAAGATACTGTTCGTACTTCCAGTCAGTCTGTCGCCGTAATTACCTTTAAAAATAATGCTTCAATAGAGATTCACGAAAATACAATGCTTCAGATTTTCTATTCGCCGGAAGAAGGACTTTCTCTTTCGGTAGGAGAAGGAAATATTGATGTTGATACTTCTAATGTTACAGAAAGCGGTAAGGAAAATCAGAAGGATTCAGTTATTTCCCTAAAAACAAAAGACGGCTCTGTCTTAAATGTTTCTAAGGGCAGTAAGGTAAGCTCGTCCGTAAACGAAGATTCTTCTGTAAGCAGTTTTAATGTTCAGTCGGGCTCTGCTTCTGTAGAAAAGAAAGGACAGAAGGTAAAACTTAACGAAGGTGAAGTTGTAAAAATAGAAGAAAATGGAAGTATAGAAAAGGCTCCAATTAATGTTACTTCCATTTCAAGTAATTTCCATGTTCTTAATTTTGAAGAAGAGGCCGTTCCTGTAAAACTGGAATGGACAAGCAGCGAAAAACTTAAGAATAAACCTGTTACAATTCAGGTTTCCAGCGAAAAAGATTTTTCTACCATACAGAATACTTATGTTGTAGAAGATGATAATTCCTTTACCCTGCCGGCTCAGAACGGAACCCTTTACTGGAAGCTTTTTGTAGAAGAAGAAGAGCCTGTGGAAGGAAAAATCCACGTAGATAATGTGGAAGATTTGAATCTTATATCACCTGCTTCCGGGGCAGCCTTCAGCTATAAAAAGAATCTGCCAAGAATTAATTTCAACTGGAATGATAATCAGTATGCGGTAAAGTATAAATTTGAACTTTCCCAGACCGCAGATTTTTCAAAGCCAACAGAAGAGAGGGAACTTACAGATAACAGCCTCATTCTTTCTTCTCTGGAAGAGGGGCAGTATTACTGGAGGGTAACTCCATATTACAATGTGAATAATACCGGTTTTACAAATACATCAAAAATCAATACCTTTACAATCAGTAAAAATGATAAAGTTCTGCCACCAGTTCTCACTCTCCCTGTCCAGAACTCAAGCCTGACCTACCAGGCAAAAGATTTTAATGTAACTTTCCTCTGGAAGAGCGAAGAAGAAAATGCAGATTACACCCTTTTAATTTCAAAGGACGAAGATTTTTCGAATCTGGTATACCAGGAAAAACTGAAGCAGAAACGTCTCTTTAAAGATTTTTCTAAAGAACTTGCTACAGGCGAATATTTCTGGAAGGTAATTTCGGACAGTGATGGCGAAGAACTTGTTTCAGAGGTAAATCACTTTTCTGTTATAAAATATGTTCCTGCCAGAAACCGGCTTTTATTCCCTCCTGAAAATTATTCTGTTGAGCAGTCAAAAGTCTCAGGCATGAATTTTATATGGAAACTTTCTGAGGATTTTGAAGGCAGTGAATCAATCCTGGAAATTTCAAAGGATGATACATTTAAAAATCCTCTTGTTACAAAAAAATCAGAATTAATGGAAACTTCCGGTTTTGACCTTAAAAAGGACAGCTATTACTGGAGGGTTGGTGTTTATAATCCATCAGATGCTTCTTATGTATATACAGACGCAAGAAAATTCATTGTACTTGGAGAACTTGCAAGTCCTGTAATTACTTATCCGCAAGCAGACGAAAATCTTGTCTGCCTTGCAGATACAGCCTTAAATGTAAAATGGAACAAAGTTCCTGAGGCTGATTTTTATAAGGTAAAAATTACAGATAAAAATAATTCTGAAAAGGTTTATTACGATAAAAATGTGACTTCAGAAGTTCTTACAGATTTTACTTTACCTGAAGAAATAAATAATGGAACTTTGAATCTTGAACTTTCGGTACAGGCCTTTACAAATCAAAATGAATTAAGCGAGATGCGTTACGGAAAGAGCGCAGTAAGTCAGATTTCTGTTCGCGCTCCAGACAGAGTAAAACTTATCTATCCTTCAGATAATGTAAGGATTGATGGCCTTACAGCGCTAAGAAAACCTGTTCAGTTGCAGTGGAAGACTGGTCTTGATAAGGCAGAAAAGGCGACCCTCGTGGTAAAAAAAGTAATGCCTTCAGGAAGTGTAAAGGAAGTTACAAGAATTGCAAATGCAAAGCCAAGTGAAAATCTTAAAAGGCTTTCTTCCGGAACTTACCGCTGGACTGTTTATGCCTCAAGCCAGAATGGACTTCCTCTTGAGCCTCTTGCAGAAGCTTCTTTTGTTATTACTTCTGTTCCAAAATTAAAGGCACCAAAGCTTTCCCTTCCGGCAAATAATTTTATTATTGATTCTGATTATTTAAGAAAGAATCGTCAGATTGGCTTTGAATGGAATCCTGTAACTGGTGCAAGTGATTATACTTTTGCCCTTTATAAAAAGGACAGTGATGGAAAATTAAAGAGAATCTACGTAGAAAAGAATATAAAAAGTACCTCAGTAAAGTTTAAAAAGCTTTCTGATCTTGATATTGGCAGCTTTGAATGGCGGGTAACAGCATACTGTCATGCAAAAGATGGTTTTGAAGAGCAGTTGAGTGATGCTTCCGCAAACAGATTCTCCATTAAGTTTGATTTACCTTCTGCAATCACTACAAATGATCCGGGAAAAGTCTATGGTGAATAAAATAAAAGCATATTTAACAGCTGGATTTTTCTCTCTTCTTTTTATGACTCTGGCAGGTCAGGAACATATTTTAAAACAGAAGCTTTCCTGGCAGGCAGATAAAAATGCCTTCCGCTATGAAGTTGAAATTCAAAATCTTTCTTCTAAAAGTAACAGTCACTACGAAACTACAGATAATTTTATAGAAGTTTCGCTCAAGGCAGGGCTCTATCAGTACAGGGTTATTGCCTATGATTTTCTTGACAGAAAGGCCAGCGTTTCTTCCTGGAGAAGTTTTACGGTAGAAAAAGCCCTGCAGCCGGTTATTGATGATATGCCCAATAATGTTGCCGTAAGCGAAAAAGACAAGCTTTCCTTTGATTTTGATGTTGATGTTTCTTCAATTACCGAAGAGACAGAGGTGCTGCTTGTTAATACTGCAACCAATAAGGTGGTAAAAGGCGAGTTTGAAATTAAAAAGGAAAGTGACGGGGGCGAAAAAACAAACCAGGTAGTTTTCCCAAAGGTCGAAGAAGGTTCCTGGCAGATGAAAATTACAAATCCGGGCGGACTTTCTGTAACCTCGGAAGAAATATCTGTTGTATCGAAGAAAGAAGATGCGGTAGAGCTGGCGGTGGAAAATCCGGAGACAAAGCGCTATGACCAGAAGATTATAGAGGAAGTGCTCAAAAAGAAAGAGCCTTCGAAGAAGGAAAAGGAAGAAGTTGCACGTGCGGAGGAGTTTGCCCGCGCAGAGGAAGAGAAACGCCTTGCGGAAGAAAAAGCTAGGGCTGAGGAAGAGAGAGTTCGCGCAGAAGAATTGGCACGTGCGGAAGAGGAAAAGCGTATTGCGGAAGAAAAGGCTAGGGCCGAGGAAGAAAGATTACGCGCCGAGGAAGAAAAGCGTATCGCGGAAGAAAAGGCTAGGGCCGAGGAAGAGAAACGTATTGCGGAAGAATTGGCTCGCGTCGAAGAAGAAAGATTACGCGCAGAGGAGCTTGCCCGCGCCGAAGAGGAACGCAGGCTTGCAAAAGAAAAAGGCCTTGAAGACTGGGAAAAGCAGACAGATATTGCTGCTCTTGAAAAAATCTATCAGGACGCCCTTGCGATCGTTGAAGCTGCAGATGATTCGCAGGTAGCAGACGATGTTATAGTTCTGGCAGATGCAGATGATGATTCCTCACTTGAAGAGGAGCCTGCCGTTTCAGAGGAAAAAACAGATTCAGAGGAAGCAGAAGAAGATATCCAGGTTACTATGGATGATGTATTCCCCGGCAGAAAGAAAAGGGATACAAGTCCTTCCAACGTATTTGTCTTCCTGGGTAACGGTTTCTTAATCAACCTTTATGACGGAGACCTTTTTGCCTATAATGAAAATCCAATCCTTGTTTCAGAAGAAAATCAAAATTGTGCCCTGGATATGCAGTTTTCTCTTACCTGTGTACCTTTCGAAAAACACAGGGCAAAACTTGGCTTTGAGTTTTCTTCAAGTCTTTTTGGACTCAAAACCGATAATGACTATTTTTCAAATACAATGATTTTTGCCTATGAGCAGCTGAACTTTGTATATCACAATCCTATTGGAATGTCCTCAAAAGCCTGGCTCTCTCTTAAAACTGGTATGGGTTATGCTGTCCTTCTTAATATGGGAGATTCTTCAAGTGCCTCTTCCGGTGAAAGAAATACTTTATATGGTTATTTTGGAATGCAGGCAGGTTTTTCTGTAGTTTTAGTACCTGTTAAGCATTTTGCAATAGAAAGCGGTATGGATTTTACCCATCTCTTTATACCGGATATGCCTACCGGTATTCTAAAGCCTTATATAAGAATAGGAATAAGGTTCTGATAAAGGAACAGACTGTTGATATGAAAATAAAAGATACTTTTTTTAGAATATTCAATTTTTTTCTTCTCATATTTTTATGTTTAGCATCTTTTTCCTGTGAAGGTCTTGTGTTTTATCATAACGGACGCTTAAAAGATGACCTGGAAGCAAAATATACTTCTACTGTTCGTTTTTTCGCAGAAAAGGGAGATCTTGAATCCACCGCTTATGTGTCATATTCCTATAAAATGGGAACAGAATTAAGCATCTATGATTTAATCACAGACAGTAAACTTTCTTCTCTTAATCCCGGCTATTATATTGCTTCCATAGATTTTTATAGAATTGTTCTTGGCGACCTGGATGATGATGATTCTTCAAATTATTCTTCGTCTTATCCCGAAGATATGGTTCTGGATGCTGAGAATCATCTTATATCTTATGTTGTTGGAAAAAAGAATGTAGATTTTGTTCTTAACTGGAGCGAAAAACAAACAGCCTGTTATACCGTAAATCACTGGTGTGAAAAACTTGCGGGTTCAGATTTTGAGCTTTATACGAGCGAAGTTTTATATGGCTATGTAGATGAATTGACCGAAGCAACTGCTATAGATACTGATAATGAATTAGTCGGCTTTGTTCCTCCATCGGTCTCTCAAATAAGTATTCTTTCTGATGGATCTACTGTTATAAACCTTTATTATTTTAGAGTCGAAACGCATATTACATTAGATTTTAATGGGGGAATTTATGATGGAGAATCATATACCTGCTCGTTTGATGGAAAGTATGGACAATCCTTTACCATATATACTTTTGATTACAGTCTTTTGACCTATTCTGGTTATAAATTCCTTTACTGGCAGAATTCTGAAACATCAGAAATTTTAGAGAAAGCAGATTTATTAGAAATTGTTTTTGGTCTGAAGGATTATAATTTTATTGCAATTTGGGAAGAAGATGATTCAGTACCAGAAACGGGAACAACAAGTATAAGCGTATCTTATCCTGAATACTCTTCAGAAGGAGAAATAAAACTTAATTCAGTAAAACTTGTGTCAGAAATGTTATCGGCCACAGCAGAAATTACCAGCGGCAGTTCTACATCTTCTTCTTACACCTGGTTTTTTAACAATGAAATTGTAAGTGGTCAGACAGGCAGCACTTTTTCTCTTGACATTAGCACTTACCCGGCTGGAGTTTACGAGCTTATGGTTGTAGTTGAACTTGAGGAAGGAGAAGCTTCTGCCTCTGCGGAAGTAACAATAATAAGGTAAAATTATGAGATATATAAATAAAGCTTTCAGACAATTAGTTTTAATATTTTTTTCTCTATTCTTTTTTTCCTGTTCTTTTGATTCTTTTATAAAAAATGACGGAAAGCAAAAATCAAATCTTCCGGGGCTTACAATAGTTTCTTTTTCTGTTTATAACAATGAAGATAAAAAGACTTCCCTGACTTCAAGTTCAAGGGCCATGCTTGTACCGGAGGGGCATCTTGAAGCTTCTTCTGTATACAGATTTTCTTTAAATGTAACAAGGAAAGAGGATGAATATAGCAGTAATCCTGATTTTGACTACAGTAAGGCTATTTTTAGTAAAGATTTTGAGCAGATTGGAAGTAAGTCTGCCTCGGACTTGCTGTCTGAGTTTGCTGCAGAAATTTATGAAGGAGACTATGTTTTTCATTTAACTGCCTGGAATTCAGATGGGGTTATAATAGGTGAGTGTGAAAATTCAAAAACTATTACAGAATCTGGCGCAGAAATTCCTTTTTCCCTGGTTGAGCCAATAACTGTTTCCGGCAATTGTTATATAAAAATTAATTTTCCAAAAGGGGCTGCAGATTATGTTTTATATACAACAGCTTCCCTTAGTAACTATTCAGAGAGTCAGACTGCAGCAAATTTAACTATTACAAATGATGTTGATACTTCTTATGTAGTTTTTGATACAGCAATGGCCTCTGGAACTCATTTTCTGAAACTTGAGTTTTATGCATATAATTCTGCTTCAGAATCAAAACTTATAGCAAGAAAAACAATTCATTTTAAGATTTCTCCGGGCTTTACCACCAGAGGCGAAATTACTTATGATACAATAAACACCCTTTATTCCATTAATTATAATTTTGGAAAAGATTCAAGTGGAAATACAATTTCTGCCTGGGATGAAGAAGTTCTTGCGGCTAATGGAATTACAGAAGATTTTAACGACTATATGAATGTAACCCTTCCAGATTCCACTTTTATTAAAAGAGAGGGGTATGATTTTGCCGGCTGGTATTTAAAAGAAGATTGCAGTGGAAGTCCCTGTACCGGCTGGTCTTACGGAGACAAAAAGGAAGATGTGACCTTATATGCTAAATGGACTGCTAAAACTTATTCTCTTTCTTATGCCAACTATTCTGCAGGGCTTACAGATGAAGAGGGAAATCCTATTGCAAAAAGTTTTACTGGCTCCGAAAGTGGTCTTCCACAGGTTTATACTTACGATACAGCTCTCACAATTCCAACCCCTACAACCGAAATAGATGCTGCCACTTTTGAAGGCTGGTACACAAGTGCCGACTGCAGTGAAAGCAGTAAACTTTCGGATAACCGTCTTAATGCTGAATCAATCTCTTCAGATACTGTTTTATATGCAAAATGGAGTTTTACGGAACTATATGTAAATCCTTCTGCAGCGTCAAGCTTAGATTCAGGACAGGATTCTTCCCATCCTTTAAAAACTATTGAAGAGGCACTCTTATTAATTGGTTCTTCTGGCTCTGGTAAAAAAATATATCTTTTATCTACCTTAAACATAAATGAAAGCAAAACTTTGGATTTTAATTATGTCAGTATATACAGAGCCTTTACTTCCGGCTCTCTTATAGTTGTAAATTCTCCTGATGATTCAGAAGTAAATCTGACTATTACAGGTACTCCACACATTGACGGTGGTTATAGTACCACTTCAACTGATTCTATACAGACAGATGGGCCTCTTCTTCAAGTTAATTCAAATTGTAGTGTAAACGTCACTGGAGCATATTTTCAAAACAATTATTCAAGCAATTCTGGTGGAGCTATTTTAATTTATGGAACCGGTAAGGTCTTTTTATATACTTGTTATATACAGAATAATTATGCACAAAATGCAGGGGCTGTAAGAGTTGGTACTTCTTCTTCCGATTCTCCAACTTTTTATATGAAAGGTGGAAGTCTATTTATGAATAAAGCCGTAGAGGGTGATGGAGGGGCTCTTGTTGTTTATGCCAAAAAGAATACAGGTTATGCCATGCTTGATGGGGTTTCATTTATAGGAAATACTGCTAGTGAAAATGGAAATGATGTAAGCATCACAAGTGGAAAATATTTATACCTGAATAATTGTAATTTTAATCAAGTAACATCAAAAAATATACATTCTAACGGTACACTTATACTCTCTGGTGCTACTGCTGCCGGTATTATTGGTTTCGGTTCTTCTTCTAATCCAGTTAATATTGTTACACAGGAAAATACCTTTAATAGTCCTTATGATGGTTCATATTTATCACCTTTGTCTTTATATTCCGGAGAAAGCAGTGTTGCTTCTATAATTTTAGATAGTGAACCTTCAGCATCAGCTTCTTTACAGGTTTTAAAGGATGCTTCATCTTCTTCTGCAAGCCTGGAAGGTTTTAATACTTTATTTTCTATAAAAAATACTGCTAAGGAATATTCCATAAACACCAGCGGTTATGTCTGCTTCGATTCCGGAACTTCAGGAAGCAGCGGAAATACCTCTGTTAGTGTTCTGGATCCTTCATTAACAGAAATAGACATCGGTACTTTTGAAAATACTTTTATAAGTCAATCTTCGGGGGTAAACCAGCTTACATTTTATATAAGTGAGGATGCCCAGGAAGTTATAAGCGAGGCTTATACAAAGGTTCTTAAGTGTGATTTTTATTCAGTTGAAAGTGGAGAAAAACTTGGGGAAACGGTTACTTCGTCTCAGGTTTCGGACAGTGATGAAATAGAAGGTAATACGGTTTATCCGGTTACTTTTGAAATTGGTACACTAAAAAGTGCGGGACCAGGAGAGTATAAGGCTGTTATTTATGCTGTAACCTCAGGTTCTTCAATTAATTCTTCTTCATCTGAGTTAACATCACTTAATTCACAAGTCTTTACAATATGGGTGGTTTATTAGTATGAAAAATAAAATAATTCTTTTTCTTACAGTCATTCTTTTATTATCTTCCTGCAAAAACAATGTAAAAGCAGATTATTCAAAAGGCTTACGCTTAAATATTCAGATTGGAGGGGAAGAATCTTATTATTCAGCCCGTTCTGCCTTTATACCATCTTATTCTTCCGCTATTTCTTCTCTTTCAGTTTACGCCATTTATGCAAGTACAAATGGCCTTGCTCCGGTATTAGAATTTATCCGGGCGGAAGAAAGTGATAAAACTATAGATCTTTCTGCAGGTTATGAATGGAAAATAGAAATTTGTGGTTATGGAGACAGCCTTTCTACCTTAGAAGGTCTTTCTCTCACAGATCTTGTAAAGCCTCTTTATTACGGCACTAAAACCATTTCTGTTTCAGACGATACTGAAACTATAGATCTGGAAGTAAATCCTATAACTGTTGTGCCAGACAGTTCAAATCTTATACAGGGCCTGGATGCAAAGGGAAAGATTGAACTTAAGCTAAGTTTTTCTGAAGCTTCTGTTTCCGGCAATCTTACTGTCAGCTGCTTAAATTCTGAGCACAGCACTTCTGATGATTTTGGAAGCTATGAAATTAATGAAAATCCGGCAACTTTTTATATAAATGCAGAGGCCGGCCTGCATCAGCTTTTACTTAAAATTGAATTAAATGATGCTAAGACAGTATTCGAAACCTGTGATGTTTTTTGTGCAGCAAACCTTATAACCAGTGCTGATGTTAATGTGTCTGTCCCTGCAGCTAATGAAGATTGTTCCCCTAATACTATTGTTTTTGTATCATCTACAGACTCTTCCTCTGATCTTGATATCGGCTATACAGAAGGGGTCTATTCTTATGATGCAGATTTTTCAACTACACCAGGTACAGCTTCTTATTACCTTTCTGTTGAGCAAAAACTTGGACAGAAAGTATCGGTAACAGCTGTAATGGATGGCGGAAGTAACTCTACAGATTTAAGTTTTGATCCTGACAGATTAGATACAGACTTAAGCAGCGGAAGGCAAACCCTGCAGTTTCCTTTATCTGTATGCAGTAATTTGTCTCAGCTTATTGTTAAAGTGTCTTGTGGCAGCTCCAGTAAAGAATATACTATAAATATAAGCGCGTAAGTTGGACTCCTATTTTTCTTGTCAGAGAAAAATAAATCTATTAAAATATATAAGATATTTAATTAAATGAGGTAAATAAAGTGAAAAAAATCATCTCTACAGGTGCAGTTCTTCTTTCTGCATTATTAATGTTTTCTGCATGTTCAAAGGCTAATGCTCAAAAAGATTACATTTTAGCTACAGGCGGAACTTCTGGAACTTACTATCCATTTGGCGGTGCAATCGCAAATATCTGGAATACTAAGATTGATAATATGAACGTTACTGCTCAGGCAACCGGTGCTTCTGCAGAAAACTTACGTTTAATTAATAAAGGTGAAGCAGAATTTGCTACAGTTCAGAACGATGTTATGGACTATGCTTACCACGGAACAGATATGTTTGCCGGCGAAAAATTAGAGAATGTAATGACAATCGGAACTATGTATCCTGAAGTTGTTCAGATTGCTGCTTCTAAGGCAAGCGGAATTAAGTCTATTGCTGACTTTAAGGGAAAGCGTATTTCGGTAGGTGATGCCGGTTCTGGAGTAGAATTCAATGCAAAACAGATTCTCGAAGGTTATGGACTTTCTTTTGATGATATTAAAAAGAGCAATCTTTCATTTAAGGAATCTGCAGAAGGTTTGCAGAATGGAACTTTAGACGCATGTTTTATTACTGCAGGTGTTCCAAACTCTGCTTTACAGGAACTTGCTTTTACTGCAGGTCTTATTCTTATTCCTGTTGACGGAGAAGCTGCAGATAAAATCTGTCAGAAATATGGCTTCTATACAAAAACTGTAATTCCTGCAGACACATATAAGGGAACTGAATCAGATACAGCAGCCCTTGCAATTAAGGCAACTCTTGCAGTTTCTTCAAAACTTGATGAAGAAATTGTTTACGAAATGACAAAGGCTCTCTTTGAAAACCTTGATGAACTTGCTCAGGGACATGCAAAGGGTAAGGAAGTAAGTGCAGAAAAGGCTGTTACCGGTGTTTCTGTTCCTTTCCATCCTGGTGCAAAAAAATACTTCAAAGAAATCGGTTTGAATGTAGATTAAAAAATCCTGACTATAAATAAAATGAAAAAGCTTCCGGTTATACTTACATCCTGTCTAATTCTTTTATTTATAGTTTCTTCCTTCCCTTGTATTTCTGTGCTGTCTCTTTGCGGCAGAAAAAATCCTTCAAAAGAGTATTTTCACAGAATTAAAAGGGGGGATTGTTTTGTAATATCTTATACACATTCAGTAAATAAAGGCCGCGTTCATGATATTTATCAATATACAGGTGGCAAAAAATTACTTCTGGATGAAACAGAATTTGTTTCTTACGGGGCCGGAATTCCCGAACTTGAAGAAAATGAGGGCGCTGTTTTTTATCAGACATCAGATTCTTATGTTTTAAAAAACTTAAAGAGGGAAATGGAAAGCCTTGTAATGGCAGTAGGCCTTATTGCTAATCATACTATAAAATTTGGTCTTTCTGATGATTTAGAAGAAATACCCTTTACAAAATTTTTTGAAGCGCAGACTAGTGTGGTTATTTCTATAAAAAAAGTAAATCTAATTGAATATCTTATATATAAAATCTAAATGAAACAGGGGTGTAATAATGGAAATAGATGAATCTTCCAGCGGTGCTATCGAACAGATTTTACCTACAACCAATGAAGAAGAAATGAAAAACCTTATGAAAGATCTGGATAGGGAACAGGCCTATCGTGAACATAAGTGCTGGCGCCAGTGGATTACCGTACTGGTTTCTACAGTATTTGTTTTGTTTCAGCTTTATGCCACTCTTTCCGGTCACGTTACCGCTCAGGTTTTAAGGGCTTCTCATCTGGCCTTTGTTCAGCTGCTTGCCTTTTTTTTATTTCCTGCAAGTAAAAAAATGCCTAAGAACACTTTGCCATGGTATGATGTTCTTCTTGGTCTTACCGGTGCAGCCTGCTGGTTGTATATTGTAATTAATTTCCAGATGTATGCTCATGGTCTTCCAAATACCCTTGTAAGCCGAAGCGGAAATAATACAGTTCTTGATGTTGTAATTGGTATTATTGGAATACTTATCCTCTTTGAAAGCTGCCGAAGAATAGTAGGCCTTCCAATTATGCTTATTGCAGCCTGCTTTGTAATTTATGCCTTTGCCGGAAAATATCTTCCAGGCTTTTTACACCACAGAGGCTATTCTTTACAGAGAGTTGTATGCCACCTCTTTTATAATACAGAAGGAATTATGGGTACTCCAATTGGAGCCTGTTCAACCTTTATTTTCCTTTTTATTCTTTTTGGTGCCCTGCTTGAAAAAACAGGAATCGGACAGTTCTTTATAGATTTATGTAATGCAATTGCAGGTGGAGCAAGCGGTGGACCTGCCAAGGTTGCCGTTCTTTCTTCAGCCTTGCTGGGAACTGTTTCCGGCTCTTCTGTTTCTAATACAGTTGGTTCCGGCTCCTTTACAATTCCTATGATGAAAAAACTTGGTTACAAGGGAGAATTTGCGGGTGCAGTAGAAGCCGCAGCTTCTACCGGCGGCCAGCTTATGCCTCCAATTATGGGAGCTGCAGCCTTCCTTATGGCAGAAAGCATAGGCGTTCCATATGTAACTATCGTTAAAGCTGCAATCATTCCTGCAATCCTTTATTTTACAGGAATCTTCATTACCGTTCATCTTGAAGCAAAAAAACTCGGCTTAAAGGGACTTCCAAGAGAACAGCTTCCAAAAGTCGGTCCTTTACTTTTAAAAAGCTATATGATTCTTCCCCTTATTGTAATTATTGTTTTCCTCTGTCTTGGAAAAACTGCTGTTTTTGCAGCCCTTATGGGAATAGTTGCCTGCCTTATAATTGGAATTGTTACTTCCGTTGTAGATTTAGCTATGGGAAGAAAACCAACCTTTGGTACAAAAGACATTATTGATGTTATTTGTTCTTCTGCCCGAAATATTATTTCTGTTGCCATTGCCTGTGGTATGGCCGGAATTATTATTGGAATTGTTACTTTGACCGGAGTAGGCTTAAAACTTGGTGCCGGTCTTGTTACTTTAGCTCATGGAAAACTCTTCTGGACTCTTTTCCTTACAATGATTGCTTCAATTATTCTTGGTATGGGGGCTCCTACCACCGCCAATTATCTTATTACATCAACTATTACAGCCGGTGCAATTATTACCTGCCTTTATGGACAGGGTAGTGAGATAGAAAATGTTATGAAGCTTCCTGCTCATATGTTTGCCTTCTATTTTGGTATTATTGCCGATGTTACACCACCGGTAGCCCTGGCGGCCATAGCGGGGGCGGCCATTGCAAAGGCAAAGCCTATGAAAACTGCAGTCAACGCAACAAAGCTTGCAGTTGGGGCTTTTATTATTCCTTATATGTTTGTTTATAATCCAAAAATGCTTATGATTAATTCAAGCTGGGCTTCTGTTTTTGGAATTATTGCAACCGCCTTAATCGGAATGTTTGGAATAAGCGTTGCCCTGGAAGGTTACGGCTTTAATTTTACAGGACTTTTTCATTCAAGCGGAAAATCAAAGGCTTTAATACTTTCCTTTGATTTACTGGAACGTTTACTTTTTGCGGCCGCTGGTTTATTATGTGTAATACCAGAGACCAGAACTGATATTATTGGAATTTCCATGATGGTTATTCTGATTGCTTATCAGATTATTGTAAAAAGAATTAAAACAAATAAAAATATAGAGAGGTAAAAGATGGTTTCTATTATTCTTGGAATAGTATTTATAGGATTTTGTGTTTTTTCTTTACTGCCAATGTGTCCTTTAAACTGGGGTTCTTATGTAATTGACTTCTTTAAAGGCTTTTTGCCGGTATTGTCAGCCTTTATCGGTTTAATCTGCCTTTTTATTGGTGCTGCCGATATAAAAGACAAAAAGGAAGCTAAGAAAGAGGCTAAAAAAGAAGAAGAAACTACTGAAGAAAACAAGTAGAGATATTGACCAAAAGGGGTAAAAAAATGTAATATATTATACCCCGTATAGCAATTTAGACTGCTCATCTGAATTGCTGGCGTTTTATAAATCAGATGCAAAGTTTTATTAAACGCAGATAAACTTATTTTTTATTTTTAAGGTATTATCATGGAAACAATTTTCGTTAAAGAATACGAACAGGCTCGCAAATGGTATATTATTGATGCAGCCGGAAAACCAATGGGTCGTGTAGCTGCTAAAGCTGCATATATCGCTCGCGGTAAAAACAAATCGACATTTACAAAGAATCAGTTAATGGGTGATTTCGTAATCATCATTAATGCAGAAAAAGCAATTGTTACTGGCGGAAAAGAACAGAAAAAAATCTACTATCATCACACAGGATTTGTAGGTGGACTTCGCGCTCATACTTATGAAAAACTTCTTGCTAAAAAACCTACTGAACCAATGAAAATTGCTGTAGAAGGTATGCTTCCTAACGGACGTCTTGGTCGCAAGATGATGGACAATGTTAAGATTTATGCGGGTGATGCTCATCCACACGCTGCTCAGAATCCACAGCCAATCGAACTTTAATTTAGGGGATAAAAAATGGTAAAAAATATTGCTATTGGTACAGGAAGAAGAAAGACTGCTACAGCTCGCGTATTTGTTCGCGATGGTTCAGGCAAAATTGTTGTAAACGGAAAAGATGTAAAAGATTATTTTAATTCTGATGCACAGATTCAGACTGTAAATCAGCCATTGTTAGTAACTTCAATGGGAAATAAATACGATATTCTTATTAATGTTCAGGGCGGAGGTATGAACGGTCAGGCTGCTGCTTGTTTGCATGGTATTTCTCGTGCATTAGTTCAGATTGATCCAGATGCTCGTACAGCTCTTAAAGCTAACGGATACCTTACACGTGATTCACGTATGGTTGAACGTAAAAAGTACGGACAGAAAGGTGCTCGTCGCCGCTTCCAGTTCTCAAAACGTTAGTTTTTCTTTACTGCGTTACAAAGCTGCTTAAAAGTTCACAAAGGACTTTTGGCAGCTTTTTTTTTGCCGCAAGATATACTATACTAAAGACAGGGGGTATTTGTGAAAATAAAATCTTTTGTAGAAACTTCTTATAAAGGAATGTATAAACTTACATCAGAAGACGGGTCTTCTTTTTATATGAGAAAAGAATACTCAGATGCTCTTTTAATCAATTTTGATTTACTTGAGGCAGGCTATGAACTGAACGAACAGCAGACAGAAAACTGCCTTGATAACGGGCTTTGCTGTGCGGCAGAATTTAAGGCCCTGCAGTATCTTGCAAGGGCAGAGCAGTCATATACAGGACTTTACAAAAAACTTTTAGACAAGGGCCATAAATCAGAATATGCAGCTTTTGCCCTGTCTTATTTAGAAAGAATCGGTTATTTAAGCGACAGGCGATTTGCCAGGGCCTGGCTTAATTCAAGAAGGACAAATCATTACGAAGGAAAAAGCCGCCTTTTAGCTGAACTTACAAAAAGGGGGATTTCTAAAGCTACAGCCCTGGATGCTCTTGATGAGTTTTTTCAGGAAAATGATGAAGAGGAGATTCTCGCAAAGGCTTATGAAAAGCTTTCAAAAAATAAAAGCGGCGATAAACTTATCGCCGCGCTGATGCAGGCAGGTTTTACTTATAAGCAGATAAAGGAATTTGTTACTTTTTAATTATTTCCCAGCTTGCATTAAAATCTTTTATAGTAATTTGATTGTCTGAATCAGCAGTGTTAAAGTAAAGGCAGACTGTAACATTTTCATCTTTTGCAGCATCCTGAGTTAAATTAAATACTATAGTACTCTTAAACGGTGTGTCCTTTATAATGTTAATAAAATTACATGGATTTGATCCTTCTGCATAATTTTTTTGCCAGCTTACTACATCTCTAAGAAGATAACCAAACTCAAAATCTTTGTCAGAAAGTCCCTCGCATGTGAAAATTAATTTTTGTCCTTTGCTAAAGCTTATCCCGGTTAAATCAATTGTGTATTCTATGTTTTTACCCCACTGTTCTGAATATTCTGCTTCAAGTGTAAAGTCTTTTTCAAAAACAGGAGCTTTTTCTAAAGTTACCTTAAGATCTTTTATAAGGATATTTTCTGAATTTCCTAATGCAATCAGCTCTGGACTTACAACAATTTGCGAATCTGGAGCTGAATCATTTTGAAAATAAATTTTAAAGGTCTTTTTAAAAGGAATGTCTTTTTTAATTACAGGATAATATTTTTCTCCATTGCCATTATAGTACATTCCAAAAAAATCCCATTTATCATTTAATACCTGGTTTATATATATATTTCTTAAAATTACATCTTCAGAAAAGGTTCCTTCAAGTGTAAGTCTGTAGGGCTGCTTTGTTTTTACTGGTTCAATATTATTTATGAATGCATTTACATTATAAAAATTCCTGTTTTCATCTTCTCTAAAAGATAAATTACCAACAGTTACATTTGCTTTTTCCCAGGATAGACCAAAATTATCGATGTATAAAATATCTTTTGAGTCATTATTTTTAAACACTAAGCCAATTTGAACAGCTTTTCCATCTGAAGATTGCCAAATAGGAATATAAAACTCTTTAGTAAAGTCATTGCCCTTTGGTAAAGGTAGATTTAAATTCCATAAATTTCCAAAATCTGTCCAATTCGGATTATCGCGGTCATGAATCTGTATGCCTATAAGCTCTGTGTTTAAGTTGAGTTTTCCTCTAAATTTAACTTTTATGGTTTCACCACTGCGTACCTGAAGATTATCGTCTGTAATTATGGTGCCAAACTGGGGTTGATTTGAATAATTATCAATATATTGCTGCATAGCTATAAAATCATTTCTTCCAGTCTGACCAGTTCTTTTGTTTTCCCATTCCAGACAGGTTTCTTTACAGATAAAAGAATTGTTTCCTCCGTCATCAAAAAACAAACCAAAGTGAATGTTTTTATTTGATGTAGGAGTTTTTATTATATTGAACCTGAATGTCTTGATAATTTTTTCGTCTTTAGTAATTTCGAAGCTTTCAGTCTGATTCCAGTCAATAAGTTCCTGATAGTTATCATCGTAATCTTGGAAAAACTGTCCGGTACAAATTGTGCTTTCTGAAGGAATGAACTCCAGCTTAAGCTCAATAATATCACCTTCCTTAATAACTGCATTTCGCAATGTAAAATTCAGATGAAATTCGTGATGAGCTTCATTATGATAGCATTCAATTTTTTCTTTCATAGCTAAGTATGTTATACCTGAGCTTGGGGTATTGTACTGAATGCTTTGTTCAGCATTAGGCTTCTTTTGCTTTTTTGTTTTTTTAGGTGCACAAAAAGCATTTACTGTAAATAAACTGATAATAAAAGATAATAAAATTATTCTTTTCATAATTCCTCCAGATAACTATTTTATTCTTTCAATATATATTAGTTTTGCATTAAAATCACCCCAGTCACGTTTTACATTAAAGCCTGCATTTGCGATTGTGCTTCCTTTTAAGGTAATGGCAGGGTAGTCATCACTATTTTCATCAGGGAAAGTGATTTTATACATTGCATCTGCAGTTAAATTCTGTACCTTTATAAAGCGGGATTTATAGTTAGGATGATTTAATACCTGAACTAATGTTACTAAGGCTTTAGATTTATCTTTTGCAATACTTGCCCAGCAGTCAACCTCACCGCCATTTGAATAGCTTAAGATTCTCTGATAATCACCGTTTCGTACAAGATCTCCGTATTTTTTGTATAATTCAATCTGGTGAGGAATCATGGCTCTGTCTTCTGCAGGAAGTTTTGTAATATCAAGTTCGTAGCCAAATGTTCCGCTTAGAGCAACATATCCTCTTGTTTTGAATGGTGTAACGCGGCCAACTGCATGGTTAGGGCATACAGAAACATGGGCGCCCATTGTAGAAAGCGGATAAATTAAAGATGTCCCTTCCTGAATGGCAAGTCTTTCTATAGCGTCTGTGTCATCACTACACCAGATTTGTGGACTATAGAAGAACATGCCCGGATCAAATCTTGCACCTCCTCCTGAGCAGTTTTCGAGCAGAAGTTCTGGGAATTCTGTAATAAGACGTTCCTGCATTTCGTAAACGGCAAGAACATAACGGTGGAAAAATTCACCGGTCTGGTCAGCAGGTAAATTAAGGCTTCCAATATCACAGAGCTGGCGGTTCATATCCCATTTTACATATTCAATATTTGCACTTCTTAAAATCTTTGCAACAGATTCATAAGCATAATCGCGCACTTCTTTACGGGTAATATCAAGAACATACTGTTCACGGCTCATTCCAGGTTCTCTTCCGGGAATCTGAATAGCCCAGTCAGGGTGAGAGCGGAAGAGATCAGAGTCTGGCGAAATCATTTCCGGTTCAAACCAGATTCCAAATTTAAGGCCAAGTTTATTTACCTCTTCAACAAGATGCTTTAAGCCGCCTTTAATTTTTTCTTCGTTTACAATCCAGTCTCCTAAAGAACAGTTGTCGCTTTCTCTTTTTCCAAACCAGCCGTCATCCATAACAAGCATCTCAATTCCGTCTTTTGCGGCTTCTCTTGCAATGTCTAAAAGCTTGTCTGTATTAAAATTAAAATAAGTTGCTTCCCAGTTGTTGATTAAAACCGGGCGTGGAGATTTTTTGTAAGGAGAGCGGATTAAATGGTCACGATATAAATCATGGAAAGTATTTGTCATGCCGTTTAAACCTTTGTTAGAGAAGGTTAATACAGCCTGTGGAGTCTGGAAGCTGTCTCCTCCCTTAAGTTTCCAGCAGAATTCTTCAGGATTAATTCCCATGGAAATTCTGAGGGAATCAAACTGAGTTTTCTGAACGTTTGCAATAAAGTTTCCGCTGTAAATAAAGTTTAAGCCCCATACACGGCCGCTGTTAAAGTCTGCATTATGGTCTAGAATTGCAATAAAAGGATGCTCCTGGTGACTTGATTCACCTCTAATAGAAACAACTCCCTGGTTTCCCATGTGAACTGGATGACGTTCAATATGGCGTTCTCTTGCCCAGGAACCATGCAGGGTAATAACATCAAAATTATCATCATCCATATCAAAAGAAGCAGAAAGTGCTTTTGTAATATAAAGATTCTGTGAGCCTTTATTTATGATTGTAGAAGAGCGGATTACTGCATCAAGATTTTCAAAAATGGTGTAATTTAACACAACCTCAAGATTTAAAACAGGGTCTTCTGTTGTAATTTCAAGAGTCTGACAATCATTTTTATTACCAAAAATATGTGGAAGTCCCTGTAAAACCTGGTAGCCATCCGAAATCTTATGACTTTTATATTTTAATTCAACAGCATTGTTTCCCTTTTCGTTTTTAATGGCAAGGGCTGTTTCACGAAAATCGCCAATGCCGGAAGTTGGCATTTCCATTGGAAGAAAATCCATAAGGGTGAGTTTTTCGCGAAAAGTTGTGCCGTTTCCCTTGAAGTACTCGTTTTGTCGCGAAAGGTAGCTCAGGTTGTCGTCCAGTTTTGGCCCAAAGTAAGAGTGGGAGAGGTAACCCTTTTCAGAAATTGTAATAAAATAGCTTGAATTTCTGGTGTTAAGACTAAAAGTCTTGTCTTCCTGATTAAAAATAATCATAAAATGCTCCTGATTTTTTTATATTTCATTTAATACATTTGCAAAATAACCGCTTGAACTTATAGATTCGCCACCATTTGTAAGGTGATTTGTATCGCCTAAGCGTTCAACCCTAAAGACTGCCTGGCCCGGAATTCTTTCTTCGCTGTTTAAAACAGTAATGGAAGTTGGGGCAACGTAAAAGCCCTGCCATAACTGCATTGGCGAAAGCCCTGTTAGATGGGCAATTATGGTAAACATAACGCCAAGATGACAGAAGAAAAGAAGGCAGGTATCTTCCGGGTAATCATCCTTTATGGATTTTAAGTGATAGGGATTTTCCTTGTCTGAACTGTGCCAGTTAGGATTTTCTACAGGATTTTTTACATAGTAAAAGCCCTTTTTATTTCTAGTGTAGCCGTAGCTTTCTAAAATTGCGTCAAAACCGTCGCAAACTTCCCTGTAGTGCTTTTCTATATTTCCCGATTTAAGATATTTGTTTTTTGTCCATTTGTCCTTGTTAAAAAATTCTTTGTGTGCGTAAAAATATTCAGGAAGTAAATCCCAGGGCATTTTTTCTTTTCCTGCAAGGTCTGGATCCGGATAATTTTTTGGAAGTATTCCCTTGTAATTAAATTCCTGCAGCCAGTTTAAGGTTTTTGCTTCTCTTCCAAGTGTCTTCAGGCTTGGTGCCGCAGTTTCTTTTGCCCTGCCAAGAGGGGACTGGTAAATGTCTGTAATGTTATTCCAGCGGCATACCCGCTTTGTAAGTAGTTCGACCTCTCTTTTTCCTTTTTCTGTAAGAGAGTCGTGTTCGTAATCAGGATCGCCGTGGCGGATAAAAATTAACCTCATTGCCAAAGTATAGCATAGTCTTTTAGTTAAAAAAAGTCCGGCGCAGATAAAAAAGTCCGGCGCAGATAAACTTTAGCGCTCGTCATATAAAGATAAGCGGGCGACATAGCTTTTGTTTTTGTGTTATAATAGAAATACTATGAAAAGAAAATGGTATAGCAGTTTATTAATCAAGTTTGCCCTTATTTTTCTTGTTTTTACTTTAATTGAAGTTGTTTTTAGTGGCGTTACAACTTACTTAAATCAGGTTAATACTTATAAAATGCAGAGTCTGCAGAATATCAGTGGAATTGGAGATTACCTGCAGGAGCTGCTTATTTCTGACGGAAAAAGTTTTCAAAACTATCAGAATTATTATATAGAAAATTATGCAAAGATGAATGTTCCCGCAGATTTTTCTGAAGACCAGACCATCTCCCTTAACAGCTCTTTTAAGGATTCCCTTTCTTTTTATGAATATCTTCATAAATACTATCTGCTTGCCTTTGAAAAAGCAAAAAAAGCCTTCAATATTCCTTACGCCTATTATCTGGTTCCACAGGAAGAAAACTTTCATGTACTTTATGTTATAGATGGAAAATCAAGCCTTAAGGATTCTGACGGTAATAAAAGCAGCCAGGGGCAGAATCTTTATCTTGGCGAAAATGTTTATAACGATCCAAAAGATTATTCTCTATTATGGAAAACCTGGTTTACCGGCGAAAAACAGGATGATTTTGAACTTTTACATACACAAAGGGGAAGTAACTATGCCTACTATACTCCTGTAATAATTGACGGAAAAAAGATGGGGCTGATTGGAATAGAAATGGAAGTTGTAGATGTCCGAAAATCAATTTTTGATAATACCCTTAAACAGACTCTGGAGATTTCTTTAGTTCTTATTCTTTTAATTGCCCTGCTGCTTATTTTTATTAATAAAAGGGTAATTTCTAAAATCATAAAACTGGAAGCAAATATTATTGAATATTCTGCCCATAAAAATACTAAAATTTCAAAAAACATTAAGGCAATAGCCAGTGGAAATGACGAGATTGATTCTCTTGCAAAACAGTTTGCAAAGATGATTGTAAATCTTGAAGATTATATGAAAAACCTTGCCAAAACTTCCCGCGATTTACAGGATACAAAACAGTGGGCTACCGAGAATAACGTACTTGCAAATAAAGACCCTCTTACCGGCGTTCGAAATAAAGTTGCCTTTGAAAACCAGATTAAGCGTCTTGAATGGCAGCTTTCTGACGGTCATACAGATTTTGGTTTTGTTATTATAAGGCTTAAGGACCTTAATAAAATTTACAGCAGTGAAGGAAACGAAAAAGGGGATTCTGTTTTAAAAACCCTCTGTTTTTTGATTTGTCATGTTTTCAGTAATTCTCTGGTATTCAGAATTGAAAACGATTCTTTCCTTGTAATTCTTGAAAAGGATGATTTTGTAAAAGAAGCTGAACTTATAGAAAACTTCAATAAACAATTAAAGGAAACTGCTTTTGAAACTTCAGAAAGTGTAACAACTTCCCTTGGTCTTGCCTTGTATAATCCTAAAGAAGATAAGAATGTTCTTTCTGTTTACAGCAGGGCAGAAGATGATTTGAATTCTTAAAGAGCATAAAAAAAGGAAAGCATTTCTGCTTTCCCTTTTATTGAGCGAAGTCAAGGCTTTAAGCGTGAGCGTGCCTTGACTCGACGTATTCTTTAAGCCTTTACAAATTCCTTTTTAAGGAAGTCTAAGTCCAGTTCAGGATAAAGTACGTGAGCTGAAAGAAGCTTGTTTACACGTTCGCGTGCTGCAGCTACTGTATCATCACTGATTTCGATTTTACCCTTTGCAGGTTTGCCTTCTTTTGTAAGGCCAGGCTTTGTGTTTTTAAGAACAAAATCGATGATATCTGCAACTTCCTGCATATCTTTTTCGTTCATGCCTAAAGTTGTAAGACCTGGAGTTCCAATACGGATTCCAGATGTCCACCAGGCGCCGTTTTTGTCGTAAGGGAGGGCGTTAGCGTTAGCTGTTACACCACATTTGAACAATGCAGCTTCTGCCTGTTTTCCTGTTAAGCCGTAAACTGTTACATCACAAAGCATAAGGTGATTATCTGTACCGCCAGTCTGAAGAGGAATATTGTGAGCTTTACAGCCTTCTGCAAGAGCCTGAGCATTCTTTACAACCTGCTGTGCCCATGCCTGGTAAGCTGGTGTGCGGGCTTCTTTGAAAGCAATTGCTTTTGCAGCCATAATGTGTCCGAGTGGACCACCGAGTACCATAGGACAACCCTTGTTTACGTAATCAGCAAATTCTTTTTTGCAGAGAATCATAGCACCGCGTGGACCACGTAAAGTTTTGTGAGTTGTTGTTGTTACAATGTCTGCCCATTTTACAGGATCGTAATCACCTGTGAATACTTTTCCGGCAACAAGACCGGCAAAGTGAGCCATATCTACCATTAATACTGCTCCGCATTTATCTGCAATTTCGCGGAAGCGTTTGAAGTTGATTTTTCTTGGGTAAGCAGAGAAACCTGTCAAAAGAATGAGAGGTTTAACTTCCATTGCCTGTTTTTCAATTGCATCGTAGTCGAGGAGGCCGGTTTCGCGGTCTACTCCATAAGGATGTGACTCAAACATGCGGGCAGAAACGTTCATTCTGTATCCGTGGGTAAGGTGACCACCGCAAGAGTAGTCAAGACCCATTAATTTCTGATTTCCAAATTTTTTGCGGAGTGCATCAAACTGTTCGTCTGTAAGGTCGTTTAATGATTTTACTCCAAGTTCTTCTAAAGTTGGTGTTTCAACTTTTGCCGAAAGAATAGCCCAGTAAGCAACAAGGTTTGTGTCAGCTCCGGAATGTGGCTGAACGTAAGCGTAGTCAGCACCAAATAAAGCTTCTGCTTCGCGGGCTGCAGTGTTTTCTACAGCATCAATGTTAACGCATCCGCCATAATAACGGTGCTCAGGATATCCTTCTGCATATTTGTCTGTAAGAAGGTTTCCCATAGCGGCCTGTACGTTGAGCGAACAGTAGTTTTCGCTGGCAACGAGCTTTAAGTGACTTCTCTGGTTTTCCAGTTCGTTTACAATGCTTGCGGCAATGTCTGGTCCAACTGCAGCAACCTGCTGAAGGTTTGCAACATAAGCAGTCATTGCAGGATTTGGTTTTCCGTTTGTGGCTGCAAGATAGTTTTCTAATGGTGTTGGCATTTTTATCCTCGATATGTGATTTTAATTATATTAAATTATTTTAGCGGATTTTAAGAGTTTGTGGAATAGTTATAAAATTATAAAAAAAGCCGGAACAGAAAATCATTGATAACTGCCCCGGCCAAAAAATGAAAAAATCTTAATTTATATAAGAATAAATTAATTTACAGAAGAACCCCAGTCTTTTACTGGAACTACATCAACAACAGTTCCGTCTGTTTTTGTAGCTTTTGCACTCTTTACTTTAAGTGTAAAGCTTTCTTTTGTTTTGTTCTGGAAGTTAGCCTTTGTGAATTTTGTAGCTCCATGAGATTCAATAGATCCATCATCTGAATCCTGTACAAACCAGTCAGCAAAAACAATAGTAGTTGTTTCTGTTGCAGCTGGATATGTTGACCAGTATTCTGTTCCCCAAGACTGTTCTGCTTTAATTGCATCTGAAACTAAACAGAACTGAACTTTTGTTTGATCAGGAGCTTCAAAGAATGTAACTTCTAAAGATTCCCAGTCATCATCAACTGTGAAAGATGGACCTGCCCACTGTGCACTTGCATTAAATGTAATTGTAAATGCAGGTGTTTCTTCATTTCCACTTGTTGGATCAGAAGTTGATGTGTTTGGACAACCCATAAAGAATACACAAGCAGCAAGTAAAGCTGTTAAACCAAAAATAACTTTTTTCATGATTTCCTCCTAATGAAATCTTGTAATTTGTTTTAATTTGAAAGTTTTTAACTCTCTAAAAGATTGTAAAACGATTAATTTTGGGGCGGTATAGGTAAAATCCCTTGCGATTTAAAAATTATTCAAAAATAGGGAAAAACACTTAGGCACTAAAAGTGTTTAAAATATCCTTTTTGACGAATCCTGCATTTTTCATCTATAATATAAATATGTATAAAATTCCTTCCGATTTTATGGACTTTATTAAAAGTGACTGCAATAGAGCGGCCTTTATACAAAATTATCTTAATAAGGCTGGCCTGGATACGGCTCTTTTACAAATGGAAGGAAAAAATCATATATATGTAAAATTTCCCCTGTCTCAATATAATCCCGCCTTTCGGATAAAAACGGTAATTGCCCATTATGACCGCTTTCCTGCAAGTCCAGGCGCAAATGATAATTCTGCTGCAGTTTACTGCCTTTTACAGTTTGCAGCCTTTCTTAAAAATAATTATCATCAGAGCTTTCATAATATCCGCCTGATATTTACAGATGGAGAAGAGCTTGGAGAAGGTGGTGTAAAAGAGCAGGGGGCTTTTCCTCTGGCGCAGGTTTTTCGCCGTCTTGGAATTAAAAATGATGATGTCTTTGTTTTTGACTGCATGGGGCGTGGGGACATTCCTGTTTTGAGTCAGACTATTTTGCCTTCTGGCCTTTCGCAAAAATTTATAAAAGATTTTATGGAACTTGAAGAAAAAACTAAAAAGCTTTTGCTTTCTGCCGGCGGCTCTAAGTTTTTTTGTCTTCCCTGTAATTATTCAGATAATGCAAGTTTCTTGGCAAACGGAATTCCTGCTGTTGCCGTTACAATGCTGCCTTCAGCAGAAATAAATCTTGTCTTAAATGGTCAGACACCCCCTACCTGGACTTTTCTCCACACAGAAAAAGATAATTTTGAATCCCTTACTCCTGAAAGTTTTGAAATCTTTCTTAAGATTCTATACAGACTTGCAGAATTAAAAACCTTAGTATGATTATTACTTTTGAAGGATAAATAAATCTTTGGAATAAATTTATCACTCTTGACTTATTTTTTAACTCATAATAGAATTTAAAGACTAATCTTTTGGGTGGGGAAATGATAAAAGATTCAGCAAAAAAAGTTAAAAACTTTTCGCTAAAAATGAAATTCTGGGGCCTTTTTATGCCTATTATGGGCCTTGTTTTTGGAATTTCGGTATTAGTATCTGGAGTTTTTATTAGAAAAGCAACTTCAAAAATGAATGCCTCTGTACTGGAATATTCAGAATGTGCTCAGGCAATTACAGCCTTCCGTGAAGCTTCAGATTTTCTTACTAATCAGGTTCGTTTCTTTGTACTTACTCATAATCTTGTAAACCTTGAAAACTTTTTTATAGAAGAAAATTCAGCCTGCCGCAGGGAAAAGGCCGTAGAAATTGTAGAAAAATGCGTTCTCGACGAAAGCGTCAAAAAAAATCTGAAAGCTGCTTACCGGGAATCCGAAGAATTGACCCTTACAGAATATTATGCAATGCGTCTTGTCTGCGAGGGTATGCATATTTCCATTACCCAACTTCCTCTTCAGGTTGCAAAGGTTATTCTTAAACCCGAAGATGAAAAGCTTTCTGACAGTGGAAAATTCGAAAAGGCAAGCCGTCTTGTTTATGATTACGATTATCTTACTTCAAAAGACAGAATCATAAAATATGCAACCTTAGCCCAGCTGGGCCTTACAGTTACCTATACAGACAGTCAGAAAAAAAATAATGAAAGCTTAAAGTCACTCTTCAATAAACAGGATGTTTATATAGTTTTACTTTTTGTTGTCTGTTTTCTTTTTATTCTTTTTATTATATTTTTTGTTCTTGTTCCCCTCGATAATGATGTGCTTTGCATCGTTAAAGGTACAAAAATGAAGATTAACGGTGCTGAAGAACTTAAAACCATTGCCAGGGCATATAATCTTCTTTGTGAAAAAAATGATTTAACAACAAATGTTTTACGTCATAAGGCAGAGCATGACCCATTAACCGGCTTAATAAACCGTGAAGCTTTTGAAAATATCAAAATTGCTTACAAAAATGTAACTGAGCCTCTGGCCTTTATAATGATTGATATTGATTTATTCAAACAGATTAATGATAAGTATGGTCATATGGCAGGAGATGATGTTCTCCGTAAAGTTTCTGAATATCTTATTGAACAGTTCAGGTCTACAGACTATATAGCCAGGGTTGGGGGAGATGAGTTTGCAGTTTTAATGACCCAGCTTTCTGATAATCCTAAAGAAGCAATTACTAAAAAAGTTGAAGCGCTTAATAAAGCTTTATATGAAATGGAAGATGTATTACCTGCTGTTTCATTAAGTGTAGGAATTGCTTTTGGTAACAATGGTGTTACTGATGAATTAATAAAACATGCTGATGAAGCTTTATATAATGTAAAAAAGAATGGACGCTGTAACTGTTCGTTCTATGATGATGAGGTAGATAATAATGGCAACAAGTAAAGATTCTAAAACAAGTGGAAAAGGACTGGCAGCAAAAGCAAGTGCTGTAGCAGAAACAAAGGGAAAGGCAAGTGCCGCTGCAAAGAAAACTCCAGCTGCAAAAACTACTGCTGCAAAAACTCCTGTCGCAACAAAGGCGCCTGCTGTTTCGAAGACTGCTGGCACAAAGACACCTGCCGCCGCTAATAGTCCTGCAAAGAAAGCTGCCACAAGTAAAGCCGCACCTGCCACTGTTAAAACTGCCGCCACGGTAAAAACTGTTCCTGCCGCTGCTAAAACAGCTTCTGCCACAGCAAAAGTACCTGCCGCTGCAAAAGCCCCTTCTAAAGCCGCAACAAAAACTGCCGCCGCAAAAGCTGCACCTGTCGTTTATGATGAAGATTCCATTCAGCACCTTGACGGTCTTGAACATATTCGTCTTCGCCCTGGTATGTACATCGGTTCTCTGGGAGATGGTGCAAACGAAAACGACGGTATTTATATCCTCTTAAAAGAAGGAATCGATAACTCTGTAGATGAATTTTCACAGGGCTTTGGTAATAAAATCGACATTGAAATAAAAGACGGCCGCGTAAAAATCCGCGACTACGGACGTGGTATTCCTCTTGGAAAACTTGAAGACTGTGTTTCGAATGTAAACACAGGTGCAAAATATAATAATAATGTATTCAAACAGGCCATTGGTATGAATGGTGTTGGTATTAAAGCTACAAATGCCCTTTCTTCATACTTCCGTGCTGCCTCTATCCGCGATGGAAAAATGGCTGTAGTAGAATTTAAAAAGGGTGAAAAAATCTCCAGTAAAACCGGCTCTGCAAAGCCTGGAGTTCCAAACGGAACCTATCTTGAATTCGAACCTGATACAGAGCTTTTCGGCAAGTACAGCTTTAACATGGAGTATGTAGAAAAGCGTCTCTGGAATTATGCCTATTTGAATCCTGGACTTTTAATTAAGTGTAATGGTCAGGAATATATAAGTCAGAACGGTATTCAGGATCTTTTGATTCACGAAATGGATGGAGAAGGTAAGGCTCTTTATAAAATCTTCAGCTACAAGGGCGAAAATCTTGAATTTGTTCTTACACATACAAACTCTCTTGATAAGTACATTTATTCCTTTGTAAACGGACAAAGTACAGAAGATGGCGGTACCCACGTTACTTCCTTCCTGGACGGAGTTACAAAAGGTGTAAATTCTTTCTTTAAAAAAGAATATGATGAAAAGGATGTTTGTGGCGGACTTATCTGTGCTTTAAAGATTGGCCTTGATAATCCTATGTTTACCAGCCAGACAAAAAATAAACTTGGTAACGTAGAAATCCGTGCTCCAATTATTAAAGAAGTTCAGGCAGTTATTGATGACTGGCTGCGCCACAATCCCGATGTTGCCGGTGCCCTTGAAGAAAAAATTATCAAGAATCAGAAGGCCCGCAATGAAATTAACAGTGTTACAGAAAAGCAGATTCGCGAAGCAGAAAAATCTGTAATGCTTAAAATTCAGAAGCTTAAAGATTGCCGCTATCACCTGCAGGACGGTCCAAAGGGTGCAAACTCTATGATTTTTATTACCGAGGGAGATTCTGCGACAGGTTCTATGGTAGGAAGCCGTGATGTTTCTTACCAGGCAATTTTCTCCCTGCGCGGAAAACCTGAAAATATGTATGGTCGCAAAAAGTCAGCACTTTTTGAAAACGAAGAATTAAAAAATCTTACCTTTAGTCTTGGTGTACAGAAAGATATTGAAGGTCTTCGTTATGATAAAATCATCATTGCAACCGATGCCGATAACGACGGTTTCCATATCAGAAATCTTGTTATGACTTATCTTCTTTTGTATTTTGAAGAGCTGGTTTTAAGCGGACACGTTTATATTCTTGAAACACCTTTGTTCAGAGTCCGCAATAAGCAGAAAACCGTTTACTGCTATTCAGAAGAAAGCCGCGATAAAGAGCTTGCCTCTATGAGGGGAGCAGAAGTAACCCGCTTCAAAGGATTAGGAGAAATCAACCCAAGTGAATTCGGTCAGTTTATCTTCCCAAGAAAAGAAGGTGAGAGTGAAGATAAGGGAATGCACCTTACACCGGTTACAATTCAGAGCTTAAAAAATGTTCCTGAAGTTCTTGAATTCTATATGGGTAAAAATACACCTGCCCGCAGAGATTTTATTGTTCATCATCTTGCCGCAGAAATAGATGCATAAAGTAGATTTTTTCTTCTTACACTGATATAATATTGCTTTCATAAAAAGTTTACGAGGTATTTGTATGGATTTGAAAGGACGCAATTTTTTGACCTTAAAAGATTTTACTCCGGAAGAAATTATTTACTTACTGGACTTGGCTTCTGACCTTAAGAAAAAAAAGAAGAAGGGAATTCCTGTTGATATCCACCGGGGAAAAAACATCGCCCTCATTTTTGAAAAAACAAGTACTCGTACCCGTTGTGCCTTTGAGGTTGCTGCCCACGATTTAGGCATCTCAACAACCTATCTTGCAGAAGGCAGTCAGATTGGTAAAAAAGAAAGCATTGCCGATTCAGCAAGAGTTTTGGGAAGAATGTTTGATGGTATTGAATACCGCGGTTATGAACAGACAATTGTAGAAGACCTTGCTAAATATTCAGGTGTTGTAGTATGGAATGGTCTTACAAATGAATATCATCCTACTCAGATGCTGGCTGATATGCTTACCATCCGTGAACACTTTGGAAAATTAAAGGGACTTAAACTTGTATACTTTGGTGATGCAAGATATAACATTGGAAACTCTCTTTGTATTGTTTGTTCTAAACTGGGCTTAAATCTTACTCTTTGCGGACCAGAAAAATATTTCCCTGACAGAAAGCTTATTGATGAATGTGCAGAATGGAACAAGGCAAGCGGAGGTTCAATCACTCTTGAAACAGACAAAGAGAAGGCTTCTGCTGGTGCTGATATTATCTATACTGATGTTTGGGTTAGTATGGGTGAACCGGATTCTGTATGGGCTGAGCGCATTGCAGATTTAAAACCATATCAGGTTAATGCTCAGGTAATGAAGATGGCAAAGCCTGATGCAATTTTTATGCACGATCTTCCTTCTTTCCACGATTTGAATACAAAAATTGGAAAAGAAATCGGCGAAAAATTTGGTCTTACTGCAATGGAAGTAACTGATGATGTTTTTGAAAGCAGTCAGTCACTTGTCTTTGATGAAGCAGAAAACCGTATGCATACTATAAAGGCTGTAATTGCTGCAACCTTAGGAAATAATTTTTAATGAAGGAGAATGAATATGAACGCAATAATCACAGTTGTAGGAAGCGATAAGGTAGGAATTATAGCAAAAGTAAGTCAGTTTTTGTCTGACCATAAAATTAATATTGCAGATATTACCCAGACAATTTTGTCAGGAAACTTTGTAATGATGATGATGGTTGACCTCAAGAATTCAGACATAGATATAGAAAATGTCAGAAAATCAATGGAAGACCTCGCTTCACAAATGGGCGTCGAAATCAACATCATGAGCGAAAAAGTGTTTTCTGCCATGCATAGAGTCTAGTGAAGTTTTGCATTCGCAAAACTTCAGGCGTGGTAAAGTAAACTTACATTACGACGAAGATTACGACCACGCCACAACCACGCCAGCTGTGCACCGGGGTTAAAGTTAAAACGATATTATTTCTTCATACACTTCAATCGCAAACTGATCTGTCATACCCGAAATATATTCAATTATACATTTTGTAAAAGACTCATTATCATTCAAATCAAAAACAAGAGGAGTGTTGTATCTTAATAAAGCCTTTTTATTTACATAACTGTGTTTTTCTGTAATAAAAGGTCTGTAGTTTGTATAGCGTATAAGCCAGTCTTCAAAAGTCTGCCCCAGCTTTGGATACACTTTTAGTGCCTGTGCAATTCTTCCGTTCTGTGCATAAATATAAGTTTTCTGCAGGGTTCTGAAGATTGTACTTATAATATTTTCTGCATAAATAGAAAACTCGTTTAGCCTCCAGTGGTTGTAAATCCTTGAAAAACTGAACTTTTTAAGTTCAATAATAAATTTAAAATATTCTTCAGAAAAACAAAGACCTTTTTCCGGAGAACTCTGTTCGCATAAATCAACAATCAGATCATTTATTAAAACTGTGGTGTTTACGGCCTTTCCGCTTCTTAAGGCATGGGCTCCCTTTCTTTCAAAGCCCAGTGTACTTCCGACAATTTCCCTTAATTCGCGGTAGGCAGTCATATCAATTATATGGTATGCTCTGGCATCTTCCAGATCTCTTCCCAAAAAAGAAATTTTATCTGCAATTTTTACAACACAGCCTTCCCAGGTGTAGGGCTGTACAATACCGGGTCTCTTCATGGAATAAAGATCTATTGCTTCCTTTCTCGGTTTTATTCCCTGCTGGTCAATTTCTCCGCAATGGCAGATTAAACCGTCCCTTACAGCGTAAGTCAGGTTCAAAGGCTGTTCAACAGCATTCGGATCCTGTAAAGTTTCAATGTAATCTGCAAAAAAGAGGCTGTTTCTTTCGTGCCAGAATTTTTTAGGAGCATTCTGTCCTTCCTTCTGCTCAAGAAGATTGTTGAGACAGTTTTCTCCATGGTGGCCAAAAGGAGCATGACCAATATCGTGCCCAATGGCAATTGCCTGGGTTAATTGTTCGTTAAGTCCAAGATATTTTGCAATTGTAGTTGCAACCGATGCAACGTGCAGCACATGTTCCATTCTTGTACAGATGTGATCATTATGAGGAGCAAAGAAAACCTGGGTCTTATGCTTCATTCGTCTGAAGGCCTGGCAATGAAGCAGCCTTGTATAATCTCTTTCAAATTCGGAACGAATATCATTATTTCTGTTATATAATTCAACTTCCCTTTTATTTGCCTGATTCCATTTTTCACTGTCTTTAAAACATCCTGCCGAAGAAAAAGAATTATGCATTTTTTACCACCTTAATTTATAATTTATCTTATAAAGATTCATTTTTCAATGTTTAATTATTGAACTTATTGTGGTATAATTTATTTATTAATTTTGATTGAGAGAGAAGTTTTTTATGCAAAGAACAGTAGTTGCCATGAGTACGGCAGCAAATCCAGAAGATGCATTTTTCGAAGTAAGTAAAAAGGTACGGGATAACTGTATTTCTCCACAATTAATCATTTTTTTTAGTAATTACGATAACTTTTATTTTTATACAAATAAGATTCATGAAGTTTTTCCCAACAGCGTAGCAATCGGTTCAACAAGCTATATGAATTTCTGTTCTGCAGGCTTTGCCCACGAAGGCTTTTCTTTAATGGCCATAAATGACGGTATAGAATGTTCCTGCGAAACCCTGTATGAGCTTTCTTCATATCCAAAACGCTATATAAAACATATTTACCGGGCCCTGGACGAATTAACAAGTACCGAAAATACCTGCTGCCTGGAGTTTTGTACGGCCTATTCCAATGGCGAAGAATTTGCCATGGACACTTTTAAAGAAGCTTTTATCGGAAAAAATATTCCTGTTTTAGGTTCATCAGCCGGTTCGGGCTTAAGCGATTCTGAAAAAACTGTAGTAAGTCTTAACGGAAAGTGTTTTGTAAATTCCTGCGTTTTTGTTTTGATTCACAATCTGGAGGGAAGAATTGCCTTTTACCAGGAAAATATTTTTAAGTCTACGGATTATGTATTTTCTGTTACAGATGTAGACCTGGATAATCGTCGGGTTTATGAATATGATGGAAAGCCTGCCGTCAATGCCTTTGTAGAAAGACTTGGAATAAACCGGGATGAAATAGAAAATTATCTGAGATTTCATCCTATGGGAAGGCCTTTAGGGAATAAAATTTACATTACAGATTTAAATAAAATTATGGATGATGGTTCCATTACCTATTATTCTCAGATTTATAATCATTCTAAACTCTTAATGCTGGAACTTGATGATATAAAAAAGGTCTGGAAAAAAACGAGTAAAGAAATTCAGCAGAAAATACAAAAAGCATCTTTTTCTATAGTAATGAACTGTATTACGAGAACCCGTCTCTTCGAAAAAGAAAATCTGATGGAAGAATTTAATGATGAGTTAAATAACAATTACGGCAGTTTTATTGGAATCTCCGGTTTTGGAGAGCAGATGGATTTTATTAATCTTAATCAGACTATGGTAATTGTCTTGTTTGAGTAGGGTAGAGTATGGCAAGATTTAATGACGGAATTATTTTTACAAATCAAAATTGTATCGTCTGCAATAAATGTATTTCTCAATGCGATATTCTCGGAGCAAATGTTTCTACCATTCAAAACGGGAAAAAACTCCTTTGTGTAAATGATAAAAAATGTAATCACTGTGGAAAGTGTGTTAATGTTTGTATTCACGATGCCAGAGACTTTAAAGATGATACTGCAACTTTCTTTGATCTTTTAAAATCAGGCGAGAAATTATCCCTTATTATAGACCAGACCTTTTATGCTATTTTTGCAGAAAAAGCTGCAAATGTAATATGGTATTTAAAGAGTCTTGGTGTAGAAAAAATCTATGATTTGGCTTATGGTTCAGAAATTTCTTTATGGGCTCATGTAAAGTATCTTTCAGATAATTACAGTAATTTACCGGAAAACAGGGCTTTTATAGCAAATACCTGTTCTTCTTTTGTAAATGAAGTTGAGCTTTATTCACCGGCCCTGCGCTTTAAGATAATTCCTGTTCAGAGTCCTCTTATTTGTACGGCAATCTATGCTCATAAATATCTTGGAGACAAAAACAGAATTGCCTTCCTAAGTTCCTGCATTTCCAAAACAGATGAAATTAAGTGCGAAGAAACCGGTCATAATGTAGATTTTAATCTTACCTACCGCCATTTTATGGACTATATAGATGAATCAGTCCTTACTTCAAAAACAGAAAAATCAGATTTATCTACTAATGGAATTGGAAATATTTTAGGCTATGAAGGATCTTTTAAAGATACTGTTGCAAGATTTTTCCCTTCGACAGAACGTTTAATAAGTTTTAAGGGAGCTTCAAAGCAGGTTTTCTCAGATCTTGAATATTTTTCTGATGGTTATGGTGCTGACTGTCAGCCTCTTTTTGTAGAAGTCTCTTCCTGTGATTACGGATGCCAGCGCGGTCCGGCCTTTGTAAAAAATAAATTTGATTATTCTTATATTTACAGTGCTTTTGATAAAATTTATAAAAAAAGTATCAGTAATTTTGAGTATTATGATTTTGATTATCAGAAAAACCGCGACAAGCTTTTTACCCGCTTTGAAGAACTCGATTTTGATGACTTTAAGCGGGATTATGTAAACCGCTATCATCAGCAGTATAATATTCCTGCCGAAATTTTTGAAAATATCTATTCAGTTTTATTAAAGGATACGGAAGAAAAACGTCAGATTAACTGTGGTGCCTGCGGATATTCTTCCTGTTACGAAATGGCAAAAGCAATTGCCTGTGGTTATAACAGAAAAGAAAATTGTCTTCATTATATGAATGACCTTATGGAAAAAAATTATTACACAGATAATCTTACCGGACTGGATAATCAGTCTGGTATTATCCGTAAGGGAAATCAGATTATTGAAGCAAATCCTCATAAAAATTATGCAGTATATGCCGGCGATATAAACGGACTAAAAATCATCAATGATATATTCGGCTTTGACAAGGGAAACGAAGTTTTAAAATATATTGCCCACGTACTTACTAAAACTGTAGGAAATAAAGGCGTTGTCGGTCGAATTGGCGGCGGACTTTTCTGTATTATAGTAGAACATACTCCGGAATCCATAAAGGCAATCCGGGCTATAAAATCTTTTGATTGCAGTCATCTTGGACTACAGATTCCGGTATCTTTGCGTTTTGGTATTTATGTTTCTGAAAATGAAGGACTTTCTTTTTCTGATATGTTAAATTACGCAACCTTGTGTATGGACTGCGAAGCTTCTTCAACATTAAATACTTTTACATATTTTACAGATGAATACCGTGCAAAAATGTTCAATGAAATTGAAATAGCCTCTCAGCTGCCGTCTGCCCTTAAAAACGATGAGTTTATTCTTTATTATCAGCCACAGTATAAGGCCGGGTCAAAAGTTCTTGTAGGTGCAGAAGCCTTGTGCCGCTGGAAAAAGGAAGACGGAAGTATTGTTATGCCGGATTCCTTTATTCCTATTGCAGAAAAAAACGGCTTTATCGTAACTTTGGATAAGGTTATATGGAGAAAGGCTTTTTCTGCAGTCAAAAATTGGATTGATGAAGGAATTGAGCCGGTTCCAATTTCCATAAATATTTCAAGGGCTACAGTAGAAAGCGATTCTTTTATAAACACCATAAAGTGCCTTGATGAAGAATTCAGAATTCCAAGAAAGCTGATTCATTTTGAAATTACAGAAAGCGTTTCTACCCGTAATACCGGAGAACTTGTAGAAAAAATCAATAAGATAAAAGAAATCGGTTACAAAATTGCCATGGACGATTTTGGAAGCGGTTATTCTTCTTTAAATTCCTTAAAGGATATTCCTATCGATATTCTTAAACTGGATATGGGTTTCTTTAAGTCTGATAATAATATGGATAAGGGGGGGAATGTAATTGCATCTGTTGTTCATATGGCTCAGACCCTTGAACTTATAACAGTTGCCGAAGGGGTAGAAACAAATGCCCAGGCAAACTTCCTTGCCGGAATTGGCTGTGATGTTATTCAGGGTTTTTTATATTCAAAACCTCTTTCCTGCGAAGATTTTACAGAACTTTTACGTCAGGAAGCTATTGGATATGAAATTTCAAAGCCAAACATTCTTGGCCAGCTTAATGTAAATAAATTCTATAATCCGAATTCCAGTGAAAATTTAATGTTTGAATTATTTTCAGGCCCTGCCGCCCTTTTTGAATATGATGATTTGGATTACAGGGCCAGACTATTAAGAGTAAATACTCAGGCTGTAAGTTTATTTGACGCCGAAGGGCTTGTAATTTCTGATATTTCAAATAATCTCCGCTCATATTTCAGTAAATCAACAAGAAAAGAGATTCTTTCTTTAATGCAGCAGGTAATAACCAGTAAGGCAGAAGGAAGTCTTGTAGTGGAGTGCAGGGGATTAAATAAAAAGAATCCTATATGGGTAAAATTCCACTTCTGGGTTTTAAGTTCAATTGTAAACAAACATACCCTCTACTGCAGAATGGAAGATTTTACCGAAGAAAAGATTTCTCAGAATAGTCTTGCTGTTGCAAATTCTCAGCTGGGTATGGTTTTTGAGCACTCTGTTGTAGGAATTATACTATTCCACCTTCAGGTCGATAAAGAACATCCTCTGGAATTGTTTAAGTTAAAGGTATTGAAAATTAACAGTCAGTTTACAGAAATGTCCGGTTTTACCCAGGAGGATTTACAGGACTGGAACGAAAAGGAGATTTTAAGCTTAATTCATCCGGTATACAGACCAAAAGTTATGACAAAAATCTTTTTTGGATATACTAAAAACTTTGAAAAACCTGTTACCTGTAAATATCTTGCCCGTCATAAGGACGGACATTATATGAAAGTTCAGATTCTTATTGCGGGAGTAAAGCAGGAAAACGGAAGTTACTTCCTTTCTACAAATTATTTTGTTCTTGATGACAAAATGTCAGATATGGAAGAGCTTTTGGATAACGATCCGTCTGCCACTTCCATTTAGTTCAGCTTTAGAATTTAACTCTGTAGCCAACCTCTGCACTAAAGGCCTTGTACCATTCTTTGTTTACAAAGTCCATAATCTTTAATTTTAACTGTGCGTTAATCTCACCGCCAAAGACTTCTGTAGCGATGTAAGGTGTAACATTTACGTCAAAATTAAGGGACTTAATACTCTGAATAAGATTTGCCAGGTTGTCATTAGGATCTGACTTGTTTGTAGGGAAGAAAGAAAGAATTGATTTTCCTGGAAGACCAAAGCCCAGATGAACACCCATAGTGTACATTTTTGCAGAAATAGGAATTGTATCTGAGTAGATGTTTAAGTCTACCCCGAGAGTATCATCAACAAAGAGGAATTTGTCTACTGTAGTCTGTGGCAAAGCATAAATAGAAAGATTGATGTGAGAATTCTTTGTTCTGAAGCGGGGTTCAAGCAGTAAATAAATGGAATCTGTTGCAAGTTCCCAGGAACTTCCTTTCTGGTATGAGGTATTAAAGAGACCTGCCTGAAGGAATAAACTTGTAGTGTAGTTGTTTCCAAGCAGCATTGTTGTACCTGCGTGAAGATAGATTTTACTGATTACAAGGAAAATTGATTCTCCCTTGTAAGTATCATATAAAGGAGCGCCAATACCGCCACAGATATCAAAGGTAAAATATCTTAAAGAGGTTGCAAAACGTAAATCAGCATTAAGAATGTAATACTGGGAATTTTCGTTATTAAGGTAAAGGTAGAAGCCGTAGGCAGTTGGTTTTGTGCTTGGCTTAATTACATCGGCAATACCAATTCCAAAATGAGGGTAGAGGATTGAGCCTGCAAGACCTAAGTATGATTCTGCAAGTTTTGTACCGATTGCTTCTATTCCAAAGTAGCGCTGGAGGAAAATATCTGAACCAATAGGATCGTAAGTTCCCATGTAAGCGCTAAAATAGTTGCTTCCGTTTAAGGTTGGATTTCTTTTAATAAAAGAAAGTTCGTCCACCTGGAAGGCTGAATCTGTTTTAGAAAATAGTGACTGATCAAATAAGTCTTCTGTTTCAATGGAAAATTCCAGATGACTCCAGAAGTTTTCTGAATAACTGAACTGACCTGAGAAAAAGGCTGTTAAATCAAGTTCAGGATTATATTGAGAAGCACTTGAGTCTGCTCCTAAATTTAACATACCGCCGGCATAACCTGTAAAAAAGGATGATGAGTACCCTGAAGAAATAGTCAGGGTAAGAAAAACAAGCAGACCTGTTAAAAATTTTCCAGCTTTATTCATATTTCTATACCTCTTCAAATCTAAGCAAAAAGTATCAGCATATAATACTATACTTGAATTATCGGCAAAATTTAAGTATCTCTTTACGTCATAAGTTGAAGAATATATAAAAATACAAGAGAAAATTTCAGGTTTATGCTTGAAATCTATTTTTTTCGGTATATAATGTCTTGTATGAGTGATTATCTAGACCCTAACAATGAAGAGTTACTTAAAGACTTTTTCGCAGAAGCTGAACAGCAGGTAGAACAGCTGGAAAGCAATATTCTTGTTATAGAAAATGATCCTACAAATCATGAGGCTATAGACGAGATATTCCGTGCTGCCCATACCCTTAAAGGTGGTTCTGCTACTGTAGAAATGATGGAACTCTCTCATTTTACACACACGGTAGAGGATGTTCTTGATGAGATCCGTTCGGATCGTTTATCAGTTAATGAAGACGTAATTGATGTTCTGCTTACATCAATTGATGTTATTAAAGCTATGATGGAAGCAAGACAAAATGGAAGTATTTACGAAGAAAATATTGATGATATCGTAAATAAACTGCATTCTTACATTCCGTCTAAAGAAGATAAAAAAGCAGCAAAAAAAGCACCAGCCCCACAGGCTCCGGCTCCTCAAGCTGTTGCCGCAGCCCCTGTTGCACCGGCAAGTGCACCTGCTGCTCAAGGACTAAAAATACCTCCTTTAACAGATTCAGAATACTCAGAATTAAAACAGACATGCGAAGGCGATCAGAAGCTCTGGTGTGTTGCCGTTAATTTTGATGAATCAAATCCTATGAATACTGTAGGGGGAATGCAGGTTTTTGCAGCGCTTAAATCTGTTGGAAATGTATTAAAAACAGTCCCTGATTTTGACCTTCTTTATGAAGATGAATTCTATGAGTTTGTATATTATTATATTGCAACATCAGCAGAAGGCTCTCAAATTGAAGACGCAGCTTTTTTAAGTGATGTTACTCTTGTTACAGATGCTCATTTAATTACCGACGAAAATTATGCCGGAACTCCAGGTCAGGCTGCAGCTGCTCCTTCAGCTAAGCCTCAGGCAGTAGAGCAGGCCCCTGTTCTGCAGGCCCCTGTTTCTGTTCCTGAACCTTCAAATGCAGTAATGTCTTCAGCCCAGGAAGATTTGTTAAAAGATATTCTTAACGACAATGTTCTTAAACCTGAAGCAGCAAAAACAGAGGCTCCAAAAGAAGAAAAACCTGCTGTTACCGAAGTTAAAAAGGCTGAGCCTAAAAAAGAAAGTGCACCTGCACATGCTGTACAGCAGGGGTCAATCCTCAGGGTTGATTCTCGAAGAATTGATAACCTTTTGAACCTGGTATCAGAAGCTGTAATTACAAAAGCTTCTTTCAACCAGCTTGCAATGCAGACTTCTTCCGAACTTTCAAAGTTCCAGTCTATTGAATCAGAATTTAAAGAGAAACTTCATAACCTTTTTGATTCAATTCCGGAATATATGGAACAGGCAAAGGAAGGAACTTCTTCAAACGAAATTAGAAATGCTATTATTCAGGAATATGGTTTCTTAGGAACTATGTTTGATGAATACGAAGGCGAAATAAAAGGAATTACTGGAAAAATCCGTTCAAATACCCAGAATCTTGGTACAATTGCCGGAGATCTTCAAGAGGGTGTTATGAAAATCCGAATGGTTCCAATCAATCAGATTTTCAGCCGCTTCCCTCGTGTTGTACGCGATTTACAGAAAGACCTTAACAAGAAGATTGACCTTGTAATTGAAGGTGAGGAAACAGAACTTGATAAATCTGTAGTAGAAGATCTTCTTGATCCAATTATGCACTGTGTAAGAAACTCTGTAGACCACGGAATTGAAACTCCGGAAGTTCGCCGTGCTGCAGGTAAACCGGAAACCGGAACTGTTCTCTTAAAAGCTTCTAACGAAGGTAACATGATTGTTATCGAAATTAAAGATGATGGTGCCGGAATTGACGTTGAAAAGGTTAAGGCTAAGGCTATTGAAAAAGGTCTTATCCACCCTGACAAGGTTATTACAGATCAGGATGCATATCAGCTGATTATGCAGCCAGGTTTCTCAACCGCAGATAAGATTTCTAATATTTCCGGACGTGGTGTTGGTCTTGATGTTGTAAAAACAATGATTAGCAACCTTAAGGGAAATATTTCAATTCAGTCTGCAAAAGGAAAGGGAACTTCTTTCATTATTAAACTGCCATTAACCCTTGCAATTATTCAGGGTCTTCTTGTTCGTGTTGCAAATCAGATTTATTCTATTCCAATTGCAAACGTAATTGAAAGTCAGAGAATCAGTTATACAGAAATTAACCATATTGATAACTATGAAATTATGAATGTTCGTAATGAAGTTATCAGTGTACTGCGCCTTTCAAGACTCTTTGGTTTACCAGAGACAGTTTCTGATGATGACAGCTGTTACATTGTAATTGTTGGTTCTCAGGAAAAGAAGATTGGTGTAATGGTAGATGCTCTTATTGGAGAGGAAGACGTTGTAATTAAGCCTCTTCGCGATAAATTTACCAGCTCACCTGGTATAGCAGGTGCTTCAATTCTTGGTGATGGTTCAGTTTCATTAATTATTGACGTAAGTCAGCTTGTTGATTTAGGTGTGCGTCAGGAAACTTTAGCCCAGCAGCAGGAAATGATGCTTCAGGAGTAGGGGTTTACTATGGATTTAGAATCTTTAAAACAATTGGCTCAGTCAGTTACAGATGTAGCTGAAGTTCAGACTCAAGAAAAGAAAGAAAACTCTGTCTATATAGATTTTAAGATGGTAACTTTTTCTCTTGCAGGAAAAGATTACGGGATTGACATCATGTATGTAAAGGAAATTGCTAAGGCCGGACAGTTTACTTATGTTCCAAATGTACTTCCTTTTGTTCTTGGTGTATACAATCTCCGTGGTGAAATTATCCCGATTCTTGATTTAAGACTTTTCTTTAATATTGATGTTCCTCCACGAAAAGAAAATAAACTTGAAAATATGTTAATTCTTTCTGTAGATGAACAGATTTTTGGTCTTGTAGTAGATAAGATTGATAAGGTTGTTGGTATTCAGAAAAGTACTATTCAGCCTCCACATCCATTATTTGGTGATATAAACATCAAATATATTGATGGTGTTGTTGAATCAAATAAAAATCTTTATGTTTTACTTGATGTAACTAAGATTTTTACTTCTACAGACTCAGAAAGTGTTGAAAATGTAAAACTTTCTTATACTCTTCAAAAAAGAGCTGAGTATTCTGCAAATACAAATGCCGTAAGAAAAATTGAAGAAACAAAAACTGCACCTTCAGCTGCTGCAGCGCCTGCTGTAAGCGCCATTGATCAGAAAGTGGAAGAAGGACTGAAGTTTGTAAAAGAAAGCTTAAAAAACTATAAACAGTTTTATGTAACTGCTGCAAATGAGAACTGGGTAAGACGCCGCTATAATGAATGGCTACAGACAAAAGGCCAGTCTAAGGCTCAGTTACAGAATGCAGATGATTGTGACGAATTCTTAAAACCCTTCTGGTCATCTTTTACCGGGAGCTGGTGGAATAAAGAATACGCAGAAACTTTAGAAAAAGTCCTTCCAGATAATTCTGCAAAGCAGATAATTGTATGGAATCCTGGCTGTTCTAAAGGGGTAGAATCATATTCTCTCGCTTGTGTTCTCAAGAACCGTTATCCAAATGCAAAAATTAGAGTTTATGCACAGGATGTAGATTTGCTTTCTGTTTCTAATGCTGCTTTGTTATCTGTACCAAATAATTTAGTTGATGACTGGTATGGCCCTTATTTGACAAAAAAGGCAAATGGGGAATATACTTTTAATCAGGAAATTAAAGAAAGTGTAATGTTTGAATATCACGATTGTAAAAATACAAATGCATTACCTATGGTTGATGTAGTATTTGCACGTGATGTAATATCATTATTAGACGAATCTGCCCAGCAGACCGTTATTAATGATTTTATGGAAAAATTAAAGGGAAATGGTATTGTAATTCTTGGTGAAAATGAAGCAATGCCTTCCGCAATTAATTTTGGTGAAAAAACTGTAAACATGATTGTTGCATATACTAAAGACTAATAATAGGAGAAGGAAATGCGTGTAGAGTATATCAATCCGTTTGTTGAAACATCATTCCGTGTTCTTCAAGAAGTTCTTGGGGGCGCAGAAGTAAAAAGAGGTGATTTATACTTAAAATCAACTGCAATGCCAGTTATGGGTGTAGCTGTTCTTGTTGGATTAGCAGGAGATGTTGAAGGTCGTGTACTTTTTGATATGACTATGGAAACAGCATTGAACATTGCATCTGCAATGAACGGAGAAACACTCCCAGAATTCGACGATTTGGCAAAAGCTACTATTAGTGAGCTTGCAAACCTTATCACAGCTCAGGCAGTAACTAAATTGCATGAACTTGGATTTAAGTTTGACCTTACACCTCCAGCTTTGTTTGTAGGCCAGAAAATGGAAATTGCAGCTTTAGGAGGAACTACAGATAGCGTTGAAGCTCTTATTGTACCTCTTATTTCTGATTGTGGTAAAATTGAAGTAAACGTTTCTATTAGGGAACGAGCATAAAAAAGGGAGAAATTCATGAAAACAACACAAGATTATCCAACAATTAACGACCGTCCACCAGAAGGTCGCAAAGATGATGGAACTGCTTTTAGAGTTTTAGTCGTTGATGATTCTATGTTCGTTGCTAAACAGCTTGGACAGATTTTATCTAGCGAAGGTTATGAGATTGTAGCAACTGCAGCCGACGGAAAAGAAGGTGTAGATAAATATAAAGAATTATGTCCAAATGTTGACCTTGTAACAATGGATATTACAATGCCAAAAATGGATGGAATTACAGCTCTGGAACAGATTATGGCTTTTGATAAGAATGCAAAAGTTGTAATGGTTTCTGCTCTTGGAAAAGAAGAGCTTGTAAAGAAATCTTTAATGGTTGGTGCAAAGAGTTATATTATTAAACCTCTTGACCGCAAAAAGGTATTGGAAAGAATTTCTAAGGTTTTACAGTAGGAATTCAAACCGGGCTTTAGTTTTATAAGTAATTTTTTTACTAAAGTCCGGTAATTTTATTTTAACTCATATCCGTTTTTCTTTTTAACTAAAGTCAAAATACAGTTCGGATCTTTCTCTATATAATTTTTTAATCTTGATATATTAACCCGTGTTGAATCCACACTTATCTTTGTAAATCTCCTGGAATAAATTTCTGCAAGTTTACTGATGCTGATAGGATTTCCTTTATTCTCTATAAATATTCTTAATGTATTATATAAGTTTTGGGGCAGTTTTACTCTTTTTCTAAAGCTTTCAATCATACTGTCATAGGAAAACTCTTTTAGTCTTTCCCTTAAGGATTTTTTAAATTCTTCCGGAATTGGTTTTGGCTTTTGCATTAAGGGAATGTATTGGGATAAATCATCAGATTCTACAATATCTGCTAATTTCTCAAAAAAACTTTTGTAACTCTTTTCATTTTTTTTAAAGAGTTTATAGGAGGGCGAAGTTTCTTCGTTAAAGGCAAGGCATTCCTTTATGTGGCCCCACCAGTGATTTGCCCGGTTAGACCTGGTAATACATGGGTCATTATAAAAAATTACAGGGGTGTAAATATCATCGCTTAGAAGGGCAGTATAAAGATTAAAAGAATCATGGTTGTAAATAAGATAATCAGCAACAATTAAATCAGGATATTCTATTGAATTCTTCATTCCCAGAAAAAAGGCTTCAAGATCACTGTAAAAAATACAAAAATGTCCTGTCTTACGAATTTCTTCGCATAAAATATAACCAATTTCAACCTGGCTTGTAATAAGATAAACTTTCATACCTTGTATTATAAACCAATTAAAAAATAAATGGAAAAAAAGACTTTTCTGTGGTAAATTTTTTATAGAGGTATACTTATGAATAAAAGCAGACATTGTGGAATTCTTCTTCATCCAACATCATTACCAGGAACATACGGCTGTGGAACAATTGGCCTTTATGCTTATAAATTTATAGACTGGTTAAAAGAAGCAGGTCAGTCCTTGTGGCAGATTCTTCCTTTAGGTCCAACAGGATATGGAGATTCGCCTTATGCATCTTTTTCTACCTTTGCAGGAAATCCTCTTTTAATAGATTTGGATTTACTTTTACAAAAGGGCTGGACAGAAAAATCAATAATCAGACCTGCTGAATATATAAAAAAAGATGGAAATATTGATTTTGGTGCCCTGGTCTGGTGGAAAATTCCGGTATTAAAAAATTCTGCCCTCTATTTTTTAGATAATGCAAAGAAAGAAGATTTACAGCTTTATAAGGATTTTTGTAAGAATAATAAAAGCTGGCTGGATGATTTTTCTTTGTTTATGAGCATAAAATCTTTTTATGATAAAAAGGCAGGAGAAGAAAAAAGTCCTTCTTCCATATGGTATGCTTACTGGCCAGAAAAACTTGCTGCTCACGAGGAGACAGCTCTTTCTGAATGGAAAAAAGATAATGCAAGTGATATAGAAATATATAAGGTAATTCAATTCTTCTTTGATTTTCAGTGGAAAGAATTAAAAGCCTATGCAAATAAGAATGGTATAAAGATAATTGGTGATATTCCAATTTTTGTTGCTATAGACAGTGCAGATGTGTGGGCAAATCAAAAATATTTTCAGCTTGATAAGAATGGAAAACCTCTTTGCGTAGCTGGTGTTCCTCCTGATTATTTTAGTGCCGACGGTCAGCTCTGGGGAAATCCTTTATATGACTGGGATTGTATGAAGCAAAGCGGCTATGACTGGTGGATAAAAAGAATAAAAAGAGTTTTTGATTTAACTGATATTTTACGTATTGATCACTTCAGGGGCTTTGAAGCTTACTGGTCTGTTCCTTTTGGGGCAAAAAATGCAATAGGCGGCCAGTGGAAAAAGGGACCCGGGCTTGATCTTTTTAAAACAATAAAACGTAAATTAGGAGATATTCCTGTTATTGCTGAAGATTTAGGGGTTATAACAGATGAAGTCCGCCTTTTAAGAGAGCAGTCCGGTTTTCCTGGAATGAAGGTCTTGCAGTTTGCCTTTAGTCCGGAAGAAATTGCAGAAAATGGTATGGTAAATGCCTTTATGCCTCATATGTTTGAATCCAGCAATTGTGTTGTATATACCGGTACTCACGATAATGATACTTTACAGGGCTGGCTTAATAATTGCTCAGAAAAGCAGCTTAAAATTGTAGCAGATTATGTGACTGCAAGTGACTTAAAAGAAAGTGAATATAATAATCTTTTGAAAAATGGAAAACTCAGAAAACTTGTAATAAAAGCAGCTATTTCTTCCTGTGCAGATAACTGTGTAATTCCAATGCAGGATATTATCGGTTGTGGAAATGAAGCCAGAATGAATATGCCTTCAACTACCGGCTGTAACTGGACCTGGAGAATGAAAAGTAAGGATTTGAATGAAAAAGCCGCAAAGGAACTTTTGTTTTTGATTGAACTTTACGGCAGAAAAAACTAAACCGCTTTATTTGTCCATTCAATGGCCATTTGTCTGAGTTCTGCAGATGAGGCACAGTGAAGTTTTGCTTTTATATTTTCTTTGTGGGTATCAATTGTTTTGATACTCAGATTAAGTTTATTTGCAATTTCTACAGTGCCAAGTCCCTTTCCAATAAGGGTGAAAATCTGCAACTGACGGTCAGAAAGTTCTGAAATTGTATCGAAAGCAGATTTATTATCTTTTTTATCTATGCTGCTCAGTCTCTTTTTTTCTTCGTCGCTAAGGTAGATGTCTCCGTTAATTACAGTTTGAATTGCGGTTATGACCATAGATTCAGCTTCTTCCTTCATAATGTAACCGCTGGCACCAGCCTTAATTGCTCTTTCTGCATAAAAGCGTTCATCGTGCATAGAAAGAACAAGAATCTTTGTTTTTGGATGAATTACAACAATATCTTTAATAAGTTCAAGACCATCCTCCTGGCCCAGGTTTAAATCTACAATAGCCAGATTTGGATTTAAGCTGTCTAAAAGATTAAGGGCTTCGTTTCTGTCCTTTGCTGTTCCTATTACTTTGAAATTACCTTGTGTTTCTATAAGTTGACTCAAGCCGCGACTAAATAAAGGATGATCATCTATAATAATTACTGAATATTCCATACTAATAATAATATCATAAAAAAAAGAATTACGGTATAATTTTTCTATGCGAATTGGTTTAGTTCTTAACGTTCTTGATGAAGAATATCAGATTTCGATTTACAGGGGCATAAAAAATTGTGCCATAGAGAGGGGAATAGATTTAATCTGCTTCCAGCACCAGAATACAAGCATAAATGATAATCCCCTTATAGTTAATTACAGCAATAATAAAAAGTCCTACTTTAATGTGGATGGAATTATTTTACTTACATCTGTATTAGTAGACAGTAATGATTACAGAACTAAGGATGATGTAGAAAGAATCTGGGGGAAAATACCTGTTGTTTCAATGGGACAGAAAATAAAAGGAATTCCATCTTTTTTAATTAAAACAGATGATTCTATGAAGGAACTGGTTGAACATCTTGTTATGCATCATAAGTACAGAAATTTCTTTTATATGAGCGGACCGCAAAATCATGCAGATGCAATAACCCGAGAAAAGGTCTTTACTCAGATGATGGATAAATACTCAGCACTTTATCCTGAATTAAAGTATAAGATAAAGCATGGTATGTTTACCCAGCATGCGGCCATAAAAGTTATGGAAGAATTTTTCCTTGAAAACCCGGGAGAAAACCTTGATGTTGTTGTCTGTGCAAATGATACTATGGCTCTTGGAGTTTATAAATTCTTTAAGATGAATCAGGATAATCCTGACGTAAAGGAATGTGCCGTTACCGGTTTTGATGATATTCCACAGGCTAAATTTGAGATTCCTGCCTTTACAACAATCAGGCAGCCTCTTGCAGAAATCGGAGAAAAATCGCTGAATGCACTTATAGATATAATCAATGGAAAAACTGTTGAAGATGAAGTTTATGCAAGTTCAAAGCTTATTGTCAGAGATTCCTGCGGCTGTAATACCACAATGAATGATGAAAAGTGGCGGGCAAATTATTTACAGCAGATTCAGCTCAGATACATACAGTCAGATCATTATCTTAAGCTGGTAGCAAGAAGCAGTATGGATTTAAACTCTTCTGAATCTTTTGAAGGCATTAGATATGTTGTAAATAATTGCATGGAGCAGCTTGGAGTAAAAGATTTTTGTATACTGGTTGGCAGCGACAGAGTAAAGCCTTTGTATGTAAGGTGTAATAATAATTACATGTATCATTTTTATGATAATGAAGAATGCAGTCTTTCTGTTTTTTACGAAAGGTTTTTAAAAGAAAGAAATCAGCAGTCAACCTGCCTTATTTATAAAAAACTTTATTCGGGTAAACAGCTGGTAGGAAGCATGCTTTATGATGGAAGTCATACTCTTCTGCCTTATCTGGTTACGGTTACGGTAAATATTGCTCATTCAATTGTCAGGGTTCAGGAAGAGGAAGAAAAGAAAAAGCATTCTGCCTGGCTCGAAAGAGAAGTTGTTGCCAGAACAAAGGAACTTGTAGAAGCAAATAATAAAAGAATGGAAGTTGAAGCCCAGGTGCTCCAGATAAGCGAAATGGAACGTTTCCGTTTTAGTACAGATTTGCATGATGATATTTGTCAGCGTCTGGCCGGTATTTCCATGCTCTGCCGCTGTTATGCTAATCAGGATAAGGCAGTTTCTAAAAGTGATATGTCTGAACTGGCCCAGCTTATAAGCGACACCCTGCAGGCCACAAGACAATATGCCCACAATTCTTACCCTGTAGAACTTGAAAGACTTGGCTTAAAAGACAGTATAGAAAACCTTTGTAACAGTTTCGAAAAACAGCAGGGAATAAAATGCGGGTGGTTCTGGAACGTAAATGAAAAGGTGGACTTTGATAATATTCAAAAATTGAATATCTTTAGAATAATACAGGAAGGCCTTCATAATGTTGCAAAGCATTCTCATGCCAGAAATGTTAATGTTTCTGTAACTCAGGATAAGGATACTATCTTTGTAAAAATTGATGATGATGGAATTGGAATGCCAAAAAATACCGGAGAAATAAAAACCGGTATGGGAATTAATTCTATGATTTACAGGGCAAATCAGATGGATGCAACCTTCTATATAGTTCCAAACGAAAAGGGCGGAACCTGCATAGATGTTCAGATGAAAATAAAGGATAAAAATGAATAAACTTAAAGAACTTTTTGATTTATATTTTACATTTTTGAAAATCGGTTCATTTACAATAGGCGGAGGGCTTGCAATGATGCCCATGATGTCTAAGGAACTGATTGAAAAAAGACACTGGATTAGCGATGAGGAACTGCTGGATTATTATGCGGTAGGACAGAGTACTCCTGGGGTTGTGGCTGTAAATGTAAGTACCTTTGTTGGCTATAAGCAGATGGGAGTTGTAGGGGCGATTTTTTCTACAGCAGGAATGGTAACTACTTCCCTTATTGTAATTATTATTCTTGCGGGGCTTATAAACTCTATTTCTGATTATCCTTTTATTCAAAAGGCTCTTACAGGTATTAATGTTGCCGTTGCAGCCCTTATGACTCATATTGTTTATAATTTTGCAAAGAAGAGCGTGAAAAAATGGTGGCATGTAATTTGCCTGCTGGCATCTTTTACCCTGATTTTCTTTTTTAAACTTCCGTCATTTTATATTATAATTTCATCTCTTCTGGCCGGCTGCCTTATTACAAAAATCAATCTTGATAAGGCAAAAAAAATGCAGAATAGTGAGGAAGTCTAGATGTCTATATTTGCTTTGTTTTGTACTTTTTTTTATATAGGTTTATTTACGATTGGAGGGGGAGTCGTTGCCATTACCCTTATGCAGCAGACTATTGTAGATAAGGGATTAATTTCTGTTGATCAGTTTTATAATATGATTGCAATTTCTGAAAGTACTCCGGGGCCATTGGGAACAAATATGGCAACTTATATAGGTTACAATCTTCATGGAATTCCTGGGGCTATTGTGGCTACTACGGGAGAAGTTCTGCCATCTTTGATAATTATTGTAATCATTGCAAGTCTGCTTAAAAAGTTTAATCAGAATCCTTATGTAAAAGGTTCTCTTGCCTTTTTAAGGCCTGTTACAACCGGAATGATACTTGTGCCTTTTGTGCAGATTTTTATTCATGCCCTGGTAAAAGTTCCGTCTTCTTTAGATGTGCTTTCAAGTCTTCAGGGCTGGAAGGATTTATTTAACTGGTACAGCCTTGCGGCCTATTTTGTATTTGTCTTTCTGCTTTTTAAATTTAAAATGCACCCTATATTTTTATTGATTATGGGTGCATTGTTTGGAATTATTTTCTGTTAGAAAAATTTATTTTTTTGATTTAGCAACTTCAGATATGGATGTAACAATTCCTGCCATATTCTGAATGTCAGAAGGAATGATGATTTTTGTGGCCTGTCCTTCTGCAGCTTTTTCAAAAGCTTCAAGGCTGCGGAGTTTTACAACTGATTCATCAATCTGGGCTTCTTTAAGCATTTTAAGACCGGCAGCTTTTGCTTCCTGAACTTCGCGTATAGCCTCAGCTTCACCCTTTGCTTTTTGAATTGCAGCTTCCTTCTCAGCCTCTGCTTCAAGAATTAAGGCCTGTTTTTTACCTTCTGCTTCAAGAATTGCTGACTGTTTGTGTCCTTCTGCAATCAGAATCTGTTCACGTCTTTCGCGCTCAGCCTTCATCTGTTTTTCCATGGCCTCGCGGATAGCCTGTGGCGGTTCAATATTCTTTACTTCAACACGATTAACCTTAATTCCCCATGGATCTGTTGCTTCGTCAAGAATAGATCTCATTTTTGTATTGATAACATCGCGGCTGGTAAGAGATTCATCAAGTTCCAGTTCACCAATAATGTTACGAAGAGTAGTTGCAGAAAGATTTTCAAGTGCATTGATTGGTTTTTCTACACCGTAGGTATAAAGTTTTGGATCTGTAATCTGAAAATAAACTACAGTATCAATCATCATTGTAACATTATCTTTTGTAATAACCGGCTGTGGAGGAAAATCAAAAACCTTTTCCTTAAGGGACATTTTTGATGCCATCTTGTCTATAAAAGGCATTTTTACATGCAAACCAACATTCCAGGTTGAGTGGTAACCGCCTAAACGTTCAATTACTACAGCCTGCGACTGAGAAACAATCCTAATGTTTGTAACAATTAAAATTGCTAAAACCGCCAGTAAGGCGATTAAAATCCATAACATACTCATATTAAATCTCCTTTTTTTTAATTTTCTTTATCTACAATCAAAGTGTTGCCGTTTACTTCAACAACTTTTGCTGTGGACCCCTTTGTAATTTCTTCTTCAGACTGGGAAGTGATATTCCATATAACTCCATTTTTTGTTTTGCCTTCTCCTTTCTGGAATTTGGAAACAGCTTTTGTTATAAGAATTTCTTCGCCAATCAGGGAGTTTACATTAGTCGTGTTTTTTCCAATCTTTAATTTTTTTACAGCAAAGGGGCGTGTAAAAATAATTAAGATAACCGTGATAAGGGCAAAAATCAGCACCTGCCACTGTAAAGGCATGTGAGTTCTTGCAATAAAAATCATTGGCAGGGCGGCAATGGCAGCCCAGATTGTCGTAAGTGCCATAGTAAAGGCTTCTACTACGCAGCAGATTATTAAAACTGCAAGCCATACCCAGGGCATAATGTTCAAAATCATTTCTATAATATCTAAAGTCATATTTAAACTATAAAACATAATGATGAATTTGTGAATAAAATCTTTTTTATGAAAATCTGCCGATAAGCCGATAAATTTAATATGTCTTTTAAAGAATTATTTTCGTTAATTTTACATGTTATCAGCAGCTGGAAGGTTATAGTTACTTTTGTTGCAATGATTATGATTATAAGTTTTGCAAAATACGTAACAGTCTATACAAAAAAGCCGGGAAAAGATAAAAAGGCTAAAAAAGCTGCTGTAGTAAAAGCTCCTGCACCGGAAAGGGAAGCTAAGAGCGAAGAAGAGACTGCTTCTGAGGCTTAAAAACACGAAGCCTGCCTTTCCATAAAAATCGGTCGCATCGGATTTCTTCGTTTTCTATAAGCTGCGACAAAACCTCGGTTATATCCTGGTGAGTCCATATATTTTTTTCAAAAATTTTCCTGCTCTCTTTATTAAAGACCTCAAATATTTTTGCCTCGATTTCTTCTCTTTTATAAAAATTTTTTGCCTGTTTTATATACTTTAAAGTTTTTTCGTAATCGCAGCGGGGATACTCAATTTTAAGACAATTATCACAGCCCATGCAAAAAGCCTCTTCTGCGCCAAGAGCATCGAGTAAAACCTGCCTTCTGCAGGCGGAAGTTTCTGCAAATATCTTCATGTAACTTTCTCTAGACCCCTGCGGGTAGGACGAAAACTTTAAGGAGTCACTTAAACTCCATATTAAAAAAGCCTTTGCAATACTTCCGTCCCGGCCACCCCTGCCGGCTTCCTGCAGATAAGCTTCTGCCGTTGAAGAAGCCTCCAGGTGAACAACGGTATGTATATCCTTTTTATCAACGCCCATACCATAAGCACAGGTTGCACAAAGAATTCCGTCCCGGGACTTGAAGAACCATTGTTCGGTTTCTTCTTTTTCTTCCTTTTCAAGTCCTGCGTGATAAAAGCGGGAAATGTCATATCCAAAAGCCATATTAAGCTCACGGCTCATATCTTCGCTTTTGTTTCTGCTTCCGCAAAAAATAATCATGGGTCTGTCTTCTGTTTTTGCCAGATAAAGGGCTTCTTTCTTCTTGGCGGCGGCTTTTTTTACAAAGTAATGAATGTTTGGTCTGTCACTTTCGCTTCTGACTATATGGGCCTGCCCCTTAAATAAAATTTCTGCCACTCTGGAAAGAACCTGTGGAGAAGCTGTTGCGGTAAAGGCTGTAATTAAAGGAGGATTTATACTTTCTATAACCCTGCCTAAATTCAGGTAGGAGGGTCTGAAGGAATCTCCCCACTCAGAAACACAGTGCGCTTCATCTATGGCAATGTGCTTAATATTCATTCCACTGAGTTTTTCTATCAGTTCTTTTTTTTCAAGAATTTCCGGATTAGCCAGAATTATTTTTGCTCCTTCCCTTATCTTTTTGAAGTTTTCTTCCTCTTCTTCCTTACTTTGCCCCCCTCTGAAAACTACAGATTTTAAGGCTCCTTCCTCCATTCTTCGCTGCTGGTCTGTCATTAAGGCTAAAAGAGGGTAAATTACCATTGTAGGACCGTCCAGCAGCAGGGCCGGAAGCTGAAAACAGAGTGATTTTCCCGCTCCTGTTGGTAAAAGTACAATCTGCCTTCCAAGAAGGAAGCTGTCATTTTCGCTGTCACTTTTTAACCCTGCCTTTTTAAAATCATAGGCTTCCAGAATGTTTGAAACAACCATTCTCTGCCAGGGATACATGTATTTGATTCCAAAGTTTTCAAGGGCAGCCTTTGCTACAGGATCATTTTCGTAAGCAGACTCATCACAGTCAATTTTTAATATTTCCATATATATATTATTATTAAAAAAATTCGTTTTCGGAGTTTTTTGCGGCAAAATTTTATGATATAATTCTTAATTATGAGTACACATATAAACGCACCAGAAGGTGCAATTGCAGATAAGGTTTTATTACCAGGAGATCCATTAAGGGCAAAGTTTATTGCCGAAACTTTCCTCGAAGATGCAAAGTGTTACAATGAAGTTCGGGGAATGCTTGGTTTTACAGGAACCTACAAGGGGCAGAAAGTTTCTGTTCAGGGAACAGGAATGGGACAGCCATCACTTTCTATTTATGTGCAGGAATTGTTTCAGTTTTATAATGTACAAAAGGCTATAAGAATTGGTACTGCCGGTTCTGTAAGCGAAAAAGTTCCCTGCCGCAGCGTAATTCTTGCAAATGCTGCCTGTACAGATTCAGCCTTACAGACTCAGCGCTTTGGCCTTAATCATTATGCTCCCGTTCCGGATTTTGAGCTTTTGTATACAGCCTATAATAAGGCAAAAGAACTTAAACTTCAGACAGTTGTAGGGCCATGCTTTTCAGGAGACCGCTTTTATGACGAAAACGAGACCTGGAAGTTCTGGAAAAAATACGGAATTATTGGTATTGAAATGGAGGCCGCTGAATTATATACTTTAGCAGCAGAGTTTAAGCGACAGGCTCTTGCAATTTTAACTGTAAGTAACAATTTTGTTACCCAGGAAGAGACTACAGCCGAAGAGCGTCAGAAAACATTTAAAGATATGATGCAGCTGGCTTTAGAAACAATTATTGAATAGAGGTAGATATGAAACCAACTTTATTAGTTTTGGCAGCAGGTATGGGCAGTCGTTATGGTGGAGTTAAACAGATAGACGGAGTAGGACTTCATGATGAATGTCTTTTAGATTTTGCTACTTATGATGCTATGAACAGTGGCTTTGGTAAGGTAGTTTTTATTATCAGAAAAGATATTGAAGAGGCCTTCAGAGAAAGACTTTTTGACCGAATTGCTAAGAATTTTGATGCTGAATATGTTTTTCAGCAGCATGAATCTCTTTTAACACCGGAACAGCTGAAAGATTCTGAAGGAAGAGAAAAGCCATGGGGAACAACTCATGCAGTTTTGTGTGCAGAAAAAGCCATCAATACACCTTTTGCCGTAATCAATTCTGATGATTATTATGGAAGACAGGCTTTTGAAGTTTTAGGAAAATATCTTTCATCAATTCAGAATGACAGCCGTGAGCATGCCATGGTTGGTTATGTTCTTGGTAATACAATGAGCCGTTCTGGTTCTGTAAGCCGCGGTGTTTGTTCTGTAAAAGATGATATGCTGGAATCAATTGAAGAAAATCTTAAAATTTATTACGGCGAAAATGATCAGGTAATTTCTGAAATGCCGGATGGCAGCAAAAAACTGCTTACAGGAAAAGAGTGGGTTAGTATGAATCTTTTCGGTTTCTCACCAAAAGCTTTTGAAGAATTCCACGTTTACTGGGATAACTTTATGAAAGAAAATTCAAAGGCTCCTAAGGCAGAAGCTCTCCTTCCTGTTGCAACAAGTGATATCATCAGACATAAGGAAGGTGTTGTAAAATTCTTTACATCTCAAGAAAACTGGTTTGGAATGACATATCCTGAAGACAGACAGTTAGTAAAAGATGAAATTGCTAAAAAAATATCTGAGGGTTATTATCCTGAACGTCTGTGGAGACTGTAAATGTTAAAATTAGATCCTATTAAATCTGAAAAAATCTGGGGCTATGAATTGTGGATAGCCTCAACCCATAAAAACGGCTGCCAGAAAGAATTTTTTGATGCTGTAAAAGGTGATTATCCTTTACTGGTAAAAATTATACAGGCAAATGATACCCTTTCTATTCAGGTTCATCCGGATGATGACTGGGCAGTAAAACTTGAAGGTCAGGGAAACCGTGGAAAAACAGAATGCTGGTATGTTCTTGATGCCGCAGATGATGCAAAACTGGTTTACGGAATAAAAGAAGGTTATTCAAACGAAGTACTTGCAAAGGCAATTACAGAAAATAAGCTTGAAGATTATCTTGACTTTGTAAATGTTAAAAAAGGTGATTTTGTTTTTATTCCTGCTGGTACAGTTCATGCAATTGGAGCCGGTTTACGTTTACTGGAAGTTCAGCAGTCCTGTGATTTAACCTACCGCCTTTATGACTGGGGCCGCGGCCGCGAAGTTCACATTGAAAAAGGTCTTGCTGTAATTAAACGCGAGGAGATGATTCCTGTAGCACCTTTTCCAAAGCATTTTGAATGTCAGTATTTTGATTTAGATGAAATTACTGTAAAAGGCGGCTGGAGCATGCTTTGTCCTGAAGGACAGGGAAATGAAAAACAGGCAAAAGACTGGCAGCTTATTTATATCATCAGCGAAAATAAAGCAGTTATAAGAACTTCTGAAGAAGCTGTTGGAAAGGCTGTAAAGGCTGAAGAAATTTATGCTGTAGCTCCCGGTGAAAAAATTACTATTGAAGGTAATGCTCAGATTATGAGGATAATTGCAAAGTAGAGAAGGTTATGCTTTTATTTTTATTTTTTTTGTTTCCGGTATCTTTAACTGCCTACTGTATTTATAAAAAGCAGGCAGAACTGTTTATAACAATTTTAATAGGTTTTCTGGCTGCAACCCTTGTTTGTGCAATTAATTTTTTCTTTAATTTTACACACAGGGTTGTACCATATTCTTTTGGCCTTAATTTTCTTTATTACATGGAAAAAGTAGGATTGATTCCCGTTCTTGTAATGTATGGAATTTTCTTTCTGGTCACAAAGGATGATGTAGAGAGGAAGGTGGATTATTTTATTCCCCTGATGCTGGCCTATTATTCTGTTTTACTTCCATATAATGTTGTTACTTTGTGTGAATCTACACATTATTCAGGATTTTTAATCTTTATAAAACCTCTGATTTATCTTTCAATGTTATATTCAGCAGGATTACTCTTAAGGCATTTATATGCTTTTGCAAAAGAAAAGAAAGTGTCTTTTGTAACGGTAATAATCTGCCTTCTTATATTACTTTTATTGTTTCCTTCTGTATTGGAAACTATGTATGTGATGAATTATTCATCACTGCTGCTTTATTTTTTAAGCTTCCTCTACTGCCTGCTTCCTGGACTTATTCTTTTTGTTTTTAAGCAGTAAAAATCTTAAAAAAAAATTTTAAAATACGTCGAGTCAAGGCACGCTCACGCTTAAAGCCTTGACTTCGCCGTTTTGAGGGTTTTGTAATAAACCCTCAATAAAAAAAACTGCCACTTTAGATTTCCTAAAATGGCAGTTTTTTTTTGTCAAATGACTATTGTTTGTTCTTCTAGTCTAAAGCGTGTGTCGCAGCCTTGCGGCTGCTTCACGAGTTTTGCAAAGCAAAACTCGCGTTTATTCTTACTAGTCTAATGCGTGTCCTGCACTACCAAAGACATTCTTGTTCTTTTCTGCATACATCTTTACGAGTTCTGCACGAGCATCTGTAAGATACTGACGTGGGTCGAAATCTTCTGGATGTTCAACAAGGTGCTTACGGATAGCAGCTGTCATAGCAAGACGTCCGTCTGAGTCTACGTTGATTTTGCAAACTGCAGATTTAGCAGCCTTGCGGAGCTGTTCTTCTGGAATACCTACAGAGTTAGGAATCTTTCCGCCGTACTTTTCGATTTCTGCAACGTAAATCTGTGGAACTGAAGAAGATCCGTGGAGTACGATTGGGAAACCTGGGAGCTGCTTTTCGATTGCTTCGAGAACATTGAATGCCAGTGGAGGTGGAACCAAAGTACCATCTTCGCGGCGTGTACACTGCTCTGGAGTGAACTTACAGCGTCCGTGTGAAGTTCCGATAGAGATTGCGAGTGAGTCACAACCTGTCTTTGATGTGAAGTCAATTACTTCTTCTGGCTTAGTATATTTAGATTCTTCAGCAGCAACATCCTCTTCTACACCACCAAGAACTCCGAGCTCTGCTTCTACAGTTACGTCGAACTGGTGAGCGTACTCTACAACTTTCTTTGTGAGGGCTACGTTTTCATCATAAGGAAGTGAAGAACCGTCGATCATTACAGATGAGAATCCGTTGTCGATACAGTCCTTAGCTACTTCGAAGTTTGGACCGTGGTCAAGGTGAAGAGCGATAGGAATATCACATCCGAGTTCGTGTGCATATTCTACAGCACCACGAGCCATGTTGCGGAGGATATTTGCATTTGCGTAAGCGCGTGCTCCCTTTGAAACCTGGAGAACAACAGGAGATTTGGTTTCAACACAAGCCATAATGATAGCCTGCATCTGTTCCATATTATTGAAGTTGAATGCAGGGATTGCATATCCGCCTTTAATTGCCTTTGCAAACATATCGCGTGTGTTTACAAGACCGAGTTCTTTGTAACTTAACATTGTGAGTTCTCCTTGAAATTTTCAATTGGCTATATAGTATGCTAAAGCTAATTTTTTTTCAACAAGTCAGCATAAAATTCAAATCAATTGGAATGCGGGAAATACTCTGAAAGTGCTATATCAGTTTTCTTTTTTTATCAATTCTAAATTTTTTCTAAAATTTTTTATCTGTTTTTACTAGATTTCTGTCAATAATATTGATTTTGAAACTAGTTAAGATAAAATTGTTTAATGGAGTAAGTTTTTGTATTCAAAAAATGAAGAAATAAGAAGATTAAAAAAGTCTCACAAAGGTTCTTTCCCTGACGCATGTTTAGATACTATTTCTTTCTTTACGAATTCTAACTTCTTTATATTTATAATTTTTGAACTTTTATCTTCTATAAATAGATATGTAATTTCTATTTATGATTTTTTAATAATGTATAAGCTATTAATTAAACGGAGGAAATTCGTATGAATTTATTACGAAAAGCAGGAACCGGTTTTATTGCAGTTTTTATCCTGTTTACATTGATGTTTACGGTATCTGGCTGCACGGCTGATGCAACTTCTGGTGGTGGATCACCGACTCAGATGTGTACGGTAACTTTTGATCCGAATGTTGCAGATGGAGTTGTATATTCTGGTCAGATGGAAGCTTTGCGTGTTCCTGCAGGCATAGAGATTACTCTTGCTCATAACGGTTTTACCCGCGACGGATGGATTTTTACAGGCTGGAACACGAAAGCTGATGGTTCCGGTGAATCCTATGCTGATGCTGCTACAATTAAACCTTCCGCAGATATAGTTCTTTTTGCCCAATGGAAGGAAAATCCTTCGGGAAATACAGTTTATAAAGTTGTACATTTGCAGCAGACTGTAGATGGCTTAAATTATATTGAATTTGAAAGTGAAAACCTTAAAGGCAATGCAGGAGAAATGACAAAAGCTTCTTCTAAAACTTATACAGGTTTTACAGCTGAGGATTTTGAACAGCTTACTGTTGCAGAAGACGATTCAACTGTTGTTGAGATTAAATACAATCGAATTACTGTATTCCTGACGATAGACTTTGATGATGGATTATCAACAACTTTAATCGTAAATGGAAAAATTTCAGGGCTTTATGGAGCTCCTGTACTTGTTGAGGATCCTGTAAAAGAAGGCTTTATTTTCAGCGGATGGAATAAAAAAGACGGAAAACTTCCATCTACCTTTATTTCGGATGGAACATATACAGCAATCTGGGAAGCACTTCCTTCAAGTGTAAGTTATTACACTGTTAAACATTTTTTACAGAATGTAGACGGAAGCGGATATACAGAAGTAGAAAATGACCGGGAATCAAAATACGGTGAAATCGGATCATTAACAAGTGCCGTAGCAAAATCATATACTGGTTTTACGGCTGTTGCTTTTGAACAGGCAGTTATTGCAGAAGGTTCA
>ODAI011951815.1_pt1 | contig 83277 bp, 70 predicted proteins | sample 1539321 | NCBI WGS metagenome assembly ODAI01 (sample SAMN02144231, study PRJEB22623) | gut metagenome | biome: sheep rumen | host: Ovis aries | place: New Zealand | reverse complement strand
TGTAAGCTGTACGAACGTCAGCAATAGTAGAACCGCTACTTAAAGTTACCTCTCCGATGGCAGCAATCTGATTGACTACTGCGAGTGCAGCCTCGGCATCGGTCAGGGTGCTTAAGTTACCTACCAATGCTTTCTGGTCATCGGTCAAGTGGTCGTAAGCGTTATGAGCGGCATCGATAGCCGTTTGGCTTGCTGCGGTAATCGGCGAACCGATAGCATTAATCTGATTGACTACTGCGAGTGCTGCTTCGGCATCGGTCAGGGTGGTGTAGTTGGTAACCAGTGCTTTCTGTTCTGCGGTTAGCGCATTATATGCCGTACGAGCGGAAGAGATAGCCGTTTGGCTGGATGCTGTAATCGGCGAACCGATAGCGTTAATCTGAGCGATCACTGCATCCGCTTTCTGCTGATCACTCTGGGCAATGGTCACTTGGAAGTTGGAACCGCTGTTACCGTTATAATTGGTGTTACCTACTACTTGATAATACACGGTATAGGTGCCCACGTCCGTTCCGGTAGGAATAGATGTGCCCCACGAACCGTTGCCTACCTTATATTGCATCGTACCACCGGTAGTTGAACCGGCGTTGACCAATGCTTGTGCCGAACCGGTGTATTTCAATCCTGATTTAGCCGTCGGAGCGGTAACTGTAGGATTGGCTTTGGCGATTGTAACTTGTACACTTCCTGTTCCGCTATCTGAAGCGCCACCGGTTCCTTTTGCATAGTATTGAACGGTATAAGTGCCGGCATTGGTAGCTGTAGGAATAGATGTGCTCCAAGAACCGCTGCCTACCTTATAATACATCGTACCATTCGAAGCTACACCGGCGTTGACCAATGCTTTCGCGGAACCGTCATAAGTAAGACCGGTCTTAGCTGTAGGAGCAGTCGTCACCGAAGCTTGATTGACTTGCCAGTTAGCGGTGTAACTCTTGTTGCCGGTCGAACCTTTGGCAATCGAAACGCTGGTTTGTTTCGTATTACCATTACTTCCAGTCCAACCGGTAAACGTGTAACCGCTACGCGTCGGGTTCTTGAGCGTAAAAGTAGCGGTCTCGATGTTATAACTCGTCGGGTTACCACTTACCGTACCGCTGTTGAGCGTATAAGAGATCGTGTAGTTTACAGGCGCATAGTTAACCTGTATCTGGTCGGCAATGTAGTTACCATAGGATGACAAGGTAGTGCTAGTGCTGTTGACATTGCTGACGGTAACGGTGGTACCCGCAGTAGGGTTGGTGTTACTTAGGGTTCCCGGAGAAGCATTGATATCGTAACTATTATCATAAGCAGAATAAACTCTAAATTCAACTGAGGTAATAGTATATCCCGCCGATACGGAAATCTCTACAGGCATACTCATTAAAACTTTATTAGCACTAACTTGCCAGCACTTCACAGTAACCGGAATGTCTGTATTATCGCCTTTCACAAAACTGGTGAACGTCTTGGTGCCTGCCCACATACCCTGCGCTATCGCTAATAGCGCTGTTAGTAAGAAAAATAGTTTAACTTTTCTCATAATTGAAATTGTTTTTAGTTAATATTTAATTAGCTATATATACACGAAAAAAGCGTGCGTTTTGCGTTCGCTTCAATTTGATGATTTGAGGTCCTAGACTTACCTTAACTATTCAAATTTACGCACGGAAAACTCACGCTGACACGTGAGCGTGCATAAACCGTGCTTGAATAGTTAATGATTTTGTAAACTTGTCTAGGGTTTCAAATCATCAAGTCGGGCTTATTACGCTTAAGTATGTATGTGGCGCACGCTTGCGCCAACGATGCAAAAATCCTTTGCGCTGCAAAGGTACACAAAAAAAATGACATATGCAAGAAAATATGTCATTTTTGTATATTTTTAGTGTTTTTCGGCTTATAACGCTATTTATGGCGCACGCTTTGCGCCTATTTGCTATGTCCTCCTGTTTAACGTCAGTGAGTGACGGTGGTTTATGCTTTGGGCAATTGAGGTAGCCCAGAGATATTGTTGGTTATTGCATTTTGCGCTGCAAAGATACTATTTTTTAATGAGTTCTGCAAAAAAAAGTGAGAATTTTGCACTTATTGGTGCAAAACGTTGCAAGAAAGAAAATAAATGTATATCTTTGCAGGCAAAGATGGATTGTGTAGGCGCGTAGCTGACGTTGCTTGCAGCCGACGAAGAGAGACAGATAGGTAAGAGGAGAAAAATCAGAGGGTATCAGAGGGGAAAGGTAATGATTAATGGAGATGCGGCGTTGAAGCGGCTTAGCCAGGGACCATGAACCCAAGTACCCTATATTAATGGTGACAGGTGAAGGATGAAGCCTATATGATAAGTGCATGAAGAGTCGGGGATCTATGCAGAATTGTGCGTTTATTGTGCGTTTATTGTCCGTTTATTGTGCGGTTATTGTCCGGTTATTGTGCGGTTATTGTGCGGTGTGGTCGCGTTACAGTCAGCGTGATTTTCGTTATCAGGATACCGGGATACCAGGATACCAGGATGCCGGGTAACCGGTGACCGGAGTGGAAGTCATAGAGGCGGGATGTAAGGAGTCGGAGAAGTGGGAGGTTAGAGAAGTGGTAGAGTTGGAGAAGTGGGAGGTTAGAGAAGTGAGAGGTTGGAGAAGTGGGAGTAGTAATAGTAACCTGCGGTGAGGGCGATGGCGATTTGGAGGATGAGGATGAGCGGGATGCCGATTCGGAACTTGGTGTGGAGGGTTTTATGGTGCCAGAGTTTCATGCCGAAGAGAGCACCCATACTTCCGCCGGCAACGGCTATCCAGAGTAGTGCGGCTTCCGTGATGCGCCATTTGCTATGTTTGGACTTCCATTTATCAACGCCGTACAAGAAAAACGCGACAATGTTCATTGCCGCGAGGTAAAGCAGTATGGCATACAGTAGATATTGGCGCATTCAATAGGTTACTTGTTCATCAAAAGACCATCCTGCCAATTGAGCGTGGGGTAGTTTTGGCGCAAGTATTTGACCGACTGCTCGATAGTACTGCTGCCGCTGGTGGCAAATGGAATGAGTGTTTTGCCCTCCAACTGCGGCAAGTTATTGTCAAGCCATGAGTTGATTATTCGCGGGCAGATTCCCCACCAGATGGGATAACCGAGATAGATGGTGTCATAGGGTGTAATGTCGGTGCATTGTTTGATAGCTGGTCGCGCTTCGGGGTCGCTCATCTCCAAAGAAGAACGTGACTGTTTATTGCGCCAGTCGAGGTCGGCAGCCGAATATGGTTCGGCGGCTTCAATCTCCCAGATGGCGGCGTTGTGTTCTTTAGCAATCAGTTGTGCTGCGGCTTTGGTTGTTCCTGTCGCGGAGAAATAGGCAACTAATGTTTTGGCTTGCATGCCGGTTGTTAACAAGGCGGCTGCAAAAAGGATAAATAATTGTTTCATATGGAGATTCGTTTTGTAGTCGGCAGCAAAGTTACTACATTCTTCTGAGATATGCAAATAAATTAGCAAAATTCATTCAATTTACTCCTTTTTGGTGAATTATGCCGAGATTTTTCTTTGCGTTTTCGTGCATGGAATACAGTAAGGTGGTAGTGCGAGTAAGTGAAATGACAAGACGGGTAAGAAAAATAAGAAAATTTTTAGTAAACAATTGAATTTCATCGGCATTTTTTTAGGGCGGGTAAGTAAAAAATTTGCATATGTCAAAAAAAAGCAGTAATTTTGCATCGTTTTTTGATACTGCAAAAACTAACTTTTCACAATAATGAAACAAACTATTTTTAACGTACTAACAGTTCTCTTGCTGCTCAATGCTGCAACATTATTTCATCACGCGTATGCGCAAGGACTCGAAGACTATACGTGGCGGCTCGACGCGATCCGTAACAGGGATTCTTATTATTACGATGAGGCATCGGGTGATACTGTGAAAACCGGGAGTATAACGCGATTCCACTATGACTCTACTTCCTTCTATACGCTAAATTTTAGGGGTGTGAGTGAGTGGGCTGACTCCGTAGAAGTGTTTGGGCGTGCTGAGCAGACAATCTACAGCCATATAGGCCCTAACGGAAAGCATATGGAACAAGTTTTAGTCATACGTGGTTCAGCTAAGGTTATGTCGGCGGATTCGTTTGCGGCATATAATCCGTTATCGGATACCATAGTGCGCAATAATAAGTATAGTGATTACAAGTATGACACTTATCGCAATGTGTATGACGCCAATGGGGCACTCATCCGGCAAATCCGTAACTATGATGTTATAAGCTACACGTTGGACTTTGATTCGCTGATAGTCGTGCTATCAGATACCGCACGGCATTATACGGATGAGGAGGTGTTGGCGTTGTATAACCGCTTGCCGTACTACATCAACGGGCGGACCATTGTCACACAGACAGATTCCACGGCAGAAGAGGTCAATTTAATTCCTTATTATGATTACGAAATAGACTCCTTCTATGTTTCCAGCGAGAAGAAAGAGCGCTATGAGCAGCAACGGTGTGTCTATTCGGAGAGCAGGAAATATACTTACTATAATGGCAAAACAATCACGACGACTATTAATGAATACAACCTCTCCGGTGCAACCACCGCCACGGGTACCATCACCGAAAAATGGAGCAAAGACTCGTTGCCGACCAATTATACTTTGAGTCGTCAAGAGTTTGATTTAGGTATAAAGACGCGTGACTTGTACGATTGGCGCACCTTTTCCAACGGCGTAATGACGAAGAAATCTTATACGGATATAGTCTATGGGCAAGACAGTATTTGGGACTTGAGAGAGACCTATAGTTATACCTATGACTCGTTAGGTATGGACTCTTCCATCACACGCACAGAACGAATTTATGACCGTCAGACGCAAAAGGACCTCTATTTGGCTAAATCCACCTTTGCCAACGGCGCATGGCGGCTCAATAGCGTGCAGGCATGGCAATTATTCCCTGCGCCACAAGGTGCTGTCACTAAGTTGACACGCGATTATGCCTACCATTGTATGCAATATCATCCAAGATATACTTGCTACGTTGACAAGGATTTGACCTTTGCCTATGACCGGGACGGCCAACTGACCTTCGCGCAAGATTCATCGTCATATCTGAAATCAAGGTATGTGAAAGACAGTTTAGGAGTATATCACTGGTATTATGACACTATCTATGTCTATAGCAATAGAGTTTTGGAAGGCGGTAAACTCACGCACGGACAGAACTACCAATATCATTTCTTGGACGACCTGACCTTGGTCAATGACACTATTGTGACTGATGCGTACACCCGGATAGCCGTCATTAATACCCAAGATACCACAAGAACCACTACCATGAGTTATCATATGCCCTTCGGCGGCAGCAAAAGTGTGAAAGAGAAACGCAATGCCCTTACCGGCGAATGGGAATTGGTGTCAGAGAGCGACTATACGGTCTTGACCAATCAAAATGGTGTGCCGCAATCCGCCACTTTATCTACGGTTAATGCGAATGGTGAAATAACCGATGCAGACTACTATCTCTTTAAGCCTTGGGATAATGAAAAACAATGCTATACCCGTAACCAAATCGGGTGGGCTTATTTGTATAAAGGTGAATTGCATACCCATTTCTATGACAGTGAATCCTATACCTTCTACAACCGCCAAGGGGAGGTGACGGGTAGCTTCCATAATACCTGCTCAAGTTGCGAACTGACCAACGTAAATATCTATGGTATCTATAAAAAAGAGCAACGCGACGAATCGGGACGAATAGATACTGTCAAATGGTACGCTTTCTACGGTGCGTGGTATCCGATACGGTATGATGTCTATACCTATGTGCCGGAAGGCGACGGAACAGATGTGGCTTCTATTGCCCATTATACCATCGACGCCTCCAACTATTGGTATGAGTCGGACTATAAAGTGGATAATGAATGGTGCGCCGGTTGGTGGCACAGACACTTGAGAGGTGAGGAAGAAACTACCGATATGCACCATTTCCGCACGGATAGTCTCGCCCACACCTATAGTACCTATAACGAAGCAGGTTGGGTCATCGAAACGCGTCAATATAAAGGAGAGTACGGCCCCGTTGTGCGGCACCCCAATGTATTTACCTACAATGAGCAAGGGCGCGTCACAGAGCATATTACCTACACGGACACACTACCCACTACCCGCAAACTGTATTTCTACGACGAGGCAATGACCCAAGACGCTGTAGCATGCGTCACCTGGAGCAAATATGATACAGCTACTGAGACATGGAAAAGTCCGTCGGCAACTATCTATGGTGCGTCTATCTATGACGAAGCGGGCAGAGTAACAGTCTCTGTGCAGTATAAAGCGAGCAGTGATTATTTGAGTATTCAACCCACCGAACGTTATGAGTATCAGTACGAAGGTGATAATCGGGACTGGGTCTTGCGCGATTATTATAAATGGGCTAACGACCAATGGATATGCCAAACGCCTACCTACCGCGGGAAAGATCTTAATCCGGTAGAGATGGACGCAAAGGGCAATTTAATATCCCGCTCTACAGGCACAATCGGATGCGGAGGTGTACACCAAGCTCAATATTCGTGGCGGTTCGACTATGACACCTCGCTTGGCGGCAGCCAACCTATTCTATCTCCGGCAGCTTATGGGGTTGAGGAGTCAACAATCTATGGTCTTTTCAACGGGCATCATAATGTCTCGCGTCCTGTGAGTGGCGCCTATCAACGCGGTACAAGTCAGGAATACGACATAGAATTCCGCTACACCCAATTGAAGAACCTGCCCGCAGACACCATCCCCGAGGAGATTATTCCTTCCGACACCATTGCTACGGACACCATTCCTCAAGAACCGCAAGAACAAATCGGATATGTCACGGTAGAGCCCGCTGAGACAACTGCCTATTTCACATGGCCGACAGACGAAGCGGCGGAGAAGTATATCATCGATATCCGCAAAGACGGTGAGGTGTTCTGCCACTTGACATTGGACGCGATAGGGCGACTCATCAGCATTTCCTTTGCTCCGGATAGAGGAGGCTCGCAGAGCGTAGGAGAAACAATGCGTTTCTTGGTGACCGGTCTTGCCCGAGCGACCAAGTATAATTACACAGTAGCCACTCTTGGCGAAAACGATGTGGTGCTGCATGTCTATCAGGGTGAGTTTGCGACATTGGGATATAGCGGTCCGCTCAATCCCGGGGGTATAGAGGTGACTCCGACTCCGCCTGTAGTGCCTTATGACCCGATGGAGATAGAGTCCGGAATAGAGGAGACCATTCTCTCGGGACCTTATTCCAAGGCGCTCTACAAAGGTCAGATAGTCATCATTCGTGACGGAAAGTGGTATAACTTACAAGGTGTGCGGATACTATGAAAAAGTTGGTAATAGTACTCTGTATAACGGCACTATGGGGGTGTAAGGGCGGCAAAGAGGCTGAGCCTCAGTTCCGAGAGAAGGTGATGCAAGAGATAAGCCTTTTCCGGCAGGGGCAAGTGCCCTCCGACAGCACCATCAATGCGCTCCTCCGGAAAGCACGTGAGACAGGCGACTCCCCAAGCCTCTGCTATGCCCTATACCTGCAAGGAAGCGTGTATAACTATACGCTACGGTTCAATCAGGTCATAGAACCCTTGAAAGAAGCGGAAAGTCTCATCCCCTCACTGCCAGATGGTGACCCGATAGCCGGTATGATTTATATGGTCCAGGGCTCAGCGCTTGAACAAAATGACTACCTATGGGCTCAAGCGCGTGAGAAGTACGAAGCGGCTTTACCCTATTTTGAGCGAATCGGTGATACGCTCAGGTTGGCATCGTGTTACCGAGATATCGGACGGATGAGCCTTTGGCGAGGCGACACGGCACTATACGAAACGGCATTCGGGGAAGCGATTCGTTTGGCAGAACGGCAACCTAATCGGCTCATTTATCACGATATATGTATCCAGTACCTGCTTAATCACCTCCCGGCAGATACCGCGGCGATGATGGCCGAAAGTCAAATTCTATGTGACTCATTCGGGCTATATCGATACGCGTGGATTGAAGCGGAATACTATCTGAGGAAGGGTGATGCCGAAAACTCAGCACGGTGGATTGAGAGCTTTGCTGCCGACACGGCATATTCTCGGTGGAGTTTGGAGAAATATCATCAATTACGAAGTGCCTTACTCAATGAAAGGGGTGACCCGCAGGGGGCTTATAATGAATTGAGGCATCTCTATGAGGCGTCAATGCACCGTATTTATGAGGAAGGCTTAAGCAGGACCTATGCGGTGGCACGACAATATGATTTGGAGCGAGAGCGGCAGAAAACGCTAAGGCTTACTATTGAGAAACAACGTCTTTACTTGGCATTAGGCGGTATAGTGCTGCTATTGCTTATCAGTTTGCTGTGGCTTCTATGGGAGCGCAGCAAACGTCTTAGTAGGGAGCATGAGAAGGAGTTGGCACAAGTTCAAGCCGCAGAGACTGCCCGGCAATTGGCGGATAGGCGCGCCACACTAAAGCAGATATTGCAACAGCGTGTGGCGCTGGCGGTGCGACTTAAGCGGCAAGCTAATGTTCTGCCCAAAGAAATACCGGCTTGGGTGATGAATTATATAGAAGAAAATGCTTTTACCAACGACACAAACTGGCAAGACTTTCTCCATGAGTTCCAAGGTGCCTATGGTGATCTTCTCACCCGACTCCATAAACAGTATCCGGCTCTAACACAGCAAGATGACCAATATCTCGCATTGGCGATTCTCGGACTCGATAATAATGAAATAGCTGTACTGCTCAATTCCTCCGATAGAACGATTTGGAACAGGCGGCAGAAAATAAAAACCCGACTCGGAAATAGCAAACTGGATTTGGATACCTTCCTTGCCCATTTGCCCTAACAAGGCACCACGGCTCTTTTCAACATACATCTATTTTTTGGCGACAAAAGAAAAAATTATTTGCATATATAAAAAGAAATGCTTATCTTTGCGCTCCAAATAGTTATATAACTTATGAGAAAAGTGTTCGTGTTGGTCTTTAGTGCCATTGTATGTCAAAGTTGTTTTTTAGCCAGTATTGTGACAACGACTCCTCCTGCGCAGCCGGTACAGCAGACAAATGTCGTTTATTCCCAGCCTGTTACGACGGTAGTCAATACTAATCATAATCGTACGCAAACGACTACGGTTGTGGAGGTTACACCGCTGACGCGTGATATCTGTCTCTATTTAGATTTGCGTGCGGTAGGTGCTGCGTTTGCGCAATCAAGGTCGGTTCAGGACTTTGAACATATACTCAATTCCAATGCCTACTTGATGTCTAACCTTGACTTGAACCGCGACGGGTATATCGATTATTTGCGCGTATTAGAGATGCGACAAGGATATAATCATGTGTTGCTGATACAAGCGGTCTTGGGTGCTAATTATTACCAAGATGTGGCGACCATTGTGGCGGAAATGAGCTATAACACTCCCTATGTACAGGTTATAGGTGCTCCCTATATCTATGGTGCCAACTATATCATAGAGCCTGTATTCTACAATAGACCGCCTATGTTTGACGCTTGGGGAAGGTCAAGTTATGCTACATGGCGCTCACCCTACTATTGGGATTACTATCCGTCTTATTATAACCGCCATGCGCCTTATGAACTTAGTCATTACCAAGCATATGTCAAAACGTATATGCAGCACCATCGCTACTGCCAAGAGACGCATTATGCAAACCAGTATCATTACGCCAACTATAAGAATATCTATCAACACGAGTCACGTAATGACTACGCTGCGGCTCACCCGGAACAGTCTTTTAGCCGCCGTGCCGAGTCCTTAGCAAAGGATGCATTGCGGGCATCGGGTGGGGTGACATTGAGTAACGCGCGCGCACTGCAAGAAGAGGTCGCTCGGTCGGCTACACGCACTACCACCACAACGACCACCAAAGCGAGTGCCTCTACTGCTAACCCCGCTGCGTCCACTACTACTAAGCCGGCTTCTTCAACAACTTCTAAACAGGCTTCGTCTTCTACCTCGAAACCTGTCTCTGTGACCGCCGGAACCCGTACTCAGACAACGCAACCGCAAACGCAATCCCGTCCTTCAACGCCCAAGGCAGAGCCCGTAACCACCATTAAACCGGTGATGACGACCAGTAAAGTGCGTTCTTCGGGGGCGGCAAGCACAACCCGCTCTTCAACTCCAATGCGTACCACACCGACTGGTACGGCAACATCAACTCAACAAAAAGCTCCGACGACTTCAACATCAACGGGGACACGAACATCGGTATCAGCCGGAACAAGAAGATAAGTCCTTTTACTCGTCCGAGAAATGGACGAGTACATGACGGTAGGAGTTGAAGATTTGGGACTTGGAAACCATTCCTTTATAGTGTCTGGATTGGTCCACGACCGGTAAGTTCCATGCCCCTGTGTCTTCAAAGGTCTTCATGACCTTTTCCATTGACCAATCATCGCGAATAACGGCTTGCGGATAGGACATCAAGTCCTTGACCGTGAACCGCTTATAGAGTCGTGGCTGGAACATGATATTGCGGACTTCATCAAGCAGTAATATGCCCTGCAGGCGTCCGCGTTGGTCCACTACGGGGAAGATATTGCGGTGGGAAGCGGCGATAACCTTGACCAATTGGCCTAAAGTCATATCGGGTGTGACGGTCGTGAGATCAGTTTCCAATACGGAGTCCATCTTGAGCAGCGTCAAGACCGAACGGTCTTTGTTGTGGGTCAAAAGTTCGCCCTTTTGGGCAAGTCGCATCGCATAGAGAGAGTGCTTCTCAAAGAGCATAATGGTCATATATGAAAAGACCGAGACAATCATCAAAGGCATAAAGAGGTGGTAACCTCCTGTCAATTCTGCAATTAGAAATATTCCCGTCAGCGGGGCGTGCATGACTCCTGACATCAGTCCTGCCATGCCCGCCATAATGAAGTTCGCCTCAGGTGCTACCGCTAAAGCAGGATGCGCAAAACAAATGATATTGTAAAGACGGATAAACACAAACCCCGTAATGGCCCCCATGAAGAGCGAAGGCGCAAAAATACCGCCAACACCGCCACCACCATTGGTGGCTACGGAAGCCACTATCTTAATTAACACAATGACAGCATAATAGACCAACACCATCCAAATGGTCGAGTTGAGGCTTGCAATAGGAGACATGGCAAAGTCTTGAAGAATATGGCCATCCATAAGGTGCTGAATAACAGTATAACCTTCACCATAAAGCGGCGGGAAAAGGTAAATAAGTATCCCTAAAGTTACGCCTCCAACCAATGCTTTGCCCCAGAAGGAAGTTATATGTTCTTTGAACCAAGTCTCCAGCCCATTCATGCCCCTTGTAAAGTACAGACTGACAAAGCCGCAAAGGACCCCTAATAGCAGGTAGAGCGGGATACGGCTCAAGGTGAATGGCTCTGTAACCTCCAAGGGGAACATCGGCTCCATCCCGTTGAAAACATAGGCAATTGCCGTTGCAGTGATGGAAGAGATGAGCAAGGGGGATATGTTGGTCATTGTCAGGTCAATAAGCAGTACTTCAAGGGTGAAAACCAATCCCGCTATCGGGGCTTCAAAAATGCCTCCGATAGCTCCGGCAGCACCGCAACCGACCATGAGCATAAGCGTTTTTTGGTCCAAGTGGAAGAGTTTGCCCAAATTAGACCCGATAGCTGCGCCCGTGAGCACAATAGGCGCTTCGGCACCGACGGAACCTCCAAAACCGATTGTCAATGCCGAACCTACGACTGAGGACCACATATTATGTGCCTTGATGATGGATTTGCGTTGGGAGATGGCGTAGAGAATCTTAGTAACACCATGCCCGATGTCGTCTTTGACGATATACCGAACGAAAAGAGCGGACAAAATTATACCCACCATGGGGGTTAGAAAATACCAATAGGTGTGGGTGTCGTGCACCAAGATATTTTCCACAAACAACTGAATCCAATGGATAAATGTCTTCAGAAGAACAGCTGCTAATGCCGAAAAAGCACCGACGAAGAAAGAGAGAATAAGAATAAGTGAACGCTCGGAGAGATACTTTTCCCTCCATTCAATCAGTACATTATAGAACCGAAAGCCTTTTTTCATGCCTTATTCGTCCCAACCGATACCTTTGTATTTGGAGAGATCCCATTCCTCATCTACTTCGTTGAGATAGATGGTTTCGGGCTCCTCTTCCTCCGTTTCAGACTCATCGGGGCGTTCAATCTGTTTAACCTCAATGGGGGCGTGGGAGATTTCGATGATGCGGTTCTGCTCTTTTTGGAGTTCAGCCCAAAGGGCATCCTTCAGTTCTTGTATGCCGATTCCCGCAACGGAGGAAATCTTATAGACAGGGATGTCAATGTCCAATTGGTCAATAGACTGCTTAGGTGCGGTCACTTCCTCCGAGGCTTCGTCCGGCTCGATATCGCACTTAGTGACGGCTAATATGCGGGCTTTAGTGAGCAGTTCCGGATTATATTTTTCAAGCTCTGCGAGCAAAATATGATATTCTTTGACAATGTCTTCAGAGGTGATGGGCACCATGAAGAGCAGGACGGCATTGCGCTCAATATGTCTGAGGAACCGCAAGCCGAGTCCTTTACCTTCTGCTGCTCCCTCAATAATACCGGGAATGTCAGCCATGCAGAAGGATTGATTGTCCCTCACCGAAACAATTCCAAGTTGCGGTGTCAGGGTTGTGAAGGGGTAGTCTGCTATCTCCGGTTTAGCGGCAGAAACGACCGAGAGAAGCGTTGATTTACCGGCATTGGGGAAACCGACCAGTCCTACATCAGCGAGGACTTTGAGTTGTAAAATGATGTTGCGTTCAATGGCAGGTTCTCCGGGTTGGGCATAGCGCGGGGTTTGGTTTGTCGCGGTTTTGAAATGCCAGTTACCGAGTCCGCCACGACCGCCTTTAAGGAGGACTATACGCTCGCCGTGCTCCTTTACTTCGGTGAGGAACTCACCTGTGTCACCGTCATAGACGACTGTTCCGCAAGGCACCTGGATAATCTTATCCTCGCCGTCCTTGCCGGTTGAACGGTCCTTGGACCCGTTTCCTCCATCCGTCGCCATGATATGTTTCTGGTACTTAAGATGGAGGAGGGTCCATAGATTGCGATTGCCTTCTAAAATGATATGCCCGCCTCGTCCTCCATCGCCACCGTCAGGACCACCTTTCGGTACATACTTGGCGCGGTGCAAGTGCATGGCACCTGCGCCTCCCTTGCCGGAACGGCAATAAATCTTGACATAATCGATGAAGTTGGGTTGTGACATAATGCGGCAAACTTATTTTACAGGATTGGCAGGTGCAGGAGCGGGAACCTTACCGGCATTAGCTACGATAGGATCCAAGATGTGCTGCATCTGTGCAAATGTGCAATCGGGGTTAATATTGGAGTTTACCATGAAATACTCGTGGCGCTTGATGTAATATTCACTTACAGCCATGGTCACCTCGTGGTAAACACGCATTCTTTTCTTAATAGTCGGATAATTGTCATCGGCACGACCGGATGTCTTTCCGCGGTTGAGAAGGCGCTCAATGATAACATCTTCGTCGGCATAGAGCTCGATCATGACAGCTTTCATCTTGCGACGTTTCATCATGAGCGTGAGGGCTTCAGCCTGCTCTACTGTACGGGGATAACCATCAAGAATAACGCCGGGGCACTTCGGATCGAGGTCATCGAAATAATGCTCAAGCAAGTGAATCATCTTATGGTCCGGAACGAGTTGGCCGGCAGCGATGATGGACTCTAACTCTTTACCGAGTTCGGTTCCCGCTTTGATTTCGCTACGGAGAAGGTCACCCGTTGAGAGGTGCTCGAGATGATACTTTTTAACAATGGAGTCCGAAATGGTTCCTTTACCTGACCCCGGAGGGCCTCCTAAAATAATGTTAAACATAGTAGTAGTGATTAGAAGTTATAGTTATTTGTGTATTGTTTTTTTTTGACAAAAAACGAGTTGTCCTTACGAACAACTCGTCTTAAAGCAAAGTTGCTTATTAGAGAGCCATTTTGGCGCCGGCTTTGAATTTAACAACCTTCTTAGCAGGGATTTGGATTTTAGCCTTGGTAGCAGGATTGATACCTTCGTGAGCAGGTTTGTTCACTACGTTGAAGGAACCAAAACCAATGAGTTGAACGCTCTCATCTTTCTTAAGAGCTTCAATAACGGCTTCCATTGCAGCGTCAATAACGGCAGCGGCATTTACTTTTGAAACCTCAGCTTTAGCTGCAACGGCAGCTACGAGTTCAGCTTTATTCATAACGATTGAATTTAAAGTTAATAATTAAACGTTTAATTATAATCCGGCTCTCAAACCGAATTCGACTGCAAAGATATAAAAAAAAATACACTTATGCAAAAATTTGCCTCCAAAAAATGACAATTTTATGCAAAAATCGTTTTTTTTAGTATTTTTGCATGATTTTTGTTGGTTATATCAGAAAAAAATACTAATTTTGCAGCCCGTAAAGTTTATTACACTATGAGAAATTTACCGACTATAACCAAAGCGATTCTTTTATTGAATGTGTTGATGTGGCTGGCGGATATGCTGGCGCGGCAGAGTGGGGTGGCGCTCTACTCCGTATTAGGATTGCATTATGTGACAGCAGATAGTTTTCACTTCTGGCAGCCGCTGACCTATATGTTTATGCACAGCAATTTCAGCCACCTGTTTTGCAATATGTTTGCCGTGCTGATGTTTGCTCCTGTCTTGGAGCAATCCTGGGGAGGAAATAAATTCCTTATATATTATATAGTGTCCGGTTTAGGCGCAGCGCTGACCCAAGAGGCTGTTTGGGCTATCCAACTACATTCGTTGGCAGGAACCTATGGAGACTTATATGCCGCCGGAATGGCTGAGCAAATGGTAACCATCGGTGCCAGCGGAGCTGTCTTCGGCATCCTTCTTGCTTTCGCATGGCTCTTCCCCGAAGTCAGTATGTTCCTGCTCTTCATCCCTATCCCCATACGCGCGCGCACATTCGTATTAATATACGCGGCAATCGAACTTCTGGCGGGTTTCAGCTCCCTCCCCGGGGATAATGTGGCGCATTTCGCCCACTTAGGCGGTATGCTCTTTGGCTACTTATTGCTGCTCTGGTGGCGGAATAAAGACAAATGGACACGCGGTTTCCAATGGCGCAAACATGACGAAGCTGAAGAAGACCAACGCGCTGATAACCGCGGCTGGCATTACCATAAAAGGGTATAAAATGCTAAAATTCTGCAAAAAAATAAAAATAAATTTGCACACTTCAAAAATTAATTGTAATTTTGCAGGCTTTTTCGCGCGAATCGGGCTTTGCCACGCCGCGGAAAGCATAGTATTAATAACTAATTAATTATTTAAATTTATGTTAAACCATTATGAAGCTGCCTTCGTGCTAACTCCCGTTTTGTCTGAGGCTCAGATGAAGGAGGCAGTTGACAAATTCGAGAAACTTCTCACGGATAATGGAGCAGCCATCCTAAACCGCGAGGAGTGGGGTCTGCGCAAACTCGCTTATCCCATCCAAGGCAAAACAACCGGTTTCTATGCTATCATGCAATTTGATGTTGAACCGGCTATTATTGCGACTCTCGAGACTGAATTCCGTCGTGATGAGCGCGTTATCCGTTTCTTAACGACCCGTCTCGACAAGTATGCGTACGAGTACGCTCAAAAACGTCGTCATGCAAAAACGGCAGATGTTGAACCCGCTAAAGTAGAGGAGGCTTAATTATGGCAGAAGAAGTTCGTTATCTCACTCCACAAACCAATTTGGAGAAGAAGAAAAAGTACTGCCGCTTCAAGAAAGCAGGTATTAAGTACATTGATTACAAAGACCCTGAGTTCCTTAAGAAGTTCCTCAACGAGCAAGGTAAAATCCTGCCCCGTCGCATCACCGGTACTTCCCTTAAGTTCCAACGCAAAGTGGCCCAAGCTGTTAAGAAAGCACGCCATCTCGCTTTGCTGCCTTACGTAACTGATATGATGAAGTAATCGTTTAATAATGTTTAAGTTTAATCATTTAAAGAGTTAAAGATTATGGAAATTATATTAGTTCAAGACGTAGCCAATCTCGGTTACAAAAACGATATCGTTAAGGTTAAGGACGGTTATGGCCGCAACTACTTGATCCCGAACAAATTGGCTATCATCGCCAATGAGTCTAACAAGAAACAGCTGGCTGAGAACCTCAAACAACAAGCTAAGAAAATCGCGCAAGCTTTGGCTGATGCTCAAGCTCTCGCTGAGAAATTGGCTGCCACTACCATTACTCTTGCTGCTAAAGCGAATGAGAATGGTAAAATCTTCGGTACCATCACGACCGCACAGGTTAGTGAAGCTCTCGCAGCGCAAGGTATTGAGATTGATAAGAAAGTTATCAGCATTGATGAACCTATCCGCGAAATCGGCGAAGCCGTTGCTAACGCTCGTCTGCACCGCGAGGTTAAAGCTGAAATTAAGTTAAACGTAGTAGCAGAATAAGGTGGAGAAATGACGGTTCGTGCAAGTCGAGTGTAAACGTGTTTACACAACTCGATGAAGCCGAAGCTCCAAAATTTAAATGGATTTTAAATTATGAAACAAGGAATTCATCCGGACAACTACCGTATAGTAGTGTTCAAAGACATGAGTAATGGTACTCAGTTCTTCAGCCGCTCTACTGCTGCTACGAAGGACACCATTGATGTTGATGGCAAAACTTATCCGCTCATTAAGCTGGAAATCTCCAATACTTCGCACCCCTTCTATACCGGTAAGTCGAAGTTGGTTGATACCGCCGGACGTGTTGATAAGTTCATGAGCCGTTACGGTGAACGCAAACGCAAATAAGCGTTTCTAACTTAAGGGCAGGCTCATTCAGTCTGCCCTTTTTATTAACCTTTTAAGACGAATACACTATGAAAAAACAACTTTGGTTAGAGATGGGCAAACAAACACTCCTCTCAATAGCAATCTTTGCTTGCTTATTTGTTGCACTGTACCTCGTGGAGCTTTTCATCCCAAGCCTTCATGGTAAACTACTCCAATGGGATAACCTCGCCTTTATTGTCGGTATTCCTGCCTCGGTCATTGGTACGGCATATGTCCTCACGATTAAAAACCCCAATAACTACCTGGGTTTCTATTTGGGTATTGTGATGTCGCTACTCCTCGCGTGGCAGTTTTACTTACAAGGGCAATATGACTTGGTTATACTATATACTTTATTGTTTGTGCCCTTCCTACTGCGGTCACTTATGACATGGCGCAAGGCGACACTCAATCCCGAGCCTGATGCAGAACCCTTTGTGCCGTCATTCTTGCATACTAAACAAGTCTTTATCACGCGAATTATATACTGGATCATTATATTGGCGGATTTTGGAGTGGTCACTTACTTGAGTATGCGCAATCCGGACGCCGTTATAACGTTGAAAGGCATATTTATCAACCTCACGGGAGCTATGCTTATAGGAAGTTCCATCTTCGCTAACTACTGGCTTATCCATAAATCCAACGATGCATGGATTTATTGGGTAATTTACAGCTTAGCCGGTATAGTACTTAACGCCTTGATAGGTAATGCCTTCTCGTTCGTCCTCTTTACCATGTTCTTGATTATCAATGGTAGCGCACAGGTGGCATGGATTAAAATAACGGACGAACAACACTTAGGTTGGACTGAGCCAATCCACCGTATACTAAATAGAACTAAATAATTAGCTTGGAAAATAGGGCACCCGGCATCCTGGTAACCTGGATAAATAAAACAACTGAACTAATGAGAAAACCCAAAAACGACACAGTCTTGAGAGTCAATGAGGAAACGCTCTTACTTCCTTTCCTCATAGCTAAACTCGGAGGAATGACCCGTACAAGTGCTAAACTGCTCTTATCGCACCGCCAAGTCCTCATCAACCGAACCGTACAGACGCGGCATGATACGCCTCTACACGTTGGCGATGAGGTTACTATCTTAACCGGAAAAGGGAACATTGAACTGAAGCATCCGAAACTCAAGATTATTTACGAGGACGACCACCTTATTGTTGTTGATAAGAAAGAGGGCTTGCTGACCGTAGCTGCGCAACCCGGAAGTGCAGAAATGACGGTATTTTCAATCCTCAAAAATTATGTCCGTAAGCAAAATCCCCGCAATGGAATCTTTGTGGTACACCGCCTTGATAGAGAAACAAGCGGCGTGTTAGTCTTCGCTAAAAGCCCTGAACTGCAACACTATATGCGAGATTACTGGCGACAGCTTGTCACCAAACGGACCTATATCGCCGTCGTGGAAGGAGAAATGGACGAGCCCAAAGGCACTATCCGCTCTTGGTTTACAGAGGATAAAAAAAACGCTGTGGTGTATTCTTCACCGGTGGATGATGGTGGCGACTTGGCAATAACGCATTACGAAACAATTTCTTCTTCCGAGCACGAGGGACAAATTTATTCGCTCCTCGAACTGCACTTGGAAACTGGTCGTACCAACCAGATTCGTGTCCACTTGGCGTCTAAAGGTCATCCCGTAGTGGGCGACCGTAAGTATGGACATGGCAATGAGACTTCACCTATTGACAGACTCTGCCTGCATGCTAAGGTCTTGGAGTTCATTCATCCTGCAACTGAACAAGTAGTCCACTTCGAAAGCCCCGTACCCAAAACCTTCCGCATCCTCGTTAAAGGATAATCCCGTCTTTTGCAATTCATATGTCATGCATAAAAAAATACGCCACGCACCCGCGTGACGTATTTTATTATTCTTTCACCTCTTGTTATCACTCTCGCACCTCTTGTCCCTGCAAAGTATATACCTTCTCTCCTCTACGAATAAGTATCTGCCCGTTGCGGAAGAATTTGGAAGTGCTTCCTGCCGTGGTGCTCTCTATTGTCTCAATGGCTTCAGGGGCGTCCTCCTCATAGGTACCTTGGGTGGTGAAGGTCTGCTCCGTGCCATAATAATATTGGTCACCTACCTTGCCATATACACGGTAGCGATAGACCGTACCGGCATCAAGGTCTGTGAGTGTCGCACGCAAGGCAATACCATCAGCTTGTACAAAGATATGATTTCCGAGTTCCGAAGACATGCGTGCAGGAGCATTTGCCTCCTCATTAACTCGGCTTTCGGTCCAATATTCAAATCCTTGTTCGTCAAAATCCTCTGAACCGGCAAGGGCATAACCGCTAATAGTGGCCTCGTCCTCACGCACTATGGTTGCTCCGTATGTATATAGAACCGGCTCAAATGCTACTGTTGCATCGCCGGTGAAGATATACTGCCAGTCGCCGTAGTACATATTTCCCGCAGCGGACTGATAGAACGCACGGTATTTATAGTATGTGTCGTCGCGAAGATTCTTCAACCGTCCTGCCATTTGTCCTGAAGCCACAGGGCAAAAGACTTTAGTCCCCGCCATATCATCCGGAGCATCATTGCGCTTGTACTCAAATCCGCAATTCACTTCCGCATCCGACATATTCGTCTCTGCCAACAAAATAGCCGTTGTGCTCGACACCGGCTTGGACGCTTTGGTCGTCAGTTCAAGAGCGGTGGTAGTGAAAGAGACATTGATTGTCTCTGTCTCACCGGTATTGGCTGTCAGTACTACTGGAACATCATTATATTCGCTATTGGGCTCCAAACCGATATACTCCAATACATTCCCCGCTTGCTGCTCTCCACCTTCAATACCGATAGAAGCGATAGTAAGATTATCTAACTCCCAAAAATTATGTTGTAACTCCATGGAAAAAGATGTCGTGCCCACAGATTGAACAGAACTATACGCATCCATTTCTATGTAATTCAGCCCTGTCCAGTATTGAGCATTCTGATACGTATTGGCAGACCCAACCGGCACATATACGGTTATTCCTTCAGGAAAGGCATATCCGCTCGTACCATCATCACGACTTGGAGGTGTAGTTGGATATGCGTAAATTCGTTCTAAATGAGTGCACCCCTGGAAAACCGAATTACCCATAACACGCACGGTACTTGGAAGTGTAATCGAAGTCATGTGAGAGCATCTATAGAATGCTTTTTCATAAATATGCGTTACTCCTTGAGGAATTGTTACTCGACCGCTAACCGCGGCAGAACAGGCTTCTATAGTTTTTTTTGCACTGCTGCCATATACTAAATAACCCTCCACATATCCATTTAGATACCTCGCTCCCCAAGGTGAACCATTTGCTGTGCCGGTATAATTTATATTAGGAATATCTTCAAATGCGTAATCACCAATCGTTGTTACATCGTGAGGAATTGTGACGGACACTACTCTGTAACATTTTCTGAACGCTTTTGATTTTATGGTATTTACATTGTCATCAACACTTATTTCGCCTTCTGCGACTGACAAACAAGCCCGCAATTCTGTTTTGGATTCGTCGTTATAGACAAAGTTTCCCTCTACGTAGCCATTGACACTTTTGGCATTCCAAGGTGCGCCCGAAGCTGAACCGGAATAATTAATATTAGGAACATCTTGAAAATCGTGCAATTCTGTTACGCTATTCGGAATATCTATAGTCAAGGAGGTGCAACCTGGGAAAACTTCGTAAAGCGATGTTATATTGGCAGGTAATGTAACATCCTTTAAATTAATGCAATTTTGAAAAGCACCATTTAAGATTTTTGTATCTGCGCTTTGAAAAGAAACAGATTCTAAATTCTCACATCCTGCAAAGGTGAAAAAACCTAATTTCTCTACTTGAGCAGGGATTACTAAATTTCTAACCAACTCTCCGTTCAAATATAAATTATGTGCATACATCAAAGGATTTGTTCCATCCCCATAATCATAGAAATCACTTTCGCACCATGCTACTAAATCATAGATATACACAGCCTCCAACCGATTACAATATGCGAATGCATCAACACCAATACTTATTTTACCGTGGAAAGTTACTGTTTTTAATTTGGGACAATTTCGAAACGCTGCTCGTCCAATTTCCTTAAGACAATTCGGAAATGTCGCAGAAGAGAGGTCTTGACATCTATCAAATGCGTATGATTCAACACTTGTCACATTGTATGTGACGCCATCGTGTTGAACTGTTTCTGGGATATTTACCGCTGTAATATCCCATCCTTCGTTATAATAATATACAGAATTTGTGTAAGTTACACTTTTGTATGTAACGGATGCTTGATTTGTTTCTGTGTCTAAATTGTAGTATAAATCACCAATTTGAACACGCTCAATGATTTCTGCAAACACCATCCCCACACTCGCCACTACCGCAAACAATAAAGTAAATAGTTTTTTTCTCATCATTAGTTCCCTAAATACGTGTCGGGCGCAACTTTTAATAGGTTAATAATTTATGTTTATTTTGTTGGCTTATTTCTTAATTAAGAGTACCTTTGCCTGCTATCTATAGCTGGTACTAAAACAAAAGCGCGAACATTATCCACGCTCATTCTCCTTAACTAGGTTCTGGTAATTTCCTTCATCCAACATCATTAGTTCTACATGTTAATAATCTGTTCCGTCAACAGATATACGTTTTTGCCGTTCCATAAAAGCGAAACCTTGTCCCAACTCAAGGATAGAACGCTCCATCTGCTGAAGAATAGCATTCTCTAAATCTTTTTCTGAATAGTTTCAGTGTAATCCTAAATAATCCACTATATAAGAGCTACGTAATACCATTTCGGGGGGCAACTCTCCCGGCTCTAACTCTTTCATAGTAGCTATTTGGGTTTCCTCTGGTTCCGCAGCAATAAGCGAGCGCTCATATAACACGGCATCTTCGTACTTGCTTAACTGGCGCAAACTCCAGCGTTGCTTCTTTGTGCGCTAACAATATCAATCCACTTCAGTTTCATATTTGTTTAGGGAATTAATAAGGTTTGTTAATTATGGGTTATTCTTTGATAATCTGTGCTCTATGCTACATTCGTTTGCTCCTGTCCCGCACCGCTGCAGACGCTGTGTTCATTATCCGACCCAATCGGGTCTATCAATAGAGCGATAAGAGAGAGCCTCCATGAGATGCGGAATCGCTATGTCCTTTGCTCCTGCAACATCCGCTATTGTGCGGGCTACCTTCAAAATGCGGTCATAAGCACGTGCGGATAAGCCTAACTTCGTCATGGATGCTTCTAACAACTTGTCGCATTGTGCATCTAATACACAATACTGCCGTACCTGTTTAGGCGACATCTGGGCATTGCAATAAATCCCGGTTCCGGCGAAACGTGTTTGCTGCACTTTGCGGGCTTTTACAACGCGCTCGCGAATAGTAGCTGAAGACTCGCCCGGCTGGATAGATTTGAGTTTCTCATACGGCACCGAGGCAATCTCGCACTGGATATCTATACGATCCAATAGCGGTCCGCTGATTTTGGTGAGATACCGATGAACTTGTGCCGGCGTGCAGGTACAAGGGTGCGCGGGGTTATTTTCACCATAGTGCCCGCAGGGACATGGGTTCATTGCGGCGACAAGCATAAAAGATGCAGGATACTCAACAGAGAGTTTGGCACGGGAGATAGTAATCTTCCGGTCCTCAAGCGGCTGCCTCAGTACCTCTAATGCGCTACGCTTGTATTCGGGTAACTCGTCTAAAAACAGTACTCCGTTATGGGCAAGAGAAATCTCTCCGGGATGCGGATTTTGTCCCGCTCCCGCTAACGCTACATCGGTTATCGTGTGGTGCGGACTGCGGAATGGACGCCTCACTATCAGCGTCTCGGACTCGCGGTCTCCCTTTTTAGTTAGTAAACCGGCAACAGAATGTATCTTTGTCGTCTCTAATGCTTCTTCCAAGGTCAAGGGTGGTAATATGGAGGGCAATCGCTTTGCCATCATCGATTTACCGGCTCCCGGAGGACCTACCATCAACATATTATGACCGCCTGCTGCGGCTATTTCCATCGCTCTACGCACATTCTCTTGACCGCGAACATCCGCAAAATCCAAATCCGTCTGTAAGGCCTCTGTCTGGAATAATGCTTCTGTATCAACGACGGTTGGCTTTAAAGTCCCCGTATCACGAAGGAAATCAATAACTTGTTGCAATGAACTGACGCCATAAACCGATAAACCATCTACGATAGCCGCTTCGCGGACATTCTCTTCCGGCACAATGAGCCCCGCAAAACCTTCTTTGCGCGCACATAGAGCAATAGGCAATACACCCTTAATGGGACGTACCGAACCATCTAAACTCAACTCCCCCATGATGATATAGTCTTGCAAATGAGCGGTTGGCACAATCTCAGCACCTGCCAACTCTCCAATCGCGATGGGCAGGTCGTAAGCGGAACCTTCTTTCTTAATATCTGCTGGAGCTAAATTGATGGTAAGGGCACGATGAGGATAGGCTTTGCAGGTCAACTCAATTGCGGCCTTGATACGCTCATAGCTCTCTTTGATAGCTGTATCTGGAAGACCAACTAACGTAAAGTCAAAACCTGGGACTGCATATACCTCTATGGTCACTTTGACGGCATCTATTCCAATAGGAGCGGCGCCATATACTTTTGTCAACATAATGGGACTGTATTAGATTTTGGGCGCAAAGATAATATATTTATCGGATATGAGCAAATAGAAATGCGATTTTTTTATAATTTTGCCGTTAATGCCTCATAATACCGCGGTGATACTGGAATGGCTTTCTGTTGAGGTGCATCTAATTCCGCACTTATTGCACCTTCTTTGTCCTTGCGTAATGCCTTGACATGAGTCGGGTTTATATAGTAAGAGCGCTGACAGCGGACAAAACCGTGTTTGACCATCAGTGGCTCTAATCCCGCCATTGAGGAACGTAATGAATACTCCTTGATTACAGAACCGTCAAGATATTTTATCAGCACATAGTTCTCTTGTGCCTCTATGTACAGTACTGCTGAGGAGGCAATCATGAACTTCACTTGCTTCTGCGAATCTAAAAAACGCATTAGCGAATCATCCTCTACCGGCGTCAACTCTTTCTGTTCCGCATAAACAAGACCTAAGCCGATGGCTAAATAGGAATACAAGTTGACGGCGCCTAACATAACTAAAGTCTTACCCACAACCACATAAAACGGATAATCTGCTATATCGTGGTACATCAGGGTAATGTACATTGCCACAAATAGAGCCATTGTAATCAACTCCACTAATTGCCATAACACCCAAAAGCGAAAATGCGTTGCTGAACTATGAACGATTAACAGGTAAATACCCCGAGACACAATCATCACACCTAATATAATCAAGGTGATAATAGTCACATTAAACCCGTATGGATAATTATGTATCGTCAGGAATGAAACTAACCTTTCCGGCCTGTATAGTATCGTAAATCCCAAGAAGAAAAGAGGCACAATCACCACATACAACACTTGCGATGCGATATTCGTAAAGGCTGAATTTAATCCCAATTTATGCTGGGACGAAAAATAATTGCTTGCCATTTTGTCACTATATTTTGATTTTAATCCCTATATTCCTATTTTCATCAAAAATTATGCCACTATGTCACAGAAATTTGGTCACATGACAAAAAAGCTGTAATTTTGCACCGTCTTACGACAAACATATTTTGATTATTAACTTTATGAATGTGGTTATTCACTTAATGAACAAGACTATGTTAACAGTATTTGGAGATTCAATTATGAAAAAAGGCATCGTTGAGCGATGCGGAGAAAATTTAGGCATACGTACAACTAATTATGCGCGCATAGACGGAACCGCTGAAAAATGCGAAGAGTGGGTTGCCCGTTACGAACAACGATTAGGCCCGGACCATATTGTATTGATTGAGTTCGGCGGTAACGACAGTAACTATGATTGGACGGCAATAGCAGCCGATCCGGAAGGAGAACATTATCCCCGAACCCGCATAGAGGACTTTAAAAACATTTATACGCGCATTATACAACAAGTGCGGAGCACAGGTGCTACACCGGTTGTACTGAGCCTGCCGCCTATTGATGCTGAACGTTACTTTAGGTATTTCAGCCATTTCTGGACTGATGACGAGAGGGAGAACGTGATGCATTGGCTGGGCGGCAGTACCAGTCATATTGTCGCGGGGCATGAGGAATATAATCGGGTAATCTACCGCCTTTCTGCCGAACAGGGAGTGCAATTGATTGACATCACTACCGAGCTTGCAACAGATAGAGAATATGTCAACTTCCTCTGCGAAGACGGTATTCACCCCAACGAGCGAGGGCAAGAGAAGATTGCTCAAATCATCTCACGCAACCTCAGTCGAGACGTAAAAGGTGTTGCATAATACCTGTTTTTACGTAAAAAATGAAAAAAATACAACATTTTCTTGCATATGTCAGGAAAATGTTGTACTTTTGTCGGCTCTTTCGTGAAAAGAGCATACCATTAATTAATATTAACCCGGAGCATCGATTCGAGTAATCACAGCTCCATAAAACAACAAAACAAATGGCAACAAAAATTCGTTTGGCTCGTCATGGCCACAAAGACTATGCTTACTACCACATTGTAGTAGCTGACAGCCGTTCACCACGTGACGGTAAGTACATTGAACGTATCGGTTCGTACAACCCGAACTTGAATCCTGCAGGTATCGACCTCAATTTTGAGCGCGCACTCTATTGGATTGAAGTTGGTGCACAACCTACTGACACTGTACGCCACATCTTGAGCACCGAAGGAGTACTGCTCATGAAGCACCTCAAAGGTGGTATCGCGAAAGGCGCTTTCGATGAAGCTGCCGCCCAGAAGAAATTCGACGCTTGGAAAGCTGAGAAAGATGCTAAGAACGGCAAAATTAGCAAAGACGAAGCCAACAAAAAGCTTGAAGCTGCTAAGAAGCTCCACGCGCAAGAGGTAGAGACCAATAAGGCGAAAGCCGAGGCACTTGCCGCTAAGCGTAAAGCTGAAGCTGAAGCTCTCGCTGCTGCTGCCGTTGAGGCTGCTAAGGAAGCTGCTGCCGCTGAGGCAGAGGCTAATGGTGAGGCTCCCGCTGCTGAAGCAGAAGCGTAAACTTGCAATGTGCCGATATACCGGATCTTCGTTATAACGGCATATTGGAAAATTACTGAGAAAGCGACCAAAAGTCGCTTTTTTTATGCAAAAAAAAGAATTATTTGCATATATGCAAAATTTGTAGTATCTTTGCACGTTTATATTGCCTCATATGCAAATAGGACTAAATAAATATCTGCATGAGATTAAAGACACCTTGTGGCTTATTTTACTGCAGGGATTGAATTATCTGATACCGCTTTTCATATGGCCGTATCTAATGGTGACTTTAGGTGCGGATGGGTTCGGAAGAATAAGCTTCGGGTTAACCGTTGCGCAATTGTTGATGTTGTTGGTGGACTTCGGCTTTAATTGGACGGCTACAAAGATAATCAGTCAAAATAAGGATAACCAACAAATCATTGATTATACTTTTAGCACTACTATGGCGGCTAAACTTTGTTTATTAGCATGTAGTGCAATCATTTTGGGCGGTCTTATGTGTATGCCTAAGTTCGCTATATACCGTTGGGTATTACTGATATTCTTCATTATGGTATTAGGCAATACTTTTACCTATGTTTGGCTGTATCAGGGGTTCGGACACATTCGGGAAGTGTCTATTGTAACTGGAGTTATCAAAATCATGGTACTGCCCCTGACATTTATTTTTGTCCATGACATGGGAGATTTATGGAAAGCAGCCCTGATATTAAGTATTGTCCATCTCATTAGTGGCGTTGTCATGACCATATGGACCAAGCACCGCCGTTGGGTACATTGGGTGGCGGTCGGCAGAAAAGATATCTTGGCGACTTGCAAAAATAGTTTTCCGATATTTCTTTCCAATGCCGTAGGAAGCGTCTATACCTTGTTATTCGTTTTCTTACTGACTTATTTCGCATCTCCTGTCGAAGTAGGGAAATATGCAGCAGTAGAAAAGATTATTCGTGCAGGGTGCTTCTGCTTGTTAACGCCGATTATACAGTCCTTTTATCCCAAAATAAGCCAAATGGCGATTGGTAGCAAACAAGAGGCTTGTCGATTAATTACCAAGATTATAATGGTGATTATACCTATTCTGGGAGTTTTTGGAGGATTATTGTTCTTTGCTTCGGATTGGCTGATGCAATTATTGGGGAAGGATTATGAAGGAACTCAAGTGATTTTTAGAATTTTAGCATTTGTGCCTATCTTTATTGCGATGGGTGGAGTGACCGGCCAATTAGGATTATTGGCTATCGGCAATGAACAGGATAAAAAATATTTTAGTAGAGTATATGTGTTTTCAGCATTCTTTGCCCTTGCAGGTATATTGGCATTATCCCAAGGACTGAATGCAATACTCACAGCGTGGTTGTTATTTGCGGTGGAACTGATAACAATGTTAGTTATGTGCACATTATATTACAAGAGAATAGTAATCGCAGAATGATGATATATCCATGATTAGCCTTATTGTCATATGTCTCATTATCTTCATAGTAGGCTACTACTTCTCTAAGCGTGCAATTTTTTCTCCGGCTGTAGTGAGCAGTTTGCTATGGGGAGGGACGGTATTGTTATATCTCTTGCTTTATCGCGAATGTGCCTTGCCGATGCTGGGACATAAGTTCGTTATGGGGGCTGCCTTATGGATAATCTCCTTTGCCGTAGGTTCCTTATTACTGCAAACTACTAAGTTGAAACCAATCTACTCCGCCGAATGTAGTGGAAGTGTTATGAATTTTTTCTTTGCACTGAGTTTATGTTGTGTGCCTTTGCTGATAGAGCATTTAATGAGTGCGTTATCATCCGGATTGACTTCATCGTGGGCATATAATCTAAGATTGTCGGCTTTAGGTATGAATGAACAAGGTGAAGTTTACACGCCTATATACTACTATCTATGGGTGGCGACTTATATACTGTCCCTCATGAAAGCGGATAAGAAAACATGGTACCAGCCTGTTATCATGGGACTCTTGTTATTACTTTTTGCTGTGGTGATGATGGCAAAGCTAAATATATTGATATTCTTCGTGATAACATTGTTCTTGCTACACTACAAAGGAATCTTGAAGATTGGACAAATTGTGGTCGGTGGAGCATTAATGGTAGGGGTTATGATCTTGCTATTTGCTATAAGACAAGATTCTGATACTTCTGTGTTGGAGACTATTATTGACATGGTAGATATATATGCACTGCGTAGTTGTGCTGCGTTTGAAACATTGCTTCCTGCCTCATCGGCTCATTGGGGGGAGAATGTCTTCCGAATTGTCTATGCCATTAAATATAAATTAGGCTTCTCACCTATTGAACCGATCGAGACGATGTTACCTTGGATATCCGAACCGGCTGAGACGAATACCTATACTTGTATGTATCCCTTCTACAAGGATTTTGGATTTGCAGGAATTGCTATTTTCGGTTTCTTGGAAGGCGCAGTATTAGGATGGCTCTTCCGTATGCACCAGAAAGGAAGTCAATATTGCACCGCGTTATATGCCTATCTATTCTATTGTGTTGTGATGCAGTTTGATAGCGAATTGATGGTTACGATATTATCAGCGCATATCAAGTTTGCTATCATGATATGGCTACCCTTTGTGGTATCTCGGTATCATTTGTTGGATATCCGTCCTTTATCCCGTCTGAAATGAGTGAATATTTATTCATATTAGTGCTATATCGTTGCACTTTAGAGCAATCTAAAGCGTGGCAAGGATTATCTGTTTTATTGGAAAAGGGTGAAATAGGTAGAGACAATATCTTTATTCGGGACAATACGGAGCGCAATATCTACTTAGCCGAAGCCTATAATAACGGTCTTATTGAAGCTCAGAAAAGGGGACTGAAAATGGTAGTCCTATTAGATCAAGATACTGTTCTTACTACATCTTATTTTGAGAAATTGTGCAGTTTAAAAGAGGATGATTCTGTTTGGGCTCCGACATTAGTTGCGCACTCAGGCGAGCAACTCTCACCCTACTATTATTCTGGCACTTGGGGACCGTGGTGGTCTAAACATAAGACGCCTGATAATAATGATCTTCCGATGGTGTTTAACTCTTGTTTAGTGCTACCGTTGAGTGTCTGCCGCCTAATAGGAGGTTTCAACCGAAACTACCCTATGGATTATTTGGACTTTGATACGTGCCGCCGTTTGGTAAAAGCCGGAGTCGAACTTAAATCTTTAGGAGTAACATTAGAGCATAATCTGTCTATGGCAGATAAATCAAACTATGTCTCTAAAGAAAGGTATATCCTTTTCCTTTCTGCTGAAAAACAATACGCGGCCGATTTAGGCTGGCGAGCACAAATAGCCTATCGGCTTCGATTAGCGCTACGAGCAATTAAATGGACTATTATCCGTCATCAATACTGGCAGGAAACATGGAAATCAATGTTTGTATAATACACTATAACTCACAAGACACCATTGTCTGCTTGGAGAGTTTAATGAGGCAAACTTGTCCCTGCCGCGTTGTGTTAGTCGATAACCACTCTACCGATGGCTCGATAACTCATTTGGAACAGTATATCGCGGATAAAACAAATATTGTCTTACTTAAAGCACCCGTCAACGGAGGCTTTGCTGCAGGCAATAATCTCGCTCTCCGTTGGGCGAAAAAAAATACCCCGGACTCATGGAATCTGCTGCTCAATAACGATACCTATCTTCCCGCTGATTTTATAGAAAAATTAACATCCGTAGCGAAAAAAAATCAAATAGAGACCAACTCCCTCTTTGCTTTAGGAGCGACAGAGTACAAATACGGGACAGAACAGAAGAACCATTCTGGAATCCATTATATCAGTTTGCCGACGGGGTTAGCTATGACACAAACTGGGTGGCTGAGAAAACCGTATATCTGCGGTGCCTGCCTACTGCTCAATCCGGCAGCACCTCTTCTGAACGAAACGTATTTTCTCTATTTCGAGGATGCTGATTATGGAGAATTGCTCCGGCAACATGGCTATCAGCTGCTTACCACAGACGAAACCCATTACTACCATAAAGTTGGAGGTTCTACACGACTCAATCCAGATAAATTGCGCATTGAATATACAAGTTTATGGCATTTCTATGACCTGCATTATCCGAAGTGGAAACCTATAGTCAAGTTGTTTAGAGTGATAGAAAACGCTTTTCGCGGCAGATGGGAGGTCGTGAAGATTATTAAGGATACTTATAACCATAAAAATAATGAACCGAAATCAAGTTATACTCATTAATGGTCGATTCTTATCGCAGCAGATGACTGGCGTTCATCGCTATGCCTATGAAATATGCTGTGCCCTTCACCAACAAGGGGTTCCGATTAAAGTCTTGGCTCCGGACTATATTCAGGAACAATACCAATGCCCGTTTGAGGTCGTCAAGATTGGAGGAAAAGGATCACATTGGTGGGAACAAGTCACCCTCCCTCGTTATGTCAAAAAACATTATGGAGGCCAACGACTGCTTTCCTTAACCGGACTTAGCCCGATTATCTATCCCCATAATATCTTGACCATCCATGATGTGTCCTATTTGGTTGAACCTAAGTGGTTTAGTAAGGCATATTACTACTTATATAAAATCCTAACCCCGATTGCCGCACGTAAAGCTGAAAAGATTATTACAGTTAGCGAGTTCTCAAAACAAGAGTTAGTCCGATACCTGCACTTGCCGGAGGAAAAAATAAATATCGTTTATTGTGGTGCTCGGAAATGGGAAAAAGCACCGGGGAAAATAGATGAGAAATATATCTTATCGGTATGTTCCATGGATCCGCGCAAAAACCTTAAACGCCTTTTAGAAGCCTATTTGAAAGCCGACGTCGATTATAAACTCTACTTGGCGGGGGGTACCTATGCCGCCTTTGCAGACAATGATATTCAGCGCTATCGTCAAAACAAAAATATTGTCTTCTTGGGGTATGTAACCGATGATAGACTCCAATTGCTATATCGGTGTGCGGAGGCGTTTGTCAATGTGTCACTCTATGAGGGCTTTGGTATCCCGAATATAGAAGCAATGCAGCAAGGGACTCCGCTCTTGCTATCGGACATCCCGGTATACCACGAGATTTGCTCTGAGGCGGCTCTCTATGTTGACCCTAATGATACAACGGCGATTAGTCGGGGTATTGAGCGTATTGTAAAGGACGAAGATTTACGCTCCCGACTAACGGAGAAGGGAGAATCTCTATATAAGAAATATAATTGGCCTACATCGGCAATACAAATAAAAGATTTATATGAAGACTAAGAAGATAGCGCTGGTTGGCAATAGCGCATTAACCATGCTGAACTTCCGTTTAGGCGTTATGACCGAACTGAGCAAAACTTATGACGTAACGATGATTACGCCTAAGGACTGCGATACCGCTATCCTCGCTAAACGTGGCATTCACTTTATCCCGATTGATGTGGATTGTAAGGGACTAAACCCGTTTAGAGACCTTAATTTAGTTCATGTCCTAAATCGTATATACCGGCAAGAACACTTTGATTTTGTCTTCCATTATACCATTAAACCGATTATCTATGGTTCCTTTGTTGCTGGAAGAGCTGGTATTCCTTTTATATCCATTGTCACAGGATTAGGCTACTCCTTCATCCGGCGCAATTGGCTTTTTCATCTCTCCCGCTTGATGCATAAATGGGCGCTGAAGAAAGCTGACTCGGTCTGGTTCCTCAATCAAGACGATTGTGATTCCTTTGTCAACTGGCATATCGTTGACAGAGACCATACACATGTCATTCACGGCGAAGGTGTTAATACCGATTTGTTTACGGCGAAACCGAAAATGGACAATGTCTTTCGCTTCTTATTTTGCGGACGCATGCTACGTAGTAAAGGCGTTGAATTATATGTAGAAGCAGCAAGAAGACTGAAACACGAATATCCCGAAGTGGAGTTCCAGTTATTAGGCCCCCTTGATTCACCCAATCCTGATGCCATTACTCCAGAGGAAATAGAAACGTGGATTAAAGAAGGTTATGTGTCCTATTTGGGGGTTACTAAGGATGTTCGCCCATACCTTGAAAAGTGTTCTTGTATGGTATTGCCATCCTATTATATGGAAGGCGTTCCACGCTCACTCATGGAGGCGGCCAGTATGGAACGCCCGATTATTACTACGGACTCTGTCGGCTGTAAAGAGGTCGTCGAAGATGGCGTTAATGGGTTCCTCTGTGTGAAACGAAACGTAGAGAGCCTCTACCAAGCGATGCATAAAATGCTCTCTTTAAGCGAGGAAGAATTAAATGCTATGGGCTCTAATGGCAGGAAATTAATGGTCGCTAAATTTGATGAGAAAATTATTCTCCAAGAATATGTTCAATATCTCAATCGTTCTATATAAACCCGACAAACTGCAAGTGATAAATCTTTTGGAGACGTTGCTTCAATCGCAATTTCTTCATAAAATTTATCTCATAGACAATTCTCCTAATCCGGTGGAGAATTGGCAGTTTTCATCGGACAAAATTGTTTATCAGTGGAACGATGGAAAGAACCTTGGCTATGGTGCAGCGCATAATATTGCCATTCGCGAATCGGTATTTGATGATATTGCCTTCCACTTGGTGATGAATGCCGATATACTTGTTCGGCCTAAAGACCTTGATAAACTCAATCTTTTTATGCGGCAGAATTATGAGGTGGGTTTGGTACAGCCTAAAATCCTCAATCCGGATGGCACGGTCCAGCATGTAGCCAAACTCTTGCCACGCCCTTGGGATGTGTTCGCACGCCGTTTTCTTCCCGCGGCTTGGACGCGGAAAAGCAATGAGCGATATGAACTGCAACGTAATAAAAAGGGACAATTAGTCAATGCCGATTACCACCTTTCCCTGAATGTTCCTTATCTCAGCGGTTGCTTCATGTTTTTAAGAACCAAAGCGGTTCTTGAAGCGCATCTCTTTGATGAGAGGTACTTTATGTATCCCGAGGATATAGACTTAACGCGTAGTATTCATCGAAACTTTTTAACGCTATTCCTGCCGAATATCACCATCGTTCATAATCATGAAAAAGGGTCTTACAAAAGCTTTAAGCTCCTATGGATTCACATTGTTAATATGTGCCGCTATTTCAATAAATACGGCTGGCTTTTTGATAAAGAACGCCGCGTAATTAACCGTAAAACAATAGACCAACTGCCATGAAACTTTTCCTTTTTGCTATCTACTATGTCCTCTGTTTAGGAAATTCCTTTACTTACTTTCACGATTGTCCGGCTATGTTGACAGAAATAGCCGCTTCACAAGGCGATTCCCTTGTTGTGCGTGCCGAGACAGTGGGCGGATATTCTTTTTACCGTCACCTGCATGACCTCAACTCCATTAGTGCCATCGAGGCACGTGCATATGACTATGTCTTCTTGCAAGACCAGAGTCAAGCCGCTGCGCGCTATGCCTCTGACCGTAAACGGTATCGTCAGTTGCTACAAGACGCATGGGATCTTGTCCGCCGAATTCGTATATACAGCCCCGATGCCCATATCTTTATAGAGCGTACGTGGGCGTATAAGGGCAATAATAATGGGGGATTTGAGTCTTTGGAAACATTCGACAGGCTCCTCGCTGACGGAACACGACAAGTTACCCGCAAAACCCGGACATCGCTTTCACCTATCGGAGAAGCGTTTATGATATGTCGCTGGGAACGCTCGGATATTAACCTCTTTGAAGAGGACCTTAAACACCAAACAGCTTATGGCTCCTATCTGAAGTCATGCATCAACTACCTTGAGATGGTGCAGCGACCGTTTGTGGAAAATGCTCCAACTCTTGATTTAGACGAGGAAAAATGTGCATATCTTCGAAACTTAGCTGAGCGGGTTGTGTTGCAATGAAAACATTACTCCTCTTATTACTCCTCTCAGCAGTCAATATCGATGGAATTATCGAGGATATTTATAACCAACTTACAGAGTTGGAGTACACCGATTATGAAGAATTGCAAAATACTCTCTATGAGTTAGCAGACCACCCGATTGACCTTAACCACACTTCGGAGCGTGAACTTCAGCGGATTCCGTTTTTGACATCACTCCAGATAGACAATATCCTCCTTTATGTCCATGATCATCCCATGGAGGAGACAACTGAACTATATCTCGTTCCGGGGTTCCGTGAATATGAAGTACTTAACCTCTTGCCTTTTGTTACGGTTTCTGCTGCAAAAGTGGATGATAAAATGTATGCTCGGGAGGTCTTTCAATATGCAGGGCACGAAATCAACCTGCGCGTTGATACCCGTAGATTGGAAGATTTTAAGGGAGATCCGGTCTATATTCAAGGCAAATACAAATTTAATTATGCCAATCGAGTGCAATTCGGAGCCGTGTTGAGACGTCCGGCTGGGGGAGATGGACAGGACATCCGATATGGTGGGTATCTGCAGCTCAATAATATCGGTATTCTTCGGGAGTTTGTTGCCGGTGAGTTTCAAGCGCAGTTTGGAACAGGTTTGGTTTTTAGTAGTGTTTTTCATCTTGGTAAAAAGAACTATGTCCTTAACATCGGTACTAAACGGGAAGGACTCACGAAATACACTTCCCCGGACGGCGAGGGATTGCAAGGGGTGGGAGCTACGCTGGAATTTGGCGATGCCCATAAAGCCCTTATCAGTACATCTTCCCTCTATTCTATTAAACGTGCTAATGATTCTATTATCCTTCATAACATCGGCGCCAATGTTACCTTAACGCACAATAATTTTAAGATAGGACTTACCTTAAACGAGAAGATTTACTCCGATTCCATCGGATATTTTCATGAACCCGAATATACTCGTACCTACTTTCATGGTACTCGTCAAGCCGTCCTCGGTCTTAATGCGCGATACCATTGGCAGTGGTTTGATATCTTTGGCGAAGTCGCAGCAGCGCAAAATACCCGTTGGGGTGTAGGAATAAATGTCGGGGCACGCTTCAGTCCGGTTGAGACTGTTGGACTTGTATTACTTTACCGTTACTACTCCCCATACTTTGATAATATAGATGGATATGCCTTTTCGGAGACCGATCGGTTACATGATGAAAACGGGGGCTATGTCGGTATTGAGTGGAAACCCGCCTACTGGAGAATTGCTGCTTATGGTGATGTGTTCTATTTTAGTGGCGTTAAATACGGTATTCCTTTTGCTCCGTCTATAGGCTATGACACCTATCTGGAGGCACAATGGTTGCCTCAAAAAGACTACTATATGCTTTGGCAACTTCGCGCACGGGAAAAAGGAATGACGGGCTTGTACTCAGTACGCTACCAATTTAATATTACCAAAAGGCAGTGGCGCTTCAGAACGCAGGCGGATGCCAATATGGCGAAAGATAAGGAGGGTACCTTGACTTGGGGCGCTTCTGTTTATCAAGATGTACAATATATTTTTCATTTTCCGCTTTCCATCACAGGACGGTTACAGGCTTTTCATGCCAAGGAATGGGCGAATAGAATCTACACATTTGAGAATGATGTCCTATATGGTTTTTCCATTCCTGCTTTATATGGCCAGGGGCTGCGGGCGTATATCAATATGAAGTACCAACCCGTTGACAGGTTGGCACTATATTTGAGAGTTAGCAATACTTTCTATTATAATCGTTTACAATCCGGCACTGACTCTCCTACGCAAACGGATATCCATTTATTAGCGCGAATTAAATTATAAGATTAAGCGTTGCTCTTTCTGTTGAGCAACAACCAATGCGTCAAAATCGTGGTATGGATCAATCATGCCGTGATCTAAGTCCAGTTCTTCAATCCGTGCCATCTCCTCGGCGCTCAAGTCAAAATCTAAACTGTTGAAATTTTCTGCCATACGTGCCTTATGCACCGACTTAGGAATAACGACGATGTCCTGTTGAGTCAAAAATCGTAAGGCTACCTGGGCAGCCGTTTTTCCATGAACTGAACCAATCTCGGTCAGAACAGGGTGGGTGAATAATCCGTTCTTACCCTCTGCCATCGGTGCCCAAGCGGTTACAATGGTATTGTAGCGCTTACAGATGGCTCTATTAGCTTTCTGCTGACAGAATACAGAAGTCTCTATTTGATTCACTGCGGGCACAATCTCCACATTGTCTGCTAAGTCGGGGAATCGGTCATAGTAGAAATTGGACGCCCCTAACGCCCTTGCTTTGCCCGCCTTGAGGGCTTCTTCCATAGCACGATAGGTGCCATAGTAATCACCATAGGCGCGGTGAATGAGTAATAAATCCACATAATCGGTCTGTAATTTGCGAAGAGATTCGTCGATTGAACGCTTGGCTCGTTCATACCCGGAATTGGAAACCCAAATCTTGGTGGTCAGAAACAAATCTTCTCGATGAATACCCGAAGCGCGCCAACCTTCGCCGACACCTTCCTCGTTGCGGTATATTTGAGCCGTATCTATGGCACGATAGCCTACCGCTATAGCATCTTGAACACAGCGAGAACATGCTTCTGGAGCAATCTTATAGACTCCATAACCGATAAGAGGCATCGCAACACCATTGTTGAGCGTAATTGTAGATTTCATAAATTTGAATGCTTTTATTGGATTAAAAGATAAAAGTGGTGCAAAAATACATTTTTTTTTGCACATGTCCAAGAATTTTTATACTTTTGCAGCCGATTTGGTTAAAAACAGATATTATGTTGAAAAACATCTTAGCTATTACCGGTAAACCCGGATTGTTTAAGCTTATCAGCCGTGGTAATAACATGCTGATTGTAGAATCTTTAGTGGATGGTAAACGCTTGCCGACTTATGCCCGCGATAAAATTGTGTCATTAGCCGATGTATCGATGTACACAACCGGAGATGACATCCCCTTGAGCGAGGTATTGACCAAATTAGGCGCTAAAGAAGAACTCAAACCGGTGACCATGGACTTAAAGAAAGCTGATAATGATGCGTTAAGAGTTGCTTTTGCCGAGGTCTTGCCGGACTTTGATCGCGACCGTGTGTATCCTTCCGATATCCGTAAATTATTCTCCTGGTATAATATCCTGATTAATGCCGGTATTACCGACTTCACTGTAGAAGAGGGAGAGACCGAGGAAGAACCTAAAAAAGATTGATACTTAGCGATATATTGAATATCATCGAGTCTGCTGCGCCCTTGAAGTGGCAAGAACAATGGGATAACTCGGGGCTGCAAGTAGGTGATTTAAACGCGAATATTCAAAAGGCGTTATTGACCACAGACCTCACGGAGACGGTGGTCAATGAGGCTATTTCATGTGGCTGCCAACTCATTATCAGCCATCATCCCTTACTCTTTCATGGACTCAAACACCTGACGGGCGCGACCCCGCAGGAGAGGATTGTTGAAACCGCGCTTAAAAACGGTATTGCCATCTACTCCTCTCATACCGCCATGGATAGTTACATCCATGGAGTTAGTGGTCGTATGGCGGAAAAGATAGGACTGAACCGGTACCGGATCTTAGTCCCTTCCGTGACCTATGGGGAAGAAGTCGGCTTGGGTGTCATAGGGACGCTCCCGCAAGCCGTTAAAACGGTTGACTTCGTGCAGCATGTCAAGACTGTTTTTGGCGCGCAATGGATTCGCTATACCGAAGGTAAAAACTCCGTTCAAACCGTCGCTCTATGCGGTGGAGCCGGCGCTGAGTTCGTTTCCGAAGCTATCCGGCAAGGAGCTGACGCCTATATCTCTGCTGACTTTAAGTACCACGATTTGCAGGCTGTCGCAGACCAATTAGTGGTCATTGACATGGACCATTGGGTTTCAGAGCATTTTACTCGCGAAATATTCCAAGAATTATTGGCGGGAAAAGTTGAAACCATTATTTCTAAAGAAGACAGAAGTCCGATTAAAACACTATAAATATATATAACTATGGCAAAAGAAGTAAAAGAAATGACCGTAGAAGAGAAACTCAAAACTCTCTACGAACTGCAGCAAGTTGACTCGAAGATTGATGAGTTGCGTATTCTCGCCGGAGAACTCCCCCAGGAGGTGAAGGATATGTCCGACGAAGTAGAAGGACTGCAGACCCGTCTCAGCAATATCAATGCCGAGATTAAAGAGTGCGATGTTCAAATCGCCGATCGTAAGGTGAAGATTGATAATGCCAAAGCTGCTATTGCCCGCTATAAGGAACAGCAGGATAATGTGCGCAACAATCGTGAGTTTGATAACCTTTCTAAGGAGATTGAGTATCAAGAGACCGATATTGAGTTGAGCCAGAAGAATATCCGTCGCTACGAAGAGCAGAAAGAAGCCGCTGTCGCCGAGAAAGACCGCACTACCCAGGCTATCACCGAGAAGAGTGCTGACCTGAATCAGAAGAAGGAAGAGCTCGATAAAATCCTCCAAGAGACCAAAGCCGAAACCGACACCCTCATGCTTCAAGCGGCAGAGTTGGAGAAGAAGATTGACGAGCGGCACTTAGCTGCCTTCAAAAGGATCCGCAAAAATGCCCATAACGGATTGGCTGTCGTTAAAGTAGAACGCGACTCTTGTGGTGGTTGCCACGCTAAGGTTCCGGCACAAAGACAATTGGATATCCGCTTGCATAAGAAGATTATCGTTTGCGAGTTCTGCGGACGTATCCTCGTCGATAGCGAAATGGTGGATAAGAAAAAGTAAACTTAAACCCAAAATGGTCTAATGGCCGATTTGGCTTAAAATAAACTCAATTGGTCGTCCACAGGTTTAGACGATTCCGGAACGGAAGCATCTATCTCAATGGGGACATCTAAAACGGAAGGAACATCTGCTGCAGTGGGTGTTTCTTTGTTTTCATCGGGATTTTCGGAAGCCTCTTCTGGTTCAGGATCCGGCTCCGGCGTGATATCATTGATGGCGGATACCTCCAAGGTCGTAATTCGTTTGCCTTTTGCTTTGGGGGACTTGGCATCGATAAAATCCTCCATGTTGATAATCATTTTTTCCCTGTTTTCATCGGCATAAATGACCTCAAAGATAGGAGCATCCTTGTCGGTTAAAATAGTGATGGAACTGTCCTTGTTGTTGCCCAGGAAGTTTTGAACTTTTGCTGTGGCGTCAAAAGTGAATCGTTTGCCGTAGTAATACCCTAACTCCGCATTCCACATTGCCAAGGTCCATATCTTCTCTGGTGCAAACTTCTCAATCCGTAACCAGCCTGCTTCAAAGTGCGCCGTTTCTTCAAACGTGTTGAGATAATAATCTCCATTAGGCATGATTACCAATATCCGGTCTTCCTCTTGGAACTCACCGAGATACGTGCCCTGCCCGTCGTAATTGATACGAAGCACATCGGGGTCGAACCATACCTTGCGACCGCCTAAGGTCGAATGACCTTTTTGCTTGAGGGTGATTGACTTTATTTCGTATTTCGTGAGTAAATTGCCTCGGGCGCTGCGGCTCTTGACGGCCAACTCGGAAAGGTCCTTGTAGGATTCCATTTTCTTCAAATGAAGTGCCGGCTTTAACGCAACTTTTATCACTTCAGCCTCTCCGTTGGGGTTGGCGGTGAAATAAACAACCTTACTGCCTTCTTTGCCTTGTGTCAAGTCGTATTCTTTATCTTTCGCTACCCCCGATACATAGAAGCGCTTCATGTAATACGCCCCCTTCTTACCGTCGCGATACACTACATTATAAATTGTGCGGGTGTCGTTCTTCTTGAATATATCCACATGCAGAATATCCGTGCCGATAAATATCTTGTCCGCCACTTTGGTAATCTTGTATTTACCATCTTTGTGGAAGATAATAATGTCGTCTAAATCGGAGCAATTGCATAGGAACTTATCTTTCTTGAGACCGGTCCCGATGAAACCTTCTTCGAGATTGATATAGAGCTTTTCATTCGCTTCGACAACGGTCTTGACATTGATGGATGCGAAATTGCGCACCTCGGTCTTGCGAGGGTAGCGCTCGCCATACTTGGCTTTAAGATTTTCAAACCACCGTATAGTGTACTCCGTGAGATGAGCGAGATTTTTCTCGCACGCCTTTATCTTACGCTCCAGCTCCTTCATCAGTTCATCCGCTTTCTTGGCATCAAACTTCGTGATGCGAATCATGCGAATCTCAAAGAGCTTCTCTATATCCTCTGTACGAACCTCGCGAATGAGTTGCAACTTGAACGGCTCTAACGCTTTGTCCACAAAGGCTATTAACTTCTCTTTGTTGGGCGCCTCCTCGTAGCCTTGTTCCTTATAAATGCGGTTCTCAATAAAGATGCGCTCCAAGGAGGTGTAGAAATACTGCTCTTGTAACTCGGATTTCTCTATCTCTAATTCCCATTTGAGCAACTCTTTGGTGTGCTCCGTGGACATCTTCAAGAGCGTCGTGATATTGGTGAAAATCGGTTTCTTGTTCTCAATAACGCAACAGTTCGGTGAGATAGACGTCTCGCAATCCGTGAAGGCATATAAAGCATCTATCGTCTTGTCCGACGAAGCGCCCGGAGCAAGTTGAACAACCACTTTTGCCTCGTTCGTCGTGAAATCGTCAACTTTGCGAATTTTTATCTTCCCCTTCTCCTGAGCTTTGATAATGGTCTCTATAATCTTGGTCGAAGTGGTACCATAGGGCACTTGGCTGATGATAAGGGTCTTATTATCATCGGCTTTCGTTATTTTGGAGCGCAACTTAATGCTTCCCCCACGCTCACCGTCATTATATCGGCTGACGTCAACTTCGCCGCCCGTCGGGAAATCTGGATATAATTGAAACTCTTCACCGCGTAAATAGGCCAACGACGCATCGCATAACTCGTTGAAATTATGCGGCATAATCTTAACGCTTAGGCCTACGGCAATACCTTCGGCACCTTGGGCTAAGAGTAGGGGAAACTTAATCGGTAGATTGATGGGCTCTTTCTTGCGACCGTCATACGACAGCATCCAATGGGTCGTCTTGGCGTTAAAAACCGTTTCGAGGGCGAACTTACTAAGCCGGGCTTCTATGTAACGAGGAGCGGCTGCACCGTCTCCCGTCAGGATATTTCCCCAGTTCCCTTGACAATCAATCAGCAAGTCTTTTTGCCCCAATTGCACCAACGCATCACCTATCGACGCATCGCCGTGAGGGTGATATTGCATGGTCTGACCAACGATATTCGCCACCTTGTTGTACTTGCCGTCATCGACCATCTTCATCGCATGAAGTATACGGCGTTGCACAGGCTTAAGACCGTCCTCTATTGCTGGGACGGCCCGCTCTAATATCACATACGAAGCATAGTCCAAGAACCAATCTTGGTACATGCCGTTAAGATGATATTTAATGCTGTCGTTGAACTCGGCCATGTCAAATCACCTCCTTAATCGAGCTTACGATTAAGAATGATATGGCACAGAATACCTACTACTTCTAACACTAAACTGGTAATCAACAATGCGTTAGAAGGCAGTGCAAAACGATAAACTACCAAACAGCATACTCCCAGCAAAACAAGAATAATGCCTAAAAATCTTAAGAATGTATTCATAATGGTATAAGTATAATAAGCGCTCCAATCTTTGCGGCTGCAAATATACAACAAATTTTTGGAATACGCAAATAAAAGTGCAAAATTTTTGAATTTATGCAAATATAGATAGAATTTCACTTCTTCAAAAGAATTTTGTAAATATTTTTGCAAATTTGAGAAAAATACTATAACTTTGCAGAAAATTTTTAGGAATTATGAAAAATATCAAGTATGTAGGGTGCGATGATGCAACTTTGGATTTGTTTGAAAGCCAATATGTATTGCCGGAAGGCATGTGTTACAATAGTTATGTACTACTCGGTGAGGCGCGCGTGGCGGTGATGGATGCGGTGGATGCGCGTTGCTGCGAGGAGTGGCTCAAAAAGGTTGAAGAAATACTCGGCAACCGCAAACCCGATTACCTCGTTTGCCATCACATGGAACCCGACCATAGCGGCTCAATAAATGCCTTTTTGACGAAATACCCCGAAACAATTGTCCTTTGCTCCAAACAGGCTACGGTCATGGCAGCGCAGTTTGGAATTGACATAAAGAACCTGCAAGTGGTAGCCGAAGGACAGGTTATTGACCTCGGTGGACAAACACTGCAATTCGTTGCGGCGCCGATGATTCACTGGCCCGAAGTGATGATGTCCTATTGCCCCGAAGAACAAGTCCTCTTCTCTGCGGATGCCTTTGGTAAATTCGGTGTGTATCACGCGGACGAAGATGATTGGGCATGCGAAGCAAGACGCTACTACTTCAATATCGTCGGCAAATACGGAGCGCAAGTCGCCAATCTCCTTAAGAAATTGGCTGATAAGCCGATAACGACAATTGCCCCCTTGCACGGATATATGCTTGAAGGCGAGAAAAAAGACGAAGCTCTGCGGCTTTATAATATATGGAGTACATATGGCGTGGAGACCGAAGGGGTCTTAGTCGCTTATGCTTCTATCCACGGAAATACCGCTAAAGCCGCTCAGCAATTGGCAGAAATCCTCAAAACAAAAGGTGCTGGTAAAGTGGCTATTACTGATTTAACGCGGGACGACATGGCGGAGGCAATTGAGGATGCTTTCCGAATGGATAAGTTGGTGCTTTGCTGTGCTACGTATGATGGTGACATCTTCCCCCCTATGCATATGTTCCTGCATAAACTCCGCCTCAAAGGCTACCAAAATAGACGTGTCGCACTGGTTGAGAACGGCTCTTGGGCACCGCAAGCCGTACGCATCATGAAGGAAATGCTTGCTGCTTGCAAGAATATTGAGATTGTTGAACCGACCCTTACCATCCGAGGCGCACTCAAGCCCGAACAATCGGCGCAACTTGAGACACTCGCTGACGCATTGTTAGCATAAAGAGCACTGCCCCCTTCCGACCCCCTGATATCTAGGCCTCCTGGTCCCCCGGCATCCTAGTATCCCGGTCTCCCGGCACCCTGGGCATCCTGGCAACCAATTAACCAATATATTAACCCCCTTAAAAATCTAAACAGTATGGCAAAGTACATTTGTGAAGTATGCGGGTACGAGTATGACCCCGCAGTTGGTGATCCTGATAACGGCATTGCACCCGGCACTCCGTTTGAAGAACTTCCCGAAGATTGGACCTGTCCTCTCTGCGGCGTCGGAAAAGACCAATTCGCAGAAGCGTAAAATTCCCAAAGCGGGTGTGTCAATACTGGCACACCCGCTTTTCAACTATTCCCCTCACCCTCACGCTCATCATGTAATACTTGCGCCGTATCCGCATCGGGTGCTGATCGGGTGCTCACCGAACCGTCCAAGAACCATCCGTGAACCATCGCCGAACAATCCCCTAAAAACCGCCCTGTAGTACACCTGCCTCTTGCGGCATGATGTGGCTTATTCTTGCCTAATTCTGCCAACGGGTAAATGTCCACAAACTATATTTTCTGCATGCAAAGTGCAGATTTTTTTTGATATAGCCAAATAATCTTATATTTTTTATAATCGAAAAATCTTATGATTTTGCTTGCATGAAGCAAAAATAGAGCTTCTTATCCGAAAATTGGCATGAGACGGTGTTAATAATCGGCATAATTCATAATGGAACTATAACGGATCTATAAAGGTGCTACGGGGATAGATAGGGTAGTGAAACCTAATCGCAAAGACCTATGCAGGCTGGGTAAAGATTACAAAAAAAAGAAGGGTTGTCATCTCGACAACCACAATCTTTACTTAACCTTAAATCTAATACCATGAAAAACACGGTGCAAAAGTACTGCTAATTTTTGATATATGCAAATTTTTAACGAAAAAAGTGCAAAATATCTTTTTTTTGAAAACTCCACTTTGCAAAAAAATGCTAATTTGCGACAAAATTATAAATTTTATTTGCATATGTCAAAACATATTTGTAACTTTGCACGCCAAATCAGGTACTAAGCAAACAGTATTAAATAATATAAACATGAAAAAACAATTTCTTCTGCCCCTCTTTGTGCTTCTTGCCTGCATGGGAGCACGTGCTGAAGTGCCCGCCGGCGCGGCACTAATCAGTACCCGTAACCAATCAATGGATGATTCCTCATTAAGTATCGTCAGTCTGCAACGAATTGAATTGGCGCTTAGTGAACAAAACCAAGTGCAATCCGTTTTCATCTTCGAGGATAACACTTCCGTGAGTTTCGATAATGTGGATGCAATATCTTTCGCGAGTGACAATAACGCTGTCACCGTAGAGCAAAAGGCTTTAACCGGACTGGATAATGCGACCGAAAAGAAAATCCATATCTACCCCAATCCGGCTACTGAGAAGATTTATTTCTCCGGTATGAATGAACAGAGTAGAGGTTGTGTGATTAATGCTAATGCGCAGAGGGTGTGTGAGATAAATGGCGAGCAGACAGATTTGGATGTGTCTTCCTGGCCGGTAGGTACCTATATTATCTGCATAGACAATGAGATTTTCAAACTGATTAAACAATAACGAGCCATGAAAAAGAGTTTATTAAGCATCATTATAGCCGGTTGCTGTATTGCCGTACAAGCCGAAGAATTGTGGCATGTAGTTGGGACGGATGATTATATAAAGAAAGAGTGTTTAGATAAAATTCAGGTTGTGTTGGATAGTTCAATGGACTATTCTTTTAACTTAAGTCACATCCCGTATATCGCCCGAGTTAGTGATTTGCAGCAACTATACGCCAATGTGTTTGACCGTTTGGTCCAGACCGGTGCCATAATGCCGGCGGGAGATGGAGATATAGCTTCCATAGATGAGGGCACAACCAGTTTCTATCGCACCTTATGGTATCTTAACGAGTTCCCTGCTGATGGTGGCTCTTGGATTTGGCAAGATCCCGGCATATCGGATTTACAGGAGTGTAGATGGAATAGTAATAATATCTTAATAATAGGTACCTATGCGCGTCTGATATACAATTTAAATCTCCAAAATGCATTTCTTGAGGTAGCGAGTTCGAATAATGTTTATGAGGAGGAGCAGAAACAAGTGCGTTTTGTGCGTGCTTTGACGGCATGGTATTTATTGGATTTATTTCCTGCATCTCATTTTACCACGCAGGTTGTGACATATAGGACGAGCTCTATGAGCAGAGAACAACTATATTGTTGGTTGGAAAATGAGTTGTTAGAGTTAGCGTTGATACTCCCGCAAACTCGTACAGATTTATACCATGTTGATGCGGATGCAGCCAAAATGCTATTGGCGCGTCTATATCTTAATGCAGAAGTATATACGGGCACGCCTCAATGGGAGAAAGCTTCCTTGTATGCAGAGCAAGTCATGAATGGTCAGCATCCTTTGCATACCATATCATCCGGAGCCTATTCTCCTTATCAAGAACTATTTATGGGGGATAATGATGCGAATGGCTCTGCTGAGGAAGTGCTCTTTATGCTTAAGCAAGATGGCATTAATGCCTATTCTTATGGAGGTTCAACGTTTGTCATAAATATGACCCGTAACGGCAGCGAAATGCCTTATTTTGGATTGTCCGGTTCCGGTTGGGGATGTTGGCGTGCTGGTTATCGGTTGTTACAGGCTTTTGCGTCTGAAGATGCGTTGAATACGTTGAAGGGCACGGAGTTCAGTATGCCGTCGGCATTAGGCGATGACCGAGCCTTATTCTATGCTGATCAGTCATATCAAGTTCCCTCTTTGAGTCACGATTACACTAATTTTACGGCAACATGGTCCGTCAATAAGTTCACTAACCGCTATTCAACAGAGCCTATTGACGCTTTTTCAACACCGTCTTCATGGCCGGATACGGATATACCTTTGATGCGTAGTGCCGAGGCATGGCTGACTTATGCGGAGGCACAGTTCCGATTAGGGAATCCTCAAATTGCGCGCAACACCATAGCTGTGCTTCGCAGTCGTGCACATGCCGATACGCCGGCTGCGATTTCGGAAGAGTATATCTTGGATGAGTGGTTGCGTGAGTTCCATACAGAAGGGCGTCGCCGTGTCGATTTGGTGCGTTTTCATCAGTTTGCCGGTTCAAGTGCCATTCGGACTTGGGAAAATCACACGCAACGATTTGCAGACTCGCGCCAAACTTTTCCTATGCCTGAGTTAACAAGTGTATTCGCCCCTAAACACTATATTCTACCGAATTATTTTGCGCAGATCATATCGTGTGAGAACTGCAATCCCGTTGAATATTATAATGCGGAGAATAATACCTACTATACTGTCAATAATTGGCTTAATGTGGTAGTAGGAGGTGCATCTTTAGGAACGGTATATCCTATTATGATGGATGCTCCTTTCCAATTAGAGTTGGTAGATGTTCCGTTTACGCCGGCTATAGACGGGGAGTAGAATATTCTATGTACTGTAGATGCCGCTGATTATCAGGAAGAAAACTCTTATAATCAGCGGTAAAGAAAATAACCGATACAACCGGATGCAAGGATGAGGACAATCGGGTGCGAGATAAACGCTAACACCCGTTGGGCTCGTCCGGATACTTGAGAATGTGTCGGACTGGAGATGTGTTTCTCAACCAATTTAGCCCCGTCGGGTAGGAGCATCAAGGCGATGACAAGCGCATAAATGACCCAACTATAATTGTCTATAAACGAGGCGGGAGTAATCAGCGTCCACGCGGCATGGGCAATCAGAAAAACTACTGCAATACGTATAAGGCGCATCACCCATATATAAATAGGATTGGCTTGCCAGCGCTCGCTAATCTTGTTGTAAATGTAGCAGATAATGCCCATGATAATGAGACTTGGGAGGATGATGGCTCCTGAAGCGATGAGACTTCCCCATACCGTACCCGTTGCGGTATATCCGACATACGTGGCGCAGTTGATGCCGATTGGACCCGGAGTGACTTGTGATATGGCAACTATGTCCACAAACTCAGTCTCAGTCATCCAACCGCGGGATAGAACTTCATTTTGGATAAGCGAGATAATCGCCATCCCGCCTCCAAAGCCTAAAAAGCCCACTTTGATGAATAGCAGTAGCAGTTGCCAGTAAATCATAGAAAAACGTATTACCAGATATTTTTTATTGAACGAATAACGGTGGCGGTGATGAGTGCTACGACAGCGGGGCGTACTCCCTTAAAGATAGCCTCTATGGAAGGATTGTCCTTTAGATCCGTAAAATACATGGCAATCAGTAAAATAATTACGATACTCGGAAGAACTGCCCCCATGACACATGCTATTACACCGGCCCATCCCCGCAGGCGATGACCGATAAAAATAGCGGAGTTCACCGCAATAAGACCCGGTGCCGCTTGGGCTAAAGCAATCATGTTAAGGAATTCCTTTTCGTCAAGCCAATGCTTGACATCGCACACCTCTTTTTGGATTAGGGACAACATGGCATAACCTCCACCGATGGTGAAAGTGCCTATCTTGAGATAGGTCCAAAAGAGTTGAAGTATAGTCGCTTTGGGGCGCGGATCAGTCATTGTCGTTTTCAGAAGCCGCCAATTGCTGTTTGATAAACTTAGCCATTACGTTGATTGCCGCATTATTATGTCCTCCTTGCGGAATAATCATGTCGGCATATCGCTTGCAGGGCTCAATGAATTGCTGGTGCATGGGTTTGAGAATCCGTTGGTACCGTTCAATGACCGTCTCGGTCGTGCGTCCGCGTTCAACGATGTCACGCTTGATTACGCGCACAAGTCGGTCGTCGGCATCTGCATCAACGAAGACCTTAAGGTCCATCATGTCGCGCAATGGCTTGTCCCACAGGCACATAATACCCTCGATAATCACCACTTTTTTGGGGTCAACATGATTTGTGGCCTTCTGTCTGGTTGAGGTGATGTAATCATAGATAGGCTCCTCAATGGCACGCCCTTCTTTGAGCTCCTGAATATGGTGCCTCAAGAGCCGCCATTCGAAAGCATCCGGGTGGTCAAAGTTAATCTTTTGACGGTCCTCTGGCGGAACATTAGAAGAGTCGTTGTAGTACGAGTCAAGGGATAAAATAGCTACTTCGCCTTTCGGCATGCGTTCAATGAGTTTGCGGACTACTGTGGTCTTGCCCGAACCGGTTCCGCCTGCAATTCCGATAATAAACATAAGAAGTTTCTCTAATCGGGACGCAAAATTACAAAAATATTTGCATAATTGCAAAAAAAATATTACTTTTGCACGATTTTTGACAGATTATAACGGATAAAGTAATTTTTTATGGATAATAGTAACCAAAAGAACAAACCGCAACGCAAAGGTTTTGGATGGGGATGGCTGTTATATACGGCTGTATTTTTGATTTTTGCATGGTATTTCTTGAAGCCGAATGGCGACGAACAGACTATGGATAAGGGACTTAGTTATACCCAGCTAATGTCCTATATTGAGCATAACCAGATTAGTTCTATAGTCGTCTATGATGACAATCACGTGGAAGCAACGGTTCGCATGGACGCTTATACGTTGGTCTTTGGGGATGCTACTAAAGGCGTGGAGAAGAAAGGTATTATCACCTGCCTTGTGCCTTCCGTAGAGGAGTTTTGCAAGTACATGGGGACTGTCAATGTGACACGGGCGGAAACGCATCTGCCCGCTATTGATGTCAGTATCAAGAAAAGTCATGACTATTGGTATCTTATTTTGGTCAATGTACTCCCGTGGGTATTTATCATCTTCTTCTTTGTGATGATGACTCGCAATATCGGCGGAGTGGGCGGTGGCATATTCGGTGTCGGACGCGCAAAAGCGGAAGTCTTTGATAAAGACAAGAAAGACAAAGTGACTTTTAAGGATGTTGCCGGTTTGGAAGGTGCTAAACAGGAAGTGGAAGAGATTGTTTCGTTCCTCAAGAACCCTGAGAAATATACCAAATTGGGGGGCAAAATCCCCAAGGGAGCATTGCTGGTAGGTCCTCCCGGAACCGGTAAAACCCTGCTTGCTAAAGCCGTAGCAGGCGAAGCTAATGTCCCCTTCTTCTCCATGTCCGGCTCTGACTTCGTCGAGATGTTTGTGGGGGTTGGAGCAAGTCGTGTACGTGACCTCTTTAGGCAAGCCAAAGAGAAAGCACCCGCCATCATCTTTATTGATGAGATAGATGCTGTGGGTAAATCCCGAGGAAAAGGGGCTATAACCGGCTCTAATGATGAACGCGAATCTACCCTAAACCAGTTGTTGACCGAGATGGATGGCTTCGGCACCAACTCCGGTGTCATTATTCTTGCAGCCACGAACAGGGCGGAGATACTGGATCCTGCTTTACTGCGAGCCGGACGTTTTGATAGACAGATTCATGTCGAACTGCCTGACTTGCAGGAGCGAAAGGAGATTTTCCAAGTGCACTTGAGACCGCTCAAACTCAATAAGAATGTCGATATTGATTTCTTAGCCAAACAAACTCCGGGGTTCTCTGGAGCCGATATTGCCAATGTCTGCAACGAGGCTGCATTGATAGCCGCACGCAATAACCATAAAGCGGTCGGGAAACAGGATTTCATGGACGCCGTGGATAGGATAATCGGCGGTCTGGAGCGCAAAACGAAAATCATGACTCCTGAAGAGAAAAAATCCATTGCCTACCATGAGGCGGGACATGCTACTATCAGTTGGATGCTCCAATATGGTAATCCGCTGGTTAAGGTTACCATTGTGCCTCGAGGACAAGCGCTTGGTGCAGCATGGTACTTGCCGGAAGAAAGGCAACTCACCAATAAAGAACATATCCTCGATGACCTCTGCTCCCTCTTAGGCGGACGCGCTGCCGAGGAACTCTTCTTGAAACAAACCTCTACAGGGGCTCTCAATGATTTGGAACGAGCCACCAAGCAGGCATATGCCATGGTTGCCTATTACGGTATGAGCCCTAAACTGAAGGACCTCTCCTTCTATGACTCAACCGGACGATATGATTACGGTATTGCTAAACCTTATTCGGAGGAAACAGCCAAGATTATTGACGCGGAAACGTCCCGCATTATCTCGGAACAGATGAAACGGGCTAAAGAGGTTCTTAAACAATATGAAGAAGGGCACCATCAGATGGCGGAACTGCTTATCGAAAAGGAAGTTATCACGTCTGAAGATGTTGAGCGTATCTTGGGACCGCGTCCTTGGAAAAGCCGGGGTGACGAGATGTTAGAGTTGAATGAGAAAGAATCAACCGCTAAGACTGACAAATCTGCAGATGCTTAAATTCTTCTTGATAGCAGGAGAGGCTTCCGGGGACTTACATGCCTCAAACCTCATTAAGGCAATTCGGGCGCAAGAGCCCGAAGCCTTTTTTGTAGGACTTGGCGGAGACAAAATGCGAGAGGCCGGTTGCACCCTCTACCAAGATTACCGCCACATGGCGTTTATGGGCTTTGTGGCGGTCATACAGAACATGGGAGAGGTCAGACGTAATTTCCGTATAGCGGAACAAGCACTTCTCAAAGAACGCCCCGATGTGCTGATACTTATTGATTATCCGTCCTTTAACTTGAGGATTGCGGCTTTCTGTAAGAATCACCTTCCCGACACGAAAATAGTCTATTACATACCGCCGAAGATATGGGCATGGAAAAAACGCCGCGTTCATACCATTGCGCGTCTTTGCGATGCGGTCCTGGGCATATTCCCCTTTGAACCGGCCTTTTATGCCCGCTATGGCTACCAATGTACCTATGTCGGCAATCCTACGGCAGAACTCCTCCGCCACACGCAGTTACCAAAACGCACTCACCAACAGCCCTCCGAGCTCGCAGTGACCAACAAGGCGAAGCCGTTCATAGCACTTTTGCCGGGCTCACGACAGGAGGAAATTAAACATTGTCTGCCGATGATGCTTGCTGCGGCACGCGCCTTCCCTAATTATCCCATTGTAGTTACGGCTGCTCCCGGTCTGGACGATGCCTTCTATCTTCCCTATCTGAAGGACGGCGAGTCTTTGCGCCGGGATACCTATCAGGTACTTGCCTCGGCACAGGCTGCTGTCGTCAACTCTGGCACCGCTACCTTGGAGACTGCTTTATTAGGTTGCCCGCAAGAGGCTGTCTATCACGTCGCTACAGGAAGAGTATTGGGCTTCCTGAAACCCCTGCTCTTTACAATACCGTATTTCACATTGGTCAATATAATCCTTGGCAAAGAAGTGATAAAAGAGCAAGTCGCATATCATTTTACAGAGCGGGATGTGCGCGAGGAATTAGACCGACTACTGCATGATGAGCACTATCGGGCGGCAATGCAACATTCCTACGCAGAGTTAAGCACTGCCTTAGGCTCTTCCGATGCCTCCCAATATGCCGCCACCGAGATTATCGGTTTGCTGAAATAATAGGAGAGTTTATTTTGTGTACTCCTATCTCCCTTTTGGTGTCCTTACTACACCGCACAATAACCGCACAATAACCGCACAATAACCGGACAATAACCGGACAATAACCGCACAATTCAGCCGAGATAACCGACTCTTCAAGCACTCATCAGGGATACCGCCCCCCAAAAGCTAATCATTGACGGTGCGCTCTATATTCTCTACGACGGACAACTCTTTGATGCCCGCGGTGCAAGAGTTCAGTAACCACCCTATCAACGATAACCAATCATATAATTGTCAAAAATATAAGTATTGTTATAAAAAGTAACTTTTATTTGCGTATTTCAAAAATTCGTTGTACATTTGTGCCCGATTATGAAAAAGTCTATTCTGATAGCGATATTTATTGGTTTGACAACTTGGCTTGGCGCCACCGAGCCTGTGCTTCAGCTATGGCATGGTAGTATGTTGCGTTATGAACAAGCAATTGACAAAGTTGATAGTATTACCTTCCCGCTGCGGCAGGTCTCTTTTTGGCGAAATGGAGTGGCTGCCACTCTCCCCCTTGAGGATGAAGATCAACTTAACTATTCTTATGCCGATTTCTATGACTCTTTTCACCAAAATCCTGATTATCTGTATGATATTGACTCTGTTGCCGAAATAACAATATCAGTTACACGGGCGGATTGGAACACTTATCTTGCTAATTTTGACGCCAATCCCAATAATGGTTACTATGTCCCTGCTTCGTTTGAATACAAGAAAAACGGCAGAGTCTTTACCCGCGATTCAGTCGGGCTAAGACCACGTGGCAATACCTCTCGTGTGCGCCCGCAGGATTATGAGGGCAATTGGCATCATGCACATTTCGGCATCAAGTTCACCGAGTATGCGACGGGAGAACGATTCTTCGGCTCGGACAGGATTATTCTCAAATGGTTTAAGGAGGATCCGGCTTATGTGCGGGATGTCTTTTGCTATGATTTAATGCGCCGTTTCGGCGTATGGTCCGCCCCGCGGAGTTGTTATGTGCGACTCAGTATTCAGGTAGAGGGTGACCCGCACTCGGTCTATATGGGTGTTTATGAGATGATTGAGAACCCGCGCAAAGGCTATCTCAAAGCTCGAAAAGACGCAGGTTATTTGCCCGATAACGACGGCAATATGTGGAAAGGACAATTCGCCCAAGCGACTTTCAGTGATGCCAATGCCCCTATGGGGATTGATAGCGATGATGGCCTTACCTCTTATCCCTATGCTTTGAAACTAAAGAAAGAGAACTTTGCTGCCGCTAAAGCGGAGTTGCAGAGTTTCATCACCGACATAGCTCCTAATCCTTCCGGCTCAGCACAACTCAAGACCTGGCTGGAAGCACATATGGATGTGGACTTATTCCTGCGCGCACAAGCAGTAGAGTGCATGGTCGGACACTGGGATAACTACTGGTCGAATGCCAATAATCTCTATTTCTACTTCGACCTCAACCATAAGTTTTACTATATCCCCTTTGATATGGATAACACCTTGGGAACAGGTCAAGAATTCTTTGGCAACCCTGGCACTAAGAATATGCTCTATTGGGGCTCGCGCGAGGGCGACCGAATGCTTGCACGCAAGGTATTCTCCATACCCGAATACGAAGAGCGTTTTAAAACCTATCTCCGTCAATTGGCGACGGATAATAACTTGATGCAACCTGACGCCGCAATAGAACGCGTACGATATTTCCAATCCCTCATCAGTCCCTATGTCTTTAATGACACCGGTGAGGATTGTTATATCTATGATGCTCCGGCTTCATGGGGAAGTTATTGGGGGTATAGATTGCTCAGTGGCTCAATAGGGGACGGACAGAGCGGTGAGGCCAATTTCTTCCGCACAAAAGCAAATAGTGTACCCTGAAAGAAAATCAACACAAAGATATCAATACATAGTTATCATGTTTTTACATATACTCAAATCAAAAATTCATCGTGTAGAGGTGACAGAAGCGAACCTCGACTATATCGGTTCTATTACGATTGATGAGGACCTTATGGACGCTGCTCATATTCTCAGCGGCGAGAAGGTTCAGGTGGTGGATAATACCAATGGCGCACGCTTGGAAACCTATGTCATTCCGGGCAAACGCGGCTCCGGCTGTATTTGCATGAACGGAGCGGCGGCGCACCTCATCCATGTAGGGGACACTATTATCATCATTGCTTATGCCTTGATGACGGAAGAGGAAACCAAGACCTTTAAACCCTCTATCATATTCCCGGTTAATAATCACATCTGATGTTTTTCTCTCTTCTCCATACAGACTTACAGAGCGCCGCGCGTGCCGGTGTCATACATACGGATCATGGTGATATAGAAACCCCGATATTTATGCCGGTAGGCACCGTGGGTACGGTAAAGGGAGTCCATAAACGCGATCTCGTTGACGATATCCATGCACAGATTATTTTAGGCAATACTTATCACCTATACCTCCGCCCCGGCACAGCTATACTCCATCAAGTAGGAGGTCTGCATCGCTTTGAGGGCTGGACTAAACCTATTCTCACCGATAGTGGCGGCTATCAAGTCTTTTCGCTCACAAGCATCCGTAAGATGACGGAAGAAGGTGTGCAGTTTTCTTCCCATATTGACGGGCGCAAACTCCTTTTCACACCGGAGTCCGTCATGGATATAGAGCGTGAGATAGGTGCTGATATCATAATGGCTTTTGACGAGTGTTGCCCGGGCACGGCGGACAAGGCATATGCTGAACAATCCATGAACCGAACCCATCGGTGGTTAGACCGCTGCATACAGCGATTTGATGAGACGGAGGAACTCTATGGCTACCGCCAACACCTCTTTCCCATAGTCCAGGGCTGTGTCTATCCTGAACTAAGGCAAGAGGCTGCCAAAAGATTGAGAGACCTTGACCGAGACGGATATGCTATTGGCGGATTGGCGGTCGGTGAACCGGCGGAAAAAATGTATGAGATGATAGAAGTCGTCAATGACATTCTCCCTCAACATAAACCACGTTACCTTATGGGAGTAGGCACTCCATGGAATATTCTGGAAGGTATTGAGCGAGGAGTGGATATGTTCGACTGCGTCATGCCTACACGCAATGGGCGTAACGGGCAAATCTTTACATGGGCAGGGGTTATGAATATGCGTAATGAAAAATGGGCAAATGACTTCTCGGAATTAGACCCTCTCGGCACATCCTATGTGGATCACCAATACTCGCGCGCATATGTCAGACACCTTATTCATGCAGGTGAAATGCTTGGCTTAGAGATACTTTCAATACATAATCTCGCTTTCTACCTTGAACTGGTTAGGCAGGCAAGAGTACATATCCTTGCCGGCGATTATAAGACATGGAAAGATGCTGTCCTTCCTGCTATTATGACCCGACTTTGATGCTCAAAAAACTAGATTGGTATATTATCAAGAAATTCTTAGGAACCTTCTTCCTTTGCATTGTACTTATTCTGTCCGTCGCCGTTGTGTTTGACTTGACTGAGAAAATGGACATGTTTGTCGAGGAGGAAGTGCCGCTAAAGGAGATTTTGTTCGGTTACTATCTCAATTTTATACCCTACTATTTTAATATGTTCAGCCAACTCTTTATCTTCATGTCGGTCATCTTCTTTACTTCCAAGATGGCTGCCAATAGTGAGATTATTGCGATTTTGGCTGCAGGGGTCTCATACCGGCGCTTCCTAAGACCGTATTTTTTTTCGTCATTGTTGCTTTTTGTCCTCTGTTTTCTGCTCTCCGGCTATGTCATTCCCCGAGCAACGCATCAGATGCTTGCATTTACCGATAAGTATATTGAGCATTTTACCTCCGAGCATGTCCGTAATGTGCAGATGGAACTGGAGCCCGGCACGATTTTGTACATAGAGTCCTTCCAGCGCCGAACAAATACAGGATACCGCACGGCACTCGAACATTTTGACGGCAAAACGCTGACTGCCCGCCTCGCTGCTGAACGTATCCATTATGACGGGGGGGAGAAATGGCATTTCGAGCAATACACCCTACGGACTTTCGATGGTCTTAAGGAATCTCTCCGTACCGGTATTAGACTTGATACAATCTTGCCTATTGAACCGGCTGAACTCTTTATCGTTGCGGAAAATGCCCAAGAAATGACCAATCCCGAATTGAGACTTTATATAGCTAAACAACAGGCACGAGGTGCGGACAATATCAAGCCCTTTATCACCGAGTGGTGGAAGCGCTGGGCGGGACCCATTGGAGCGTTCATTATGACCTTACTCGGTGTGACCATGTCTTCTCGTAAAGTCCGTGGCGGAATGGGTAAGAATCTCGGTATCGGTATTGTCTTAACTGCTGGTTATATCCTCTTTTCAACTGTCTCTACGACCTTCTCGGTCACGGGCGTTATGACGCCATTCCTTGCGGTATGGTTGCCCAATATCCTCTTCCTCATCATCGGTATCCTCCTCTATCTACAGGTAAGGCGATAATTCCTTACCGGATAGATATAAAAAAGGGCTTACCCTAAGTAAGTCCTTAAAATAACTGAGCGCTGTCCATGGGCCAATTTAGCAATGGCTTTTTCTTTAATCTGCCGAACACGCTCACGCGTGAGATTTAGGCTTATACCTATTTCCTCTAATGTGCGCTCCGGTTGTCCTATTCCGAAGAAAGCTCTTAGAATATCTGCCTCACGAGGAGTTAAAGTGCCTAAAGCGCGATCAATCTCCGTCGAGAGAGACTCGTTGATGAGCCTACGGTCTGCATTGGGGGAGTCCTCGTTGACCATCACATCGATCAAACTATTGTCCTCACCTTCTACAAACGGGGCATCTACTGAGACATGCCTGCCACTCATCTTCAATGTGTCGGCAATCTTCTCAATAGGTATGTCCAACATCTCCGCCAACTCTTCAGCGCTGGGCTTGCGCTCATGCTCTTGCTCAAAACGCTGGAATGCCTTGTTGATTTTATTCATAGAACCAACTTGATTAAGCGGCAGACGTACAATACGGCTCTGCTCGGCAAGAGCTTGTAGAATGGATTGTCTAATCCACCAAACAGCATAGGAGATGAACTTGAAACCCCTTGTCTCATCGAACTTCTCGGCGGCTTTAATCAAACCCAGGTTACCCTCGTTAATCAAATCTGGTAACGACAGACCTTGGTTCTGATACTGCTTGGCTACAGACACAACGAAACGCAAGTTCGCCTTCGTCAATTTCTCCATAGCGGCACGGTCGCCATTGCGGATCCGGGCGGACAACTCCACCTCTTCCTCAACGGAGATTAAATCTTCACGACCTATCTCTTGAAGGTATTTGTCTAAAGACGCCGACTCACGGTTCGTAATTGACTTTGTAATCTTTAATTGTCTCATATAATAAGTACTATTATATTTAAACTCGTGATCCGGGAGGGATTCGAACCCTCGACCCACAGCTTAGAAGGCTGTTGCTCTATCCAACTGAGCTACCGAACCGACCAAAAAAGCCTGCAAAAGTACATAAATAAAATGACTTATGCAAATTTATTTTGATTTTTTTTAGATTTTCTCCAATTTAGCGTAAATTAAGAGCAATGTTTTGTGTCCGGGACCATCGAAAAGAATATCAATCTTATCATTATCATTTTCGCGATAAACTTGCTCCACTGTACCGTCGCCGAAAACGCGATGGTGAACCCTGTCACCTTGCGTAAAGTCGGAGTCAATCTTCTGTCTTGCAGCAAGAGAAGTTGCCACACGCGTGATATTCGGAGTTGAAGCATCACTATGGCGCGAAGCACCCGTCGTGACGGAACCGCGCCCGAAGAAATTGCTAAAGAAGGCTTTGCGGCTTGTTGTGCTTTCACTGTTTTGGAAACGCTGAATATAACGCCTGTCAATATCTTCAAGAAAACGGGACGGGGAACTGAAATTAACACTGCCGTTTCTAAATCGTTGTCGAGCGTAGCTTAGATAGCAACTCTCCATTGCTCTCGTTATCGCTACATACAGTAAGCGACGCTCCTCTTCTATCTCCCGAGGTGATGTGCAATATTGGGAAGGAAAAAGGTCTTCTTCTAAACCTACTACAAATACTACCGGAAATTCCAGACCCTTGGCAGCATGAACGGTCATGAGAGTCACACGCTGCGTTTCGTCCGTTAGGTTCTCGTCTTGATCTGTGAGCAGACTCACCTCGTTCAAAAAGTCGTAAATAGGAGTAAACGAAACGCCTTCCTCTCCTCGCTGCTCAACCAATTCCTTGATACCGCTCAGCAGTTCTTGTAGGTTCTGTAACCGCTCAATTCCCTCTGGAGTATGGTCCAATGCTGCGGCTGTCATAATGCCGCTTTCGTGCAGAACCTTATCCGCAAAAGTATAGGCATCACAACTGTCTATATAATCTTTGAAACGGGTAATCATTGCAGCGAATGCTGTTAGTTTCTTGGCTGTGCCGGCACTGACTTCCAATCCATAGGCATCAGGTGCCGAAACGACATCGAAGAGGGACACATTTTGCTCTATGGAGCACACACTGACCTTACGCATGGTCGTGTCTCCTATGCCTCGCGCCGGATAATTGATGATGCGTAAAAGACCTTCGTTATCGTGGTCATTTGCCGCTACGCGAAAATAACTGATGGCATCCTTAATCTCCTTCCGCTGATAAAATGATATACCGCCGTAAATCCGATAGGGGATGTTAAGCCGCCTGAACTCATTCTCCAAAGAACGTGATTGGGCATTGGTGCGGTATAGTACAGCGATATCGTTGAACGCCGTTCGCCTTTTGCCTAAACGCTGAACCTCTTCGGCAACACCCGTCGCTTCGTCACGGTCTGACCCGTAATCCGTGAGATGTATCTTGTCACCCTCTTCTTTCTCGGAATAGATTTGTTTCTCTATCTGATTGACGTTATGGTGAATAAGACTGTTGGCTGCATTGACTATCGTTTGTGTGGAACGATAATTACGCTCCAATTTGAAGAGCTTGGCATTACTATATCCTTGTTGAAAATGAAGGATATTGCGAATGTCTGCGCCGCGGAACGAATAGATACTCTGGGCATCATCGCCCACAACGGCAATCCTATTCTGCGGCTCTGCTAACAACTTAACGATAAGATATTGAACATAGTTAGTGTCTTGATACTCATCTACTAACACGTATTGGAATATCTCTTGGTAACGAGCACGGATTACATCGTTATGTTGTAGCAGCAAGCACATATTGACCAATAGGTCGTCAAAATCCATCGCGTTAGCCGCCTTGAGTCGTGCTTGATATAGAGCATAGACATCAGCCATCTTGTATAGGCGGTTGTTGCGGTCTTGTTGCCCGATTTCCTTACTGAGGGCATAATCATTGGGCAGAATAAGACGATTCTTGGCGTCGCTGATTCGCCCCAAAACCGTTGCCGGTTTATAAACCTTATCATCCAAATCCAACTCATGGCAGATACTCTTCAGCAGCGATTTGCTATCAGCCGTGTCGTAGATGGTGAAGTCGCGGGTAAACCCCAATGAGTCTGCCTCGGTACGTAAGATACGGGCGAAAATACTATGGAAGGTTCCCATCCATAGATAACGAGCCTGCCCGGGGTCGACGAGGTGCATGATACGCTCCTTCATCTCCCGTGCAGCCTTGTTCGTGAATGTCAATGCTAAAATGCTGTGAGAGGGTACTCCTTGGCTCAGTAAATAGGCAATTTTGTAGGTCAATACCCTCGTTTTGCCGGCACCTGCTCCTGCTATAATCAGTTGAGGACCTTCGTTATACAGCACCGCCGCCTGTTGCGACTCATTGAGTTGGTCAAGCATTAGCGCAAGTAGTTCTCAAATTTGGTGTTGCGCATATCGCCGCTCTTGGCAAATTCCTCGTGCATGGCAAATGCGATACTGAGGTTATGCTGGGTGTGGCTCTTTTTACTCAGTTCGAGATAGTGTCTCATCATAGGTCTGTACGCCGGGTCAACGCAGTTCTCAATAATCTCATGAGCGCGTTGAATAGGACTCTTGCCGCGAAGGTCTGCTATTCCGTGTTCGGTGATAAGAATCTTGACACTATGTTCGCTGTGGTCAAGGTGACTGACCATCGGCACAATGGCGCTGATAGCACCGCCCTTAGCTGTTGATGGAGTGGTGTAGATGGAGATATAGGCGTTACGAGTGAAGTCACCGCTGCCGCCGATACCGTTCATCATCTTGGTTCCCAAAACGTGCGTTGAGTTGATATTGCCGTAGATATCGGCTTCCAGAGCCGTGTTTATGGTGATAAGACCAAGACGACGGGCTACCTCGGGATTATTACTGATCTCTTGCGGACGAAGCACAATCTTGTCCTTGAAGAAATCCATATGGTCTATGATATCTTGCAACTTATCTGCACCAACGGTTAAAGAGCAACCGGAAGCAAACTTAACACGACCTTCTTTCATCAGTCCTACTACGGAGTCTTGAATAACTTCCGTGTACATCTCAAAAGCAGGAATATCTTTATTCTCTCCTAAAGCCCCTAAAACAGCGTTGGCAATATTACCTACGCCGGACTGTATCGGCAGGAAGGAGGCGGGAATACGACCCGCTTTCATCTCGTTCTCAAGGAACAACGCAACGTTATTTCCAATCTTCTGCGTTGTTTCATCCAATTCTTTAAACTTACTTACCTCATTGGGACGGTCCGTGTGGACGACGGCAACCAACTGACTTCTCTTTATAGTGATGCAGTCAGAACCGATACGGTCACTTGGCTTGTAAACCGGAATCTCGCGGCGCATAGGCGGATCTGCCGGCTCGTAGATATCATGCATACCCCTCATGATGGGAGGCATAGCAGCATTGAGCTCCACAATGACCTTATCTGCCAGGCGACAGAAAGTGGGCATATTACCGACACCTGCGGTTGGGACAATCTCTATCGCATCACCTTTCTCTACTATTTCACAAGCTTCTACGATAGCGACATCGGGTTTCGGCAAGAAACCATAACGGATATCTTGCGCCAACTCACTTAAGTGCATATCATAGTAGTGCGCATCTTGATTATTAAGTTCTGTACGCAGGTCCTTATTGGATTGGTAAGGAGTGCGGAAATCGATGGCGTGTGCGCGAGCTAATGCTCCGTCGCAACTGTCACCGGTGGAGGCACCTGTATAGATGCCGATCTTGAATGACTGGCCTTCGGCATGCAGCTTTTCGGCCATCTCTGCTATTGCAGTCGGAGTGTCTTTAGGAGCACCGGCAGGGGTAAAACCACCCATGCCTACTACGTCACCATTCTTTACAAAGTGAGCCGCCTCTTGAGCGGACATAAAGGGTAATGCCATGATATATATATTTATGTGTTATACGAATGCGTGCCAAAAACATGCAAATTTACAACTTTTTTTGGTAATATCCAAATTTTTTTGTACTTTTGCACCCGAAAGCAAAAAAGAAGAATGTATTTTGACGAATTACCCCTCTCAGACCAAGTATTAGATGCCCTTTGGGATATGCACTTTGACGTGTGTACGCCCGTTCAGGAAAAAACTATTCCAATCATTTTGGATGGCCGTGATGTCATATCTTGTGCCCAAACCGGTACGGGCAAAACCGCGGCGTATATCCTGCCTATTTTGACTAATTTGCAATATGATGACCATGACCCTGATAAACTCAATGCCATCATTATGGCTCCTACACGGGAGTTGGCGCAGCAGATTGATCAGCAGATGCAGGGATTCGGCTACTATGTGCCATTCTCTTCTGTCCCTGTATATGGTGGTAATGACGGGCAGGCTTGGGGCACCCAAATGAAAGGCTTGCAGACCGGAGCGGATATCGTTATCGCTACGCCCGGACGATTGCTCAGTCACATGAATATATACGACATCGATTTCTCGGGTGTCAAATACTTTATTTTGGATGAGGCGGACCGCATGCTTGACATGGGATTCTATGAGGACATCATGACGATAGTTAAAAAACTCCCTAATGACCGTCAGACCATTATGTTCTCCGCTACCATGCCTGCTAATATACGCCGAATGGCGAAGGCAATTATGCACAACCCTGCTGAAGTACAGATTGCTGTCTCTCGTCCCCCTGAGACGATTCACCAATTGGCAGTCGAACTCTATGAGGGACAAAAAGAGAAACTGGTGCTGGAACTCCTGCGAGAACAACATCTCAAAAAAGTGATTCTCTTTGCCGGTAAGAAACAGCGCGTTAAAGAACTTACCCGTACCCTCCGACAGATGGGCTTGGACGCGAGAGCCATGCACTCGGATTTGGAACAAAAAGAACGGGATGAGGTTATGCTTGATTTCCGGAACGGCAAAATTGATGTCCTTGTGGCGACCGATATTATTGCACGAGGCATAGATGTGGACGATATACCACTGGTTATCAACTATGATGTGCCGCGTGATGCCGAGGATTATGTGCATAGAATAGGCCGTACTGCTCGCGCGGAAAATAAGGGCAAAGCCATTACATTCGTCTCTGTTGAGGACGCGAGGTTCTTTAATAAAATTGAACAGTTCTTGAAAAAAGATATTGAACGGCTTCCTTTGCCCGATACCTTAGGCGAAAAACCCGATAAGGCACTCTTCCTGCCAAAAACTCAAAAACCTAAAGCTTACGGATCCGCCACTCATTCGGGTAAGCGTTATTCAGGCGGTTCCCGACATTCTTCGCGAAACCAAGCGGGACATCCTCATAAGTCAAAAGGCAAGAACCCAACGGCAGACGCTCATCGGCATTCAAAGCCTCAGTCCTAAGATAACTTAGCGCCGTCTCGTAATCCAAATCCAATATCGGGAATACCTCCATATTAATGTCTTTCGCCATCGCTAACGCATGTTGCGGTGCTACATGTTTGCCCCGTAACTCGCCGATACCGAAACCCGTTGATATGCAAGTCAGTTGCTCTCCTAATGATTCTACCAAGGTCTTGTACCGCATCGGATAGGCGGTCATGAAATGATCCGCTTGACGGATATGCCATTTATCGGGATGAAGTAACCAACTGCGCATCTCTTCCTCCCCGTCTATCGGCTGGGTCATCTTCTTGCCTTCCTTATACTTATAAGGAATATAGTTACTTGCCTCCCCCCCCTTGCGGAGTACAGATACATAGAAACCTTCCCCCTTGATGAGGTGTGGGAAAAAGTGATACCCGCATTGTATTTCTATGATTTTCCAACTTGGCTCCATAGAGACAGGCAGTATCTCTGCACCCAACTGATCTGCTATCCATTCTGCGTTGTAATCATCTTCCTCCATATTGAAGGTGCAAGTGGAGTAAATCATGATACCGCCGGGCTTCAATGCATCCCAGATATCTTTCAGAATAGTCCGCTGACGCTCAGCGCACATCTTTACATTTCTCACCGACCACTCGTCGCGGGACTTGGGGTCTTTGCGGAACATACCTTCCCCAGAGCAGGGAGCATCTACCAATATGCAGTCAAATAGATTGCGGCATTTATACCCGATTTCCTCGGCAGTATTGTGTGTAACGATGGTATTGCCGTTTCCCCATTTCTGGATATTCTCGCTTAGGATAAAAACGCGCTGGCGGTTGACTTCATTCGCTACCAATAGTCCTTCTTCGCCGAGGTATTGGCTAATCAATGTGCTCTTGCCTCCTGGTGCCGCACAGAGGTCTAATACCACGGACTGTTTGGGTACATACTGTTCCAATATCTGCTCAATAAACATCGAACTGGCTTCTTGTACATAGTAGCAACCTGCGTGGAAAAGCGGGTCTAAGGTGAACTGCGGACGCCCCGCCAAGTAGTACCCGTCTATATGCCAGGGCACTTCGTCCGTGTCGTAAGGAAAGGTCAGTACGTCTTTCTTGTCATTGAGACGAATGGAAACCTCACTCTCTCCTTCCAACGCACGGAACAGCGGCTCAGCTTCTATTCCGAGCATACGACGCATCGATTCTATGAACTCAACCGGTAACATCACTTTTTATTAATTTCAACTTTCAACGCTCCACGACCTCCCCTATCAGCGTTGCGGCTGTAGCGTCTGCAATCTGCACCCGAATCAATTCCCCGATATGCCTTCCTTCCCGCGGAAAAACAACCGTCTTATATTGGCTGGTTCGACCGAACATCTGGTTCGTACTCCGCTTGGCATAACCTTCCACCAATACTTCGCGCACATGACCTATCTCCCGCTGGTTGGAGGCTGAACTCAGTTCGTTCTGTAAGGCTATAATCTCATTCAAGCGACGAATCTTAACCTCTTCCGGCACATTATCCGGATAATCGCGGGAAGCCTTCGTACCGGGACGCTCGCTGTACTTGAACATAAAGGCGGTGTCAAAACCAACCTCTTTCATCAGCGATAGCGTCATTTGGTGGTCCTCTTCCGTCTCACTGTGAAAACCACAGAACACATCTGTCCCGATACTTGCTTCCGGCAATAGCCGCCGGATAGCCGCTATCCGATCCAAATACCACTCTCTGGTGTACTTGCGGTTCATCAACTTCAATATCCTGTTTGAACCGCTTTGAACCGGCAAATGAATGAATTTACAGAGATTGTCATGTCGCGCAATTACCTCTAAGGTCTTGTCGCTCATATCCTTCGGGTGACTCGTCGTGAACCGTATACGCATGTCCGGTACTGCCTCTGCTACCACTTCCAATAGCCCTGCAAAATCCATGTCCTCGGACTTATACGAGTTCACGTTTTGCCCCAAAAGGGTCACCTCTTTGTAGCCCTTACTCCTTAAATCGCGGACTTCTGCTAAAATGGAGTTGACATCCCTGCTGCGTTCACGTCCGCGGGTGTAGGGAACGACGCAGTAAGAGCAGAAATTGTTACAGCCCCGCATGATGGATACAAAACCACTGATACTCTTACCGATACGCGAGGGAAGTATGGTGCGGTAAGTCTCTGTCGTACTGAGCGTAATATTGACAGGCTTATGTCCTTGCTCCACTTGCGTTAAGAGGTTCGGGATATCTAAATATGCATCGGGACCGGCGACGAAAGATACACCGCGTTTTTCTACCAACTCCTCTCCTAAACGCTCTGCCATACAACCGATAACTCCGATAATGGGCTTGCGACCCGATTTGCGGTTCTCGGCATGTACTTCCTCTAACCGATGTAGCACTGTCTGCTCCGCTTTATCTCGGATAGAGCAGGTGTTCAAGATTATGATATCTGCCTCTTCCTTGCTCTCGGTCAATACCGCATCCGTGGTTTGCATGATTGCTGCAACCACTTCGCTGTCTGCCACATTCATCTGGCAGCCATAGGTCTCTATGTAAAATCGTTTAGGCACTTTGTTTCAGTCTTTCATTACTCTCAATCCGCTCCGCAGCATACTCACGCGTCACGATAAAACTCTTCGCCTTCGGAATATCGTACATCAAGTCTATCATCACAGTCTCTACCAAACTCCTAAGACCGCGCGCACCTAACTTGTACTCGATTGCCTTATCAACGATATAGTCCAATGCCGAACTGTCAAAAGCAAGTTCAATCCCATCCATTGCCAATAGTTTCTGATATTGCTTGGTGATAGCGTTCTTCGGCTCCGTCAATATTCGCCGTAAAGCAGCTCGGTCTAATGGCTCTAAATAGGTCAAAATAGGCAAACGACCGATAATCTCCGGTATCAAACCATAGGACTTCAAATCTTGCGGAGCTATGTATTGCAGCAGGTCATGTTTGTCATACCGGACGGCTTTTTGAGCCGCATCAAAACCCACTACCTGCGTGTTCAACCGTTGTGCAATCTTGCGCTCGATACCGTCAAACGCTCCCCCGCAGATAAAGAGGATGTTCTGCGTGTTAATCTTGATATATTCCTGGTCAGGATGCTTACGCCCCCCCTTGGGTGGAACATTGACTTCAGAACCTTCCAATAGCTTCAGCAGCGCTTGTTGCACGCCCTCACCGCTTACATCACGAGTGATTGAAGGATTGTCTGACTTACGGGATATCTTATCTATCTCATCAATGAAGACAATGCCTTTCTCGGTCTTACTGACATCATAATCAGCTTCTTGCAGCAGTCTCACTAAGAGACTTTCTACATCCTCACCCACATAACCGGCTTCGGTCAATACCGTGGCATCAACAATGGCGAAAGGCACCGCTAACATCTTGGCTATCGTCTTAGCCATCAATGTCTTACCTGTACCCGTCGAACCGACCAAAATGATATTGCTTTTCTCGATTTCAACGCCGTCATCGCTCTTCGGTTGCAAAATCCTTTTGTAGTGGTTATAAACCGCTACAGACAAGTATTTTTTAGCCTCGTCTTGCCCTATCACATACTGGTCTAAATAGGCTTTAATGTCCGCTGGCTTGGGCAACTCGTTGAGTTTTAGCGGAGCCTTACTGCTCCCGTTTGCCTTCACTTGCGTGGCACGTTCTTCTTGTATCAAGTGATAGCCCGCTTCAATGCAATCGTGGCAGATATAAGCATCCGAAAACTCCGAACTGAATACCGGCTTGTCTCCTTGACCGCAGAAGGAGCATACTAAATTTCTCTTTCCACCCATTACTTCTTCGTATATACTTTATCTACCATGCCGTACTCTAATGCCTCTTGGGAGGTCATCCAATAGTCACGATCGGCATCTTTGCGAATCTTCTCCATCGTTTGACCGCTATGGTCGCTGATAATCTGGTATAATTCGTCCTTCAGTTTCAGTATCTCTTTGGCAGTAATCTCTATATCAGAGGCTTGACCTTGAATACCTCCCATCGGTTGGTGAATCATCACGCGGCTGTGAGGAAGACATGCACGCATACCTTTCTCGCCGGCTACGAGCAATACGGCCCCCATTGATGCCGCAAAACCCGTGCATATTGTACCGACTTTCGATGTTACAAACTGCATCGTGTCGTAGATGCCTAAACCGGCATATACCGACCCGCCTGGAGTGTTCAGGTAGATATTGATATCCCTGTCGCTGTCGGCTGAATCAAGGTACAATAGTTGAGCCTCAATCACATTGGCGGTATAATCATTAACCTCTGTCCCTAAAAAAATGATGCGGTCCATCATCAGACGGCTGAACACATCCATCTGCGTCACATTGAGCTGACGCTCTTCCAATATGGACGGACTGATATAACCGACCTCGGCGCGTACATCGGCTGGATAAACACACTGTCCGGCTAAACGACCGCTCTCATTCATTACCTTCTCGACATGCATGGAGTTTAGACCCCGTGATGTCGCATACTTCATAAAATCATTCATTCTATTTTGCTTTCAACTTTTGACTAATACCTCACCTTACACTCGTCAGACGACGCACATGGTTATTGAACTCCTCTTTCTTCAGCAGGTCCTCAATAGCTATATGCATCCTGTAGTTCCAGAAATGTCTCGGATTACTCGGCAGGTTGATACGCTCTGCATGGGCATCCGGCAACCGGATCTCACCGTCTATCGCAAACCAGTCTTGCAGCGGTAGAATAACCCACATAGCAGGGCTGTACATGTGCTGATTAACAATGAACTCGGCTATCTCAGGAGTCATCTCCTTCGGCGCTTCGCCCCACCAACCCATCTGCTCGTTGTAGAACTGTTGGGTCACATTGTGATCTTCTTCCCACCAGGCGCGGAGAGGATTGGTGTCATGCGTACCCGTCGTGCAAACACTTAGATACGGGGCATCGGCCGGATGAGCAAATTTAATCGTCGGATCTTTCGGCATACGCTGTATCTCAAGACTCAATATCTGCAACTCATGCATCACCTCCGGGACGCAGGCCGGTACCATACCTAAATCTTCACCGCAGCATAACATGCCTGTCGAGTTAATCAGCGTCGGCAACTTGCGCATCGCACTTTCACGCCAGAACTGCGTATGACGACGGTAGAAATAGTCGTTGTAGATACCTAACAAAACTTGTTTCTGGTCATCATATAACTCATTGAAACTGTGACTCTGATAAATGCTGATACGCGGATGAACAAGGTTCTCGTTGTACTGGTCGCGTACAAATAATACCTCGCAATGCAGGTAGATTAACCCGTTCATCAGGTTGTTACGCTTCCCTTCTTCCAACTCCTTGCCTTCGCCTTGCTCAAAGTACTCTTGCACTTTCTTTTGGGTGTCAAACTCCGGACGGAAATAGTAAACATACCCGTCGTTGGTCAGCAGGAAGTGCTCCTTGGCATATTCCGTGTCATAACCAAAGACTTCTCCGAGGAAATTAGACCGGATATAAGGCTTGGTCATGCGGTCCTCGTCCAACTTGACGCCCATATTCCAAAGGTCTTGCATCGAGTATGGCATTGCCGGACAGAAATGACCGCAAAGTCCCCAAACATCGCTCTTACGCATTTGCCATATACGGAATAAACCTAAAATATGGTCAATCCGGTAGGCGTCGAAATAGTCCTGCATCTTGCGGAAACGACGCTGCCACCAGTCAAAATTGTCGTGAGACATCTCATCCCAGTTGTAGGTCGGGAAACCCCAGTTCTGACCGCGAGCATCGAAATCATCTGGCGGTGCACCTGCGGACGCATCGAGGTGGAAAAGCTCTGGATTAGAGTAGGCATCTACGCTGTTGGGGTTGATTCCGATAGGTATATCACCCTTCATCGCAACGCCTAAACTATGTGCATAAGCCACCGCATCACTCAACTGCTTGTCCGCATGGAACTGCAAGTAGCAGTAGAACTCACGAGGCTCTTTGTCGCGCCTCGACATAAAGGCGGCATAAGCATCTAACCAATTCTTGTTCTTTTGGTAGAAATCTTGATACTCCTTTGTGTCGAAAGTGGCATTGCCCTCTGCTTTGAAGAGAGCCTTGAAGTATTTCATCTTCTCGTCATAAACATTCTGATAATCAGCGAATGTCAATTCGTTAAAGGCTTTCTTCTTTGCTTCATAGCTCTTCTTCTGCGCCGGCGTCAACTTACCCATCTTCGGGATATTGATATATATCGGGTGCAAGGCAAACACACTTACCGGACTATACGGATAGGAGTCTAAGTTCGTATGCGTCAGGGTCGTATCGTTAATCGGAAGGGTCTGAATCATCTTCAAACCTACTTGGGCTGCCCATTCGGCCATAGGCTTCAAATCCTGGAACTCACCGATACCGAAACCGTTTTCGGTTCTTAGTGAGAATACCGGTATCGCAACACCCGCACCTTTGAAACGAGGCTGCGTGCGCCTGAAACAACGGTCGTTTTGCTCTATCACTTGACCCTTGCGCAATCCCCATATATGGCGGTTCTCACCCCATTCCATATCTACGATATTGCCGCTCTCAAGGTCATAAATGACATACTTGTACTCGAATATCTCATGAGCCTTAACGGTAATCTCTGCACGCCAAATGGGAAAATCTTTGTCGCTCATTATCAACTTCTTGCTCGCATCCCAATTGCCTAACTCATCCACATTGCCCATTACCGCAACACCCTGACTCGGCAGAATCTGAGGCAAATCTATGCTGAAACGAACATTACTGCTCTTCTTCTCCGCGGCTTTGATATGACCTTTGCGCTTAAAAAGAGACTGCAAAAACGCGGTTGTATAGAAACTCTTTTCGTAGTCTATCGCTTGCCAGTAATCGCGGATAACGAGTTCTTTGTCATACTCTCTTAACGTCAGCACGCGAGGCTCGCCCGCTTCCGGCAAAATATGGTCGCCGCACCATACGGCATATTTATAGTGAATGGTACCCAAACTGCGGAGCTCCACTTCTGCGGTCCAAAAATCTTGACCTTCGCAATGAAGATGCAACGGATTGGCTTCACTCCAACCCTCTAAACAGCCTTGAGTCTCATAAACGCACAGACTCTGTCCATACTCCGTGCGGTAATTGATTTGAAATGTCAGTTTCATAATGTATGTGTTTTTATATGGTTATCTTCAGTCTCTTTCTTTTGCGCTGCAAATTTAATATAAAATCTTCAAATAAGCAAATTTAATTGTCTTTTTTCTGCAAAAGTCCCTTTTTTCGCTCTCAACGCTCTCTTCTCACCTCTCTGTTTTGTTGGCTGCGTTGCGCATCAGCGCGACGCTCTCTACCTCCTCGACACGCAATAACATACCCCCATAATAACGGCAAAATCGTATTAATCCCCCAAATAATACTCACTACCGCTGTCAGTTGCGGCGCCGTCCCGCCATATTCGCCAAAAATCAATAGCGCCCAACCGCCTTTTACACCTATATCGGCAATAGGAACCGACGGAAATACCGAAATACAAAAATAGTACACCGCGATTGCTGAGACGGCATCGACAAACCCTAACTCAATTCCGCATGCCCATAAAACACACCATAACTGACTCCCCCAAATAATATACTTCACAGCCGTTATTCCGATGACCTGTAGCCATTTACGCCAGTCTCGCAACCAAACTCTCCAATTGCTCCATTGCACATCTGCCTTTGCCCCGGCTTCGGCTACACGTGCCGGATATTCGCCTACTCGGTACGGAGTAATAAAACCCGCCTGCAAACCCGTCAATACCTGTCTTAAGGATTCTCTAAACGACAAATTACTCAACCCACGCATCATCACCTGCCATCGCCGGGCCTCTATCAAAACCGGCACCGGAAAAAACAATGCCGCTATCCCGATAAACAACCATCTTCCACCCTCATTCATTCCACCCTCATTCATTCCGCCTGCGCTCATTCCGCCCTCGCTTAATCCTCCTAATCCTGCCGACGTCAATGTCCCCCAATCAAATATCGCCAAACGATACACCAAATACCCGAATGATGCAACGCTGATCACACCACTCACTACCCGCCATATCTTTTGCCACGTATCCATCATATAGCATAGAGCGGTTATATAGGCCTAACCCAACATATGCTCTAAAAAAATCTTCACGCCGATACCGATAAGAATAATACCCCCAATCAGTTCCATGTTGAGGTGAATATGTTTGCCTAAAAAAGCACCGAGATAAAAACCGGCGATGGAGAACATAAAACTTACCCCGCCGATAATTGCTACACCAACCCATATTATCTCCGGCACCGGCACAAAGATAATCCCCGTTGCCAAAGCATCTATAGATGTGGCGATTGCTAGTAACAGCAATGCTCCGATACGGAATTCCGCCTGATGCTCTTCCTCCTCCCCATGAAGCGAGTCCCACACCATTTTACCGCCAATAACGGACAATAGCACCAACGCAATCCAATGGTCTATAGCGCTAATCGTTTCCGCGAATAACGAACCCGCATAGAAGCTGATTAACGGCATACCACCTTGAAACGCCCCAAATAAAAATGCCATCAACACCGGCCAACCGATCATCCGTAGTCCCTTCTTACCGCTCGCAATGCCTTTTGCCAACGACACGGACAAACAATCCATTGCTAATCCTATAGCAATCAATATGATAGAGTAGATATCCATTTCTTAAATTTATACGGCCAAAGCACCGTCATATAGACCGACCGGAATACAAGATGTGCCATGTAAGCGGCATAAAGAGCGTGCATCCCGTAATGACCATGTCCCGCCCAATAGACCAGCAAAAAGAATACCACCGACCCGATCATCGAATTGCGCATCACCTTACCGTCTGTTGCACCGGTAAATACACCGTCCCACAGAAAAGCCAAACTCGACAAATACGGCATTACCATCAGCCAAATATAATATGGTTGAGCCGTCGTCAAAACCAGCGGATCATCGCTGATAAGGCCTATCATGTCGTCGCTTCGGAAAATGAATAATAGCGTAAACACCGTCCCGATAACGACTCCCCATAAATGCACATCCCGGACTGTCATACGGATTAGAGTAGGGTTTTTCTCCCCTACAAATCGTCCCACCATCGCTTCTGCCGCATAGGCGAAACCGTCGCAGAAATAACTGAATACCATGAAAAGTTGCATCATGATACTGCTCACCGCCAACTCCTCGTCACCATATTGGGAAGCAATCGCCGTGAAACCGACATACACCACCATGAAACAGATATTGCGGATAACAAGGTCGCTGTTGAGGCTCGCATACGAGCGTAGTGTCGCCTTAAAGGCTACTTTGTCTGCGGCATGACGCAAACCCGCTTTCACTATATCGCGGTACCGAACAGCACAGATAATGCCTGCCACAACGACTCCCGTATATTGCGCAATAACTGTCCCGTAAGCCACACCCATTACGCCCGCCTCCGTATAAAAGGCCAGACCGAAAGACGCAATCACATTCACAACATTGACCGTCAAATCACAGAGAAGTGACGCCATCGTGTTTTGTTCCCCGATAAAGAACCCTTTGGCGGTAAACAACAATAGTGTTGCTGGTGCTGCCCATATGCGGATAAAGAAGTAATCATGACTATATTGCCCTACACCCTCCGAGGAGGGAATGACCTCCATAATGCCGTAATAAACAGGCCACTGGATTGACCATAGCAGCAGTGTTCCCGCCATACAGATACCCACTGCTTGAAGCAATATCCCACCTTGCGTCTCCTTATCGCCGCGACCGAATGCCTGAGCTACCATACCGCTCGTTCCGACTCGCAGAAAACCGAAACACCAGTACAATATATTGAATATCATACTGCTGATAGCTATTCCTCCTATCGCCGACGCATCCGCTATATGACCTACAATAGCGGTATCGACTATCCCCACAAGCGGAACAGTGATGGACGCAAAAATCGCAGGAATCGCTAAACGCAATACTTCCTTATTTATCGTAGGATTATTCTTCATTGGATATTAGTTCAAAATCGACTTGACTCTTAAGCGTATCGGCGCGTACAACCCGTACCCGTACAGCATCGCCTAAACTGTAACTCTTTCCCGTATAGCGACCGACAAGACGGTAGTTCTTCTCGTCAAAATCAAAGTAATCTTCTTCACTTAACTCACTGACATGTACCATTCCTTCGCAGTGGTTCTCGTCAATGCGCACAAAAATACCATATTCCTGCACACTCACGATATGCCCCTCAAACTCCAAACCCAGTCGGTCTTGCATATATACGCTCTGATAATACTTAATCGAGTCTCGCTCTGCCTCCGCTGCGGCTACTTCCGTCTCCGAGCAGTGCTTCGCAATGGTCTCTAATTCCGCCAACGGATAGGACTCTTTCTTGCCTTTCAAAACATACGCGCTTAATAGCCGATGAACCATCAGGTCCGGATAACGACGAATCGGCGAAGTGAAATGGGTGTAGCAACTGAACTGTAATCCGTAATGACCTATATTGACGGTCGAATAAACCGCCTTTGCTTGTGCGCGAATCATTAACATGTCTAAGGCTGACTCAAAAGCGGCACGCTCCTGCTCATCATGAGCGTACGCCTTGTGGCGCTTCTCAAACTTACGCAGGTCCTTCAGCTTGTCTTGATCGGGCTTGTCGTGCACACGGTAAATAAAGGGCTTATCCCCTACATGCGTCGCTACCGTCCGGTTGGCGAGCAACATCAACTCCTCAATAAGATGGTGCGCTTCATTCGCCTCCTCAAAATATATCCGCACGGGATGATTAAACTCATTGAGCTCAAAACGAATATCATCACCCTCTATATCCATTGCACCCTTGGCAATTCGTGCCTTCCTGAGCGCAATAGCCATAAGGTTGAGTTCTCGTATTGCTTCTGTCAATTGCTTGCCCCGCTCATCGCCTTCCCAACGACCTGTCTCACCCTTGATAATCTCCTGCGCTTCGTCGTAATTGAGGCGAAAATCCGAGTGAATAACCGTCCGGCATATCTTGTATTTATCGACCTTCCCGTCTGCTTGCATCGTGAATATCACCGACATACAGAGCCTGTCCTCATTCGGCATGAGCGAGCATTGGTCGTTACTAAGCTCTTCCGGCAACATCGGAATAACCTTGTCCACAAGGTAAGTCGATGTCCCTTTCTCATAAGCCTCCTTGTCCGTGTCCGAACCCGGAGTTACGAAATAACTCACATCCGCTATATGAACACCGACACGGTACTGACCGCCGCCTAAAAACTCATAACTGATTGCATCATCAAAATCCTTGGCACTCGCCGGATCTATCGTGAATGTCAAGGCTTCGCGCATATCCCGACGACGGAGTATCTCTTGTTCGTAATCAATCTTCATGCTCAAGCTCCATTTCCGTTTCTATCTTGGCGATTTGCTCGCGGCATATAGCTAAGTACTGCCGCGCTTCGGACGCTTTCTTCCGATAGACTTCCATTGAGAGCGCCGATGCACCCTCTAACTCGCGTATAATCGCCTCTGCCTTAGCCAAGGCGTCGTCGTAAGATAATTTATTGTCCTTTTCCATGAATCAAAACACCTAAGGTGTAAAATAATATCTTTATATCCAACCCCAACGACATGTTTTCTATATAGACGATGTCGTAATTGAGTCGGTTTACCATTTTCTCGATGGTGTCCGTATAGCCGACCCGAATAGGACCCCAAGAGGTCAAACCCGGGCGAACCTTATATATAAGGCAGTAGTAGGGCGCTTTCTCTTCTATCTGCTTGATAAAAAAGGCGCGCTCCGGACGTGGACCCACTAACGACATATCACCCCGTAACACATTCCACATCTGCGGCAATTCGTCCAAACGGAATTTCCGCATCCAGCGACCCGAAGACGTAATCCGATTATCATCTACACTGCTCAATTGCGGCTCGTCTTCCTCAGCACCCTCAATCATGGTTCTGAATTTCAGGATATTGAACGGCAACCCATGTAGTCCTATACGCTCTTGCTTGTATATAATGGGCCCCTTAGAACTGACCTTCACCATGATGGCTAAAAAGAGGTATAGCGGGGACAATATAATGAGTGCCAGCCCGGACACCACTACATCGCAGGCGCGCTTGATACTTATCTCGGCATCGGTCAACTTAAGCTCGGAAACCGGTATCAACGGCCGCCCCTCAACCCGTTCAATACGGGCTGCACCCGTCAACATGTCATACACACGCGGCACAACATAAATATCTTTGCCCGTAGGGTAGGCTTCCCGTATCCGGCGATATATCTCCTCATTAGGTGCATCTTCCGGCAAATCAATGATAACAGCCTCTTCCTCAAGGTTCCGCTTATGGGAAATAGTCGTGATAATTCGCCGCGGGATGTAACTGATAAAGAACTGCATTAAAAACAGCACCACTAAGGATTGCCAGTATTGTTGGTATGCCTCTACTTTATCGTCTATGATAATAAGGAAGAATGCCGTCAGACTGATTACCGCTGCGGAAATCAAGGTCTTTTGGAACTCCTTTATATATTTCTTGTGTAGTACCCTGAGATAGTACCCTGATAGATAATACACGATGAGACAGCCGATAGGGTAGAGGATAAGCGGGGCGGTAAAATCAAATGCCGGTATCAGCACCGTATCGACACCGAATAGCCGCTTTTCATATACAAGCCAGCGGAAGAGCAAAAAACTCAACCACACAACCTCCGCGGACAAAAAATCCGTGATAACGTACTTCAACTGTTGTTTCCTATATAATGTCATATGCTTTTATTCTCACTCCCTTATCACCACTTCGCTGCCGTCTTCCATTATCTTCACAATCCGCGAAGGCATTTTTTCTTCCTCATCCTCACGCCGATACTCGCAGATATAATCGACCCCTTGTCGGATAGCCTCGCTTATTTGCGAAAAATTCTTCGCCGTTGGCTCACCGCTGATATTCGCCGAAGTGGAGACTATGGGCTTCCCCAAGCCGTCACATAGTGCCTTCGAGAATGCCTCTTTCGTTACCCGTATCCCTAACGACCCGTCCTCTGCAATCAACTCCGGCGCAACACCCGTAACATGGGGATAAATATAGGTTGTCGGCCGCTCATCGCTCACTATTGGCTGCACAGCCGCTGGGACCGCAGCCACTGCGGGCTGCACAGTCGCCGGGACTGGCGTCACGCCGGCGGTAAGTACAAGCATCGACTTGCTGTCGCTGCGGCGCTTAAGCGCATATATCCTGCGCACAGCTGCACTGTTGGTCGCATCGCAACCTATCCCCCATACCGTATCGGTCGGGTACAATATAATTCCTCCTGCGCGCAACACACGCAAAGCGGCATCCAAATCCGTCTCTGAATAGGGCTTCTCCATAACGCTTGCAAAGATACAACATTTTGGGCATTTATGCAAATTTAATTCCAAATATTCGCGGATTTTAGATAAATTTGCAACAAAATGGAGAAAAATTTGCACAACCCAAAAAAAAGTTGTACCTTTGTGCGCGATTTTAAAGGTATCAGCAATTTTATTAATTATATTTTTTTATGAAACAGATTGATTTGACACAGTACGGCATCACAGGCGCTACTGTGATTGCCCACAACCCTTCCTACGAAGAGTTGTTCAAAGCTGAAATGGATCCTTCTTTGACCGGTTATGAGAAGGGCCAACTCACCGAACTCGGTGCAGTGAATGTAATGACCGGTATCTTTACAGGCCGCTCGCCTAAGGACAAATACATCGTCGATGACGCACAGTCGCACGATAAAGTCTGGTGGACTACCGAGGGCTATAAGAACGATAACCACCCTATGTCCGAAGAAGTTTGGGCGAAGGTGAAGGAAATCGCTAAAAAAGAACTCTCTAACAAGAACCTTTATGTAGTGGACGCTTTCTGCGGTGCTAATAAGGCTACTCGTCTGGCAGTTCGTTTTATTGTGGAAGTAGCTTGGCAGGCTCACTTTGTGGAGAATATGTTTATCAAACCCACAGAGGAAGAGCTCGAGAACTTCGAACCTAACTTCGTTATCTACAATGCTTCCAAAGCTAAAGTAGAGAACTACAAAGAGTTAGGCCTCAACTCCGAGACTTGCGTAGCGTTCAATACCACTACCCGCGAACAGGTTATCATCAACACCTGGTACGGTGGCGAGATGAAGAAAGGTATGTTCTCCATGCAGAACTACTACCTCCCCTTGAAGGGTATTGCTTCCATGCACTGCTCTGCCAATACCGATATGGAGGGTAAGAACACCGCTATCTTCTTCGGTCTCTCCGGTACTGGCAAAACCACCCTTTCTACCGACCCCAAACGTCTCCTTATCGGTGATGACGAACACGGCTGGGATGACGAAGGCGTATTTAACCTCGAAGGTGGTTGCTATGCTAAGGTTATTAAACTCGACAAAGAGTCCGAGCCCGATATCTACAACGCTATCCGCCGCAATGCGCTGCTCGAGAACGTAACCGTTGACGCTAATGGTAAGATTGACTTTGACGACAAGTCCGTAACTGAGAATACCCGTGTCAGCTACCCGATTAACCATATCGAGAAGATTGTACGTCCTATCTCTGCCGGTCCTGCTGCTAAGAATGTTATCTTCCTTTCCGCTGATGCTTTTGGCGTTCTGCCTCCTGTATCTATCCTGACTCCGGAGCAGACCAAGTACTACTTCCTCTCTGGCTTCACCGCTAAACTCGCTGGTACTGAGCGCGGTATTACCGAACCGACTCCTACTTTCTCCGCTTGCTTCGGACAAGCCTTCTTGGAGCTCCACCCGACCAAATATGCCGAGGAACTTGTTAAGAAAATGGAGAAATCCGGTGCGAAGGCTTATCTCGTTAACACCGGCTGGAATGGTACCGGCAAACGTATCTCTATCCGTGATACACGTGGTATCATCGACGCTATCCTCGATGGCTCTATCTTGAAAGCCGAGACCAAGAAGATCCCGTACTTCAATTTCGAAGTACCCACCGCTCTTCCGGGCGTTGATCCCGCTATCCTCGACCCGCGTGACACCTACGCTGACCCCGCTCAATGGGAAGAGAAAGCTAAAGACCTTGCAGGTCGCTTTATCAAGAACTTTGGTAAATATACTACCAACGAAGCCGGTAAGGCTCTTGTTGCTGCAGGTCCGCAACTCTAAAATATTAAGCCAAGTGCCCTCAACGGCACTTGGCTAACCCATAATTACAATCTTTAACTAACTTTTATTCATTAACTAAAAAAACACAACATTATGAAGAAAATCTTTTCTTTCATTACAGCCTTAATGGTTGCAACAACAATGTTTGCCCAGGATGCTTTGTTTACGCAAACGTACCCTGGTAATCCCTCCAGTTACGTAAGCGGCTATACGGCATCTTTTACCGTGACAACTGGCGATTACACCTTGACCTATGCGAACATTAACAATGGCCAAGCCAAGGATAGTTGGGATGTAATTCGTGCAGGCCGAAAGAACGTTGCTTCAGTAGCTACTATTACTTCTGGACAGCTTTCTGAAGCAATTAGCAAAGTTGCTATTAACTTTACCGAAGTTAATGCTTCCCTAACGAACAGCTTGAAACTGAAAGTGGCTGACAATGCTGATTTTACTGGTGCTACTGAGGTTGGTGCTGATATCGTTGCCGGTCTTGTAGAGTTCGCTATTGAGACTCCTGCGGCTGACATGTACTACCAAATTGAGATTGACCAAGCTTCTGGATCAGCTAATGGTTTCAACCGCTTTAATTCTGTAGCTTTCTATGAGGCAGAAGCTGGTGAAGAGCCCGGTGATGAACCCGGTGAGAATGTACTCTCCGGAGCATTGAGCGGTACTGAGGCTACTTACAGTTTTGAGTATGAGTTTGCTACTACCGAGGATATGCAACTCGAAGTAACGGGTCTGCTTGAGATTACCGGTGAAGTAGTTGGTATGGTTCCGCAAATCTTCATCAACAATGCCTATGCTGGTAACTTTACCTATGATGCAGGTGTTTGCAGTTTCACTTCTGCTGATGCGTATGAGGCCGGTGCTGAACTGGACATCTATTTCTACTTCGCATATGCCGGTGGCGCTACCGCAACTGACCATGTTTCTTACACGATTGAAGCTCAAGGCGGCGACGAGCCCGAACCCGTTGCTTATTACATCAAGAGCAAATGGGCTGAGGACGCTACTGACTGGACATGGCAACCCATGACCGAGGAGTCCGAAGGCGTTTGGGTATATGATGGCACTTTCTATGGCACTGGCGTTAATATCAACACCAAAGCTGATGATAATGGTGCCGTTTGGTATCCTCTTGGTGAGGCGTATGAAGGACATCAACTTGATGGCGAAATCGAGGCAGGACAAAATGTTCACTTCGTTTACAATGTAGAAGCAGGTACCGTTACCGCTACCGCTATCGTTGAACCCGTTGTAGAACTCAATACCTGCGCTGAGGTAAATGCCGCTGCTGCTAATACCGAAATCGCTCTTGGTGCCGTGCAAGTTATCTATGTTAACGGTAAATATACCTATGTGCAAGATGCTACCGGTACGGCTCTTCTGTACAAAGACAACCTTGGACTGACCGTAGGTCAAATCGTAGAGGGTATTGAAGGTAAGGTGACTATCTACAAAGGTCTGCCCGAGTTAGTACCTTCTAACGCTTTGGCTGATTGGACCGTTACAGAGGGTGCTGAAGTGGTTTATGACGTGTGGACCGCTGAGACCGCTCCTACCGTAGAAGCTAACATCAACCAAATCTACACCTTCATGAACGTTTCCTATAACGATGGTGCTGTATTCAGCGATGCTACCGTTACGGTTTACAACAAATTCAATGTTGAGCCCGCTATGGAGAATGACCATATCTATAACTTCGTAGGTATTGTTACTACTTTCAATGGCATCCAACTCTATCCTATTGCAGTAGAGGATGTTACTCCTGATACTCCTGTTGAGTTTGACCACGAACTCTATGGCTCAGAGGAACTGCCTGCTATTGGCAAAACTTGGTTCGCTAATACTGGTTGGGAAGAGGAAACCAACTCTCATGCTGAAATCGTAAACGACTATGACGTAAATGTTGTTCTCGTTGACGCTAAAGCCGGTCAATGGCAATCACAAGTATTCGTTAACCCGGGCTTCACTTGGGAAGTAGGTGCTTACTACAAGATGGAGTTTGACCTCACTACCAATCACCAACTCGGTGGTGTGCATGTGAAAGTGAACAACAATAATGATAATTACTTCTATGATAGTTATCCTAATGACAACCTCTTCTTGGCAGACCAGACGACCCATTTCGTAGCTGATAGCATTTATGCAATGGCAGAGCCTACTGATGGTGGTCAATTGATCTTCTCTGTTGGTTGGTGCGATGCCAATACCGAGATCCTCATCTCCAACATCGTTATCACCAAATACGAAGCTCCTGTTGTAGAAGACGCCTTCACAATCACAGTGGAGAATATCGCCGCTGCTTCCGCTGATATTACCGTTACTCCTGCTGATGACAATATTGCTTATTACTGGAATTTCACGAAAGCAGAAAGTTTTGATATTGCTCAAATAGGTAAGTCTAATCTCGATAGCTATATTGAGTATTTGACGAGTTTATATGCGCAATATGGCATGGAGATGGAGTTCACCTACGCTGATATTGCTACTAAAGGTGCTGACAGTTATAGCGCTACTTCTCTCGATCCGGCTACCGAATATGTGGTATATGCATTTGGCTATGATACTATCACCGGTGAGTTGACTACTGCCGTTGCTACTCAATCCTTCACAACAGTTACAGTTCCTGCTTCTGAGAATGTCATTACCCTCACGTATGATACCAAACTCAACATCACTACCACCAATACTGATGACTATATGGTATTGATTGAGCTCAAGGAGGACTATGACAATTATGAGCCCGATATGACACAAGCTTCTCTCAATGCTGAGGTTGATTCTTGGGACTTCCAAGATCCTTCTGCTCGTATCTTGTCAGGTAACCAATCTGTTGATCCTGCTTCCTACTACATTTCAGAGACCCAAGGAGCCGTAGTTGAGGCGGGTAAGGAGTATATCGCTCTCGTTTATCCGTATTCTACTGAAGACGGTGTACGTAATGGCGATGTTGTAGCACTTGTATTCACCTATGTTGTACCTGTAACAGCTCTTGAGAATATCGAACTCGTTGAAAAGACTACTAAGGTCGTTTCTGACGGTCAAGTGCTCATCATTCGTGATGCTAAGATGTTCAACGTTCTCGGTGCTCGCATCCGTTAATCGCTGAATAATTACTAACCGCTTTATAGCGTTACACAAAAAAGGCTGCCCCTCGGCAGCCTTTTTGTTTCTCCCTAATCTCTTAATTCCGCCCTCTTCCGATAAATTCCGATACCTTCCGCTCCCCTCTGATAAATTCTGATACCCTCCGATACCACCCTTATAATCCCCTCCAGACCCCCTGGCATCCTGGGATCCTGGAAACCCGGTCTCCCGAAAAAATTACTCATTACATTTTACTCTTTCCTCCTCCTCCTCCTCCTCCTCCTCCCCATCTCCCACCCTTACTACAACGGGACCACAACGCGACCACTACGGGACCACAACGGGACCACTACGGGACCACAGCGGACAATAAACGTACAATAAACGCACAATTCAGCATAGATACCTTATGGACTGGTATGGGATGAAGTTGTAGTGTACACCGTTTTTTGCACTTTTTGTAAGAATTATTTGCGTATATCAAAAAAAAATCGTATCTTTGCAGCGCCAAAACGGAAATGCAATTTATTTTTGGATATGAAAATGAAGTATCTCCCCATACTAAGCGCACTCTTCCTCGTTATAGCCATGACGATACAGTTTGTCTTGTCTTACCAACGCAACAGAGCAGACATCATGGAGCGTATTGACTACAAAATGGAGTTGGCGCAGAAGGATGTCATTCATGAATTGCATGATATGAGCGATGCCGTATCAGATATAGCCACCTATCTCCCGCAATATATCAATGATACGACAACCCAACACCAAATGGTTGAATCTGTACTTTGGCGGTATCCGAATCTGTTCAGTTGCTACATCTGCTATATCCCCTATTATTTCTCCAATCAAGGCAAACACTATGCTGTATGCGCCATGCGCATCAATAAAGACTCCATCGTCAGTTATAATTTAGAGGCGCAGTTCGATTATTTTGAGCGCGAATGGTATAAAGGGGCGATGCAGAGCGATGAGAATGGTTATTGGAGCCGTTCCTACAATGACATTGACACGGACAGCCTTATTTTCACCTATTCGCTTAAGGCGTATGACGATAATGATAATGTGTTTGGTGTAGCGGCTGCGGATTACACCTTGTCATGGGCAAAGCAGTTGCTTCAAGACACCCGTCCCTATGAAGACGCGGTCTGTCAGTTGTACGGTCCCGGTGGCACAGTGATAGTCAAAACGGGAGAGATGTCCGGCGAGGATGATTGGATTATATCGGAGAAGAAGCTCTCTCCTGCCGAGATGGTATTGATGATAGGGGTACCAAGCCATCACTTGTGGGACGGAATGGTCAAAACATCTCTGATTATCTTCATCACACTGATAATCGGTATTTTGGTAGCCGGCATACTTATCCGCAGATTATGGTCGGACCAAGAGGAATATGTCCGTGTGGAGACCGCAAACAAGGTCTTGGAACAAGAACTCCGCATCGCCAGCAATATCCAAAAAAGTATCTTGCGCATGGGAGAGCGCAGTAAAGTGAAACCGGATAACCGGTGGCGTGATATAGACTTGCAGGCAGCGCTGGTGCCGATGCGTGAGGTGGGAGGAGACCTCTACGATTACTACCGCAAGAACGATGACCTCTTTTTCATTATCGGCGACGTGAGCGGAAAAAGTGTACCCGCGGCGATGTTCATGAGTGCTACGGTTAACCTCTTCCGCTCGGCAGTACGACGGTTACAATCGCCTAAGGCTATTATGGAGGACATTAATGCTGTACTCAGTGACAACAATCCCTCCATGATGTTCGTTACCGCTTTTGTCGGACGACTGCATATACCTACAGGGCAAGTACTCTTCTGTAACGCCGGACACTTGCCACCCATTAAGGTGTACGGGAATAAACCGCATCATACAACCTCCATTGAACTGATTCCGAATATCCCCCTGGGATATGACGGCAAATTCCGATTTGAAGAACAAGGACTTTTACTTGCTAAAGACGAGACACTGGTTCTTTATACGGACGGCCTGACCGAAGCCCGAAATGAGAACCATGAAATGCTTGGAAAAGAACGATGGCGGAAAATACTGGAGGACAACATCTCTCCTTCTGACGGAGATAATGTAAAGGCTATCAGCAATGCCGAAATCGCTTTTATCGGCAACGCCGAACAGACGGATGACATGACGCTTATGACCATCCGTTTGACACAAGATGTAAACCTCATGACTGTTCGGGTGGAAAACAGATTGGACCAATTGCCTGTTTTCAGAACGGCATTGCATAATTTCGGACTGTGCTTAGGATTGGACAAACGGACACTCAAACGCTTGGAACTGGCGTTGGAGGAAGCGATGGTGAATATCATCAACTACTCGCAGGCTACGGACATCACCTTAACTATTACACATTCACCATTAACCATTACCCTCACCGACAACGGTATCCCGTTTGACACGACAGCACAAGCTCCCGCAGATACCGCCCAAGCGGTAGCTGAACGTCAGATTGGCGGGTTAGGAATAGCGCTGCTTAGACAGATAGCGGACGAACTGCACTATCGCCGCATTGACAATATCAACGAATTGACAATCATTAAAAATATCTGATTTATGGAACTCAACATTACCAATGAAGCTCAAAACACTATCGTTCGCATCAGTGGCGAACTGGATACCGTTGCCACCACAGAACAGGCAGGGGAGTTGCAACAAGTGCTGGATGTAGCGGACAAGGCAATAGTTCTTGACTGCACGGATTTGGAATATATTTCCTCTGCCGGATTGCGGTTCTTTATGCAACTCAAACGCGAGAGCGAAGCAAAGGGCGGAAGCATCCGGATTTGTCATCTCAATGAAGATGTAGCCGATATTTTCCGTATGAGCGGATTCCAAAATATCTTTGAGATAGACTAATTCGTAATTCCTAATTAGTATTTAGCAATATTCAACTGCCATGAAAAGCCCGTTAAGCCAAGCACAATTAGGCGTTTATTATGCCTGCGAGACCTCCGTCAGCGATGAAGTTAACTATCAAAATTCGTTTGTCTATGCCCTTCCGGATAATGTGGATTTGGAGCGACTGCAGAGTGCCGTTCTTACCACACTGAAAGCACACCCGTACATGTGTGGGCATATTGAGCTGGATGATGAGGGCATGCCCATGATGGTAACGGGGGATACACCCCTTGTGCGTAAAATTGAATTGTCCGAACAAGAGTGGGGGGAAGCACAAAAAACTTTTGCCTGTACTATGGATATTCATGGTGAACGCCTCTATCGCGCGGAGATATATACCGTCAAAAAAACGAACTCAACCCCCGAGAACTATTTATACTTGGATATTCATCATGTCATTTCCGATGGC